>Ga0137412_10001797_pt2 | contig 11142 bp, 9 predicted proteins | sample CZODoug2_1_16fun_FD_122160 | JGI IMG/M metagenome (GOLD analysis project Ga0137412, IMG submission 122160) | Vadose zone soil fungal communities from Angelo Coast Range Reserve, California, USA - CZODoug2_1_16fungal (Hybrid Assembly) | ecosystem: Environmental > Terrestrial > Soil > Vadose zone... | reverse complement strand
AACCTCGACATGGAGCTCCGCGTCAACGGGGAGGTCCGGCAGAAGTCGAACACCAGCCACATGTGGGTCACGATGGCACAGCTGGTCGCCCACCACTCGCCGATGGGGTACAGCCCCGGGGATCTGCTGAGCACGGGGACGGTCGCCGGCGTCGCGGGCTTCAAGACCGACGCTGAGAAGTACTACCTCCAGCCTGGCGACGTGGTGGAGTGCGAGGTAGAGGGCATGGGCATTCTGCGCAACGAGATCATCAGCTGGGAGGAGGCCTACGGCCGCCCGGCACCCGTGCTCAACGAGCCGACCTACGAGGGGGAGTGACGATGTCCGGCAACCAGAGCATTACGGCCACGCTGCTCGACGACGACACCGAGATCATTGACCTCACGTGGCCACTCTCGGCATCGACACCGACGATCCAGCTACCGCCGCCGAAGGTCAGCCCACCGCCGTTCGAGCTCCACGAGATCAGCCGCTACGACCAGCGTGGCGAGCACGAGTACCACAACTACTTCATCGCGCCCGAGCACGGTGGCACGCATGTGGATGCACCCATCCATTGGTTCACCGGCCGCGACCTGGATGACATCTCAACGGTGCCACTGAACCGGCTGATCGGCCCCGCCGTGGTGCTCGACGTCTCTCAGGCCGCGGCGGACGACCCGGACTACCTGGTCACGCGAGCTGATGTCGAGAGCTTTATCGAGGCGCACGGTCCGATCCCGGAACGGGCGTGGTTTCTGCTGAACACCGGCTGGGGACAGTTCTATTCAGACCCCGCCCGATTCCTCAACCGAGGCGAGGACGGTCGCCCGCACTGGCCAGGGCTCACCGTCGACTGCGCCCGCTGGCTCGCACGGGAGACGAGCCTGCTCGGCCTCGGAGTGGACACCATCGGCACCGATGCGGGAATCTCCGCCGCGTTCGAGCCGGCCCACCCGGCGCATCACTACTTCCACGAGGCCGGCAAGTGCGGCATGTCCTCGGTCGCCAATCTCGACCGGCTGCCTCCGATCGGAGCCACAGTCGTGGCGGCCCCGGTCCGCATCCTGGGTGGGTCGGCCGCCCCCGCCCGAGTGTTTGCTCTCGTACCGGCTGCATGACCCGCCCGAGTAGGCCGCAGGCGGTGATCACGGGGGTCGCGGAGACTCCCTACCTCCGCCGTGCCACCGATGTCACGACCGGTGGTGTACTGGCTGATGCCGCGGTCGCAGCCGTGCGGGACGCGGGCTTGGCCTGGTCGGACATCGATGGCTTGGCGGTGTCGTCGTTCTCGCTCAACCCCGACCACGCCATCGACCTGGCCTGGCGGCTCGGGCTCAAGCTCACCTGGACAGCCGACTTCTTCACCGGTGGCGCCAGTGGGGTCGACATGGTTCGTGCGGCGGCTCGCGCGGTCGATGCCGGTGACGCCAGCGCGGTCCTCGTCCTGGCCGGTGACCACTTCGGCGCCGACGCGTTCACGGCCATGACAGCCGACTTCAACACCGCCACGCGTGACCTGCTCGCGCCGCTGCCCTACGGCGGGCCGAACTCCTTGTTCGCGATGGTGACCGACCGTCACATGCGCCTGCACAGTCTTGAGCGCGAGGACTACGGCCAGGTCGTGAGAGCCCAGCGCGCATGGGCAGCGATGAACCCCGCCGCGACGTACCAAGCCCCACTCGCCGTCGAGGAGTACCTAGCGGCGCCGATGGTCGCCACCCCGTTGACCCACTTCGACTGTCCGCCGGTGGTGTCCGGTGCTGATGCCGTGGTCGTGACCGGCCGGGCACGCAGGACCCGGGCACCACGCGTCGCGATCAGAGCCATCGCCGCCTCGTTTAACAGCGACGCTCAGGAGGGCGACGGGCTCAGTACCGGGCTTGCCGACATCGTCCGCGACGGGTTCTGGAACGACGCTGGGCTCGATGCCAACGACTGCGACGTGATCAGCGTCTACGACGACTATCCGGTCATGGTCCTGGCCCAACTACAGGACCTGGGACTGGTCGCGGACGGCGAGGTCGCCAAGTTCGTCCGGGGCAAGCTGGCAGCCGGTGGCTACCCGCTCAATACGTCTGGCGGGCAGCTGTGCGCCGGCCAGGCAGGCGCCGGTGGGGGTCTTCACGGTCTGGTTGAGGTGGTCCGACAGTTACGTGGCGAGTGCGGACCAAGGCAAGTCGACGAGGCACGGCTCGGGCTTGTCACGGGGTACGGAATGGTTCTCTACCGACACGGGGCAAGTGCCACAGCCGCTGTGCTGGAGGTCCAGTCATGACGGTTCTCGGTGCTACGTGCTCAGCGTGCGGGCGAGTGGCCTTTCCGCCCAGATTAGTGTGCCAATGCGGGGAGATCGCCTGGGTCGACACCGTATTGTCCACAGGTTATGTCGACTCACTGACGACGTTGCGGGCGGACAGCCGCCGGCCGCGGTCCAGTCCCGTTGTGCTCGCCACCGTACGGACCGCCGAGGGTGCCGCGGTCATCACCCGCGCAGATACCTGCCTCGAAGGTGACACCGTCAGAATTGACTTCGAGGCCGATGTTCTCTGGGCTAGACCGATCCCGACCTGACCAGGAGGTTCACCGTGCCAGTAGTGACCGTTCAGTTGTGGGAGGGCCAGCCCACGGAGAACAAACGAGCCATAGCACGCCAGATCACCGACGTGATGGCACCGTTCATGAACAACAAGCCCGACGCGATCATTGTCATCTTTCAAGAGGTCCCGCTCGACTGCTACGCACGCGGCGGCGAGCTGAGCATCGACCGATCCGACATCCAGGAGAAGTTGCGCGAAGGTCGGCCCGTCAGTGGCGATGGATGGGCTACCTGATCTCGATCCGAATCGAACGCACCGCCCCCGAGAGGAGGCAACGATGTCGACGCACACCCTGGACGACTGGATAGCCCTGGCCAGCAGCACGTCCCCGCGAGGACAGGCATTTATCAATGGTGACTACGTCGATTCCGCATCCGGTGAGACGTTCACGGCGCTGAACCCTGCTACCGGCGCGCGCCTGGCGGACGTGGCGGCCTGCGGTGAAGTCGATGTGGACCGTGCCGTGTCCGCCGCGCGTGCATCATTCGACTCCGGCGCCTGGTCCCGAACCTCACCTGCCGAACGCAAACGAGTGCTCCTGCGCTTTGCCGAACTGGTGCGGGAACATACCGATGACCTCGCACTGCTCGTATCCCAGGAAATGGGCAAGCTCGTCATGGACGCGGTGTGCGTCGACGTTCCGTTCACTGCCGGGTGCATCCAGTGGTATGCCGAAGCCACCGACAAGGTGTATGGCGAGGTCGCGGCCACGGCACCGGGCGATCTGGCCATGGTCACCCGCGAGCCGCTCGGCGTAGTCGCGGCGATCGTCCCGTGGAACTTCCCGCTCAACATCGCGGCCTGGAAGATCGCACCGGCGCTAGCCGCGGGCAACAGTGTGGTCCTCAAGCCAGCTGAGCAGTCGAGCCTCTCGGCGCTGGTGCTCGGCCAACTGGCAGTCGAGGCAGGTATGCCCCCGGGTGTCCTCAACGTGGTCACTGGCATGGGCGAGAGCACTGGGCAGGTCATCGGGCGCCACCAGGGGATCGACTGTCTCACCTTTACGGGCTCGACATTGGTCGGCAAGCGACTGATGTCATACGCCGCTGAGTCCAACCTCAAGCAGGTCTGGCTCGAATGCGGCGGGAAGAGCGCGAATATCGTGTTCGCCGACTCCGAGAATCTCGAGACGGCGGCCGACAAGGCATGCCAGGGAATCTTCTTCAACCATGGCGAGGTGTGCTCGGCGAACTCGAGGCTTCTCGTCGAACGCGATATCAAAGACGAGTTCCTCAGCCTGGTGATCGAGCGCGCGGGCCGTATCCGCCCGGGAAACCCGCTGGATCCAGCAAGCAATCTGGGGGCTATGGCGGGGAAGGTCCACACCGACAGGGTGATGGCAGCGATCGCGGCAGGTCGCGACGATGCCACTCTCGTGCTTGGCGGGTCTCGAGTTTCTGTTGGCACAAGTGACTGCTTCGTCGAGCCAACCGTGTTCAATGACGTGCCCAACGGGGCCCGGATCGCGCAGGACGAGGTTTTCGGCCCAGTCCTGGCCGTGATCGGATTCGAAACCGAGGACGAAGCAGTGCGGCTCGCGAACGAGTCGCCCTACGGCATCGCTGCTTCGGTATGGACTGACAACCTCTCACGGGCTCATCGGGTGGCCGGACGCCTCCATGTCGGCACCGTCTCGGTCAACACCGTGGACGCTATGAGTAACCAGACACCCTTCGGCGGAGTGAAACAGTCCGGGTTTGGCCGGGACCTGTCCTTGCACGCGCTTAACCAATACGCCGCGCTCAAGACAACTTGGATCAGCTACTGATGGTCGGGATCCGGATGGAGAAATCTGTGGAAGTGACGGGTGCCGGTATCGTCCACGTCATGGCTGACAAGTCGTCTTCAGACAAGAACCTGGCGGCGACAAACCGGGCGCGCGGCACCTCTGATCGGACGATGCCTGCCTCGAGTGAGCGCCCGCCGCGGATCGCGGCGTCCATGCAGGACCCGGCGATCCGCGGGTTGGTGACTCTCGGGCTGACCAGCACCGAGGCTCGGGTCTACGCCAGCCTTGTCGAGACGTCCCCCGCCACCGCTGCCGACGTCGCCCTACGCGCCGGAGTTGCCCGGCCCAAGGTCTACGAAGCGCTGCGAATGCTTCAGGAGCGCGGCTTCTGTGACGAGGTGATGGCGGGCAACACCGCCACCTTCCGAGCTGTGCCGCCCGAGCCGGCCCTCGAGCAGTGGCTCCGGCACCGCGATCACGAGCGGGCAGTCGCGGGCGAACACGACGTCGCGACAGCCGAGGATCTGGTCCGACGGTTTCCCACGATCCAGGCGACCCCGCCAGGTCTCGAGCTGGAGCTCTTCGAGATCGTCTCCGGGAGGACCCGCGTCAGCCACGCGCTCGAGTCAATCATCGCGGGCGCGACCAAGACTGTCGACAACATGACGCAACCCCCGTGGATCCAGCCACGCGCCCGCTGGAACGAGACTGAGATGGAGGCGCTCGGCCGCGGCGTCACGGTCAGAACCCTGTACTCGGACGACGTGGTCACAGACCCGCAGCGTTGGGCTCCACTTCTCGAGAAGGGCGGCCTTGCACGCTTCGCCGAGCGACTTCCGATGAAGCTCATCATTCGTGACGGAGTGGAGGCGATGATCTCCCTCCGTGACCCCGTTACCGGAGACATTTCCACCAACGCGGTCTTGGTTCGCCATCTTGACCTGGTGCGCCCGCTGCAGAAGACATTCGACGAGAGCTGGGAGCGTGCACATGAGCGCACCTGAGCGACCGACAAGCAAACGAACTAGCGAATGACCGCGCTGGCTGATCGAACCGCTCTGGTTACTGGGAGCACTCAGGGAATCGGACGAGACATTGCCGCGGAGCTGATCGCCCAGGGCGCTCGAGTGGTGGTGTCGAGCCACGACGGCGACCACGCCGCATCGGTCGCGCGAGAGCTGGACCCTACGGGAAACCGAGCTCTAGGACTGAAGCTCGACGTTCGGGAGCGAGAGGACTTCGAGGCCGCCGCGGCAGCCACGATAGCTAAATGGGGCCGCATCGACATCCTGGTGAACAACGCCGGAATCACCATTAGTCAAGAATTCTTCGATATCACCGACGATGATTGGGACGCCGTCCAGACGACGAACCTGCGCAGCGTCTTCATCGGTAGCCAGGTCGTGGCACCGGCAATGCGGGCCAACGGGTTCGGCAGGATCGTCAACCACGCTTCTCTGGCCGGGCAGCAGGGGGGCGCCGTAGCCGGCGCACACTATGCGGCCGCCAAGGCCGGCATCATCGTTCTCACCAAGATTCTTGCCGGCAAACTGGCACGTGACGGCATCACGGTCAACGCGATCGCCCCGGCGGCTATCGCCGGGCCCATCATGGAGACCCTGCCGACGGCCCGCCTCGAGGAGCTGGCTGGAAACATTCCCGTCGGCCGGTTCGGGACCGGCGACGAGGTCGCGGGCCTGGTTTCCTATCTGTGCTCAGATCGCGCAGCCTTCATCACCGGGGCCACGGTCGACATTAACGGCGGCCTGCACATGCGCTGACGCGCATCCGCGTTCACTTGTTCTACATCGAGATCTTGTCAATGCCGAGCCTCGGCACAGTCGTTGCTGGGTCGTACCCGCTTGCGCCCTGAAGCTGGCTGTAACCACCGTCGGCCGGTCAGGCTCGGTGCGCGGACGATGTGGCGGCATCTTGTCACTCCCTCAAGGTAGTGATAGATTAGCCACACACTTGAGCGGCTGTCAGATCTGACGGAGCATCCACATCGTCTGGTAACCGAAAAGAGGTGAAGGTGCATGAGCACTGAATCCAATGCGTGGTCGGGCACGCCCGGCACGCATGGACAACTAGGCGAGAGTCGTCTGCGGCTGCCCGACGTGGTGGCACAGTCCTTCGGCTTCATGGGCCCGGTATTCGGGGTAGCCTTTCTGATTCCGCTCATTGTCGGCGCCGGAGCGTCCGGTCAAGGCGCGGGAGTCGCCACCCCGGTCGCGGTAATCATCGCTGCACTCGGAACGCTTGCGCTGGCGAACGTGATCGCACGTTATGCGCGACGTATCCACGCTTGCGGAGCTCTCTATAACTACATTTCCAGCGCCGCGGGAAAGCGCGCCGGCGTTGTGGCCGGCTGGGCATACTACGGAGCAGCGGTCTTCGGGTTCGCCGTCTCCACTCCAATCATTGTGAGCGGTACGCTCGCCGACTGGCTCGCGGGAGAGCGCGGCATCGACCTCCCCTGGTGGGTCATATGTATCGCGATGACCGCGCTAGTCCTGGTGATCGTGACCATTGGCGTGCGGTTCTCCACCCGTGCCCAGCTGGTCCTGGTGGGGTTCTCCGCCATAGTGGTGCTTGGCTTCTCGGTGTGGATCATCATCAAGGGCGGCCACGGCGGCAATAGCTTTGAACCGTTCGATCCCCGATCGAGCAGCCTTAAGGGGATCCTGTTCGGCGTGGTCTACGGCATCGCGCTGTTCATCGGCTTCGAGACGGCAGCGAACCTGGCTGAGGAGTGTGAGGCTCCCAAGATCGCGATCCCTCGTGCTCTGACATTGTCGATCGTGGCCAGCGCCGGCTATTTCATTGTCTGCACGTACGCTCAGGCTATCGGTTTTGGTCTTGATGCCAAATCCTGGGCGACAAGCGCGGCGCCCCTCTTTGTTCTGTCCGCTGACCCGAAATTTGGCTCAGTCGGACTATCCAGTTTCATGGTTGTACTTGTCGTCCTCGACGGGCTCGCAGTCACGATCGGTGCCTGGGTGGCGACGACGCGCGGGCTCCTTCAACTCTCACGTAACCGCGTGCTCCCCAAGCTGCTGGGACGGACCCATGCCCGGTTCGGAACACCGGCCAACGCTGCCGTATTCGTCGCGCTGGCCACCGTGGCGGTCACTGTCATTATTCGTGCAACGCACGGCCTGCTATCGAGGGCAACAGCTGATCCTAATGTGAACCTTCCCGAGTACTTCCCGGTCTGGACGTGGCTGGCGACTCTTGGTCCGCTCCTGTTCATCGTGGTGTATTTGGCCATCTCGGTGATCGGGCTTGGTGACCTCTGGAACTCGGAGAGCCGTGTCGGGCTGACCGTCGCCTGTGTGGTCGGTGCCCTCGTATCGGCGGGCGGGGTCTTCGGTCTGGTCTACAAGGCGCCCTATCCCCTGAACTACGTGGCGCCGGTTGCTTTCGCCTGGCTGCTGGTAGGGGTCGCTATCGCGTTCTGGCTCAAGAGAACCGGACGGCTCATCGAGGACGGCCGGCTCTTTGAAGATGACGCGGGCGACGGACCGACGACAGCGAAGTTGGCGGCCACATGACCCCGGGGGAGCGAAGGGTGCCCGAAGTGAGCGAAGCTGAGTCTGCGCAGGTAGGACATCCACTCGACAGCCTCACCGCCGAAGAAATGCGTATCACTCGCGACGTGGTGCTGGATGCCCACGGGGAGTTGGTCAGTCCGCTGTTCGCGTTGATCACGCTGGACGAGCCGACCAAGGAATCAGTGCTCTCCTTCAAGGCGGGAGACGACTTCGCTCGCCAGGCTCGCGCGGTGATTCTGGACCGCGAGGATGGTCAGGTCTACGAAGCTCTGGTGGCGTTGGGCACGGGCAAACTCCTGGGGTGGGACACCAAGTCTGGAGTCCATCCGGCCCTGCTGCCTTCGGAATATGAGATCCCGCCTCGGGCCGCGCTGGCCGATGATCGATTCCTAGCGGGCCTGCTACGAAGGGACATCACCGACCCCGCCACCGTACGCATCGACCCGGTGATGGCAGGTCACTACCCGACCACCCGGGGGGATCGTCGGGTGGCGTGGGCTGTGCCGTATCTCCTCGATCTCAACGGGGACAACCACTACGCCCATCCGATCGAGAATCTCCGGGCCCTGGTGGACCTGTTGACCGAAGAGGTCATCGACGTGGTCGATGGCGACGTCGTAGCGGTGCCGCCGGAGTCGGGTAACTTCGACGTGAACTCGGTTGGGCCGCTGCGTGCGGATCTCAAACCGCTGGAGATCGTGCAACCTGGCGGACCGAGCTTCCAGGTTGAGGGCAATCTGATCACCTGGCAGAAGTGGAGCCTCCGCGCGAGCCTGCAACCAATTGAAGGACTCGTGCTTCACGCCGTGACCTACAACGACCAGGGTCGGGAGCGCTCAATCCTCTATCGAGCCGGCCTTGGCGAGATGGTTGTTCCGTACGGCGACCCGCACAACGGCTTCTACTGGCGCAACTATTTTGATGCCGGAGAGGGCGGCATGGGCAGATCCGCGAACTCGCTGATGCTTGGCTGCGACTGTCTCGGCGAGATCCGCTACATGGATGGGTTGGTCGCTGACACCGCTGGGAACGCGGTGACGATCGCTAACGCAATCTGCATCCACGAGGAAGACTTCGGTATCGGCTGGAAGCACTACGACTGGAAGTCCGAACACACTGAGGTCAGGCGATCCCGTCGACTTGTCGTCTCCTCGATCTCCTCGCTGGGCAACTACGACTACGGCTTCTTCTGGTACCTCTACCAGGACGGCACGATCCAATTCGAGGTCAAACTCACCGGCATCATTCTCACGAAATCCCTGCCAGCCGGGACGACCGACGAACACGCCAATTTGGTCGCGCCGCAACTCGCGGGGCCGCATCACCAGCACCTGTTCAACGTCCGACTCGACTTCGCGCTCGACGGAGTGCGGAACTCCGTCTACGAAGTAGATACTGAGCTCGCCAACGAGGGAGAGAGTGATCCCGAGGCTGGTGCGATCATCGTCAAGTCAACGCTGATCGAGACTGAACTGGCCGGTCGCCGGCAGAACGACCCGCTCAAGTCCCGTCACTGGCGGGTGGTCAACCGGAAGGTGCGCAACCGGCTCGGGCAACCTGTCGGGTACAAACTTGTTCCACACCAAGGTCCACTCCTGTTGGCCGACGAGCGGACCAGTGTCGGCCGCCGTGCTGGCTTTGCCCGCTACGCGGTGTGGGTGACGAGATTTGCCCCCGACGAGCTGCACTCGGCCGGCGACTATCCGAACCTGCATCCCGGCCCGATGGGGCTTCCAGTGTGGATCGAGCAAGATCGCGACTTGGTCGACTCCGATGTCGTCCTGTGGCACACGCTCGGGACGACGCACACCGCGAGGCCCGAGGACTGGCCGATCATGCCCGTCGACTACATCGGCCTCACTCTCAAACCTGTCGGGTTCTTCGACCGCAACCCAGCTCTCGACGTCCCACCTAGCCCTCAGGCCCACTGCCACTAGACGCGGTGCCCTCCAGCTCCACCTGGTGCCCCGGTTGATTTGCACATCTCGGAGCGCCGCTGATGCCTGCCTCAAGCAAGCCCGTCGTATGTCGGTACACGTCAAGAAAAATAAGGGTGAGCCATGACAGCAACACAAATTGTCTCATCTGAGGCGCTCCGTAGTCTCGCTTCAACACTGGACGGGCAAGTCATCACCCGCGACCACGATGAGTACGAGAGTGCTCGTCGGATCTGGAACGGGATGATCGATCGACGCCCCGCCGTGATTGCCCAATGCCACAACGTCAGCGATGTCGTCGCGGCCGTCCGCTTCGCGCGCGAGCACGACCTGCTGGTAGCTGTACGAGGTGGCGGGCACAGCGTCGCGGGACTCAGCATGTGCGACGGAGGAATCGTGATCGACCTCTCGCCCATGCGGGGGATCGATGTCGACTACGGCCGACGGCTCGCCAAAGCCGAGCCCGGCGTCCTCTGGGGTGAACTGGACCGGGCAGCGCAGTACTTCGGACTTGCGGCGTCCGGAGGCGTTGTCTCACACACCGGCATCGCCGGGCTCACCGTCGGTGGCGGCTTCGGCTGGCTTGCGCGCAAATACGGACTCGCCTGCGACAACCTGGTCTCGGCCGAAGTCGTCACCGCGGCCGGAGAGGTGGTGACCGCCAGCGCCGAAGTGAACTCAGAGCTGTTTTGGGGTCTGCGCGGCGGGGGAGGCAATTTCGGCATTGTGACCTCGTTCGAATACCGATTGCACCCGGTCGGCCCGCTCGTGGTCGCCGGATCTCTGTACTGGACGCTGGAGCAGGCGAGTGACGTCTACCGCTTCTACCGCCAATGGACACCGCGGCTCAGCGACGATCTTTCCACTGGAATTGGATTCTGGCGCACGCCTGACGAGCACTTCGTACCACAGCATCTCAGGGGCGTTCCGATGTTATCAGTGGTAGCTGTTCACGTCGGGCCGTCGATCGACGAGGGCGAGCGCCTCGTTAACGAACTTCGCGCTGCAGTGCCACCGGCGTTCGACGACGTGAAAACCATTCCCTATGTGGCGGTCAACCACATGCTCGACGTACCCCATGGGGTACGTAGCTATTGGAAGACGATCCATGTCGACACCCTCAGCGGCGAACTGCTGGAGACATTGCTCGAACTCTTCAAGCGGGCACCGTCGCCCGACAGTCAGCTCTATATCGAGCACGCACTCGGTGCGGTGGCCAGAGTCGCGGACGACGCCATGGCATTCAGCCACCGCGATGCCCCTTACCGAATCATCGTGGACGCCCTCTGGAACGAGGCCAAGGACGATGCGGAGAACATCGCTTGGGCGCACGAGGCAGGGGC
>Ga0137412_10004486_pt1 | contig 11144 bp, 12 predicted proteins | sample CZODoug2_1_16fun_FD_122160 | JGI IMG/M metagenome (GOLD analysis project Ga0137412, IMG submission 122160) | Vadose zone soil fungal communities from Angelo Coast Range Reserve, California, USA - CZODoug2_1_16fungal (Hybrid Assembly) | ecosystem: Environmental > Terrestrial > Soil > Vadose zone... | reverse complement strand
GGCGCGATCGCCAGGTTGTCGAACCACAGATCGCTCTCCCAGTCGGAGAACGCGAAGTACGCGTGCGAATCACCTTCCAGCGGCTGGGTGTCGTCGAGCGACAGGAAGGGCGTGGTCAGATCGTCGATGAACCAGTCGATCCGCGGGCCCTTCCTGACGATCTTCCAGTGGTAGGTCTTGCCGGGGACGACCTTGACGTCGCGGCGCGCGACCACGTCCTTGCCGTGCTCCGACTGCCGGGCGATGATCGACTGCGAGTTGCCCCAGCCGCCGAAGATGAACACGTAGCCGGTCGAGGTGTACTGGACCTTGTCGTTGGTCGCCGCGTGGTGCTCGCCGTCGCCCCAGGCCTCGACCTTGATGTCGCCCTCCGGCGACGTCGACTTGACGTCCAGCTCGATGGCAGCGTCGCGCGGCATCCCGGTTTTCGCGCGCTGGTCAATGAGCCTCGATTCCGGAATTATCTCGGTCCCGACCTGACGCGAGCCGCCGAAACGCTTGCGTGAGTGGATTTGGAGGGAACTGGGCCATAGTTGCTAACCCGGAGCGGGCGCGTCCGCCGGTTAACCCTTGCGCTCCGGGACGGCCGGCGTCACATGGAAACGCGGCATAGCTGGCCGCCAATAACGATTTTAGGAAACGTCCATGTCCGCCACGCGGATCGACTGCGATATCCATCCCGCCGTGGGCGGAACGCGCACCACGCTGCTGCCTTATCTCGACGATCACTGGAAAGAGCAGGTGGTAAGCCGGGCGATCGATGGCCTCGATCTCAACAGCTATCCGCCCAACATGCCGCTGTCCGGCCGGGCCGACTGGCGGCCGGCCAATGGCAAGCCCGGCAGCGATCTTGCGATGGTGCAGCGCGGCGCGTTCGACCAGCTCGGCGCCAGCCACGCGATCTGCAATGTGCTCTACGGCGCGCAGGCGGTGTTCGATTCCTACATGGCGGCCGCGTTCTGCAAGGCGATCAACGACTGGATCGCGGCCGAATGGCTGTCGCGCGATCCGCGGCTGCGCGCTTCCATCGTGGTGCCGATGCAGGCGCCTGATTTGGCGGTCGAGGAAATCGAGCGCCGCGCCGGCGACAACCGGTTCGTCTCGGTGCTGGTGCTGGCGCAAGGCGAGAGCCTGTTGGGGCGGCGGCACTATTGGCCGGTCTATCAGGCCGCCGAGAAACACAGACTGCCGATCGCTGTTCACGCCGGCAGTCAGTATCGCGGAGCGCCGAGCTCGATCGGCTGGCCGTCCTATCGCTACGAATATTATCTGGCCGAGGCGCAGGCGTTTCAGGCCCAGGTGCTCAGTCTGATTTACGAAGGCGTGTTCCTCAAATACCCCGGCCTCAAGGTGGTGCTGATGGAATCCGGCGTCAGTTGGCTGCCGGCCTTCATGTGGCGCGCCAACAAGACCTGGCGCGGCGTGCGCGTCGAGGTGCCCTGGATCGATCGCGAGCCGGCGGCGATCATGCGCGACCACATCCGCCTCACCACGCAGCCGTTCGACGCGCCGCCCGATGCGGCCGGCGTCGCCGACATCATCGACATGATCGGCTCCGACAAGATGTTCCTGTTCGCGTCGGATTATCCGCACTGGCAATTCGACGGCGACGACGCGATACCGCCGCATCTGCCGGCCAGTATCGTATCGCGCATGTGCGCCGACAATCCGCTTGAAACCTTTCCGCGGCTTGCTCTCGCCGCATAGAGTTTTACTTTCGAAGGAGGATCGCATGAGCGACGTCATCGACCGCCCGCTGCTTGAGCAGGAGAAGACCGCGAAGGCCCGTCTCCGTATCATCGACTGCGATGTGCATCCGAGCCTGCATGCGCACGCCGACCTCAACCAGTTCCTGCCCAAACGCTGGCAGCAGCATCTGAAGACCTACGGCAGTCATCTGCGTACGCCCTATATCGGCACCACGCCCTATCCGCGGTCCTCGCCGCTGATCGCGCGCCGCGATGCGTGGCCGCCGACCGGCGGCCCGCCCGGATCCGATCTCGCCTTCATGCAGAAGCAGCACCTCGATCCGCTCGATATCGAGTTCGGCATCCTGCAGGTGCTCGACCTGTTTATTTTTTCGCAACAGAACCTCGAATTCGGCGCGGCGATCCAGCGCGCCATCAACGAGTGGCAGCTTGCGTATTGGTCCGACCGCGAGCCGCGGCTGAAAGCCTCGATCCTGGCCGGACAGGACGACACCGAAGCCGCCATCGCCGAGATCGATCGTTGCGCCAAAATCGGCCGCTATGTGCAGATCAATGTCTGTCCGCGCGCCAACGAGCCGCTCGGGCGCCGCCGCTACTGGCCGATCTTCGCGCGCGCGCAGGAGCTCGATCTGCCGCTTGGCATTCATGTCGGCGGCTATGGCGGCCACGCGCCGACCGGCGGCGGCTGGCCGTCCTATTATATCGAGGAGCATCAATCGAATGCGCATTCGGTGGCGGCACAGCTTTCCAGTCTGGTGATCGAAGGCGTGCTGGAGCGCTTTCCGCGCCTCAGAATCGTGTTCATCGAAGGCGGCCTGGGCTGGATTCCCGCCACCACCTGGCGGATGGATCAGCATTTTGAACGCTTCCGCGACGAGGTCCCGCACCTCAAGCGGCGTCCGTCGGAATATGTGAAGGAGCATTTCTGGTTCACGACGCAGCCGATCGACGAGCCCGATGAGGCGAAGCATTTGCGGTCGCTGATCGAATGGATCGGCATCGACCGGATGCTGTTCTCCTCGGATTATCCGCATTGGGATTTCGACGATCCGCGCTTCGCCATCAAGACGCCGCTGACGGAAGCCGAACGCGCCAAAATCTTCAACGGCAACGCCCGCGCGCTGTACAAGCTCTAAAAATGGCGCGCCATATCGTCGCCCGCACCACGGAGATCCCGCCCGGCGGCAACAAGGTGGTTGCCGTCGACGGCCGCGACATTGTCGTGTTCCATGTCAACGGCGAGTTCTTCGCGCTGCTCAACCGCTGCCCGCATGAAGGCGCACCGCTCGACAAGGCGGCGTGCGTGGCGCGGCTGACGTCGTCCGAGCCCGGCGTCTATCAGCGCTCGCGGGTCGGCGAGTTGCTGCGCTGCGCCTGGCATGGCTGGGAGTTCGACATGCGCAACGGCCAATCCTATTTCGATCCGGCCCGCGTCAAGGTCCGGACCTATCCGGTGGTGATCGAGGACGGCGAGACGCTGGCGAAAGGGCCTTATGTGGCCGAGACGTTTCCGGTCCACATCGAGGACAGCTACGTCATTGTGGAAACGTGACCCAACTCAAGGCGCAAGCCCTTTGACCATCGCTCGCACGATCATCGCGATCTCGGCCCGCAGCGCGTCGATCGGCACCGCGATCAGCTTCTGCTCGAGGCCGAGCGTCACCATGCCATGCACCGCCGAGAACAGGCTTCGCGCCGTCACGCTTAGTTCGGCGGCCGAGCGCGTTGGGAAAAGCACAGCAAGCGGCCGATAGATATGACGGAACAGCTCCATCTGCTGATCGATCGCCCAATCCGGAATCAGTTTGCCCGGCGCCATCCGATGTTCGAACAGCGCGCGCCAGAGTTGGAGATTGTCGGCGGCGAAGTCGCAATAGGCCAGCGCAATGCGAACCAGCGTTTCGGAAGCCGATGCGGGACCCTCGCTTTCGGCTTCGATGAGGAAGGCATCGAGCCTTTCGAGGGTGCGCGATCCCACCCGCAAGATCAGCTCATCCATGTCCTCGACGAGATTGTAGACCGCGCCGTTGGCGCAGCCGATGTCCCGCGCCAGCTCGCGCGTTTTCAGGCCGGCGAGCCCCCCTGCGGCGATGCGCCGCTCCGCCGCCAGAATCAGCGCGCCGCGAAGTTTATCTCGTCTTTCCAATGTTTTAGACATCGTCTACCTTAGTTGTGAGCGATGCTCAAAAATATCTTGAGCAACGCTCAAGGAGCTGTTATACCTAGCTTATGAGCAATGCTCATAACAGGGAGTTACCGATGTTCAAAACAGTTTTGACGCTCTTCCGGGGCAGCGTGGCTGCCGCCGGAGAAGAACTGGAGGGCCGCAACGCGCTCCTCATTCTCGACCAGCAAATGCGCGATGCGGCCACCGCCGTCGAGCGCGCCAAGCGCACGCTGGCGCTGGCGATCGCCCAGGATCAGCAGGAGGGGCGGCGTCTTGACGCCACCCATGCCCGCATCGCCGATCTCGAAATCCGCGCCACCGCCGCCCTCGATGGCGGCCGGGAAGATCTCGCCAGGGAGGCCGCCGAGCACATCGCCGCGCTGGAGACGGACCGCGACGCCGCCATGACCGCGCGCGCGCTATTCGCGGCGGAGATCTCGCGTCTGAAGCGTCACGTTGCCAGCGCTGAGGCACGCATCAACGAACTCGATCGCGGCCGCCGTATCGCCCGCGCGTCGGAAGCGGTTCGCGCCTTGCGCCGGGGCGGTGTCGAGGCCGCTCGCCCCTACGAGTCGACGCTGCCCGAGGCGGAGAACACGCTAAAGCGCCTGCGCGAACGGCAAATGGAAGCCCAGGCCGCCGACCAGGCATTGATCGAAATCGATGCCGCCAGCGGGCCGCTGGCGACCGCCGAGAAGCTTGCGGAACAGGGCTTTGGACCACGACTGAAATCCACCGCGGATGACGTGCTCGCGCGGCTCAATGCAAAACGCACGCAAGCTAACTGACCGAACCATCCATCCACTTAACCCTGATCAAAAGGAGATTATCATGAACCAGAATGTCCAACCTCACAGCGGCGCCTGGGTTACCTTCACCTACGCCTCGTTTTCCGCTTCGGCCTTCATGGTCGCCATCGGCGTTTATTTTCTGCCGCTCGATCTGTGGGAGAAGGGATATCTCTCGATGGGCATCGTGATGCTCGTTCAATCCTGCGTCACCCTGACCAAGACGGTGCGTGACATGCACGAAAGCGGCAAGCTGGTGAACCGTATCGAAGACGCCAAGGCCGAACGCATCCTGATGGATTTCAACAAAGCCGCGTGAGGCCGGGTAACCAATCCAGAGGGCGGCGGTACGCATCATCCGCCGCCCGCTGTCGTTGCAGGCAACGTTGCCGTTCAAACATCGTTTACCCTGCGACCGGTCGAGCAGCTCATCGTGTCATGCGTCGTCTGTAGAGTTCCCCGGCCGGCACCGTCGCCGGTCTGAAGAAATGATTCTTTCGATCGGGGTCAACAAATGCGATGCGGGTGCTATAAGGCTGTTCCCGTAGCGTTTTTGATGACAGGTAACAGCGGATGTCGAAGCAGTCGATGCGCGAAGAGGCCGAGCGGCTGATCCGCGAAACCATGGAACGCAAGGCCATCGTTGTGAAGCAGGGCAACACCCGCATCGAGGCGACCTGCGGAAAATGCGGTGCGCCAAATCGCATCTCGGCGGCCAGGGGCGCGACCCGCGTGAAATTTGCCTGCAAGGAGTGCGGCCACAAGCAAGAGACGCTTTGAATTGTTGACGGCGGGCTGCCTACTTGAAAACTTCGCAGACCGTCTGATGCTTCTGTTTGATGAGCCCGGCGTTTCGAGCCGAGACAGCCCGCCACCACATGTCCAACGCCTCGCGGTCGCAGCGCAGCTTCACGCTCATGCCATCGGCGAACCTGATCCAGTCGGCGAAGCGATGGCTCGGCACGGCGATGACCACCGGGATATCGACGCTCAGGGCGCGCTAGACCAGAAACGAAAGGCCTTTTCCCTCGCGCTCCTGCCTTCCGAACCGGTTGACGATCACGAGATCCGCGCCCTGATCGATCGCGCGGGCGACCTGCGCACCTGCATCCAGCAACTCGGCGACATCCAGTCGGCATCCCGTCGCGCACGCGCCGAGGTTCTGGAACAGCTGCAGCTCTTCCCCTGTATGGACCAGCATGGCCGACAATTTCGGCGCATCGAGGCAATGATGGCCTAGCTGAACAAGTCCAACCGCGCGATAGCCACGCGCGTTCAGATCGAACGCAAATTGGCGCAGGATTTCGTCGGGGTCCTGATCCCTGTCGTAGACCAGCGCCGCGAGATCGCATTGGGAATCAAACAAAAGGCACCTTCATCATTTCGATATTGAAGGGCGATCGCGGCGGATGTCTGCCGCGACCAATTTTTGCCGATCAGCTACGCGCTTCGTTGATGATCTGGAGCTGGGTGAACTCCGCGAGACCTTCCTCGGCGAACTCGGTGCCGATGCCCGACTGCTTGGCTCCGCCGAACGGAATATGCGGCGCCATGTCGAGGTGCTTGTTGATCCACACCGTTCCGGCTTCGATCTGGCTCGCCATTTTGTGTGCCCGCGCCGTATCCGACGACCATACCGACGCCCCAAGACCGTAATTGGTGGCGTTGGCGCGGCGGATCACGTCGTCATTGTCGGAATATTTGATCACCGGCAGCACCGGTCCGAACTGCTCCTCGTCGACCAGCCGGGAGCCTTCCTTGATGTCGCGCACGATGGTCGGTTGAATAAAATAACCGGGGCGATCCATTGCCGCGCCGCCGGCAATGATATTGCCGTTCTTGCGGGCATCCTCGAGGAAGACCTTCACTTTCTCGTACTGCATCTTGTTCTGCAGCGGTCCGAGCTTGGTGCCCTGTTTCGAGCCATCGTCCACGACCGTGCTTTTGGCGATCGCCACCAGCTCGTCGCAGATTTCATCATAGACCGACTCATGCACATAGAGCCGCTTGATCGCGAGACAGACCTGTCCTGAGTTCTGGAACGCGCCCTCGAAGATGCCGGGTGCGACCTTTTTCGGATCGACGTCGTCGAGCACGATGCCGGCGTCGTTGCCGCCCAGTTCCAGCGTGATCCGCTTCAGGGTCTGGGCCGCGCTGGCCATGACCTTCTGCCCGGTCGCGGTCGAACCGGTGAACGAGATCTTGCGGATGTCTGGATGCTTCGTCATGGCGTCGCCGAGGTCGTTGGCGTCGGTGATGACATTGAGCACGCCTTTCGGGAGGATATCCTTGACCAGCTCCGCGAATTTCAGTGTCGACAGTGGCGTGGTCGGCGCGGGCTTCACGACCAGCGTGTTGCCGGCCAGCAACGCTGACGGCAATTTGAAGCTGAGGATCAGCAGAGGATAATTCCAGGGTATAATGGCGCCAACGACGCCGAGTGGACGGCGATGTGCTTCGACGCGGCGGTCACCGCTGTCCTCGATCACCCTCATGGGCAGGTCGAGCGAAGAGAGATAGCGGAAGAAGGCGGCCATGCCCATGACTTCGCCGGTGGCGTCGGCGAGCGGCTTGCCTTGCTCGCTGGTCAGGAGGCGAGCCAATTCGCCGACATTGGCTTCGATGGCCACGGCCATCTTGGTTACAAGCTTGCGGCGGTCCTCGATCGGGGTCGCCGCCCACGCCGGAAAAGCGGCCTTGGCCGCGGCGACGGCCGCATCGAGCTGGCTTTTCGAAGCACGCGGGCATTGCGCCAGCACTTCCTCGGTCGCGGGATTGAGGACGGGCATCGTTTGGTCGCCGGGAACCATCTTCCCGTCGATCAGAAGGTTGAAATCGTTCATTGGCTTGCTCTCCCTTTCGAACGGACCCCTTTGGAAGTCTCGTTATATTCCGCTGTATATCATGACTTTGACCGGCAGACTACCGCCTCGGCAGCGCGTCAGCCGGCCTAAAAACCGGCTGGACGCGGCCCGTTGCAACGATGTATTCTCTCGATATGGTCTTTGGAATATAACGAACAATTGTCAGGAGCTTGACGATGGAGATCGACACCCAGGCCCTTACGACATGCGAGGTCGCAGCCGATGGCGGAGCGATTTCACTTGGTTTCGTCGATTCCACCGGCAACCCGGCGACCATCCGGCTTTCCCTGAATCAGGTTGGCGCGCTCGCCATGACGCTGCCGAGTTTGATCGACAAGGCGCTTCAGTCACGCTTTGGCGATCAAAGCCTGCGCTACGCCTACCCGCTCGAGTCATGGGTGATCGAGCAATCGTCCGATCCCAGGGAAGTCATGGTTACCCTGCGGACGGTGGACGGATTTAGCGTCTGTTTTTCCATCCCGCGCCAACAGCAGAACGCGCTCGGCGAGGCGCTGGTGGCGTCGCCTGTGCAGAAAACAACGTTGCGGGCGCATTAGTCGATCTTGTCTCGCGAAAGGCATGCATCGCCGGCAATCTGCTCTCCTTTTGCCGAACGTCACGCTTTCAAGTTTTCGAACGGCGGCGTAGAATTTATCATCGGGTTAAATCGGGCTGCTATCGTTGGATCGTAGCCTTTCCCTGCGCCATCGCGACGCAGCGAACCGATGGCTGATGATGATCGGCCCCTGAGGCATTGCCTCGTTTCCTCATGTCGATCAGGAATCTCAATCATGAATCAAGAAAACAGCGTTGCTCTAAGCTCGCTTGAACTGGGAGAATTGCTCAGAAATCGTTGCGCGCATGCGCTCGGCACGGCCGGACTGGCACTCATGCTTGGCGTTGCGCCTGGCAGCTTTGCGTGCGCCCAGACCGCGCCGGTCGGCGTTCCGGATAAAAGTTTTCCGGAAAGCGTGACATCCACCAAGGACGGCACACTCTATGTGGGCAGCTTCAACCTCGGTGGTGTGGTGAAAGCCGCGCCCGGCGGCAAAGCGGAACAGTTCATCAAGCCCGGCGCCGGCGGCAGTCGCTCGGTTCTCGGTGTGCTCGCCGACGAGAAAGGCGGCATGTTGTACGTCTGCTCCAATGACATCACCGGCTTTGGCGTTCCGGGTCCGGGCGACACCAAGGGGGCATGGCTGAAAACCTTCGATCTCGCCAGCGGTGCGCTGAAGGGCAGCGTTGCCCTCAAGGATCCGAAATCGCTGTGCAACGATATTGCCGTCGGCAGCGACGGGACCGCTTACATCACCGACTCGTTCACGCCAAATGTGTACAGCCTCAAGCCGGGTGGCACCGCGCTGGAGGTCTGGGCCACGGATCCACTGTTGGCGCCGGCAAAGGATGGCGTCGGCCTCGACGGCATCGCGTTCGGGGCCGACGGCAATCTCTACGTCAACACATATATCCCGGCGGCACTGTTCAGGATCGCCGTCAAGGACGGCAAGGCCGGCACGGTCACCCCGCTGAAGACTTCTCGCCCCCTGGATCATGCGGACGCGATGCGCGCCTTCGGTGACAGCTTGCTGTTGATCGAGGGCAACGGCAAACTCGACAAGGTCACGATAAAGGGCGACGAGGCCCAAATCGAGACCATCAAGGACGGTTTTGCCGAGCCCGTTTCGGTAACACAGGTTGGCGATACCGCGTGGGTCGCGGAGGGCAAGCTATCCTACATCATTGGCGACAACAAAGAGAAGGATCCGGGCGCATTCGCGATCAAGCCCGTCCCGTTGCCGAAGTAAGGCGCGATTCGAACGTAGCTATGAGAGCATGGCTTCAGCCGGCGGCCGGCAATTCGAACGTGCTGGTTCGTTGTTGATCACGTCGAAAACGCGGGCGATGTAGCCCGCGTTTGATTGTTGACTGGAGCCTCGCCGCATTGATCGTGCCGGGCGTCGCTACGCCTCCTTCACAAAAGCAGCAAAGGCCGCGGCGTAATCCGGATGCCACCGCGACAATGCGGGGCGGTTTTCGACGATGTCGCCCGCCGCCCACAGAATCCGGCGCTCGTCGAGGCGTCGCGGCACATCGTTATCCGGGCAGAGGATGTAGAAATCCCCGGCCTCCACGCGTTCCACCATAAAGTCGACGGTTTGCTCCGGCGTCCAGGCCCCGGCCGGCTTCTCGGTCCGGCCTTTGGCGGTAAGTCCCGTGAAAACGAATCCGGGGATCAGAAGATGAGCCCTGATCTGGCTGCCCGCCGCGTTCCGCAATTCGTGCTGCAGCGCTTCGGTGAAGGCTTTCACGCCGGCCTTCGAGACATTGTAGGCGGGATCGCCGGGCGGGGTGGTGATGCCCTGCTTCGAGCCGGTGTTGATGATCAGACCGGGACGTCCGCGTTCGATCATGCCCGGGGCAAAAATATGCGAACCGTGAATCACCCCCCAGAGGTTGACGCCGATCACGCGCCGCCAATCCTGCAGCGATCCGAATATCTCGCTGCCCGGCTGGATGCCGGCGTTGTTCATCAGGATATCGGCGCCGCCGAAGCGTTCCCGCACGGCGGTTTCAAATTCCGACACATCGTCGATACGACTGACGTCGACGGTCGCCATCATGATATCGGCGGCGCCGCCCGGCGCCACCGACGATATCCTGGTTTCCGCCTCGGCGAGACGGTTAGGATCCAGATCCGCGATACAAACCTTCATACCGAGGCGAGCGAACCGCATCGCGGCGGCAAGGCCTATACCGGACGCGCCTCCGGTGATGACGGCGACATTATTTGGGGACAGGGCTGGATGGGGCACGTGAGTTCTCCTGACGTTCAAGTAAGGATGGCTCCGCCGAACCATCGGATGGCCGGAATTCACTGAGTCGATGTGGTGCCCCTATCATGCACGAAACCGCATGGGAGGTCTTCGTCCAACGCTATCCCGCCGGCGAACCTTTTGCGAACGTGGCGAACCGGCTACATATCCGGATCAATAGACAATTTCGGGGCGTACATGAACCTTCCTTCGTTGTTTTCACCGCTCAAGATCGGTCCGTACCAGCTCAAACATCGCCTCGTGATGGCGCCGTTGACGCGAATGCGGGCGGAAAAGCCCAGTCTCGCGCCCCGGCCGCTGAATGTTGAATATTATGCGCAGCGCGCGACGCCGGGCGGATTGATCGTCGCCGAAGCCTCCCCCGTGATGGCGACCGGCTTCGGAAGCCCCGGCGTGCCCGGCATCTATTCGGAACATCAGATCAGGGGCTGGCGCGAGGTCGTCGACGCTGTTCATGCCAGAGGTGGAATTATTTTCCTCCAGCTCTGGCATGTCGGGCGGGTCTCGCATTCCTCGTTCCAGCCCGGTGGTGTGCTGCCGGTCGCGCCATCGGCGGTGCCGATTTCGACTGACTTCAAGGCCATGACAGCCGATGGAAAGGTCGTACCCTATGAGACGCCGCGTGCGCTCGAGACAGCCGAGATTCCAGGCGTGATCGAGGCTTATCGGCAGGGCGCGCGCAATGCGTTGAAGGCTGGTTTCGACGGCGTCGAGATCCACGGCGCCAATGGCTATCTGATCGAGCAATTCCTGCAGTCGCACACCAATCTGCGCACCGATCA
>Ga0137412_10004485_pt1 | contig 11145 bp, 11 predicted proteins | sample CZODoug2_1_16fun_FD_122160 | JGI IMG/M metagenome (GOLD analysis project Ga0137412, IMG submission 122160) | Vadose zone soil fungal communities from Angelo Coast Range Reserve, California, USA - CZODoug2_1_16fungal (Hybrid Assembly) | ecosystem: Environmental > Terrestrial > Soil > Vadose zone... | reverse complement strand
TTCAATAGCTTTATCAAGTCCAACGCCGCGGATGTCTGCGCCCGGCTCGGGCTGGCTTTCGCGCAGTACCGGCCGGCGATGCGGTCATGCGGCGTGTCCCTGGATCCTGAGGTGCGAGCCGATCAACCTCAGCAGGCTCAGGCGCTGCTCCGGTTCGTGGACCGGCCGGAAGTGCTGGCCAAATTGCGGGCCCTGGGGATCGATTATGCACAGGGGTTCCTGTTGCACCGGCCGGCGCCGCTGATTGACCTGCTGAAGAGTGATGTAGTCGCCTGCGCGTGAGTTTTTTCGATAGGGGCATCAACATTTTCTTGCTTGGCTGGGGCCGACGAATGTGTAGTCTTGACAGCATGGACGACTTCAATCCACGCAATTACATTGCTGCCCTGCTCGACTCCCGCCGCCCGGGATATGCACTGCCCAGTGCATTCTTCAGAGACGAGCGGGTCTATGCCGCCGACCTGGAACACATCTTCGCCCGCCACTGGCTGTTCGTAGCCAGCGAAGCCGAGATTCCCGAAGCGGGTGACTACAAGGCGTACCAGATCGGACCGTATCCGATTTTCATTCTGCGCCAGGACGACGGCTCCATTGCCGCCTTCCACAACACCTGCCGCCACCGCGGCTCGCGGATCCTGCAGCAGGAGTCCGGTGTCGTCGGTTCGAAGATTGTGTGCCCGTACCACCGCTGGGGTTACGACCAGTCGGGCAAGGTTGTGGATTGCGGGCCGGGTAACGATGTGGAGTTGGCGCGGGGCCTGCGGCTGAAGCCGGTTCATATGCGCAACCTGTCGGGATTGCTGTTCGTCTGTGTCGCGGAAAATCCGCCAGATGATTTTGCAGAGCTGTCGGCGCGGGTCACACCGTATCTGGCCCGGCACGAGCTGTCGCGCACGAAAGTGGTCAAACAGGTCGACCTGATCGAGCGCGGCAACTGGAAGCTCACCATGGAAAACAACCGTGAGTGCTTCCATTGCGGCGGTCACCCCGAGCTGTTGAATTCACTGTTCCACTTCCTCGGTGACATCGACCCGGCGTCCCTGTCGGAGGAAGAGCGCAAGACCTACCTTCGTTACGAAGAATCGCGGCGGCTGGCGATGGAGAGTTGGAGTCGCGCCGGCCTGCCGTGGGAGCGGATCGAGGAACTGCACGGTCGAGCCACGGGGTTTCGCACCGAGCGCCTGGTTCTCGAGGGGGCGGGTGAGTCCATGACAGTGGACACCAAGGTCGCCTGCACGAAGTTGCTGGGATCGCTCACCGAGCCGCGCCTGGGGTCCTTGCATCTGCATACCCAGCCGAACGCCTGGTTCCATTTCCTCAGCGATCACGTACTGACCTTTGCGGTTTTCCCCATCGATCCCGTGCACACATTGGTGCGGACCACGTGGCTCGTGAACGTCGATGCGGAAGAGGGGAAGGACTACGACGTCGACAAGCTGACGCAGGTCTGGAACGCCACGAACCACCAGGACGCGCAGTTCGTCGCGGAGACGCAGCTCGGCACCGCAAGCCCGGAGTATGTCCCCGGACCCTTGAGCTCCACGGAGTTCATGGTCGACATGTTCCACCGCTGGTATGATGAGAGGATGCGAGCGGGACTGAAAATCTGACCGGTGAAGGGCGACCTCTACCCGTCCATTGAGCCCTATCGCACTGGTCGTCTACCGGTAGACGACCTCCACACCATCTATTGGGAAGAGTGCGGCAACCCGACCGGGGTGCCGGTATTGTTTCTACACGGTGGACCCGGTGCGGGATGCTCGCCCGAGCATCGACGCTTCTTCGATCCACATTATTACCGGATCGTGTTATTCGACCAGCGTGGCGCGGGTCGGTCCACACCTCACGGCGAAACCAGAAGCAACACGACCGCCCATCTCGTGCGCGACATCGAGGCGCTGCGTGAGATGCTGAAAATCTCTCAGTGGCACGTCTTCGGCGGTTCGTGGGGTTCCACACTCGCGCTGGCGTATGCGCAGACGCATCCGCCAGCCTGTTTGAGCCTCACCCTGCGCGGCATTTTCCTGCTGCAGGCGTATGAGGTCGATTGGTTCGTGCATGGAATGCGAAACTTTGCACCGCAAGCGTGGAAGGCGTTCGTGGAATTCCTGCCGGAGTCGCTCCGCGGCGATCTGTGCGATGGCTACTGGACGCAGTTGAATCACGAGCTGCCGGAGATCCGCGCCGCCGCGGCGAATTCATGGGCGGGGTATGAGGCGAAGAGCGTGAGCTTGCGGTTTCCTACTTCATCCGCTGCGCCCGGTGCTTCGAGGTCGGTTGGCGGGTCAGGCGCAACAAGCACGACTGCTTCGCCGTCCGCCGTTGGATTGGCGCGACTCGAAGTGCACTACATGCGTTCCAATCAGTTTGTGCCCAATGATGCGCTGCTGCGTGGGGTGGAGCGCGTGCGGCACATTCCATGCGCGATTGTGCAGGGTAAGTATGATTTGTTGTGCCCGCCGATTACGGCTGTCGCACTGCATGAGGCCTGGCCCGAGTCGACGTTGCACATTATTGAGGACGCCGGGCATTCGGCGTTTGAGCCAGGGATTCGGGCGGCGCTCGTGACCATTATGGATGGGCTGCGCACGCCGTCCTCGTAAGCGGCCGTTTGGGTCAGCGGCCGGCGGACAGCGTGGCGTTGAGCGCCTCGATCACGATTTCCACATGTTCCATGCGGAATGGCATGGGTGGACGCAGCTTTAGCACGTTGCCCAACGGCCCTTCGGAGCCCGTCATCACGCCACGTTCTCGCAGCCCGTTGACGACACGCTTTGTTGTCGCTCGATCGGTGAGCTCCACCCCGATCATCAATCCACAACCGCGCACATTGCGGACGATGGGTTGGGTTTGCGCCAGCTCCTTCAACCTCCGGACAAAGTAGTCGCCCGTTGCTCGGGCGTTCTCAACCAACCGCTCTTTGTCTAGCACATCCAACACCGCCAGTCCTGCCGCCGCAGCGACGGGGTTTCCACCGAAGGTGGAGAAGAAGCCTGTGTCACGTTGGAACTTCTCCAGCAAGGCACGTCGTGTGATGATGACGCCCAGCGGGTAGCCATTCCCCACTGGCTTTCCCAGGGTAACGATGTCGGGGTGATACCCACGTCTGGTGAAGCCCCAGAAGTGCGAGCCTGACCTGCCCAGGCCAAATTGCACCTCATCGCCGATGACTAAGCCGCCAGCCTTTCGCACTGCTGCGGCGATTGGGGCGATCCATGTGGGGGGTGGGTCGTAGATGCCGGTGCTGGTCAGGGCGCTGTCTATCATTAGCGCGGCGGGTTTGAAGCCGCGGGATTCCAAGCGCGCGATTGCGTTGGCGATGTCCGCTTCAGCCGCGGCCGCGATGGCATTGAGCGTGTCTGTTTCGCCAGCGTCTGGCGACATCTTTGGCGCGGCGACCTGCTCCACGTGCGGGGGCACTTTGGGGCATATCGCTGGCGACAACGCCGTGACGGCGTCGGTGATGCCGTGATAGGCGAACCTCATCACGAGTGCCCCCTCGTGCCCCGTGTGCGACTTCGCCATGCGCCACGCGATGTCGTTCGCCTCGCTTCCTGAGTTGACGAACAAGCACGCATCGAGATCGGGCGGCAGCGTCTCCGTCAGACGCTCGACATATTCGATGATCCGGGTGTCCAGGTATCGCGTGTTGCTCGCGATGCGTTTCGCTTGGTTCGCGATGGCGGCAACTACGATGGGGTGCGCGTGGCCAACATGCGGGACATTGTTGTACACGTCGAGCAGTCGTTCGGCGTCGGAGGTGTACACCCATACGCCTTCGCCGCGCACCAAGTGCAGTGGTTGATCGTACGATAGTTCGGCGTTAGCCCCGAGCGCGTCGTGACGCCGGCGAACGAGATCGGCAGCGATAACGCGACCGCGATCCATCCTCACTGATTCGATCCCAGCGGATTCCAGCCACTGCTGAGTCAGTCGTTCCTTGCCGCGTGACGCCAGCGCATCCAGAGCTGCTCCGGATGCAATGGCGAGATCGGTGTTGGCGGGCGCATGCGCGCCATCCCTCTCCCGCCACACCTGAATCAATACTCCCACCGCGATGCGAGCGGCAATCAAGTCGTACAACACCTCGATGTCAGCGCGCTCGAGCGGCTGCAGACTCGTGTACCCGGTCAACAGCCCGGGCAGTTCATCCAGCGACGCAACGGCATCCGACAGCAGCTCCGCCATCGTGACGGCGATCTCCTGCACCAACGGTGCGTGGATCATGTCTCCCAAGTCGATGATTCCAACGCACGCGTCGCCGGCGTCGTTGACCAACAGATTGCTGCCATGACAGTCGCCATGAATTGCCTGCGAGCGGAGTCCGCGCATTCGCTGCAACAGTTGCTCGAGGGGATGCAGCGCCGCGCCGAGCGTGCGCTGCAGCTCTGGCGGTTGCACGTGGGCCAACATTGGCAACAACGCCTGCGCGCGTCGTACATCCCAAGCAATAGGTTGGGCGAGGGCAGGGTGGAAGAACCCCACGAGCGCGCGGTCGAGTTGGGCGATGTGGTTGCCTACCGAGCGCAGTAGGCCCGTGCGTGCCGACGGCGTACCTGTGGTGGGCCGCACGTCCTGCATGAGCCGTCCCGGTACAAAGCTAACCAACCGCACGCGGCATGATGCTGCCGCGCCGACATTGGCCCCCGCGCCAGCGAGCGGCACAACCCGCGGCACAGGCAGCAGTGGGCTCGTCTCTGCGATGTGCATCAGCGCAGCCGACTGCCCATCGACCACAACGTCATCGGCCTCATGGTCAATAAACTTCAACACGAGCTGTCGGCCATCAGAAGTATCGAGCCGGAAATTGCGGTCACGCTCGCCGTCGAGAGGCGTTGCGCGCGCGGTCAAACCGTAAAGGTCGCGCGCGACAGCCTCAGCGGTCGTGGCGTCAACCGTAGGCGGTAGTCCACGAAGCGCCAGCAAACCCTCGGCCGTTGGGCCCCGCGATTTCACATCAGCCTCCGGCCCCGTCACTTGCTCAACACATCCTTGATAGGCCCGGCCGCCTTGGGCACAGCCTTCACGTAATCCTGTCCCAACAACCCCGCCACAGTCGCGGCAATCTGCGACTGCGTTACCGCCTCAACGTGCTTGCGCTCACCGAGCGGCGCGGTATCCGGCCCCATCACGGCGATCCACACATTCTCCGAACCCTTCTCATCGACCCCGTGCTCTTTCCACTCGACGGGCCCACTGCCGCGACCATGATCCGCGGTAATGATGAATGTCGTGGTGTCGTGATACTGCGGCATTGCCTGCATCGTATCCCACAGCTCCTTGATGGCGGCATCGGTGCGCTGCGCACTCTCCAGCACGAGATCGTAGCGTCCCTGGTGCGCCCAGTTGTCGGTCTCGCCGTAACCGACAAACAACACCCGGGGTTTGGCGGTTCGCACGTAGTCCAACAACTCAACCTGCAGGAACGAGTTGCCTACATCCTCTTCGTCGAAGCGGGTGGTGGTGGCGTACAGCCGCGCGAAAAGCGCATCTTTCGACGCATCGCCGCTCTTTGGCGGCGGCGTCCAACCGGCTTGTACCACGAGGTGGCTGCGCTTCTGATTGAAAATATCGTAGTAGGCCTGCCAGGTCCCGTAGATCGCTACGTGCCCCGCGAGATCGGGTGACCCGTTGAGCCACTCGAACACACTTGCGTTGGGATTGGGGCCGAACTCGTTGCTGTTGATGGCGGGGTTGGGGTAGCCCACCGACATCTCGTTGTAACCGGGATAGGAAAACGCCTTCCCGTTGGTCACATGGGCGTCGCTGCCTTCGGTCCGGTTCCCGAAAATCTGGCCCTGTCCGGCCACCGTCCCCCAGATGAAGGGGAAGACGAGCTGGCGGCGCTCCTGGGGCGTCCCGCGCCAATAGCGCTTCTTCAACTCGGCCTCATCAACCCAGTTGCCGCCGTTTTTGGCGTCCAGCAGCAGCGGATCGGCTCCCTGGAACAGCTCCTGCCAGCGCAATCCATCGCTGACAATCAAAACTACGTTCCGGGTCTTTCCGGCCATGGCGGGCGCGATCAGGCCGGTCAGCAGCAGCAGACCGAGCAGTGGGGTGAGCTTGCGCATGTGGGGCGTATCCTGCGGTTGTTTTACTTCTCCGCGGCCAGTGTCTCAGCAGCAATCTGCTGCAGTTTGCTTGCAAGCGACGGTTCGATGCCCAAAGCCGCCGCAGCCTGCTCATGCGAGCCCAGCATTCTCGGATCACGTCCCGTGACATTACCGAAAATCACCAGCGCCTCGAGATAATAGCCGTACGTACTGCCATGGTAATGATCGGTCGCCCACAGGTCGATCTCTCCTTTCGGCGCGGCCGTGTAGGGATTCGCGGTGGCAAGGTGAGAGACGATGGCGCGATTCCACGCTTGTCCCACGGGAATCACGGAGTGGATGGCGGGAGAGGTTGTGGCCGCCTGGTCGTACGCTGCGCGGATGTCGGTGGCCATCACGTCGATGGACTTGCCGTGCCAGTGACCAGTGGACGAGTACGTCTGGTCAGCACGTGACCAGGTGGAAACCAGGCGGATGTCCACGCGTGGATTTTTCGCCTCGAACAGTTTGGCGAGGCGGCCGGTGTAGTCCACCAGCAGAGCGGGGTCGCCAGGCTTGTGCGCGTCCAGGGTGCTGTAGCCCTGCAGCAGCACGTGATCCCAGGGGCGATCGAGCACAGCCGTTTTTTGCTGCAAGTGGAAGTCAAAGTTCTTGCCAGGGGAGGTCTCCAGGCTCACGTCAAAGTCGAGATGGGCCTGGACGGTGAAGCCCTTGAACAGGGCCGGCACGCCGCCGATGCCTTCGTTGTTCAGGTCATGAACCGACTCGGGCCGGTAGTGTTTGACATCCGACAGGTCGGCGAACGTGAAGCTGTTGCCGACAAACAGGATGGAGGCGGCACGCGCCGGTGCTGCCAGGCTCAGTGTCAGGATCCCAACAGCAACGAAAACCAACAGCTTGCGCATTCACAGCTCCGTCGGACGTGGCAGAAACATCAGCACCAGGGCCGCCAGAGCCGCTACGCCCGTGATCGGCAGGAGACTTTGCAACACCTGGGTGGCGGTGGCACCCGCGCCCAACAGTTGACCCGCCAGAAACGGTCCCAGGGCCGAGCCCAGGCGGCTCGCGGCGACGGAAGCGCCGGTGCCCGTTCCGCGGGCCATCGTTTCATAATAGTTGGGAACCAGGCCGTAAAGCGTGAATTGAGCACCAATGAGGCAGGTTCCGAGCACGCCCGCCGTGGCGGCGACCAATGCAAGATCCTGCCCCAGCGCCGCGATGACCAACAACGCGGCGCCGAGACCTGCATAGCACACGAGCAGCAGCAGGCGGTTCGGCCGCACCTGCATGATCCAGGCAACGGCCACCGAGCCGGCGGCCGAGCTGAGATTGAAGACGATCTGGATCAGAAAGGCCTGCGACTTGGTGAATCCCTTGGCCACCATCAGGCTCGGCATCCAGTTGAGCAGCAGATGCAGCATGAGAGCCGAGCAGAGGAAGGCCACCCACAACAACAAGGTCTGACGCACCCGCGTTCGATCAAACAACGTGGCGAAGACCCCGAGCTGCGCCTGCGTGCTGGAGCGGGCCCTTTGAAACAAGGTTGATTCCGGCAGCAGCACTGCCATGATCGGCGCCAATAGCAGCGGGGCGATTCCGCCGACGTAGAAGATGATCCGCCAGTCGCCGCTCGGGCCGCCGGAGAACGCGATCAGTGATGCCACCGCGCCTCCGGTGGGCATTCCGGCAGCGGTAATGACAACGTTCAGGATGTTGTTGCGTCCGCCGGAGGCTTCCGCCGTGAGCGCAATCAGATTGGGAAAAGCGCCGCCCAATCCCAGCCCGCACAGAAACCGGATGGCGACCAGGCCGGAATAGCCGGGCGCCCAGGGGGTGGCGAGCTGAAAGACGCCGAATACAATGATGGACAGGATCAGCGCGCTGCGGCGGCCCCAGAAATCAGCGGCGCGGCCGCCCAGAAACGCGCCGAAAAACAGACCCAGGGGACTGGCGGTGAGCACCGTGCCGAGGGCTTCTTTCGATAAATGAAACTCCGTGGCAATCGCGCCGGCCGCAATCCCCATCGATTGCAGGTCGATGCCCTCGATGATGGCCGCGCAGAAGCACAGCACGAGTGTCAGGGCGGAACGCCGGGCGGTGGTAGCATCAATGGGTGTTCGCATCGGGGTAGTATAATTTGAAGATCATCGCCGTAACGAATATCAAAGGGGGAGTGGGCAAGACCACCACAGCGGTGAATCTCGCCTACCTCGCCTGCGCCGGCGGCCGCGCCACCGTGTTGTGGGATCTCGATCCGCAGGGCGCGGCGACCTACACATTGAGATGCGAGCCGAATGAGCGGGCGTCCGTAAAAAAGCTGCTGTCCGGCAAGCGCGAGTTGCCAGAGCTGGTCGTGCCCACCGCGTATGAACGGCTCGATGTGTTGCCGGCCGACTTCTCCTATCGCAACTTCGACCTGCACCTGAGCGAGAAGCGCAATCCAACGCAACGGTTGCTGCGGATGAGCCGGCCGCTCGCGGAAAAGTATGCGCTGCTGTTTCTCGATTGCCCGCCGGGCATCTCGCTGTTGTCGGAAAATGTGCTCAAGGCGGCGGACCTGGTGGTGGTGCCGTTGTTACCAACTCCATTGTCAGTTCGCATGCTCGTGCAACTGCAGGAGTTTGTGGACGGCGAAGGTTGGTCGGACGTGAAGCTGCTGCCGTTCTTCTCCATGGTGGACCGGCGCAAGTCGCTGCACGCCGAAGTCATCGCCAGTACCCGGGAGCAGTTTCCGGCGATGCTGGCCACGGAAGTGCCGTACTCGAGCGAGATCGAGCGAATGACGCAGCGGCGTGCGCCGCTGCCGGCCTTCTCGCCGCGAAGTGCAGTGGGGTTGGTGTATTCGGCGCTCTGGTCGGAGGTCGAAGCGCGCCTCGGGAACTGATTTTTCCGTTCGGACGTGCGAATTAGGTGGCGGGTTTGGCGAGTCTTCCCGGTTATGAGTTTGTCAGTCCCGGGAGATTGCGGCGCCATGGAGTATTCGTCTGCCAGTGTACCAGACTTTGGTCTTGCTGCGCGCATCAGAAACATCGTTCTCACACCGAAGACCGAGTGGCAGGTGATTCAGGCTGAGCCGACTTCCATCAGCAGGCTCTACAGCGGTTACGTGATTCCCATGAATGCGTTTGCAGCCGTGATGGCCTTTATACGGATGTCTGTTGTGGGCGTGCCGGTTCCGTCGGGCGCAACGCTCCGGGCCCCTTGGGTGACCGGTCTCGCGGCTGCGCTGCTCACTTTCGTTTTGAGTCTCGTGGGCCTGTACCTCGTCGGGCTGGTGATTCACGTGTTGGCTTCCGCCTTCGGCGGGCAGCCGGATCAGCGCCAGGCACTGAAAACCGCTGCTTATTCGCTCACGCCCGCCTGGTTGGGGACCGCCCTGACGTTTGCGCCGCTGGGGAGCCTGCTGCAATTCATGGCAGGTTTGTACGGCGTGTACGTGTTGTATGTCGGGCTTCCGGTGATGATGCAGGCTGAGGAGGATGGCGCCGGCGGGTACGCCTCATCCGTTGTTGCCTGCGCGCTGGGTGTTGGTATTCTGTTCGGGCTGGGGGCCGCCACCCTGGGGGCGGCGGCCGGCGTGCATTGAACGGTTACAGTGAATTCAGGAACGCGACGAGCTGCTGCTTCTGTTTTGAGCGGCCACGGTCCAGCCGGTCTGCCGACCGATCCCACACCTGTGCCGTATATAACCCCATCTCGAATTCGGTGATTTCCTGGAGCTGCGCGTCGGTTGGTGTGACCTTGCCTTCGGCATGCGTGGCCACCGCACTGATGGCCTGGTGCGCGAGGTCCACCTTCATGTTGTCGAGGAAAGTCGCGGCGGACGTCAGGGGCGAGAGGGTCTCCCGACCATCCCACATGATGGCGCTCTCAGACCTGTGGGGTTGGCAGACAGGTCGACCTCGTCATGACTCACAGCCGGTTGCGCCGCCAGGACCGTTGCGACCGCAACCGCGCCCACGCACCCCTGCGACAGTTTGCGCCATCGTAACAGTAAGTTATTGAAACCTAAGGAACCGGTGCTTCGCATGTCGACCCCCCTGAAAGACCCGTTGGCGAGCAGTTTTTACTGTCACGTTCCTGCTCACCCAGGTTCACGGAAAGGCGTACAAAAAGGGGACACCCCAATGAGCGAAAACGGCGAATTGGTTGCTCGTGACACATTCCCGAGACAAGATCTCCCTATGGCGGAGCTAACCCAACTACTGGAAGCCGTGCGTGCCGGTCAGGCGGGCGCCATCGATCAGGTCTTCACCCTGACGTACCGCGAGCTGCATGAGATGGCCCATCGGCGGCTGCACCGCTCCAACCGTGTGACGTCGCTCGACACGACCACGCTGGTACACGAGTGCTATCTGCGCTTGGTCAGGGTGGGGCAGCTCCAGACGCGGGATCGGTCGCACTTTTTGGGATATGCGGCCCGCGTTATGCGCTCAATAGTGGTGGACTTCGTCCGTCAACGCCTGGCAAAGCGGCGCGGTGGCGACGAGTTGCGGGTTACCCTTGGAACCGACATTCGAGAATCCACGCCGGTCAGCGAAGAGCAGATCATGCAGGTGGACGAAGCGCTACAGGAGCTCGCAGTCCTCGACCCCCGGTTGGTAGAGGTAGTCGAAATGCGCTATTTCGCGGGCTTTACGGTCGAGCAGATTGCCGAGTCGCGCGGCGTTGCGACGCGCACGATTCGCAGAGACTGGGAGAAGGCGCGCCTGTTGCTGTACGCCGCCCTGCAGAGATAGCCAACAAAAGCGATCGATCCGGGGGAAGTCGTGCAAATTGATCCTGAACAGTGGTCAGCCCTGTCGCGGCTGCTGGATGAGGCCTTGGATGTACCTATCAGCCGCCTCGACCACTGGCTCGATTCTTTGCCGGCCCGGGATGCGCTGCACAGGTCGAAGTTACGCGAGCTGCTCAAACAGCGCGCCGCCGCCGAGACAGGTGATTTTCTCATCACCTTACCTAAGGTCAGCGACCGGCCGATCGGACGGCCACGGGCGGTTGCGGGACTCACGCCCGGAACAGTCATAGGGCCCTACATAGTCGAGGAAGAGATCGGCCGCGGTGGCATGGGAGCAGTCTGGCGCGCCCGGCG
>Ga0137412_10004484_pt1 | contig 11146 bp, 10 predicted proteins | sample CZODoug2_1_16fun_FD_122160 | JGI IMG/M metagenome (GOLD analysis project Ga0137412, IMG submission 122160) | Vadose zone soil fungal communities from Angelo Coast Range Reserve, California, USA - CZODoug2_1_16fungal (Hybrid Assembly) | ecosystem: Environmental > Terrestrial > Soil > Vadose zone... | reverse complement strand
TTAAATTTCACACTTCTTTGCAATAGGGCTAGCTTCGGTGACGGCGCGAGGCTAGAGTGTTGCTCGGACGCAATTGGACTGAGAGGGAACAAAAAAGACCAATCATCGTCGAGCGCCTCTTCAAATAAGGCGCTGCGAGAGGCATGGGGACTTGAAAGCCGGGCTTTAGGCCCGGCTTTTTTATTGCGGCAATCGGTCCCACACGCGTGACAAGGTAAATCCGTTTGAACGGCCGCCCCTGAAGCTCACTTCCTCGACCAGGCGCTGACCATCTTCCGCAATGCTGTAGTGCTCCTCGAACGGAGGACGGTCTTCGTCCGTATCATTGCCGTGCACGATCAGTGTCTTCTCGGACCAACCGCAGGTCGGCGGCGGCGTATCGCGGCGCGCCGGCAAAGGCGCGTCGCGGTCCGATGAGTTGCCGCGGTGTCGCGGGACTTTTTTTGCGTCCCCTGGCTGGCAGATGCGGTTTTTGCCTTCCGAAGTGAATGCCACGACACCGCCCACCTGCTTGATCTCCAGCTGCTTGCCCGGGAAATGCACGGCCTCGGCCAGCGCACCCATGGACGGTGTGGGGGGAGGGAAGAAGGTGGGATTGCCCACGCCCTGCGAGCCCCCGCGCCCGCGCCCGCGCCCCCCTCGCCCTCCGCGTCCGCCTGAATTACCGCTATCTCCCGCACCGGCCGCAGCCTGGCCGTTGGCGGTTTGCAGCAGGTGCAGCGGATCGTCGCTGTCGGCCTCATTCAATTTCCACCGGCCGGTGAAATCCACGCCGGATGGCGGCGCCAAGCTCAAGCGGTCGCCGGCGCAAGCACTTAAGACAATGATTGCCGCAAGGACGGCGCTGCGCATGGATGACCCCTTCGACGACCTGAGGAATCTTATATTGAAATCAGCCTAGGAGCCTGTCTGAGTAATTGCGCTCGCTCAGGAGGCTGTGGAGAGGCGCCTTGCCGCGCGCAGGTCATTCGGCCCGCATATCCAGACGCGGCCTTCAAAGGGTTGAAAGCAGACGCGCATACCTTCGGTGCGGCGTGTGGTTTGCGATCCACAGGCAATTTTAGCGTCCGCGAGATCGGCTTGGATCAAATCAACCAGAGAAGCGCTCGGTTCACCGACTTCGGTCGGCGGCAGCGCATGCGCCAGAATGCGCGCCTGGACCTCGTCGCGCCGCGTCGAATGCCCCAGCACCGCTCGCTTGAATTTATCGAGCACCACCAAGACGGAACTCAATGTGTTGTCCGTCACATCGCTGGGACGCCCGGTGCCGCCCATGAATTTCAAGTGTAGCAAGCCGCCCACGCCCCGCCCCTCATCGTGCAGGCAAAGTGCCAGGGCCCCATGCAGATCGGCGATCATGAGCATGGGCTCCGGCGAGACATGATAGGTGTCCGGTGCAACCGCTACTTCCGGGAGATCGTTGGCCAAATGGGGGACCCTGTGTTACCCCCGCGATGCTGCGCCGAACCTAAGATTCGCTCTGCCAAGCAAATCACGGTTTCTACCTATTACAGAAGGAACTATTGCGCCGATTGACAAGGATCGGCAGTCACTGACAAGGACCGGCAGTCATAAGCTCATGTCTCGCAGTAATTGGCCGAATCAAGGGTCCGCGCAGTATGGTGAGGCAATGTATCGGTACGACCTCACCGACCGGACTCTCGTGCAGGAGCGGGTTGCCCAGTTTCGCGACCAAACGCGCCGGTTCCTGGCGGGAGACTTGAGCGAGGACGAATTTCGGCATCTTCGCCTGCGCAACGGCCTGTACATCCAACGACACGCGCCGATGCTGCGCGTCGCCATTCCTTATGGATTGCTGTCTTCGACCCAGCTGCGCACGCTGGCGGGCATTGCGCGCCGTTACGACCGCGGCTATGGGCATTTCACCACCCGGCAAAACATCCAGTACAACTGGCCCAAGCTGGAAACCGTCCCGGATATTTTGGCGGACCTTGCCGAGGTCGAGATGCATGCCATCCAGACCAGCGGCAATTGCATTCGCAACATCACCTCGGATCACCTGGCCGGCGTCACACCCAATGAACTCGAGGACCCGCGTCCCTGGTGCGAGATCATTCGCCAATGGTCGAGCTTCCATCCCGAGTTCACCTATCTGCCCCGCAAATTCAAAATAGCGGTCACCGGCGCCCCGCAAGACCGGGCCGCTTCCTTGGTTCATGACGTCGGCGTGCATATCGTGCGAGGGTCCAATGGGGATCTCGGCTTTGAAATCTTGGCCGGCGGCGGCCTCGGGCGCACGCCCATCATCGGGCAGGTGGTGCGTGAATTCCTGCCGCGGGAGCATTTGCTCACGTATCTGGAAGCGATATTGCGCGTCTACAACTTGGAGGGACGCCGCGACAATCTGACCAAGGCCCGCATCAAAATCTTGGTGCGCTCGTTGGGAATAGAGGAATTCACGCGGCGCGTGGAAGCCGAGTGGGAACTGCTCCGCGACTTTGGGCCCCGCGTCGATGACGCGCAAATCGCCCGCATGCGCGGATTTTTCAATCCGCCCGCCTACTTGAAGCTGCCGAACTGCGAACCGGATCTGGGGAAAGAGACCGCCTTTCGCGCCTGGTACCGCTACAACACCGCCGCACACAAGGTGCCCGGCTACCGCGCGGTGTTCGTGTCGCTGAAAAAACCGGACATGCCGCCCGGAGATGCCACCGACGGCCAAATGGAACTGATCGCCGATCTTGCCGATCGTTATAGTTTTGGCGAGGTGCGCGTCACCCATACCCAGAATTTGCTGCTCGCCGATGTCGAACAGCGCAAGGCCTACGAGCTATGGCAGACACTCGCGGGCGCCGGACTCGCGACGCCGAATATCGGGACGCTGACCGACATGATTTGTTGCCCCGGGTTGGACTTTTGCAGTCTCGCCAATGCCGGTTCCATCGATGTCGCGAAGCTCATCAACGAGCGCTTCGACGACTATGACTATATTTATGACTTGGGCGAGATCGACGTCAAAATGTCCGGCTGCATGAATGCCTGCGGCCACCACCATGTCGGCAATATCGGAATTCTCGGCGTGGATAAGGGCGGCGAGGAGTGGTATCAGATCACCATCGGCGGCGCGGCGGGCGCTGACGCTTCTTTGGGATCCGTCATCGGTCCGTCGGTGGCCAAGACACAGGTGCCGGAAACGATTGCGCGGCTCTTGGATGTGTATGTGGAGGAGCGGCAGCCGGAAGAGCGCTTCCTCGACACCGTGCGTCGCCTGGGCGTGAAACCATTTAAGGAACGAGTCTATGCCGCGCCGATTGCTGCGTGATCGTCAGATCGTCATCGACGAATGGCGGTACGTCGCCGAGGGGGCAGCCGATGCCGGCGCGCCGCTCATTGTGAGCTTCGATCAATGGCAGATGGAGCCCGACACCTGGATTGCGCGCGGCTGCCCCTTGGGCGTGGTGCTCTCTGCGGCCCACAAGATCGAACAGCTCGCGCCGGATCTCGCCCGCTTTGCGCTCATCGCCGCGGAGTTTTCCGGGCCCGGCGAAGGGCGCGGCTACTCTCAAGCACGATTGCTGCGCGAGCGCTGGAATTTCAAGGGCGAATTGCGCGCCACGGGCTATGTGCGCCGCGATCAATTATTTTTCATGGCGCGCTGCGGTTTCAATAGCTTCGAGTTGCCCGAAGCGGACCTCGAGGACGCCCATAAGGCATTCTCGACGTTCAGCGCCGCCTACCAGCCATCGAATGACTTAGGCTTGGCCGTCAAGCTGCGTCGGGATATAACTGCCAGCGCCTGAAACGCAGGCCGACCTTTTGGCCGATGGTGAAGCGCTCGGCCTCGAACCGTTCGCGGCTGATTTCCGCCTCGAGCGGCTCATGGATGGGTTGACCGGCGGCGCACAGATCCAGGCGCACGATGGGTCCAATCACGCGCACGGCGACCACGGTTGCGGGCCAACCGGAGGCCGCGGAGCCGATTTCAATCTCGTGGGGACGGATCAGCGCGATGTTCTTCGCGCTGCCCGTCTGCACCTCCGCCGCCGCGGAAATATCGATCGGTCCGACATAGGCGCGTCCGTCGCGTAACTGCACCGGCAGCTCGTTCACCTGGCCCAGGAAACGGTGCACGAAGGCCGACCTGGGCAGGTCATAAATCTCGCCGGGAATGCCGACCTGTTCGATCCTGCCGCCGTTCAGTACCACCACGGTGTCCGCCACTTCGATGGCTTCCTGCTGATCATGCGTGACGATGATGCTCGTAAAATGCAATTCATCATGCAGCCGGCGCAGCCAGCGGCGCAGTTCATGGCGCACCTGGCTGTCCAGCGCGCCGAATGGTTCGTCCAGCAGCAACACCTGCGGGTCGATCGCCATCGCGCGCGCCAGCGCCACGCGTTGCCGCTGGCCGCCGGAGAGCTGCGCCGGATAGCGGTCGTGTGCCCAGCTCAGCTGCACCAGCGCCAGCAGGTCCTGCACCTTCTTGCGAATGGCCTTAAGCGGGGGACGCTCGCGGCGGCGCTTCACCTTCAGTCCGAACGCCACGTTCTCGAACACCGTCATGTGACGAAACAATGCGTACTGTTGAAAAACGAAGCCGACTTTTCGATCGCCGATGGGCCACAGGGTTGCATCCTGGCCGTCGAACAGGACCTGCCCCTCATCCGGTATCTCCAGACCTCCGATGATGCGCAGCAGCGTCGTTTTGCCGGAGCCCGAGGGCCCAAGCAGGGCCATCAAGGCGCCGGTGGCCACATCGAGATCGATGTTTTCGACGGCGGCATATTCGCCGAACTGCTTGGTCACGCCGCGTAGTGCGATGCTCATGTATTGCCTCTCCTGGTTCTATCGCGCGGTCTGCGAGCCGCGTGGCGCAGCTCGGGCTGTCGCCATTCCAAAATGCTTTTACCCGCCAGCGTCAGCAGCGCCAGCAGTGCCAGCAGCGACGCCACCGCGAATGCCGCGGAGTAGTTGTACTCGTTGTAGAGAATCTCCACGTGCAGGGGCATGGTATTGGTCACCCCGCGAATGTGCCCGGAGACCACCGAAACGGCCCCGAACTCGCCCATGGCCCGGGCGTTGCACAGCAGAACTCCGTACAGCAGGCCCCAGCGGATATTGGGCAGGGTGACGCGCCAGAATGTCTGCCAGCCGGTGGCGCCGAGCGACAGCGCAGTTTCCTCGTCATCCTTACCCTGTGCTTGCATCACCGGGATCAGTTCACGGGCGATGAAGGGAAACGTGACGAAGAGGGTGGCCAGCACGATACCCGGCACGGCGAATACCACGCGAATGTGATGGGCCTTCAAGAATCCGCCGAACCAGCCGTGCGTGCCGAACACCAGGATGAAAATCATGCCGGCGATGACCGGCGAGATTGCAAACGGCAAATCGATCAGCGTGATCAACGCGCTCTTGCCGCGGAAATCGAACTTGGCGACCGCCCAGGCCGCAGCCACGCCGAAGATCAGATTCAAGGGGACTGCAATTCCGGCCACCAGCAGCGTGAGCTTGACCGCGGCCCATGCCATGGGTTGAGAGATCGCGATGTAGTACGCGCCGAAGCCCTTGGCCAGCGCCTGGGCAAAAACGGCCAGCAACGGCAGCACCAGAAACAAGCACAGAAACAACAGCGCCGTGACGATCAGCAACAACCGGCCCATCAGCGCTCACCGTGCCTGGTCGAAGCCCAATTTTGCAAGGCGTTGATTCCAAACATGAGCGCGAAGGACAGCACCAGCATGACCACCGCGATGGCCGTGGCGCCGGCGTAATCGTACTGCTCCAATTTGCTGACGATCAGCAAAGGCGCGATTTCCGATCGCATGGGCATATTGCCGGCGATGAAAATCACCGAGCCGTATTCGCCGACCGCGCGCGCAAACGCCAGTGCGAAGCCGGTGAGCAGCGCCGGCCATAGGGCGGGGAATATCACGCGGCAGAAAGCCTGCACGGCTGAGGCCCCCAGGGACGCGGCGGCCTGCTCCACCTCTTTATCGAGTTCCTCGAGCACCGGCTGCAACGTGCGCACCACGAAGGGCAGGCCGATGAAGGTCAGCGCCACGACGATACCCAATGGCGTGAATGCCACATGGATGCCCATGGGCGCCAGCCACGCCCCGATCCAGCCGTTTGGCGCATAGAGCGCCGTCAAGGCAATTCCTGCCACGGCGGTCGGCAAGGCGAACGGCAGGTCCACCATGGCGTCGATGAATCGCTTGAAGGGAAAGGTGTAGCGAACCAGCACCCAGGAAACGATGAGCCCAAACAGCACATTGATCAGCGCGGCGATCAGCGAGGCCCCGAAGCTCAATCGCAGGGATGCCAGTACCCGCGGGGCCGTCACCACTTCCCAGAAATGACCCCATCCACCGCTTAAGCTGCGAATGAACACGGCGCAGAGTGGAATCAATACCAACAGGGAGAGATACAACATGGTGTATCCCAACGTGAGTCCGAAGCCCGGCAGGATAACCCGAGGCTTGCGTCCTTTAAGTGCCACTGACGCAGTGGTTGCCATGTGATTCCTGGAAGCCTACCGGCCCTATCGGCCGTAGATCCTGTCGAAGGTACCATGGTCGGCGAAATGTGTGGCCTGCGCCTTGGTCCAGCCGCCGAATACCGCATCGACGGTGAGCAGCAGCGGAATGTTTTGAAATTGACCGGCGTACTTGGCAGCCACCGCCGGATCGCGCGGCCGGTAAAAGTGCTTTACCGCGATCTCCTGTCCCTGCGGGGAATACAGATACGTCAAATATTCCTCGGCCACTTTGCGCGTGCCATGCTCGTCGACGTTTTGGTCGACGATACTGACAGGCGGTTCGGCGATGATGCTGATGGACGGCGCGACGATATCGAACTTGTTGGGGCCCAACTCCTTGACCGCGAGGTAGGCCTCGTTCTCCCAGGCGAGCAAAACATCGCCGATGCCGCGTTCGACGAATGTCACCGTCGCGCCGCGCGCACCGGAATCGAGCACGGGCACGTTGTGATAGAGTTTTTTCACGAAGGCCTCGGCGCTCGCGTCGCTGCCGCCCGGCTGTTTCAGCGCCCAGGCCCATGCCGCCAGATAATTCCAGCGCGCGCCGCCCGAGGTCTTCGGGCTCGGTGTAATCACCTGAACATCCGGCCGCACCAGATCGCCCCAGTCATGAATATTTTTAGCGTTGCCTTTGCGCACCAGAAAGACAATGGTCGAGGTATACGGCGTGCTGTTGCTCGGCAGCCGTTTCTGCCAGTTGGGCGGGATCAAGCCCCCCTGCGTGGCGAGGGCGTCGATATCGTAGGCCAATGCCAGCGTCACCACATCGGCCTCGAGGCCGTCGATCACCGAGCGCGCCTGCTTTCCAGACCCGCCATGACTTTGGTTGACGATGACGGTGTCGCCGGTCTTGCTCTTCCAATACACCGCAAACGCTTTGTTGTACTCCTCGTAGAGCTCGCGCGTCGGATCGTACGAGACATTCAGCAATTTGACGGTGGCCGCCCGCGAGGACGAGCCCGCAGCCAGCCCGAGCATCAGCAAGGCACCGGCAACCATTGTCCTCGCAACCATTGCTGCGGTTGCGGGAGCCCGTCTGACCATTCCGCGTGAGCCCGGCATTCGTTTAGAACGCCACTTGGAATCGCGTGAATACCGCGCTCTCATCCGCGCGATCTTTGCCATTCGGCGCGCCGCCGTCGAAATTCGTCTTGGTGTAATTAAGATTCCAAGCCACGTTCTGGGTCAGATACCAATTCAGTCCCAGAGTCCAGGCCGTCGCCTCGCGGGCCTGGGCACTGGGATCTGCGAACCAATCCGCGGCGGTGCCGGCCGGCGTGAAGAACGTCGCGGCATCCAGTTTCAATTGACTGACGCGCGCGGCGAACTCGAGCGCGCCCCAGCCCGGCTGATCGAGCGCAAAGGGCCGCTTCGGCACTACCGTTCCAAATGTCGCCACGTCGTCCGTCATGAGAAAGGTTGTCCCCACTTGCCAGCTATCCGGCTTTAAGCGCGCGCGGCGCGTCAGCGCATTTGCGCCCGTGCCGAAGGTGCGCGACACATCCTGAGATTCGCTCACGTACTCGGTCAGCAGTCCGAAGCGCTTGTAGTAATAGTATGCCTGAGGCGATATGCGCAGGCGTTCGCCGTTCGCAATCGTCGCGCCGGCCGCGGTCGTGGCGGCATCGTAGTTGAAGAAATTGCGCTGGGTTTCCGTTTTGTAGGACGTCAGCAGCGTGTTGGCGGCACTGCCCACTTGATTGGCGTAGCTGACCGCAATTCCCGCGCCCAGGTAACGCAGCACCGAGTCTGTACGGAGGAATGGCTGCGCGAATAATCTCGCCACCCAGTCCTTCTTGTCGTTGTTGTCGACATCGGGCGTGCTGTTCGCATCGGTGCTGGTGCCGTCGGCCACGCCGTCGAAGTAGCCGACTTGATAGGTCAGCGTGCCGGTCGGAAAAACGAAGGTTCCGGAGACCTGCAGTCCGAGATCGCGATTCGGCACCAGATCGCTGGGCAGACCCAATTCGATGAATCGATTGTTGGGCGACAACTGCAATCGCTCGAGGCCAAACGGCTCCTTGAATTTTCCGGCGGTCACGACGAATAGGGGATTGAAGCGCGCCGCGACGAAGGCATCTTGAATGACGGTCTTGCCGCCGGCGAAGTCCGGATTGAAGCGAAAGTCGAAGATATTAGCGAATGTGCCCTCGAGGATGGGCCGCGCGCGGCGCAATAGCCAGGTACTGCGTGAGCCGTCCGGCGTCAATTCATCGTTGTAAAAGCGCCCGTCGAAATCGAACTCCCCGTGGAAGCGAATCTGGTTCGCGCCGTCCGCCGATTGGAAAGAAAACCCGCCGGGACCCGCGAAAATTTGCGGGTTGGACTGGGTGGCGGAACCCGCCTGCTGCACCGTCACGGGGTGTTGCGCGGCGCTTGCGGTCTGCGGGGCGCTTGCGGCCGTCTGCGCGGCCGGCGGCGGAGCCGCAGGTGTTTCACGCCCGGCGCCGGGCTGCGCCGTCTCAGCTGACTGTGCTCGCAAAGCCTGCGCTGCTTGACTCTGCGATTGCAGCAACTCCGCTATCGCCCGCTGCTGCGCTTCCAATTTTTGCTCGAGTATGGCAATGCGCCGCTCGAGCTCCTCAGTGGTGGGTTTTTTGGTGTCGGGACCGGGTTCGTCCGCCGCGGCGGCTCGCGCCGCGGAGCCCACCAGTATGGCGATCAACACGAACGCGAACCAAAAGTAGTCGCGCGCGAAGCGTCTCCCTTGCCTGTCCATCGGTTCACCCCACCTTTTGATTGCCGCAACGTCGGCGGGTGATCAGGCTAGCGGGCCGGCTCGAGTACCTGAACTACCGTCCGGTCATTTGCATATGCAATCACGGCATATCGCGCAGCGGAATGACCAGATCCTTCAGAATCTTATCGACCTCTTCCTGGGTGTCCAGTTTTTCGACCTCGCGCACCAGTTTGCGCGGCAAGTGAGGCGCCAGCAGCTCGATGAATTCATACATATAGGCGCGCAACAGCGCGCTGCGGCGAAATCCAATCCACGTGGTATGCCCCTCGAACAGGTGGGAGGCGTCCAGCACCACCAAGTCGGCATCGGCCACCGGGTCCATGGCCAGGCGGGCCAGGATGCCTACCCCCAAACCGATGCGCACGTAGGTCTTGATCACATCCGAATCGCGCGCGGTCAAGGCCACATCCAAGGACAGGCCCGCCGTTTCGAACAGTGCAGGCAGCGACGATCGTCCGGAGAAACTGAACACGTAAGTCACGATCGGGTATTCAGCCAACTTCTTGAGGGTGAGCTTTCCTGCGGATGCCAGCGGGTGGCCGCGCGGCACCACCACCGCTCGATGCCAGTGGTATACGGGCAGGCGCACCAAGTGCGGGAATAATTCTTCCGAGCCGGTGGCAATGGCGAAATCGACCCGATCGCGCGCGACCATTTCCGCAATCTGCTCGGAGGTGCCCTGATGCAGATGCAGCCGCACCTTCGGATACTTGAGCCGAAACGCGCGAATCACCTGCGGCAGCACGTAACGGGCCTGCGTGTGCGTCGTGGCGATCGACAGCGTGCCGCCGTCGGCCTTGCGCAGCTCCGCCGAGGTGCGGCGGATATTCTGCATCTCACGCAAGATGCTGCTGGCGCGCGAAATGATCTCCTCACCCGCGGCGGTGGTGCGCGTGAGTGCCCGGCCCTCGCGCTCGAACAGTTGAAACCCCAGTTCTTCCTCCAGCAATTTGAGCTGGCGGCTGACGCCGGGCTGCGAGGTATGCAGTTGCCGGGCGGCGGCCGTGATGTTCAATCCGTTTTCGTGGACCGCTACGAGGTAGCGCAATTGCTGGAATTTCATCGATCCATCCGCCTTGGAAACCGTAGGTTTGAGTTTTGTTGTGCAGGGGCCCCGTTCGAGTACTTGCCCCGTTCGAGTACAGCATAAGGTCTAAGCCGCATCACGAATAGGCATGAACTCATGCTTCATAGTTCGTTTGGCTTGTGCGCGGCTCGCACTATAGTCCTACCATGTTCGAACTCTCCAAAGCGTTGCAGGAGCGCGTGCAAACCAGCGTTTCACAGCTGAGCGCCGCGCTTTCCGAGTTCAAAAATGTGTGCTATGCCAATAGCTTAGGCCCGGAGTCGATGGTCCTCACCGATCTCATCTGGGGGTCGGCGCAGGCAACGCCAACCGCGGTGCCGTCCTCGCCCGCGCTGTCCGAGATCGAGATCTTCAGCATCGACACCGGACGCCTTTATCCCGAGACCTACGATCTCATCGAGCGAGTTCAGCAGCGTTACGGCCGGGCCCTGCGCATCTACTATCCCGAGGCCGGCGAGCTCGAGGGCTGGGTGGGCGCAAATGGCATCAATGGATTTCGAGACGGCATCGATCAGCGCCGCGGATGCTGCGTCATCCGCAAAGTCGAACCATTCCGGCGCGCCGTCTCCGGGCGCGCTGCCTGGGTGACGGGTATCCGGCGCGCTCAGTCCGCAGGCCGCGCCATGGCGGCGCCCGTGGCTTGGGACGGCGAATACGGCCTGCACAAAGTCAGCCCGCTGCTCGAGTGGACCGACAAAGACGTGTGGGAGTACATCCGCAGGAAGCGCCTGCCCTACAACGTTTTGCATGATAAGGGTTTCCCCAGCATTGGCTGCGCACCGTGCACCCGCGCCGTGCAGGCCGGCCAAGACCCGCG
>Ga0137412_10004481_pt1 | contig 11148 bp, 8 predicted proteins | sample CZODoug2_1_16fun_FD_122160 | JGI IMG/M metagenome (GOLD analysis project Ga0137412, IMG submission 122160) | Vadose zone soil fungal communities from Angelo Coast Range Reserve, California, USA - CZODoug2_1_16fungal (Hybrid Assembly) | ecosystem: Environmental > Terrestrial > Soil > Vadose zone... | reverse complement strand
GTTCATGAACCTCATCTGGGCCTGGGGCCATCCGGAGGTCTATATCCTGATCCTGCCCGCCTTCGGCATCTTCTCGGAGGTGATCTCGACTTTCTCGCGCAAGCCTCTCTTCGGCTACCGCTCCATGGTCATGGCGACCCTGGTGATCTGCATCCTCTCCTTCACGGTCTGGCTGCATCACTTCTTCACCATGGGGGCGGGCGCCGACGTCAATGCGATCTTCGGCATCGCCTCCATGATCATCGCCGTGCCCACGGGGGTGAAGGTCTTCAACTGGCTCTTCACCATGTATGGCGGGCGGGTTGTCTATTCCTCGCCGATCCTCTGGTCCCTCGGATTCATGGTCACCTTCGTCCTCGGCGGCATGACCGGCGTCCTGCTGGCGGTGCCGCCGGCGGATTTCCTGCTTCACAACAGCCTGTTCCTGGTGGCCCATTTCCACAATGTCATCATCGGCGGCGTGCTGTTCGGCGCCTTCGCGGGCTACAGCTACTGGTTCCCCAAGGCCTTCGGCTTCCGGCTGCACGAGGGGCTGGGCCGCGCTGCGTTCTGGTGCTGGATCATCGGATTTTACGTCGCCTTCATGCCGCTCTATGTACTCGGCCTGCTCGGCATGACCCGGCGAATGCAGCACTACGACGTGGCGGCATGGCACCCCTGGCTGATCGTCGCTGCCTTCGGCGCCGTCCTGATCATGTGCGGCATCGCGCTTCAGATCGCCCAGCTCGTTGTCAGCATCCGCGCGCGCGCGCAACTGCGCGACGAGACCGGCGACCCCTGGGATGGCCGCTCGCTGGAATGGGCCACCGCTTCGCCGCCGCCGGCCTTCAATTTTGCGGTGTTGCCCGAGGTATCCGGCGAAGACGCCTATTGGAGGCTCAAGAAACGCGCGACCAAGGAGAGGCGATCCGACGAGGCGCCGGAGTATCGAGATATCGAGATCCCGCGCAACTCGCCGACCGGCTTCGTCTGCGCGTTCTTCGCCACTATCATGGGCTTCGCCCTGATCTGGCACATCTGGTGGCTGGTTGCAGTGGGCGCGATCGGCGCCTTCGCCACTTTCGTCGTGTTCGCCTGGCGCGACCATGACGAGGATACCATTCCGGCAGACGAAGTCGCGCGCATCGACCGTCGCGGTAGGGCGCAGCGTCACGCGATACTTAGCAAACAGGCTGCCGAATGAGCACGATTGCACTGACGGAAGAGCATCATCATGGGTCCGCCTCCGGCCACCGCTGGAGCGGTCCCGCGCCCAAGCGCATCGTTACCGGCTACGGTTTTTGGATCTTCATTCTCAGCGACATGGTCATGTTCTCAGCCTTCTTCGCGACCTACGCGGTTCTGCTCGGGCAGACGGCGGGTGGGCCGAGAGGACGCGACCTGTTCGACCTCCGCAACGTCGCGATCGAAACCGCATTCCTTCTTGCGTCGAGCTTTACTTGCGGCCTCGCCAGTATTGCGGCCGACGAGCGCAACGCGATCTGGTTCCAGATTGCCATGGCCGTCACCTGCGCCTTCGGCCTCGGCTTTCTCGCGCTTGAAGGCAACGAATTCGCGAGTCTTGTTGCACGCGGCGCCGGGCCGACGCGCAGCGCGTTTCTGTCGGCGTTCTTCACGCTGGTCGGCTGCCACGGACTGCACGTCTCGGCGGGCATCCTTTGGCTGCTGACGATGATGGCGCAGGTGTTCACCAAGGGATTCAGGCCGGACATCCAGCGTCGCATCCTGTGCTTTGCGCTGTTCTGGCACGCGCTCGACATCATCTGGATCGCGGTATTCACCGTGGTGTACTTACTGGGAAGCGCAGCATGAGCAGCGGACACGATGAAGTCTTCGACGACACCGACCTCGCACCGGGCGATGAGCACGTAGAAGGTAGTGGCATCGGACTGCGGGTCCTCGGCTATCTGACCGGATTGGGGCTCGCCGTCCTGCTGACCGCGACCTCCTTCTTTGTCGCGGGCACCGATCTCGTTTGGGAGCCGAGCATTCCGGTCGCACTGGTGGTGCTGGCGATCGCGCAGATGGGCGTCCACCTGGTGTTCTTCCTGCACATCACCACGGGTGCCGACAACACCAACAACGTGCTGGCGCTCGCCTTCGGTGTCCTGATCGTCCTTCTTGTGATGGGCGGATCGCTCTGGATCATGGCGAACCTCAACCACAACATGATGCCGATGGATCAGATCATGCAGATGCAGCGGTAGAACTGTGCGCTGGCGCGCCCGCTTTGGAGACTTGTATGAACTATGACACGTTTTTTGTCACCGCCTTGAGCCGGCTGAGGAATGAGCAGCGCTATCGCGTCTTCGCGGATCTTGAGCGCATCGCTGGTCGCTTCCCGCATGCCATCTGGCACTCTCCGGGCGGTGGGCGCGAGGTGGTGATCTGGTGCTCGAACGATTATCTCGGGATGGGCCAGAACCCGAAGGTGATCGGGGCCATGGTCGCGACGGCAGCACGCCTCGGCGCCGGCGCTGGTGGCACGCGAAACATCGCCGGGACTAATCATCCCCTGGTCGAGCTGGAGCATGAACTCGCCGATTTACACCGTAAGCAAGCGGCACTCGTTTTTACTTCAGGGTATGTGTCAAACCAGACCGGAATCGCGACCATCGCCAAGCTCATTCCGGACTGCCTGATCCTGTCCGATGAACTCAATCACAATTCGATGATCGAAGGCGTGCGCCAATCCGGTTGCGAGAAGCAGATCTGGCGCCACAACGACGTCGATCACCTCGAACGATTGCTGCAGGCGGCCGGGCAAAGTCGGCCGAAACTGATCGCATTCGAGACCATCTATTCCATGGATGGCGACCTGGCGCCGATGCATCGCATCTGCGATCTGGCTGAGCGCTATGGCGCCATGACCTATGCGGACGAGGTGCACGCCGTCGGCATGTACGGCGCGCGTGGCGCCGGCATAGCGGAGCGCGACAGCGTGATGGACCGGATTGGCGTGCTGGAAGGCACGCTCGCCAAGGCATTCGGCTGCATGGGCGGATACATTGCGGGGAGCAGCGCCCTGATCGACGCGGTGCGCTCGTATGCGCCGGGCTTCATCTTTACGACCGCCTTGCCGCCGCCCATCTGCGCTGCTGCCACCGCCGCCATCCGTCACTTGAAAGCGTCGAATTGGGAACGCGAACGACATCAGGAACGAGCCGCACGAGTCAAAGCCGTAGTCAACGCAGCTGCGCTGCCGGTGATGCCGAGCGACACCCACATCGTGCCGGTCCTGGTTGGGGATCCGGAGAGGTGCAAGGCGGCGAGCGATCTGTTGCTCACGGAGCACGGCATTTACATTCAGCCGATCAATTATCCTACCGTACCGCGCGGAACAGAGCGGCTGCGGATCACGCCAAGCCCCTACCACGACGACGCGCTCGTGGATGCTCTCGCCGAGGCCCTCGTGGATGTGTGGGCAAGGCTCGGGCTTGCGCCGAAGCGCTGGGCGGTGGCAGCTGAATAGCTTCCGGCTTCCAGAGATTGGCGCAAGACCGGTGCAATCACAGCAATAGAACCAAAGTCACTGCGAAGCGGATGGATACATTCCATTCGCGCCCGGCTGGCATCGATCACGGCACCGGCCCGTCCGACCACCGTGATGATCCATTCAACCATATGACCATAGGAGCCATCCAATGAACGATCAATCCAATCGACCGCCCCTGGCCCATGCATCAGGCACGCCGGTCACGGACAATTTCAACATCCAGACGGCCGGGCCGCGCGGTCCTGCTCTGCTGCAGGATGTCTGGCTGATCGAAAAGCTGGCGCATTTCGCCCGCGAAGTGATCCCCGAGCGCCGCATGCATGCCAAGGGTTCCGGCGCACACGGCACCTTCACCGTCACTCACGACATCACGCGCTACACCAAGGCCAAGATCTTATTGCAGATCGGCAAACAGACCCCGATGTTCGGCCGTTTCTCCACGGTCGCAGGCGAGCGCGGCGCCGCTGACGCCGAGCGCGATATCCGCGGCTTCGCCCTGAAGTTCTATACTGAAGAGGGCAACTGGGACGTCGTCGGCAACAACACGCCGGTGTTTTTCTTCCGCGACCCGCTGGGGTTCCCCGACCTCAACCACGCCATCAAGCGTGATCCGCGAACCGGCAACACAAGCTTGCGCGCCTTGATCGAACGCAAAGCACCTTGGCGAGCCGAAGTGCTGGTTTTTTTGAAAGGCATTCGGGCGAGCAACCATTCCTATAATGGGCGAAGCGGGTTCACGTCAGCGTTACATTCGAACGCCGTGGCTGCACGACGCAGGGCTGCAAAGCTTGGACTTTGTTGAGAACGATCTCGAAGCGATAAGAGCGGGCTGGGGGCTGAAGGCGATGGGGCTCCTAGATGTTGGCAGCAATGCTGCGCAATAAGCCCAACCCCGAAGTGCTTTCTAAAACAGAATTTAATGGCAGAACTGAAGCCGCCTTCCAATCTAGTCTTTATATCGACGTTTGATGTTCTCGACATGGGCTCTCGCCACCTCGTTTCGAGGGCATCGGGACCTGAGTGGCCGTCCTTTCTTACGACGATTCCGGCGCCCTCGCCTCTCCTCGTCCGGGTGCACCCAAACATAAGGCGCGATCTCGCACTCTTCCGTGAGCTTGATCATGTGTGCCACACGGGCGACGAACATCGCCTCGTTGAAATTTCAGTTTTTGAGGATCAGCATCGGCTTTGCCGTCTTGCCGCTCCTCGAACCGGTCTACCCGCTTACCGAAGGCCTCAGCCTCAACCAAATCCGCAAGACGGTCGAAGCTGCTCTCGCGCGCCTCCCCGTCTTACCTGAATGGCAGGATTCCACGTGGTTGCAGCGCGAGGGGTACCCCTCCTTCGGTGACGCGCTGAGAGCGCTGCATCGCCCGCCCGAACCCGCCGAAATGGAGCCGGGAAGCAAGGCCTGGACACGGCTTGCCTATGATGAACTCCTTGCAGGCCAATTGGCGTTGGCAATGGTGCGCGTTCACTTGCGCCGCCCGAGCGGGCGCGCCACTCCCGGCACTGGTGAACTACGCCAAAAACTCGTCGAGACCCTGCCATATTCCCTGACGTCATCGCAATCTCGCGCCGTTGCCGAAATCGTTGCAGACGTCGCCAAGCCAGAGCGGATGCTGCGACTCCTGCAGGGCGACGTCGGCTCCGGTAAAACGGTTGTCGCACTTTTGGCCGCGGCGACGAGTGTCGAATCTGGCCGCCAGGCAGCGCTCATGGCGCCGACAGAGATCCTCGCGCGGCAGCACTACAACAACATCGTGCGCGTCGCGGCATCCGCCGGCATTGAGGTTGCGATCCTCACCGGGCGAGAGCGGGGACGAGAACGAAGCGATTTATTGGAGCGGCTGGCACGCGGAGAAGTCCACATCCTCGTTGGCACGCATGCTTTGTTCCAAGATGACGTCGCCTTTCACGATCTCGCATTGGCAATCGTCGACGAGCAGCATCGATTCGGCGTCCATCAGCGCCTGGCACTCGCCAAGAAGGGGGAAGCGGTCGATGTGCTAGTGATGACCGCCACGCCGATCCCCCGGACTCTTGTCTTGACCTATTTCGGCGACATGGACATCTCTGAACTCAGGGAGAAACCGGCCGGACGTCAACCGATCGATACGCGCACCATAGCGCTTGATCGTCTCGACGAGGTTATGGAAGGTGTCGGCCGCGCACTTGGCGAGGGGCGGCGCGCCTATTGGGTCTGTCCGCTGGTGGAAGAATCCGAAAATGTGGACATGGCTGCCGCCGAGGATCGTTTTGCCACCCTCAAGCAGCGTTTCGGCGACACCGTCGATCTCGTGCATGGGAAAATGAAGAGTGCCGCCAAAGATCGTGCAATGGAACGGTTTTCGGCCGGCGAAACACGGCTTCTTGTCGCCACCACGGTCATCGAAGTCGGCGTCGACGTGCCGGAAGCCACGATCATGGTCATCGAACATGCGGACCGATTTGGCCTCGCGCAACTCCACCAGTTGCGCGGTCGCATCGGTCGCGGTGCCGGTCGCTCGACCTGTCTGCTTCTATACGGGTCGCCGCTTGGTGAAACCGCCAAGGCGCGGCTCGCCATCATGCGCGACACCGAGGACGGTTTTCGTATCGCCGAAGAGGATTTGCGTTTGCGTGGTGAGGGCGATGTCCTCGGCACGCGCCAATCAGGCCTGCCGGGATTTCGAATCGCACGATTGGAACTTCACGGCAAACTGATCAATACGGCGCGCGACGACGCGCAACTCATACTGAATCGAGACCCGAATTTGACTTCACCACGCGGCGAAGCGCTGCGTCACCTGCTCTATCTGTTCGAGCGTGACGAAGCGATCCGATTGCTGCGGGCGGGCTAAAGGCTCTACTTAGCCGGCGCAACAGGCCGGCTGGCGGCCTGCGCAACGCGCGCAACCTCGGCAAGGGCTGAGAGACGCTTCTGCGAATCGGGCCCACCAGGCTGGACCGTTCCGGCGGACATCAACAACGTCATTGCCGCCTCGACACTGATGTCGAGCTCAACCAGGTCTCGGCGCGGCACGTAAAAGAAAAATCCCGTTGTGGGGTTCGGCGTACAAGGCATGAACGCTGCGATATGTTCTGTGTCCGGCAACCGCGCCGCAATGTCCGGACTTGCCGGCTGTGACAAAAAAACAAGCGACCACATGCCGGGGGAGGGAAATTCGACCAGAGCGACGCGCCGAAATCCAGTCCCGCTCTTTGACAGAAGAGTTTCGAATATCTGTTTGAGACTCTTGTAGATGGGTCGCACGATTGGCATCCGATGAAGGATGTTTTCGCTAAACTCCACGAGCTTGCGCCCCACCAGGTTGGCGGTAAGGAACCCAAGCAGAGTCAATACGGCAAGAGCGATGACCAGACCGGTTCCGGGTATCTTCAAAGGAAGATATGTCTCGGGCCGATAAGCAACCGGAATAAAAGGCCGCACCAGGTCGTCCACCCAATTGACGAACCACCAAGTCAAATTGAACGTAATGTAGAGTGGCCCAACCAGGATGAGCCCGGTCAAAAAATAATTGCGAATCCGCGCCACGATACCTTGGTGGAACAGTTCGGGCGCCGGTCCCGATTGGCCACCGCCCGGTACTGACGTACCTAGGGCACTTTTTTCAGATTCACTCATACCTGCTCGTGCATTTGCGAAAAATCTTATCGAACCGATTTCAATGTGATGCAATTAGTGCAGCAGACTCCAAAGATGAATATGCTCCAAAGTCGCACCACGCGATTCACTCCAGTTTATTCGACGGTAACCGATTTGGCGAGGTGGCGCGGCTGATCGACGTCTTTCCCCAGAAATGCCGCGACATGATAGGCGATCAGTTGCACCGGGATGGCCAACACCAGCGGCGCCACTGTGGCGGGTACGTCGGGAACGACAATCTTGGCAAGCAAAGACAGATGGGCCTCTTTTGCCCCCTTTGGATCCGTTATCAGGACGATCCGCCCCCCGCGGGCTTCGACCTCCTGCATATTCGACATCGTTTTCTCGAACAGACGGTCATAAGGCGCAATCACAATGACAGGAACGGTTTCATCAATGAGCGCGATCGGTCCGTGTTTGAGTTCGCCAGCCGCATAGCCTTCGGCATGAATGTAGGAGATTTCCTTGAGCTTTAGCGCGCCCTCCAATGCCAGTGGATAGTTCGTGCCACGCCCCAGATAAAGGACATCGCGACACTTGGCCAAGTCTCGCGCAAGGCCTTCGATCTGCGATTCTCCCGCCAGTGTTTCCGCCATAAGGCGGGGGACCTCGATCAGCGCCCGCACGAGAGTTTTCTCGTCCGTGTCGGAGATAACACCACGCGCTCGCCCTGCCCCAACGGCCAGCGCCGCAAGCGCGGCGAGTTGGCATGTGAACGCCTTGGTCGAGGCGACACCGATTTCCGGCCCCGCCAGCGTCGGTACGACAACGTCGCTTTCACGGGCGATTGTCGACGTCAACACGTTGACCACGGAGAGAATGTGCTGCTTTTGCTCCTTCGCATAACGAAGGGTCGCCAAGGTATCGGCAGTCTCGCCCGACTGCGACACCGAGATGGCGAGCCCCCCCGGCCGCATCGGGGCCTCGCGATACCGGGCTTCGGAAGCGACATCGATTTCCACCGGCAGGCGCGCAAATCTCTCGAACCAGTACTTGGCGACAAGTCCCGCATAGTAGGCGGTGCCGCAGGCAGATATGGAGATGCGGTCAAGCTCCCGAAAATCAAATGGCATATTGCGCGGCAGCACGACACGTTCGGCCGCCATGTCGATGTAATGTGCAAGTGTATGGCCCACCACTTCCGGCTGCTCGTATATTTCCTTTGCCATGTAGTGACGGTGATTGCCCTTATCGACCAGGAAGGCTGACGCCGACGACTTCACCACCGGGCGCTGCACCGCCGTGCCGGTTGCATCGCGAACATCGGCAGTCGTGCGCGTCACGACGACCGTGTCGCCGTCCTCAAGGTATGAAATCGTATCTGTGAAAGGTGCGAGCGCGATCGCGTCTGACCCGAGGTACATTTCTCCGTCACCGAACCCCACCGCAAGCGGCGAGCCCTTGCGTGCGCCGATCAAAAGATCGTTTTCACCGTTGAACAGGAATACGAGTGCAAAGGCGCCTCGCAATTTCGGCAAGGCTAATGCAACGGCTTGCGCAGGGCTGCATCCCGTTCTCAATTCTTGAGTTACAAGATGCGCAACGACCTCCGTGTCGGTCTCGGAACTAAAATTCGCTCCTTTCTTTTCAAGCCCGTCGCGAAGCTCGCGAAAATTTTCAATGATCCCGTTGTGCACAACGGCCAGGCAATCGGTCGCATGAGGATGCGCGTTTTTTTCGCTTGGCTTCCCGTGGGTGGCCCAGCGCGTATGCCCAATCCCGATTGCGCCTTGAAGCGGATCGTTCTTCAGTCGGCCTTCGAGGTTGCGGAGCTTTCCTTCCGCTCTCCGGCGCGTCAACTGTCCGTCTTCCAGGGTCGCCACCCCAGCAGAGTCATATCCGCGATATTCCAGGCGTTTGAGCGCATCGATGAGATGCGCCGCGACCGGTTCGCGACCGAGTATGCCGACAATCCCGCACATAGCGGATTACTCCTGCTCTAGATATCTTGCGGCCAGGTTATCACGGCGATCTTATACCCCGCGTGAATGAAAATGCGGCAACAAAGGCCAGATTCAAGGTGAGATTTTGCTGGGCCTTTTTAGGGCTCGCAGGCGGGCCGCCCTGTTTTCCTTAACGACCTGTCGCTGACGCGCGATGGCGAGGCCGTCCGGTGGAACATCGTGGGTGATGACAGAGCCCGTCGCCACATAGGCTCCGTCGCCGATCTTGACCGGTGCAACGAGTGACGCATTCGAGCCAATGAAGCTCCCCTTGCCGATGTCGGTGCGATGTTTCGCGACGCCATCGTAGTTGCAAATGATGGCACCCGCTCCAAAGTTCGAACCTGCTCCAAGGCGCGCATTTCCGATGTAGGCAAGGTGATTGGCTTTGGCTCCATCTTCGATCACAGCCGCTTTGATCTCGACAAAATTGCCGATATGGACGTTTTCACCAAGATGCGCGCCGGGGCGCAGACGCGCATAGGGACCGATTTGTCCGCCTTTACCCACGTGTGCATGGTCGAAATGTGAAAACGATCGGATCAAGGCGTTATCATCAACCGTGACACCAGGGCCGAACACGACGAATGGCTCAACGACGACGTCCTGGCCGAACTTGGTGTCGGCCGACAAGAACACAGTTTCAGGCGCGATCAACGTGACGCCGGCCTCCATTGCAGCGGCGCGCAATCGACGCTGCAGCGCGGCTTCGGTTTCGGCGAGCTGTGCCTTGGTATTGATCCCACGCACGTCATCCTCGTCGGTTTCGATCGCAACGGTTTTGAGATTGAGCGAACACGCAATGGCAACCGAATCCGTCAGATAGAACTCGCCCTTGCGATTCTTGTTTTCGATCCGCTCCAAAATCGAGAGCGCGACTTTTCCCGCTATGGCCATCAAACCGCCGTTGCAAAATCCAATGGCGCGTTCGGCGGCACTCGCATCCAGCTCCTCGCGAATGGCGACGAGCGTCCCCTCCTCCAGGATCAGCCGACCGTAGCCAGTCGGATCGGCCGGACGAAACCCCAATACCGCCAGCGCGGCGCCCTCAGCCAGAGCCTGCCGCATACGCGATAACGTCTCCGGCCGGATCAACGGCGTATCGCCGAAGATAATCAAGATATCGTCGGCGCCGCGCCCGATCGCGCCCTTGGCAGCAAGCACCGCATGTGCGGTGCCGCGCCGCTGCGCCTGAACAAAAATCTCGGGCGAAGGGATCACGCGCTTGGCCTCGGCCGTAACCGCGTCGGCGCCTGGACCGACCACGACGGCAGTCATTGCGATATCCGCAGCAGCCACCGCACTCAGCACATGGGCCAGTAGACTTCGCCCGGCGACTTCGTGCAGCACCTTGGGGCGCGCCGAGCGCATACGCGTACCCTCGCCGGCAGCAAGGACAATCGCGAGGCAGTTCCGCTCACTCATCTCATCCAATCCTGGTTTGCAATCCTGGTTTGATCGACGGACGGCGCCGTCATATCCGAGCGTCGCCTTCCGGAAAAGCCGAATTGAATCGCGCCAGCAATATTGTAACCGCATTATGAATCCGAATTATAAACGATTTCAAAGAGATGCTGAACAGTCTGCACGCCAGGATCGGCACATTGTGGCTCAGCGAAATTGGCGCTTGTGCTTGCATTCCGCAATAGGGCAGACATTTCCTTGGAAAGGTCCGATCCTTGGAAAGGTCCGATCGATGCCCAATCACGAGCGCGCGATGCATTCTCCCGTATATTCCCCATCGGCGCGGCAGGTTTGTTGGTTGCTGATTGTTGGATTTCTGGCCGTTGGCGAGGCGCTTTACCTTCGTTACCTTGCCATCGAACATGCCCCCGTGTCGCTGGCCTGCCAGGCCGGCCAGGCGAGCTGGCTTTGTTCGTCGTTCCGGCTGGTGATTGTCCTCTACAATAATAGTGTGTTCGGCTGGGTCGCGCTCTTGGCGGCGCTCCTCAACCTGATGCGGCCATCCATAGTGCTGATTTCGGTCACGCTTGCCGCGGCAGGATTCGGGCTCGTCCTCCACAATGCCGGCTTGGCCGGCCTGGCGGTCGCGCTGGCGA
>Ga0137412_10004480_pt1 | contig 11151 bp, 9 predicted proteins | sample CZODoug2_1_16fun_FD_122160 | JGI IMG/M metagenome (GOLD analysis project Ga0137412, IMG submission 122160) | Vadose zone soil fungal communities from Angelo Coast Range Reserve, California, USA - CZODoug2_1_16fungal (Hybrid Assembly) | ecosystem: Environmental > Terrestrial > Soil > Vadose zone... | reverse complement strand
TCGCCAAGGCGGCGAGGGCGGCCGATAAGCACCTGCAGATCCTGGAGGCGGGGGGCCAGGCGCCGGATCACCCGGTGCATCCCGCCATTCCGGAAACTCGATATTTGAAAGCCTATTTCTGTCGGGTAAGCGAGAGTTTAAAGTAGCACGCATGCTGACCTACCCGCACATCAACCCCATTGCCATTTCGATCGGTCCGGTATTCGGTATCGGACCCCTGCGCGTGCATTGGTACGGGATCATGTACCTGATCGGATTCGTCGCCGCGTGGTGGCTGGCGCGATACCGCACCAAGCAACCGGGCTCCACGTGGACCGCGCTCGACATCGATGACCTCATTTTTTACTCCGCCATCGGCGTCATCATCGGCGGCCGATTGGGCTGGTGCATTTTCTACGGCCATGACGTGATCGCCGAGAATTGGCTGAATGTGTTTCATATCTGGGACGGCGGCATGTCCTTTCACGGCGGCATGACCGGCGTGCTGATCGCCGGAGGCGTCTTCGCCAAGGTCAAGCACAAGCGCATTCCCGACGTCTTAGACTTCCTCGCGCCCCTGCCGGGCATCGGTCTCTTGTTCGGCCGGCTCGGTAATTTCATCAACGGCGAACTCTGGGGCAAGCCGACGAATCTACCATGGGGCTTCGGTGTGCCGGGTCCCGGCGGCGAGCTGATCGCGCGCCACCCCTCGCAACTCTACGAAGCAAGCCTCGAAGGACTGGTGTTGTTCACGGTGGTCTGGTGGTTCACCAGCAAGCCGCGGCCGCAACTCGCCCCCACGGGTCTATTCCTGCTGGTGTACGGATGCGCGCGGTTCACGGTCGAGTGGGTGCGCCTGCCCGATGCAAATATCGGCTACCTGGTCGGGGATTGGCTGACCATGGGCATGTTGTTGACCACGCCGATGATCGCGATCGGCGCCGGATTGATGATTTATGCCTATCGGCGCAATACGGCAACCGGCAATCTAGGTGCAGTGAAAGCTTAATGCGGCAGTATCTCGATTTCTTGCGCCATATCAGGCAGGACGGTGCCCGCAAGGACGATCGCACCGGCACCGGCACGCTGAGCGTGTTCGGCTATCAGATGCGCTTCGATCTCGCTGCCGGTTTTCCGCTGGTGACCACCAAGAAGCTGCACCTGCGCTCGATCATTTACGAGCTTTTGTGGTTTCTCACCGGCGACACCAACGTCAAGTATCTGCGCGACCACGGGGTCAGCATCTGGGACGAATGGGCGGACGAGGACGGCAACTTAGGTCCGGTCTACGGCAAACAATGGCGCAGTTGGCCGGCTGCCGACGGCCGCACCATCGATCAGCTCGCGCGCGTGGTCGAGCAGTTGAAAACCAACCCCAATTCGCGGCGCATCCTCGTGAGCGCGTGGAATGTCGGGGAATTGGATCAGATGGCGCTGCTGCCCTGTCACGCCTTGTTTCAGTTCTACGTCGCCGACAGGCGCCTGTCCTGCCAACTCTACCAGCGCAGCGCCGATGCGCTGCTCGGCGTGCCCTTCAATATTGCGTCTTACGCCTTGCTGACGCACATGCTGGCGCAGCAATGCGATCTCGAGGTCGGCGAGTTCATCTGGACGGGCGGCGATTGCCACCTGTACCTGAATCACCTGGAACAAGCCGATCTGCAGCTGACCCGCGCGCCATTCCCGCAGCCTAAGCTGCTCATCCGGCGCAAGCCGCCGAGCCTGTTCGACTATGCCTTCGAGGATTTCGAAATCCTCGATTACCAATCTCACCCCGCCATCAAAGCGCCCATCGCCATATGAAAAAGACGCCAAATCGCCGCCGCACTCCCTTCTTCGAAGTGCGACACTCTCCCATCCATGGCTACGGGGTCTTCGCCGCGCGCCGCATCCGCAAGGGCACGATGGTGATCGAGTACCTCGGCGATCGCGTGAGCCACGCGCAAGCGGACGCGCGCTACGAGGACAAGGATCCGAACGATAATCACACCTTTCTGTTCACCGTGGATGCGAAGACCGTGATCGACGCCGGCGTCAACGGCAATGAGGCGCGGTATATCAATCACGCTTGCGATCCGAATTGCGAAAGCACCACCGTTAACAAGCGCATCTTCATCGAAGCGATTCGGACCATACAGCCCGGCGAAGAGCTGTCCTACGATTATCAGATCCAGCGCGACAACGACGACGCGCCCAATGTCGACGATATCTACGCGTGCCGCTGCGGAGCCAAGAATTGCCGCGGCAGCATGCTGGAGGCGGCCAAGAAACCGCGTAAGCCTGCGCGGCGTGCGCCAAGCCGGGTGGCCGGCAACAAGGGCGCGGCGCGGAAGCGGGCGGCGCGGCGCGTCGGCCTGACGGAACGATCGCAGCGGCGCGGCCGCTGACGCTGCGCGGGCGCTCGCTGCAAGACGTGAGCATTGATGCCGACCTGACGTTCGACGGGCTTTCGGTTCGAGATGGATTCCTGGCGACATCGCAGATCCGCGCTCTGGCCGATTGCGCGCGCCTGCGCCGCGCCCGCGGTGATTTCGACGCGGCCCGGATCGGCGGCGCCCCAAGCCTGCAGCGTCGCGAGGACATTCGCGGCGACTCCACCTGCTGGATCACCCCGCCGCTATGGCCGGTGGAGCAAGCCCTGCTGGGAGAACTCGAGCGATTGCGCCTGGAGTTGAATCGCGACAGCCTGCTTGGACTATTCGAGCTCGAGCTGCATTACGCCTGGTATCCGCCAGGCGCCGGCTACGAACGCCACGTCGACCAGCCTCAGGGGCGGATGCAGCGCCTGGTGTCGCTGGTGCTGTACTTGAACGAGGACTGGACGCCCGAGGCAGGCGGAGAGCTGCGGATCTTCGACGCGGCCGACGGCCATCGGGACATTGCGCCGGTGGCCGGCCGCTTGGTGTGTTTCCTGACGCCGGGCCGCGAGCATGCGGTGCTGCCGACGCAGCGTGACCGCTTGAGCGTGAGCGGGTGGTTTCGCGCGCGCGATTGAGGGCATAGCCGGCGGGGACGACTGCGGGCGGCGCCCGGCCTAAGGCGACGGTCTCCGCTAGCACGCCTACCCGCAGCGCAGCGGTCGTCGGAAAATTCCTACGCTACTCGTGCATAAGCGCCGACTGATTCCACGGTGATCGCCCAGTACGGTTTCCCGCCAGGGAGTATGGTCAATGGAGCAATGTCGAGGAACCGACGCATGGAAAGTTACTTCATCGAGATATCACGCGCCAATGCCGAACTCGTCGCCCGTTATTTGCGCGAGGCCGGAAGTCATTGCGAGCCGCGCGATGAAAAAGATCTGAAATTGCTCGGCGACATGTTTGATCCGAACGAACTGATCGATGGCGCCGGCGTTCTGAATTCCTTCTGCTTCTAGCCGACAGTCCATCCACCCATCATCGGTAGCAGGCATCGCCGCCGCGCGGCGACGGCAGCGGTGCACCTGCGATTTTCCCCTACTGCGATTGCAAGGTTTCGCGGGGACCACCGAGCGCTCAATGTGGGCTCGGTGCCAGGCGGGCGCTGAACATAATTCGGTTCGGACTGTCGCCGCGTCCCTTCAAAAGCGGCGTTTCGCGCCCCTCTTCTCAGTTGCTCGCACGCAAAGCGTATTGCGTGACGCAGTTAACGCCGCACCCACCCCGTACCGGCATAACGTCGTGACTCTCCGATTTTCGGCCGACAGATATGCTGCCAGGTTATCGTTCACTGCTCATCGGCGCTTGCGCGCTGCTGCTCGTTTCCGGCTGCGGTTCCAGCTCCACCGGCAGCAGCACGGGCACCATCATCCCGGGCGGCGGCACGAGCGGCACCGGCGGCGGCCCGACCGGCAACCCGATCGGCGGCAGCGGCGGACCCACCGGAAGCAATAATCTGGTGGTCGCAACGCCCTCGGCCGCCAGCGTCTCCGCCGTCGTCGGGGCGAAGCGGACCGTCAGCATCGCGTTTACCTCCAACGATGGGAATGCAATATCCGGATTCGGAATATCGAGCAGCTTGGGAGCCCTTCCGCCAGACTGGAGCGGACCCGGCAATCTTGCCTGCGCGTCGGTGAGCACGGGCAGCGGCTGCGTTCTGAATCTAACTTACGCTCCGACCGTCGTCGGCAGCGGCACACTGACCGTCCACTACGTGTTCGTCGACAATGCGACCATGCCGAGTACCGACGGCTCGGTGGCGATCGCTTATACCGCCACTGCGCACAACAATGTCGTTGCCGCGGCAGCCCCTATCGGACAGATCGACGCCATGGTCGGCGGGGGCGGCCAGTCAGTCAGCGTAAATTTCACCACGGACGACGGGAACGCAGCCACCGATCTGACGCTGACCACCGATCTGGCCGCATTGCCGCCGGGTTGGAGCAGCACGGCGACCAGCCTGTCCTGCGCCATCGTGAGCACCGGCAGCGGTTGTCAGCTGCCGCTGATGTATGCACCGACAGCGGCGGGCCGCGGCACGCTCACGTTGACTTATGGCTACACGGACGATTCCGGCGCGGCCAAGACCGGAACCTTGAACGTTCCCTATGCGACATCGTCCCGCAACGACGTTGTCGCCAGCGCCTCTCCGTCGGGCGAGATCAATGCGGTCCAGAAGTCCGGCGGACAGGCTGTCGCCGTCACCTTCACCACGGACGATGGCAAGGCCGCCACCGCCATGTACCTGACCACCAACTTGGCGGCGCTGCCGCCCGGCTGGAGCAGTTCTACCAAGACCCTTGCCTGCAGCAGCGTCAGCACCGGCAACGGCTGCCAATTGCACTTGACGTACGCGCCGGCCGCGCTGACCAAGGGCACGCTGACTCTGAACTACGCCTACACCGATGCGGCCGGAATGGCGAAGACCGGCTCGCTGAACGTGGCCTACGCCGCGACTACCAACGACAATGTGGTCGCGACCGCATCGCCGACCGGCCAGATCAATGCAGTGGCGCCCTCGGGCACCCAGCCGGTCCTGGTCACGTTCACCACCGATGACGGCCGGCCCGCCACCGCATTACAGCTGACCACCAGCTTGGCCTCGCTGCCGGCCGGGTGGAGCAGCACCGCCACCTCCTTTTCGTGCAGCGGCCTCAGCACCGGCAGCGGTTGTCAGCTGCCGCTGACGTATGCTCCTACCGCACCGAGCAGCGGCACGTTGATGTTGGCTTACACGTACTTGAACAATGCGGGCGAGGCAAAGACCGGGTCGCTGAACATCGCCTACCGAGCGACGACCAACAACAATGTCGTGGGGACATCCAGCCCGAGTTCACTTGCCGTGTTTACCGGCAGCAGCACCGCGGTCACCGTCACGTTCACCACGGACGACACCTATCTCGCGACCAATTTGGCGGTGACGTCCAGTTTCGGCGCGCTGCCCACGGGCTGGAGCAGCGCGTCGAGCAGCTTTACCTGTTCGGCCGTCAGCACGGGCACGGGCTGTCAACTCAGCTTGACGTACGCTCCTACAGTGGTCGATAGCGGCACGCTATCCTTGAATTACAGCTACAACGACGATTCCGGTGCGGCCAAATCAGCTTCCGTCAGCATTCCATATACCGCGTCCCTGGCGCACCTTTACGTCGCGCAACTTGGGAATGGTGTCTTGTCCTACTGCGTGTCGAACGCCAGCGACGGAACCCTGTCGAACTGCGCTGCGACAGGCAGTGTGTTTAACGCGCCCACGGGCATCGCGTTCAACGGCAGCTATGCCTATGTCGCCGATTTCGGCAACAACACCGTCGATGTCTGCACTGTCTTGCTCGATGGAAGTCTGTCGACTTGCCTCAACACCGGCAATGGTTTCCAAAGTCCCTGGCAATTGGCCATCAATGGCAACTCCAACACCCTATACGTGACAAATACCGCGGGTGGAGTGACGATGTGTGCCATCAACGTCAGCAGCGGCACCTTGTCCGGGTGTAGCACCACTGGTCCGGGATCCGCGACCTCGGGGATCGCGGTCAGCCCGAGCTACGCCTACATTGGTACCGGCCCCAACACCGTCGAGGTCTGCACCGTCGGTCTCGATGGAAGTCTGTCGACTTGCCTCAGCACCGGCGGCGGATTCGTGGGCGTGAACGGCATAACGCTGTCCGGCGGCTACGCCTATATCGCGAACCAAAACAACAACACCGTCAGCGTATGCAAAATCGATATCGGCGGCACTCTGTCTGGTTGTGCGGCTTCACCGGTCGGCAACCAGCCGGCGGACGTCGTCATCAAGGGCAACCAGGCTTACGTCGATGATTGGAACGGCAATGTCAACTTGTGCTCTGTGGGTGCCGGCGGCGCCCTGATCAATTGCGCGCCTTCCGGCCCTAGTTTCAATTTCGGGGTTCAGATCGCCATTCACTGAGCGCGATCATGATTGCATCGCCGTGCAGCCTGTCCTCGATGCGTTTGCGACTGTCCCCTACCGCGGTTGCCGCAATTCCCTTCAAACCGGTGAACCAGTGCCCGCATGCAGGCCGCATTGCGTGACGCAGTTGATTTCACTCCCGCAGGTCCGGGCATAACTTTGTAGTCCTTCGATAATCGGTCGAAAGACATGCTGCCGGGCCTTCGTGCATTCTTTTTTCTCGGCGTCTGCTCGATTGTTCTCTTATCTGCGTGCGGATCCGGCTCCTCCAGTACCAGCAGAGTCTCCGAGATCTCGAGCAGCGATACTCGAAACACTGCAGGCCACCCCACCCGTAACCCGATTGGTTTTGTCGACAATGCGTTCCTCGACGGTGCGACCGCCCCTAAAACGCGGGGATCACTGAGCATTGCGTACCGCGCGACCACGAACGATCAGATCGTCGGGACACCGAGTAAGAACACGCTCGACGTCGTCACCGGCAGCAGTACGGCCGTCAAGATCACCTTTGACACGGACGACGGCCATCCGGCGAGCGGCCTGTCGGTCACATCCGGTCTGAGCGCGCTGCCCGGCGGCTGGACCAGCGCATCCGGCGCCTTTACTTGTTCGAAGGTCGGCGCGGGCACCGGCTGCCAGCTGGGTCTGACATACGCACCGACGGTGATCGCCAGCGGCACGCTGTCTTTGAACTACCGCTACTTGGACGACTCGGGCACGGCCAAGACCGGATCCGTCAGCATTCTCTACACGGCGAGGTCCCCGCCGCACCTGTACGTGGGACAGCTCGGAAGCTCTTCTCTGTATTACTGCGTGCTGAACGGCGATGGGACATTGGCGAATTGCGCAGCCACGGGCAACGGCTTCGGCGCGCCCACGGGCATCGTGTTCAATGGCAGCAATTTCGCGTACGTCGCCGACTGGAACAAGCATGCGGTCTACCTCTGTAAGGTCGGACTCGACGGAAGTTTGTCGGGTTGTAGGAGCACCGGCAGCAGTTTCTCATCTCCGTGGCAATTGGCTATCAATGGCACGACTCTGTACGCGACAAATATCGATCCCAGCGGGGGAGTGACCATCTGTTCCATCAACGGGGACGGCAGCTTATCCGGCTGCTACGAAAATTCGGGGTCCGGGACCACCGGCATCGCCGCCAACTCGAGCTATGTCTACATCGGGGTCGGCGTCAACACCGTCGATGTGTGTGCCATCGGTGTATCGGGCAGCCTGTTCAACTGCACCAGCACCGGCAGCGGATTCTCGGGTGTGAACGGTATATCCCTATCGGATAGCTACGCCTACATTGCGAACCAAGGCAATGGGACCACGAGCGTGTGCTCGATCGACGTCGACGGCAGTCTTTCCGGCTGCACGGCTTTCAACTCGGGCACCTCGCCGACGGATGTCGTGATCAAGGGCAACCAGGCCTACGTGGACGACGCAATGGCCCCATCGGGCAATATCTACCTCTGCAGCATCAGTGCCGCGGGTGCTCTGACGAGCTGCGTGATTTCCAACGGCGGCACCAGTTTCGGCTACGGGGTCCAGATCGCCGTTCACTGAGCGATCAGGATTGCAGCGCCGTGCCGGCGCGCCGGTTACGGACCTCCTCGCCCACACCACCGCGCCTAGCCTCGCGGATTGGAACGTGCGCTGTCGCGCACCGGCGCGTATGCTATAGTTCCAATTACTTGACGTGTCAACTATCGGACGCAACATGAACTACTCAGAGATCCTGGCGCAGTTGGTTGGCGGCATCATGACGGGCGGCATCCGCGTGATCGATCTCACCGTGCCGCTGGGGGCCGACACACCGGTCATCAAGCTCCCGCCGCAATTTGCGCCGTCGAAGCCATTCTCGCTCGATGAGATCTCGCGTTATGACTCGCGCGGGCCTGCCTGGTATTGGAACAACATCTCCTGCGGCGAACATACCGGCACGCATTTCGATGCGCCCATTCACTGGGTCACCGGCAAGGACTACCCGCAGAATGCGACGCACAACATCCCGGTGGAGCGCTTCATCGGCCCCGCGTGCGTGATCAATGTGGCGCAGCAGGTGCGCGAGAACGCCGATTTTCTGCTGACCACCGATGTGATCGAAGCGTGGGAACGGCAGCACGGGAGAATCCCCGAACACGCCTGGGTCCTGATCCGCACCGATTGGTCGAAGCGAGCCGGGGCCGACGCGTACCTCAATATCGCGGCCGACGGCCCGCACACACCCGGTTTTCACCCAGACTGCGTGCCCTTCCTGGCGCGCGAGCGCGACATTCTCGGCGTGGGAGTCGAAACCGTCGGGACCGACGCGGGCCAGGCCGCCACCTTCAATCCCATGTTTCCGTGCCACACCATCATGCATGGATCGAACCGGTTCGGCCTCGCGAGTCTCACCAATCTCGAGCACCTGCCGCCCACCGGCGCCGTCGTGATTGCGCCGCCGCTCAAGATCGTCAACGGATCCGGGAGTCCGCTGCGCGTGCTTGCCTTGGCGCCCGTGTAGCCGTCGGTTCGGCGCGCCTCGCGCGCACCTCGGGCCTACCGAGATCGCGGTTTTCGCGGCTTGGGCGGCGCCGGTTCGGCGCCGATCGCGAACCGCTGCATGCGGCTGATGAGTTCAGGGGGAACCGGCGTCGCCCGTGCGGATGCGGCGGATATGAAAACCAGCACCTGTTTGACGCGCATGCGCAGTTCGCCCTGATGGGACGCCTCGATTCGAAGCTCGCAGGAAGTGTTGCCGGCCTTCACGGTCCAAAGATTGAACGTGAGCCGGTCTCCATAGCGCGTGGGTTTGACGAAGTCGACGGTGAAATGGACCGAGGGGGTCAATATCTGCTTGTGATGGAACAGCCCTGGGGCGCTCGCCGCCAGGCCGTCCTCGAACCAGTCCTCGACGAAGTCGCTGATCATCTCGAAATAGCGCGGATAGAACACCCAGCCCGCGGCATCGCAATGACCGAAGCGGACCAGAACCTCGCGCTGAAATGCCGACATAGCATCACTCCGCCAATTGTCTACTGTTAGACTATATATGATTTCGAATATATCAATGTCACCCAGGAGGCAGCCGTGGAAGCAGCCGCGATTGCCAGCCGCGAGGCCGGCCTCCACAAAGATCTGAGCCGCTCGCAGCTCGTCATGATAGGCCTAGGCGGGGCGATCGGCACGGGCCTGTTCATGGGCAGCGGCGTCGCGATCGGCTACGCCGGCCCGGCGGTGATCTTGAGCTACGCCATTGCCGCCGTCGCAGCGGTGGCGATGGTCTTCAGTCTGTCGGAGATGGCGGTGATGCATCCGACCGCCGGTTCGTTCGGAACCTACGCCGAGATCTACTTGAACCCGTGGGCGGGCATGGTCGCGCGCTACTCCTACTGGATGGCGCAGGTGATCGCCGTCGGCGGCGAAGCGGTGGCGGCCGGCGTGTACATGACTTTCTGGTTCCCGGGCACGCCGGTGTGGCTGTGGTCATTGGCTTTCGCCTTCGTGCTCCTGTACTTCAACTCGAGGTCCGTCAATAATTTCGGCTCGATCGAATACTGGTTTGCGCTCATCAAGGTCGTCGCCATCGTCATCTTCATCGTCCTTGGCGTCGCGACGATTTTGGGGGTCTGGGCGAAACCCGTCGGCTTTCACAATCTCGTCGGCCTTCCCGGCGGATTCATGCCGCACGGATTCGGCGGCGTCTGGATGGCGGTGATCATTGGAATCCTGTCGTTCAACGGCATCGAAGTGATCGCCGTCACTTCCGGCGAAGCCAAGGATCCGGTGCGGGCGATCCCGGCGGCGCTCCGGACCATGGCCCTGCGGCTGTTCCTGTTCTACATCCTGGCGCTTGCCATCGTGGTCACGTTCGTTCCTTGGACCGAGACGGGGGCCACCGTGGTGACCCAGAGCCCGTTCGTGCGCGTGTTCGCGCATTCCGGCATCCGGAATGCGGCCGGAATCATGAATTTCGTGGTGTTGAGCGCCGCCCTCTCGAGCATGAACACCAACGTCTATTTGTGCTCGCGAATGCTGTTCTCTCTGTCGAGGGGCGGGTATGCGCCGCGCTTCCTCGGCAAGCTCAGCAAGAACGGCACGCCGATCACGGCCATTCTCCTTTCCGGTGCCTGCATTCTGGTGGCCGCCGGCGTGTCGATCGTGGCGTTCTTCGGGGGGCTCGGCCCGGCACTGCGGCCGTTCTCGCCGGACGTGGTCACTCACTGCCCTTACGGGAACACTCCTCTTGAAGTCTTACTCTCGGAACCTCGACTTGATTTCTCAGCACCGATACCTCACTGTCAGGAGAAGTGCCAGAAGCTTCTTCAGTGTGGACATCTCGGTCAACAGATATGCCACGATGGATATTGTAGGCCCTGTCTGGAAATTTCGCAAATCTCATGCCGTTGTGGTCGAACTACATCTAACAGTGTCTGCCATCAAGGCACGGAGGAACCGCCATCTTGTACTCGAGTCTGCCGCGCGACTCTCAACTGTGGTAGACACGAATGCGGAGAGCGCTGCTGCGCGGGTGAGAAGAAAGCCAGTGAACGCCAAGCCGCCAAACGGAAAAATCGCATGGCAGGAGAGGAGAACGTCGAGCCTGAACACATCTGCCTCCGAGTTTGTGGCCGGGCACTGAAGTGCGGGAATCACACTTGTCAATCCCTCTGCCACAAAGGGCCCTGTAGCAGCTGTCTCGAAGCGGTATTTGAAGAAATCGATGAGGGTCGGCTTCTCCGGCATTGGCGGCAGGCGCGGATCGTCGCCCATCAGCACACGCGCGTTCGGGTTCTTGGCCATCAACGCGCCGGCGTTCGGCACCGGGCTCATGTCGCCTTCGGCCATGCT
>Ga0137412_10004479_pt1 | contig 11151 bp, 9 predicted proteins | sample CZODoug2_1_16fun_FD_122160 | JGI IMG/M metagenome (GOLD analysis project Ga0137412, IMG submission 122160) | Vadose zone soil fungal communities from Angelo Coast Range Reserve, California, USA - CZODoug2_1_16fungal (Hybrid Assembly) | ecosystem: Environmental > Terrestrial > Soil > Vadose zone... | reverse complement strand
AGGCGTAGCCGGTGACGGGAATCCTGGCCGCGAGCGACCCGAGCAGCAGGGCGACGGCGAGTTGGCCGACGACCACGATCGGCCATGTCCAGATCCCCACTGGGCCGGAACTCTTCAGCACGCTGCCATAGGTGGTGAAGATCCCGGTGGCGATGGAGACGAATGCGAAGGCCACCGCAAAGGACGCAAACCGGCCGGTCGTGCGTTCAAGGGTCTCGGTGTATCCGAACGCGGTCACGGAGGACGCGTCGGGCGGTGTGGAAGAATGTGTCATTGGATCGAGCTTTCTGACTGGAAATGACTGTTTCGGGGAAGAAGTTTGGTCTCGCGGGCGGCGCTGCAACGCCGCCCGCACCCATATGTCCGGCGGAGTTCAGGCGCTTGCGTTCGCGATGGGTCGCGCTGACAACACGACACCTCCCGTCTCGTCGAAGATGGCTGCAATATCCGGGTCGGTGTTCTGGTCGGTGATGAGGCCATCGACTGCGATGAGTCCGCACACCCGATAGGGCGCCACCACACCGATTTTCGACGAGTCGGCCAAGATGTAGTTGCGCGCACTGTTGGCGATGATGGTGCGACGAACGTCCACCTCATCGAGGTGAAAGTCGGTGAGTCCGGCCCTAGCGTCAACACCGCCCGAACCCAGCAGCGCGACATCCGCGTAGATGTCGGCGAAGAACGCTTTGGTGTGCGCATTCGAGCAGGCCAGATCACCACCCCGCACGCGCCCTCCGGCTAACAGGACTTCAATCCCGGATCGGCCGGCCAACTCCGCGGCGACCGGGAGCGACGGTGTGACGATGGTCCCGGTGAACGCTCGGGGGATCGCTTGAGCTACTGCGATGGCGGTCGTACCGATGTCGATGATGACAGTGTCGCCGTTCGTCAGTTGCTCGACCGCGACTCTCGCCAGATCCGCCTTGGCCGCGTGCTGGATCGTCGAGCGCTCGATATAGGACGGTTCGATGACGCGGCGGTCAGACGCCGGAGTTGCTCCGCCATACACCCGACGGATCGCGCCTTTTTCCTCCAGCAGCGTTAGGTCACGCCGCACTGTCTCCGCCGATACGCCCAGCCGACGAACCAGTTCGTCAGTACTGACCGCCTGTCCGGCGCTGACGACGGCTTCGACAATCGCCTCGTGCCGGTCAACGGGCAGCATGTCAGCCGACCGTACATGTGGATGTGTGACCGTTCATGACTATAAGTGTGGAGTGTTGTGCATCTCACGTCAACCCTCAAAATGCGGCAACCGACACTGCCGGCGCCAGAGACAGACGCGCTATCACCCGGTCAATTTCGTCAACAGCAGTTTCTAGCGCCCGTTGGTCGTCGAAGCCGCGAGGTTTCCGGACGAGGTGCGGTGCCGGGCGATCGAACGCAGGTGCACCTCGCGCCTGAGCCGTCGGCGATCTGGAGGAACCGTGCCTGCGCGTAGAGCACCGTGTCCTGGGACGGCCCGCCGCACCGTGCACCTGGATCACAACGTCGACGACCTTCTTCACCGTCAAGGGGACCTTCACCTTCGCTGCGGCGATGTCATCACGCGCTTCCTTGTTGCCGTCCCGGTCCATCCGCCATGCCCGGCGTTCCAGTCGCGGACCAGGACGAGGCCGTGGCGGCGGCCGACCGGCACGTTGGGATCAGTGATCCCCGCCGCGACCGCACAGTCGGGCCCGCAGCACCGAGGTCGACCACCATTTCCCTTGGGAGGTATGGTGCGCGCGCCTGACGTGAGATCACCGCCAGGACGAGGCGATGTACGCCCACAGTGACAGGCATACATGGCACAAGTCGCTAGCCGTCCGGGTATTCGGGAAGCTGCAGGTTCGTTGACATACTGCGCCGGCTCCGAGAGCGTCACACCCACCACGTGACCAACACCCCGGGAGCGGTCAGCTTCAGCTATCGCGAGGGTCGGTCCCACCGCGAATCCAATGAGGCGGGCGAGAATTCACGTCCACTTCGGTTGTGCACATCGCTGCGAATGTCGCTAGACGTGGCTGATACTCCCAGTTTTAGCCAGTCGGCACCGAGAGCGCGGTGTCGGTCAATCCGCCTCCTCCGCAGTGCAAACCAGTTCCTCGGGCACGCCCAACAGAAGCCTGTTGCATCTATACGTCGTGACGGCACGTAAACGCGAGACCTTGCACGCCTGCCGAATCATCAATTCCCGCCAACATGTTTTGCTGTCAACCCGCGACTCGGGGGAACAATCCCGAAAAGCGCACTGGCATGCAGCTTCCCGAATACCCGGACAGCTAGTGACTTGTGCCACGTGCATCGGCCATTGTGATGACCATCACCTAATCCTGACGGTGATCGATAGCGCGAGAACCCCTTCGAGCAGGAGAGAACGAATGGATCACACAAGCTTCCGCCATCTTGGCGGCAACTTGAAAGCGCTTGCAGCCACGGTCGGCATTGGTGGCATCATCACGATGGGTGCGATAAGTGTTGCCGGCCCAACCAGTTCCGTCGGCACTGACTCAGATAACTGGATGGCGGAAAGTAACGTCACGCTCGCTCCGAAGGTACGCGAGCGGCCCTCTTTCGAACCGCAGGTCATCGTCGACCGGTGCAAATTGGCCACAATCCACATGCGAATGCACCACAACTGCTGATCGGGCTTCCCGCACCCTGGCTTGTTCGGAGTAGTGGATCGTCGGTGACCATCGCGCCCACCACAGGTGACCTGTGGTGTCACGCACTAGGGCAATGACAGTCTGCGCATATCGCGCAGACTCAACGAAGGAGAAAACTGATGAACAACAATAATATTCACGGTGTTCGTGGCAAGTTGAAGGCGCTTGCGGCAACGGTCGGTGTCGGGGTATTCATCACGATGGGCGTGGTCACCTTGACCAACCAGACCACTTCGGTCGGCACGAACTCGGATACTTGGAAGGCGGACACGACTCTCACGATCACGTCACCGGCACCGCTGGCTTCCGTCGCCCCGACCATCAAATCCGCGTATTGCAAGGACCACTCACCGCACGCTTGGGCCGACGGCTGCCCGTTCTAGCCGAGTTCGAGGCGAGTGCCGCTAGCCTGGAATTCTCGCGCATATGTCGTTGGCGGTGTGTGTCAGTACGCGAAAGTGCCTGTTCTGCTGGGCATAGCGGGATCTATTGAGGATTCCACAACGCCTATCGGAAGGCACTTCGCAGGTGAACGATAGCGCCGTGGTTGCCCGGGTGAAAGTGTCGCGGACGGCCATGGTGTCGTGTCCCACGCCCGGATGGGGGCCTGCATGAGATAGCGGAGCCGACCGGGCTCTCAGTGCAGGGTCACTGCCGCACTGGCGGATACGTATCGGCGCCAGCGGATCTGTGCGCCGGGTGTCCGCAGATCTGACCAACGAGGTGGACTGCGAGCGTCTAGCTCCGCACCAATCTTTCCGTCTATAGGCAATCCCCCGATACGCGACGACTCGCCTCCAGCTCGTTAATGGCTGGAGGCACTTGCGCTGAAATGCCTTGCTGTATCAACCTGCGCGTAGTTCGCCGGGCGACCCGCACGTACTCTTCGCAGCGGGATCGCATTTTCTCCGACGGCGCGCAGATCGACAACGCGGCAATCGTGTGGCGTTCGCGCTGGTAGATGCCCACGGCAACACACGACTGCCCGAGAACGGTCTCACCATGTTCCACGGCAATGTCGTCGCGTCGAGCTGAGATGAGCTGCGCACGAAGGATACTGACGTCAGATACCGAATTCTCCGTCAGAGCCGGCAAGCCGTATCGGTCGATCCGTTCTTGCACCTTCGGCCAAGGGAGTTGAGCCATCAGCAGCTTCCCGAGCGCCGAAGCGTGACCCGAGATGTGAGCCCCGTCGGCGAGGACTGGCTCGGTGCGATTTCCTGACGCATTCGCGATGCAGACTACGCCCTGTCCATCCCACGCGCCGATCGTGACAACGGCGCTCAGCTGATTGGCGACTTCGGCGACGGTGCGGTGAGTTTGAGCATTGAAGCAAGTTGCGCTCATCAGCCGACGACTAATCACCAACACTCGCCACCCGAGTCGATATCGGTGATCTGAAGTTTGTTGCAGCAGGCCAATTTCGGCGAGACTGGCCACGATGGCGAAGGTGGTTGACGTTGGCAACCCCAGTGCCATCGCCATCTCCGTGACACCCCACTCTGGTGTCTCCGCCGTGAAGAGATTGAGCACTTTGCCCGTGCGGTCGATTGTGTTCAGCAAGTCCCCGGCCTTTCGGGACGGGCAGGCTTCGCCTGTTTCTGGTGATATAGCCCCGATTTCGACTCCCGCGAAGGCGCTCCCGCCGCGGACACACGAACGATGTCGTCGGCGGCATCCCCGAGGTTCGCCGGCCGCCGACGTACGCCCCCCGGTGTGAGGTCGATCAGCCGCTGAGCTGAAAAGTATGCGCGCCGAGACGTTGGTTTGCGGAATTTGGCGCGGGTGCCGCCGAGAATGATCCCGATGTGGTCAATGCCGCCAATTGCAATCAGCCCGTCAGCGCTGACGGAGATGATTGGCACACCGTTCCCCTGTGGCGCTGCCCGGACCCTCTCACGTTGGGTCGATACTCGCCACCGCATCCATCTCCAGTGTGCGTGAGAGGCGCAACTCGTCGTCCGTTTCGTCATCGTAGATTGACTACGACAAGTTGTTGTCGGCCGTCCTCGCCCAGCATGACGACCCTCCGGGACTTGACCGGCCTTGTCCGCAGGCAGGCGGAGCAGCTTGGCGTACGACTACGCATCGACGCCGATCATGCAAAAGAGAGGTCATACTCGGCCAGAGCCTCCCCATCTCAGATGCCCTTGAACAGCCGGTCGGCCGCTAGCTCGTGGCGGGCGATCGAACGCCGGTGCACCTCGTCGGGGCCGTCGGCGATCTGGAGGAACCGCGCCTGCGCGTAGAGCACCGAAAGCATCGTGTCCTGGGACAGGCCCGCCCCGCCGTGCACCTGAATGGCAACATCGACGACCTTCTTCACCGTCACGGGGACCTTGACCTTCGCCGCGGCGATGTCGTGACGCGCTTCCTTGTTTCCGTCCCGGTCCATCCGCCATGCGGCGCGTAGCACCAGCAGGCGAGCGGCGTCGAGCTCGACCCTGGCGTCCGCGACGTACTGCTGCACAACCCCCTGGTCCGCGAGCGGGACACCCCACGTCACCCGTTCATGGGCGCGCGCCGTCATTGCCGCGATTGCCCTCTCCCCCATACCGATCAACCGCATGCAGTGGTGGATGCGCCCGGGGCCGAGTCGCGCCTGAGCGACGCTGAAACCAGCACCCCGCTCGCCAAGCAGGCTGTCCTTCGGGACGCGGACGTCGACGAAGTCGATCTCGCCGTGACCGCCCTCCTGCCGGTCGTCAAACCCAAGCACCCGGGTGGAGCGCAGCACAGTCATGCCTGGCGTTCCGATCGGGACCAGGACGAGGCTGTGGCGGCGGCCGACCGGGGCGTCGGGATCAGTGACCCCCATGACCATCGCGACCGCGCAGTCGGGCCGCAGGGCCGAGGTCGACCACCATTTCCGGCCATTGAGCACCCACTCGTCGCCGTCCTCGCTGATCTCCAGTCGAACGTTGTTGGCGTCGGAGCTGGCGACCGCAGGCTCCGTCATGGAGAAGATCGACCGGATCTCCCCTTCGAGCAGGGGTTCCAGCCAGCGGTGCTGTTGGTCGGCGGTGCCGAAGCGCGAGAGGATCTCCATGTTCCCGGTGTCCGGGGACGAGCAGTTGAGCGCCTCTGGGGCGATCAATGGACTCCACCCGGTGATCTCCGCTAGCGGTGCGTACTCCGCATTTGTCAATCCAGCGCCGCGGGAGTCTGCCGGCAACGCAAGGTTCCATAGCCCCAGGCGCCGGGCCTCCGCCTTGAGTTCTGCCATCACCGGCGGCGCCCCCCAGCGCTCTGCGTGCTGATCGTGGTACGTCGCGGCGACCTGTTCGGCCGGCAGCACGTAGTTCTGCATGAACTCGACCAAGCGGGAGCGGAGATCCTCCACTTTCGGGCTGTACGCGAAATCCATGGATCCTCCGAGGAGACGTGTGTGAGGGGGTCAGCGACCGATCCGGGCGGTATCGGCCCGCGCGACCGCGCGTCGGAGGAGGGGGTCCACCATCGCGCCGACGTCGTCGAAGCCGCTGCCGACGGTGTGTCCCTGTTCGTGCCTTGCGTGGATCTGCTCGAGGATGACGGCGATCTTGAGGTCGGCAAGGACCGCGTACCAGTCGAGGCGCTCGACATCGGTGCCGGTGAGGGCGGCGTAGCGCTCGACCAACTCGGCGCGGGACGGAAATCCCGGGAGCGCGGTCAAGCCGTCGGTTATCGGATTTACCGCACCGCCCGGTTCGTCCCAGAAGCTGATCAGGACACCAAGATCGGCCAGGACGTCGCCGCGGGTGGACATCTCCCAGTCCAGGACACCGCGGATGATTCCCGGGTCCGCGGCGTCCACGAGCATGTTGTCGAGCTTGAAGTCGCCGTGCACCACACCCGTCCGTCGGGTGGGCGGGACCGACCGGGACAGCCGGTCGAGCACGTCGGAGAACTCGGGGCGTTCCCTAGTGCGGACCGCGTCCCACTGCCGGCGCCACACGAGCAGCTGCCGTTCGAGGAAGCCAGTGGGTTTGCCCCAGTCGCTGAGCCCGACCTGGTCGACGTCGACCGTGTGCAGGGCGGCTAGGACATCGACCATCGCCTCACCTAGGCGGCGCCGTTGTTCGGGGGCGAGTCGTGCGGCATCAGCGACAGTTCCGATGACCTCGCCCTCCACCCGTTCCATTACGTAGAACGGCACACCAAGCACCGCCCCGGCGAGATCATGTGCGATGACTGCGGGAACTGGGACAGCCGTGCCATGCAACGCCCGCAGCACACGCACCTCGCGCCCCATGTCGTGGGCCGAGGCCAGGACCAGCCCGTGCGGCGGCCGTCGGAGCACCCATTCGCGGACGCCGTCGCCGACGATGTAGGTGGGGTTCGACCGGCCACCCGACAGCAGCTGCGCCCGCAGCGGCCCGTTTAGCCCACCTACTGCGTCCTCCAAGAAAGGCGTGAGCGCGTAGATGTCGAGTGCCCGGTCGTTCTGAATTTCTGTCATCTCTGGATCCCCCATTCCGGGCCGTTAATCATTTTCCGGTGATTACTCAAATGCCGCTGAACTCAGAATTCGATTACGAATGCTTGAGACCAACGGCCCACCGGCGGCCTTCTCGCTCAGCTCGAGCGCCTCCACCCATTCCGGGTCGGCGACGAATGTCGTCCACTTCTCATCTCGGTCCGCACTGGACTCGAACCGTACGACGTAGATGAGCTCATTGTGACTGTTCTCGCCGATGGCGGTCAGCGTGCAGAACACGCAGTCAATGTCGTGTTTCTTGAATAGCCGCAACGTGTATTCGTTGAATCGTTTTACCAGTTCAGGCATTCTTCCGGGGATGACGGTGTATTCACGAAGTTCGTAGATCATGTCTTGACCTTTCCTAGGTTGAGTTGAGACTGGACGAAGCAAGGCCGGCATATATGGTGCGCAATTCTCGTTTCAGGATTTTGCCGCTCGGGTTCTTCGGCAAGGATTCGGTGAGAACCACGTACTTCGGCACCTTGAAGCCCGCGAGTCGCGCGCGACAATGCGCGATCAGTTCCTTTGCGGTCACCGTGTGCTCGGCTTGGAGTATGACCGCGGCGGCAACGGCTTCGACCCACCGCGGATCCCGCACCCCGAATACCGCGGCCTCGGACACCGCGTCGTGCTCGTAGAGAACCTCCTCCACCTCGCGGCCGGAGACATTCTCGCCACCCGACTTGATCATGTCCTTCCGCCGGTCGACCACGTAGAGACGACCCCCATCGTCGAACCTGCCGAGATCGCCGCTATGAAACCAGCCATCCTGAAAGGCGTCGGCGGTCTGCTCGGAGTTGCGGTAATAGCCGAGGATGAGCTGGGGGCTGCGGTGAACGATCTCACCAACCGTGCCGACCGGGACCTCGTTCCCGTCCGGATCGACGATCCGGGTCTCGACATTGAGTGCAGGGCGCCCGGCCGAACCCGCGAACTCGTCTTGCTCGTCCGGCTGCAAAGCTGTCGCCAGCGACGCCATCTCGGTCTGGCCGTAGAAGTTCCACAGGCGCAGGTTCGGGAACTGTGCACGTATGTCGCGCAGGACCTCGGCCGGCATTGCCGCCGCGCCGTAGTACCCCTTGCTGAGCGATGACACGTCTCGTTCGACGAGCTCCGGGTTTCTTAGCAAGTCGATCCATACCGTCGGCGGACAAAACAGGTTGGTCGCCTTTTCGCGCTCGATGGCGCGCAGGATCAGAACCGGGTCCGGTCGGCGCAGGATGACGCTCGTCGCACCCAAGTACAGATCGGTGATCAGGAAGTTGTCCAACTGGGCGCAGTGGTACAGCGGCATCGCATGGACCTCGATGTCGCGCTCGGACATCTCTCCCGCCGCGATGCAGCTGACGTACTGCCACATCAAAGAGCGGCTGCTGAGCAAGGCTCCCTTGGGCCGCGACTCAGTACCGGACGTGTACATGATTCGCAGCGGGTCCTCGTCGCCAATTTCGACATCGGGAGGCGAGCCTTCGTAGGCAAACCAAGTCTCGACGTCAATCCATCCGTCGTGGCCGGGTGCGCCGTCCAGTCGAATTTCGGCACGGATCGGGAACGTACCGACTGAACTACGGATGGCTTCGGTCGCCACACGGACGAGAGCGGCTTCGGCGACCAGTGCGACAGCACCGGAGTGGTCGAGAATGTAGGCGACTTCCTCCGGCCCAAGCATGAAGTTCACCGGCACGAGAATGACGCCGATTCTGGCCGTGGCGAAGACGAGAACCGGGTATTGCCAACAGTTGTGCGACAACAGGGCCAAGCGATCACCCTTGGTCAGTCCCGCGCCCGAAAGCGCTGCTGCGACTCGGTCGACCGTTGCGTCGAACTCGGCGAAAGTCAGCGATGTATCCCCGTCGATGACTGCTGTGCGTGAGGCGAACCTGCGCGCGGAACGCCGCGGGATGTCGCCGAGCGTCTGCGACCGAGTTCGCGCAATCTCGTTGCCGTTCAGTGCATATCGGTCGCTGCCCACATCTGCATTCATAACCTTGACCTACAGCGTCCGAATAGCGTCGGCGACGAGTGACAGCGCCTGCTCAGCGTCGTCGAAGACGTCGGCGCGGCCGACGAACCCGTGGATCTGCCCCGGGAACCGGACAGTGCTGACGGGAACTCCGGCCTGTTCGAGCCGAGCCGCGTACTGTTCGCCTTCGTCTCGCAGCGGGTCGTACTCAGCGGTCAAGACGAACGTTGGGGGAAGGCCGGTGAGGTCCTCCCCGCGGAGTGGCGACACATATGGTTCGTTGCGCCGGGAGGCGTCGGGTACATACTGCTGCCAAGACCAGATCATCTGGTCAGCGGAAAGGTAGTAGTCGCCGTTGCCGAACTGTCGGTAGGACTCTGTTTCCGTGGTGTGATCGGTCACGGGGTATATAAGGACCTGGCCGGCAAGCGAGGGCCCGTGGTCGTTGCGCGCCCGCAAGGCTGCCGCGGTAGCAAGATTGCCACCCGCGCTGCTTCCCGCGATGACCAGCCGTTCGGGAGACACCCCCCATCTGCTGGCGCGCTCTGAAGCCCAACGAAGCGCACTCGAGACGTCGTCGAGTGCGCCTGGGTATGGCGTCTCAGGTGCGAGTCGGTAGTCCACGTTCACGACCACCGCAGGCACATGGCGCGCCAGATATCGGCAGACTGCGTCGTGCATGTTCAGATCGCCGAGAATCCATCCTCCGCCGTGCATATAGACGACCACGACACTCGGCTCGCTGCCGTGATACACCCGTACCGGAACGTTGAAGGCGGTGTCCTCGTCTACCTGCCGAACCGGAATTGGGTTGTGCGGCAGGCTTGCCGAGCCACGTACGCTGTCCAGGTACTGCTGCCGATGGCCTGGATCCTGCAGGTCTTCGATGGCCGGGAAACGGGTTGCGCGTGCTGGACCGTCCAGGAACGCACGAGCTTGGGGATGCATACCAACTCACCTCATCTGTACTCGATAGTGCGAGATCGAATCAGCCGGAAATCTGGTGTCGAGACGGATTCAGCGCCAGGTCCCGACGATGACGGCGCCTGCGTCTACCAGCGTCACGGGATCGACAAGGACGTGTTGCGTGGCGACGGCGAGATCGCGAACGACTCGTCCAAGTCGCGTGGGGTTACGAAAGGCCTGCGTGCCGCCCCAAAGACGACAGAATCCGACGACCTCGCTCGCGACGTCGTGCACCCACGTCGAGGCCTGCCGGATTCGGGCGTGCTCGAGCGACGTGACCTGCCGACCCGTAGCTGCCTTCGCTTCTGCGTCACCGAACACGTCCAGCACGTAGCCTCGCGCCGATCGGTACATCGCGTCGTGCTTGGCGAGCCCCTGCAGGAAGAGTGGATGATCCCCGACCGGGCCGGGATAACCGACCCTCTTCTTCCCGTCGGTGATCCGAGCAACCTCGCCGAGCGCGCTCTTCATCAAGCCGAGTGCTACCGCGGCATGCCCGGCGATTCCGAGGCTCACGTGACCAAGGGCGAAGACCGGCTCTCCTCGGACTGGCGCGGCTCCAGTCCGGGGGTAGGTGAATTCCCTCGGGACGGGTTGGTCGTCAATTCTGTAGTCGTGGCTGCCGGTACCAACCAGCCCTGTCACATCCCAGTTCCCGAGGAAGGTCGCGCGGTCCCGGGGCAGGAAGGCAATTCGAGCGTCAGGCGTGCCGTCCGCACCGATTTGGATGCTGCCGGCTTCCTCAACCAGAAAACCGCCGCCGATCCAGGTGGCGTGAGCTGACCCGCTGCCGAACTGGTAATTACCGCTGAAGCGGTATCCATCCTCGATCTCGGTTCCGCGCCCGATTGGGCCAAGTTGGCCAGCGGTGATCGCCTTGCTTGGGCCGCCGAACATCTCGCGGGTCGCCTCGGGTTGCAAGAATCCAGCCGCAACTCCGATGCTCCCGGCGTTGGCCATGTAGGACCACCCCGACGACGCGTCAGCCCGCGTCAGCTCCTCCACAACCTCGAGAAACGGCACAACCCCTTGCCCACCGCCGCCGAGGTCCGAAGGCAACAGAATCCAGAACAAATTGGACTCGACGAGTGCATCGATGACGGGTTGGGTCA
>Ga0137412_10004478_pt1 | contig 11154 bp, 9 predicted proteins | sample CZODoug2_1_16fun_FD_122160 | JGI IMG/M metagenome (GOLD analysis project Ga0137412, IMG submission 122160) | Vadose zone soil fungal communities from Angelo Coast Range Reserve, California, USA - CZODoug2_1_16fungal (Hybrid Assembly) | ecosystem: Environmental > Terrestrial > Soil > Vadose zone... | reverse complement strand
GATTGCGGCTCAGGTTCGGCTCATTGAAATCAGGCGAACGCCGGCGCCAATCATCCGCGGCAAATTGCGCGACATGCTGCCGGCTGAACGTTTCGGTCAACAGACCGGATTGCATCGGGCTGTAACAGATCACCCCGGTATGATGCCTGGCACACCAGGGGATCTCGCTTGCGGCGGCCTGGCGCTTGATCAGCGAGAACGGCGGCTGCAGCGAATCGACATGCCGGATGGCTTCACATCGTTCCAGTAACGATACGCCGAAATTACTGACTCCCCCAGGCGCACCTTACCTTGATCAGTCGCACCATTTCGTTCCACGAATCCTCTATCGGCGTGCCGGTTTCGTCAGGCCAATGAAATTGGTAGAGATCAATGCGTTCCACGCCCAGCCGCCGCAGCGAAGCGTCGCATTCCTGCCTGATCGATTCCGGCTTGAGCACGCGTTGCGGCGGGGCCATCGGATTGTTCGGATCCCAGATCAATCCACACTTGGTGAAGACCATCGGGCGCTCCGCTGGTGTCCGTTCGCGCAGCAGCCGGCCGACCACTTCCTCGGAATGACCAAGCCCGTACACGGCGGCCGTATCTATCCAGTTCACCCCGAGCTTGAGTGCGTGACGCATGGTCGCCAGCGAAACGGCGTCGTCTTGCGGCCCCCAGCCGAACGCCCAGCCGCCGCCGCCGATCGCCCAGGCGCCAAATCCGGTTCTCGTGATCATCACGCGGCTAGAGCCGAGTGGACGCTGCGGAAGGTTCATTACTCGATCCTCCGTCGTTGAAGACAGCACCTGCCATCGCGGCCAGGGGCTCGGCGCCGCTTGATAGATGAATGCGATATGATTGCCTTGACGGCCATCAATAAGATGGCTGCGAGCAGGGATGATGAAGCAAGTCGGACATCGATCTCAGGGGACGCGAATTTGATACCCGTCATGGCCACGGCACGTGCACGGACCTATCCAGATCCTGGTTACGAAGGCGAACTGAAGGTCGCGGCAGAGTCCCGCCGGCCGCGCGGATCACGTCGCAAGCCATGGACATGCATATGTCGTCGCCGTCCATACAGCGAGAGCCCGGCTCCGTTAGAACGAACGCTTCGCAGAGCATTGCTTTCGGGCTCGAGCGCATCGGTTTGATCTCCTTGCGCTTTCCCCTGCTGGTCGGGCTTGCCGCGATCGTGTTGCTGATCGCGGCAGCATTCGGGATCACGCGTATCAAGGTCGACGATTCGCTCAGTCAGCTGTTTCGATCCGAAACGCCGGAGTTCAAAACCTTCGAAGAGGTGACGCGGCGTTTTCCGTCGAACGAGTTCGACGTCCTGATCGTGGTCGAGGGCAAGAATCTGCTTGAGCGCGCTTCGATCGAAAAGCTGCGCGATCTGGTCACCGACCTTCAGCTGATTGACGGCGCAAGAGGCATCATTTCGATGTTTTCGGCCCGCCAGCCACCACAGGGCAACGAACTGCCTGCGCCGCTGTTTCCGGAGCAGTTGCCCAAAGGCCCCGAATATGACCAACTGGTCCAGCGTGTGATGAGCAACGAAATCATCCGCGGCAAGCTGCTGTCGGAGGATGATCAGCTGACGCTGATCGTGCTCGCGCTTGACCCGGATGTCGTCGCGAGCAGTCGTCTGCGCGACGTCATCGGCGAGATTCAGAAGGCGATCCACGACGACCTCGCCGGCACTGGGCTCACGGCCCGCCTCTCCGGGGTGCCGGTGATGCAGCTTGAGATCCGCAATGCCGTAGAGCGCGATCGGCTGACCTACAACGCGTTCGGATTTGCCGCCGGAGCGCTGATCGCCATCATATTCTTTCGCCGCCTTTCGTTCATGGTCATCGGCGCTGGTCCGCCGCTGATCGCCATCGTGATCGTGCTCGGCGCTCTCGGCTGGTTCGATTTCCGTCTCAACATGTTTCTCAACGTGATGACGCCGCTGATCATGGTGATCAGTTTTTCGGACAGCATGCAGCTGACATTCGCCGCCCGCGACCGACTGCTTCAGGGTGAAGGAAAATATCAGGCGTTTCGCAACGCCATGCTCGTGGTCGGGCCGGCATGCGTGCTGACCCACGCCACTGCCGCACTGTCTTTCATCGCGCTGCAGTTTTCCGAGTCCGATCTGATCCGGACGTTTGGCGAAGCGGGCCTGGTCGCAACCCTGATCGCCATGTTCGCGGTTCTGATGCTGGTGCCGCTGCTCGGTATTCTCTTGGTGCGTAACGAATCGGTATTTGCAGCGGAAGTCAGAGGAGCGGATTCCGCCGTCAACGTGCTGCGGCGTTTTTGTGCCTGGGTCGCCGAGCGAATGGTGAGCCGCCCCGGCTTTTACAGCCTGCTCAGCATTTTGGTCGTCGGCGGCCTTGCGTTGATCTACGCCAATCTTGAACCGCGATATCGGCTGGCCGACCAGGTGCCCGACCGGGAACAGGCCGTTGATGCCAGCCACCGTCTCGACGCCAAGCTCAACGGCGCCAATCCGATCGATGTCCTGATCGAATGTCCCAAGGGCAAATCACTTTATGACCCGGAAACGCTGGCCACGATCGCAGCAGTGCACGCAACGGTCGAGAAGCAGCCCGGCATCGCCAATGTGTGGTCGCTCGAGACACTGCGGCGCTGGCTTGCCGAGAAGGCCGGCAAGTCGGACGTGGCGACGCTGAAGCAATATGTCGATATACTTCCACAATACCTGACGCGTCGCTTCATTTCTGCCGAACAGGACGCGGTGCTGGTTTCCGGCCGCGTCCCCGATGTCGATGCCAGCCAGCTTCTGCCGATCATCGAAAGCCTCGACAAGGCCCTCGATCGAGTCCGTGCGGATCACCCAGGTTACAAAATAGCCGTGACCGGCCTGTCGGCGATCGCCGCCCGCAACAGCGCCCTCATGATCAAGAAATTGAACCGGGGCCTGACGCTCGAGTTTATGTTTGTCGCCGCCTTCATCGGTCTGGCCTTCCGCTCGTTCGTCGTCATGCTGGCGAGCGTCCTGCCGGGAATATTTCCGGTCGTGCTTTCCGGAACGCTGCTGTGGGCGATCGGGGAGGGGCTGCAGTTCGCAAGCGTGGTGGCGCTGACGGTCTCCTTCGGACTGGGCCTGAGCGCCACGATTCATTTCCTGAACCGGTTGCGGCAAGAAGAGCGGCCGGACCAGGACCCGGCCGTAGCCGTGGAGCGGGCAACCGTGCTGGTCGGCCCACCCTTGATTCTGACGTCGGTGGTGCTGGCGTGCGGTTTGATCGTCACGGTGTTCTCCGATTTGCCGTCGCTGCGCCTGTTCGGCTGGTTGAGCGCGTTTGCCATGCTCGCGGCGTTGGCCGCGGACCTGTTGATCCTGCGGCCCACGGTCACGTTCTTGAGCAGGCTCGCACGCCGGATGGGCGGCAAACCGTTTTACGGGTAGGACCCGATAAAGAGAGAGCTGCCGGCTCAGCCTGATTTGGTGAGCGCGACCGAGACTCCAGTGATCTCGTGACCCGGCGACTGGATGGAAACGGACTGCCGGTTACCACGCGTGGTCAAGACCAGGCTGGCGGAAAATCCGGCACCATCGACCCGCGCCTGGATCTCACCGCCATTGACGCGACCGGATACGCTTCCAGCGACATTGCGACTGGTTTCGCTCCAATTGCCGCTGAGCGTTCCGCCATCGGAAGTAATGTTGCTGTTGACATCAAACCGGTAGCTGTCGCTGGCGCAACGCAGGCTCTGCTGCAGCCGTGTGCCGTTTTCGGCCACGCTATAGGTGGCGCGGCAGCGCAGGCGTTCACGCTGGCCGCTGGCTAGCGTGAGAAAGCCGCCGCCGGACCAACTGCCGCTTAAGGCTGTGAACGGACCCTGTTGGGCATGAGCAGGTAGCGGAGAGTGCAGGAGTGCGACCACGAACATGGCTGCCCCCAGTGCCGCGGGGAATGTCGTGGACGAGCCGCAAGTCATGAAGCGCATTCGTTCGGCGTATCGCCATGGGTGCCCGCTTTGACCCGTTCAATCGTCATGTTGCTCTACCGTAATTGGTTGTCGCCGTCGCAAACCGCATGAACCGATGCGCAGGCTGGAGCCGGCTGATCATTCCATGGTGGCAATCGCCGATGCAGCCGTCGTTGACGGGTGTTTTTAGGCTCGCCTCCGCGGCGACCGGAGACGGCGTTCGTGAATGCAGGTTGACGAACATCAAGGCCGGTGAAAACAAATTTGATAGGGTCGGAACCTGTGCGCCGCCTGCATGATTGAAGCTGTGTCTGGTCAGACACGGAATATGATCATGAAGATTGTGGTTCTCGGCTTTACCTTCGGCGTCATCGCGGCGACATTGATCGGCGCGGTCCAGGCCCGCGACGATGGTCGCTATACGCTATCCCCCCTCAAGTCATGGTTCGACAGCCTGAAGTCCGGCAAGGGACCGTGTTGTTCGGATGCCGACGGCTTTGCTGTTTCAGATCCGGATTGGGAATCGAAGAACGGTCATTACCTGGTCCGCATCGATAACGAATGGGTCGAGGTTCCCGATGATGCCGTGATTACAGAGCCGAACCGGGTTGGCAGGACGATGGTCTGGCCGATCAAGGGGTCTCTCGGGATTTCCATTCGCTGTTTCATGCCGGGCAGCATGACATGAGCCGAGCCTTTGGCCTTCGCTGCATCGGGGCGATCTCGCGCCTTCAATATTTTGACATCGGTCAAGGTATCGCTCGGCATCGCGCAATAAAATGGTTTCTTGAGTGAGAACGCCAGCGGAGAAAATCCCATGTGTGATTATAGCCTGCATGCTGTCGCATCTCGTCCAGCCAGGGTCGGCGAGACGATCGTTACAACCGGTTTCTACGGCACATCGACGCGCGGCTTTGCCTCGAAGAAAGAGCCGGGTGTCGCGGTATGTCTGCTGCCCGGGACCGAACTCGCGTTCGAACATGAGGTCAGATACAACCGTAATTGGTTATTGACCAAAAATGCAGGCTTCTGCGTCGCCCGATTTTGCGCGATTGAACCGCGCGCACCGCATCAGCATCACGATGCCCTGTCGTTTCCGGACGGAAACACCGTGCTGGTGAATTTATTGTCGGAAGGGCAGTATGCACGCGTGCTTCAACTGCCGGTTATCCGGCACGAACAGGACGTCAGTGGCGAGGCTGAGAAGGCCGACGCTGCTGCCGACCTCAGGGTTCCAGCCTAGCCAGCGCAGAACATCGCGAATACCGGATCAGGCGCGGGCACAAGCATGCCCGCGTTTGGCGCAGGTGGAGTTTAAGTCCGCATTGACCTGCGGACATTGAGCTCGTTACCCGCCGGTGACGGCGAGCACGGCTTCCTTGATCTTGGCCACGGCATAATGTCCGACCTGCTCGAGTTCGACATGGGGCATGTTCGGCATCTCGTCGGCGGCCACGACTGCGTCGACGATCGCCGGGCCATCGACGGCGAGGGCCTCGGCGATTGCGGCCATCAACTCGTTCGGCTTTCGCGCCATGAATCCGTGACCGCCACAGGCGCGTGCCAGCGCGGCAAAATCGGGATTGGGAAATTCGATGGCTTCGCGGAATGGCACGAGGCCGACGCTTTCGGCCTCCAGCGTGATCAGCCCGAGCGCGGAATTATCGTAGATGATGACCTTGACCGGCAAGTTGTGATGAACGGCGGTCAGGAATTCTCCCATCAGCATGTTGAAGCCGCCGTCGCCGGTCAGCGCGATCACCTGGCGCGAACGGTCCAGCGCCTGCACGCCGTTGGCCTGACCGAGCGCCGTGCCCACCGCGGCATTGTTGAACGAACCGATGATGCGCTGCGATCCGGTCTGCCGGATCCAGTTCCCCGACCATAGCGTGTTCAGTCCGGTGTCGAAAACAAAGATCGCATCGGGACGCGCCAGATCGCTGACCGCGCGCGCCACCGCCTGCGGATGGATGCGATCCCCGCTGCGCCTGAGGTCAGCTTGTTTGTTCAGCATCTCGTCCCATCGGTGACGCTCATGGGTAACCTTGTCCCAGAAAAGGATATCGGTTTTCTCCTCCACCCTGTCGAGCAGCAGCTTCAAGGTCGGCCGTGCCGAACCGACAACGCCGAGCATCGTCGGCGTGCGCCGGCCAAGCACCTGCGCGCGCTCGTCGATCTGGATCACATTGCCTTTGGCCGGCAGGAAATTGGAATAGGGATAGTCGGTGCCGACCATCAGCAGCAGGTCGCAATCCTGTACAGCGTGGTAGACCGGCTTGGTGCCGATCATGCCGAGGCCGCCCATCCAGCGCGGATCGTCGTACGCCATCAGCTCCTTGCCGCGCACCGAATGCACAAGCGGCGCCTTGAGATGGTTCGACAGTGCGCCCAACAGATCGGCTGCGCCGCGGCAACCGGCGCCGCACATGATCACCACACTGCCGGCCTTGTCGAGGCGCCGCGCGATCTCGGCGACGTCGGTTTCGCCGGGTGTGATTTCGCCGCGCGGCTTCAAGGTCGCGACGCTAGCGGCGGCGCCAACCGCTTTCGCGGAGATCACGTCCTGCGGCAGCGTCAGATGCGCGACGCCCGGACCTGCATAAGCCGCGGCAATGGCCTGATGGATAACGGCCGGCGCCTGCGCCGGCGATGAGATGGTTTCCGTATAGAGCGAGACGTCGCGAAACAACAGATCCGGCTCCGTGGTCTGGATAAAATCGGTGCCGTGCATTGGCCGCGGCATGTCGCCGGACAGCGCCAATACTGGCGCGTGGTCGCGGCTCGCTTCGTAAAGCCCGGCGACGAGATGCGTGCTGCCGGGGCCAGTGGTGCCGGCGCATACCGCGAGTTGACCGGTGAGCTTGGCCTGGCCGGCGGCGGCGAGCGCCGCGCCCTCTTCATGGCGGACGCCGACCCATTCAATCTTGCTTTGCCGAACCGCATCCGCCAGCGGATTGAGGGAATCGCCAATCAATCCAAAAACATGTTTGACGCCGATCTGCTCGAGCACGCCGACCAGAAGTTCCGAAACCGTTTGTGACATTTGCCGCTCCTTTATCCGCGGTGCCAGAAAAGACAGAGTGAGCCTGTGACCTCAGCGGGGCTTCGATACTCCGCCGACGTGAACTTGCGGCAAATTACGATTTGGTGATTTGCCGACCGCGAATAGCGGCTTATTCCTCGCTCGAATTACGTCGTTTTCCAATCAGGCGAGGCGGTTGATCATAGCCGGCACGGCTGCTGTAGAACACTAGCGCCATCAACCCGATGCCGATCACCAGCGAAAAGAAGATTCCGAGCGCCATCGCGATGTAGCCTTGGGTGGACATCTGCGCGTCCTGACCCATGGTCCAGCCCTCATAGCCGAGCGAGATCGTCGCGACGAGGATAGCCAGCAGCACTGCGATGATGACCCAGGAACCCATCTTCATAGCGATCCAACGCGCCGGACCGCAGAACCGTTCCGTGATGGTGACAGTTGGAATCCGAGTTTGAAAATTCTGTTCGGGCTCGTTCTCTCGGGAAGTCTCGTCCCCCGGCGGCGAAGCCGACGCTGCTGAAGATCGCAAGGCAGGGGCTCTCGCGGCGCTCGCAATCTACCGCTCGGCGCGCTCCAGAATCTGTCGGTGGCAAAGCTATGACGGCAAAGCCATGATTCGACGACAAGCCGCCGCTTGGTTGTTTGGCGCCTTCGCAAAATTGTCGATATCTCCATCCTCATCGCCGTTCAGCAGAGTCTTTCCCGGTCAGACCGGTTATGCAATGCCGGCGGTTGTAGTGCTGATACATGGCGCGGGGGCAATGGCATGAGCCGAAGAATAGTTCTTCTATCGGACGGCACTGGCAATTCCGCGGCGAAGGTCTGGCGCACCAACGTCCGGCGCACCTTCGAGGCGCTCGACCTGTCGGGAAATGACCAGGTCGCGTTCTATGACGACGGCGTTGGCACCTCAACGTTCAAGCCGTGGGCGATTCTTGGCGGCGCGTTCGGCTTTGGCCTGAAGCGAAACGTCATCGACATCTACAAATTCGCCTGCCGCAATTATAGGGACGAGAGCGACGATATCTACGGCTTCGGCTTCAGTCGAGGCGCCTTCACGATCCGCGTCGTCATCGGTCTGATTCTCAATCAGGGCCTGGTATCCGCCGACAACGAAGCCGAGCTCGATAACAAGGCGATCGCCGCCTACCGGAAATATCGCAGCGAACGCTACCACACGCTGTGGCCCTGGCATCCCGAGGATTGGTTCCGGGCAATTCGGAACGCGCTACTGCCGATCAAGTACGACAAGCGCGACAATCGCCAAGTCAAGCACATCCGCTTCGTCGGGGTATGGGACACGGTGGCCGCTTATGGTCTGCCGATGGACGAGATGACGCGTGGCGTCAGCCGGTGGATCATGCCGCTCGAACTTCCCACCCACACCCTCGATCGCGAGCGCGTGATGCGCGCCTGCCAGGCACTTTCGCTCGACGAAGAACGCACCACGTTCCATCCCGAACTGTGGGACGAAAAAATCGTTCCGCCCTCGGAGTTCGATCCAAACAAGGAGCGTCACATCGCTGACGAGCAAATCAGCCAAGTCTGGTTCGCCGGTGTCCATTCCAACGTCGGCGGCGGTTACCCGGATGACGCGCTGGCCTACATTCCGCTGGTCTGGATGCTCAACGAAGCGCAACGCTGTGGCCTCAAATTCAAGTCGGATCGCGGGGATCCGCCGGCCGATCCCGATGCGTTCAAAAACGCCATCTCGATGGGTGACAAGGACGGGCGAATCTACAATCCGCGTGCGGGGCTTGGCGGCTATTACCGCTACGGCCCGCGCAAGCTGGTTCAGCTCTGCAATTACAAGTATTCGAAAAAGGAAGACGACGAAGTCACGATCGAGCGTCCGAAAATCCACGAATCCGTCTTCAGGCGGATCCGGAATCAAGCGCACGCCTACGCGCCGATCGGCCTGCCTGCCACCTACGACATCGTCAAGGACAACGGCGAAATCGTCACGCCCGATCAATATGGCTTCGAGACCGGCGAGGCGGCAAAGGCCCGCGCGGACGCGCAGGAACACATCTGGAACGAAATCTGGAAACGCCGCATCGTCTATTTCGCAACGGTCGGCGCCACGGCGTGGCTGCTGGCATTTCCGCTGATCAGTGGGGCGCAACGCGCCGACGAGTACCGCAGCCCGGTCCGCTGGATCTCGGACATCATCCGTCTTGTCGGTGGGTTCCTGCCCGGCTTTGCGTCGACATGGGTCGATGGCTATGCCCGGGCGCCGATCCCGTTCGTCCTGCTTTCACTCCTCGTGGCCTTCTTCACCATATGGGGAATGAGAATCGCCGCGCGCATTTCGAACCGGATGGGCGCGATCTGGCGGAAAACGCCGTCCGCGCCGTCGGGTTTGCCGGATAACGGCATTTACCGGCTGCGCAGCAATCGGGCCTATATATGGTTTCACGAGGGCCTGAAGCGCCGCTGGGCGCCGGCCCTCTTTGCGCTGCTGTTCGCGTATCTAGGGCTCTCCCTTGTCAGCCACCTGCTCTACAATATCCAGGACGTGGCGGGACTGGTTTGCAAAGAGAGCGGCAACGCCGCGGGCCTCGCAAGAGGCAGGGCAGATCCAAAGACCGATCCGGAGTCCAGAACGGTCGAGTTCAACACGCCGGACATTTGCAGACCGACAGGCATTTTTCTCGAAGGCGGTGGCGCGAGATACCATGTGGAGGTCAAGTCGACTGTACCCTGGACCGACGCCGGCCTTCCGGTCGCGGATGGCGGCTTCTCAGCCAACGAACCGCCGGTTTGGTATCATCGGATTTTGCTCGGACTTGGCGTGCCGCTGCGACGAGAACTGACGCAGGACTGGTTCCGGATTGTGCTGCGTTACGGCGGCGTCGGCGGTGAAGAGGTTTTTCTCGATCCGGACCCCGACGATTATAAAATCCAGGCCAACATCAAGCCTACCCGCGACGGCGAACTGTTTATCTTCGTCAACGACGCCGTCATCGGTATTCCCGGGCTTTACGACTTCTTCTACCGCAGCAATGGCGGCCGCGCACAAGTGACGGTGACACGGAAATAATAGAACGTTTTCAAGCGAAAGCCTGCCCGGCACTTGATCCGGGGTGGAGACCGGTTCGCGTCAAGAACAGGCGTCAAATCGGAGCTCTAGCGGACGCGGGGTTCGCGCCGAATTGGAGGTATCGCCCATGCCCAATCGTATCATCCTGGCCACTGTGATGCTCGCCGTCTCGATCGCTGCGAGCGCAGCCAAGGATGCGCCCAAAAAGCAGCAATGTCCGACGCTCGATCACCAAGAGATCGAAGACCTGCTCCGCAAGGCTTCATCGTGCCAGCGCGCCGCGGCCCTGTTTGAAATCTGTCAGTTCGGCTCCAGCGGTGACGTCAGCTTTGGCGCGCTGGTCACTCAAAAATGCGAAGGCGACTTTTTGAGCAAACTGACCGCCCCGCAAAGACGGACTTATGATGGTGAGCAGCAACGCTGCAGGCGTAAATACCTTCATGAGGACGGCAGCATCTACCGCTCGTTCGAGGCGGTTTGCGGCGCCGATGTGGCGCGCAACTATTCGGCCAAATTCCGCAAAGGCGTTCGCGCCGGCCGCAACTGACGATCCCTGCCATGGCGGTGGCCGAAAGCGGTGCTAAAAATTGCATCGACCCTCGCGGTGCGCGCTCCGGTGGATACCGCAGTGCAGCGCGGCGGTGAGGATAATCGCCTCGACTAAAACCGCTTGAAGAAATTTCTTCTCACTCTGTTTTGGTCTGACAGGGCCACGCGGCGAGCGCTTCTCTCCCGCGACGGATGTGATAACGTTTTGAGGTCTTATCCACCTCATGTCTATCCATCTCACTATAGACCACCAAAGTTCGTCTCTCGAAACGCGCGAAATAAATAACGCAGCCGCTTGGCTGCACAGGGAGTGACGCAATGAAATCGGCTTTCAATCGATCCATACTTGCGCTCGCAGCGATCGTCGTTGCGGCGAGTGCCAGCCAGGTTAGCGCACAGCAACAACCACTGAAAAAGTACGAATCCGGCACCAAGGAATTCTGGACCCATCCGCCGGACGACTGGTTCCTTGGCGACGAGACTGAAGCTCAAAAGGGCCTCGCACCACCGTCTGGCCCGCCGACCGGCTCTTCTGAAGCCGAACTGGCTGCGATGATGAAGAAGATCAAGCTGCCGCCGGGCTTCAAGATCGCAG
>Ga0137412_10004477_pt1 | contig 11158 bp, 12 predicted proteins | sample CZODoug2_1_16fun_FD_122160 | JGI IMG/M metagenome (GOLD analysis project Ga0137412, IMG submission 122160) | Vadose zone soil fungal communities from Angelo Coast Range Reserve, California, USA - CZODoug2_1_16fungal (Hybrid Assembly) | ecosystem: Environmental > Terrestrial > Soil > Vadose zone... | reverse complement strand
GGCCCCACCGCATGGAACGCCAGCCGCAGCCCGTGTACCGCGCCGCCGGCGGGCAACTCCGGCAGGACCACCCGGGTGGCCGGCCCCACCAGCACCGCCCGCCCCCGGTCGTCCACCACGAGGTCGGCGTGCCCGTCCGGCAACACCCGCTGCTGGTACACACCGCAACCCGGGCGATGCGCTGCCGCCAGGTGCAGGCCAGCACGTGGCGCAGCTCGGGCGGCGCGGGGTGCTCGCGGTAAGTCGAGGCCGCGATGTCCGTTTCGTTCACGACACCCACCGCCCGGCCCGGCCACCATGGTCGGCATGCAACCACGAGTAGACATCATCACCCTGGGCGTACCGGACCTGGCCGCCGCCCGGCGCTTCTACGTCGACGGACTGGGTTGGAAGCCAACCATGGAGGTGCCCGACGAGATCATCTTTCTGCTGATCGGGCACGGCTTGGTGCTCGGGCTCTGGCACGCGGACAAGCTGGAGCACGACATCGCCCCGGACAGCCCGGCTCGGTCGTCGACCCAGCCCGCGCCAATGACACTGGCGTACAACGTCGGTAGTGAGGCGCAGGTGGGCGAGGTGCTGAACACCGTCGAGCGGGCCGGGGGCACCGTGCTCAAGCCAGCACAGCGCGGCGAGGTCGGCTTCTGGCACGGCTTCTTCGCCGACCCGGCCGGCTTCCGCTGGGAGGTCGCGCACAACCCGGGCTGGGTGATCAACGCCGACGGCACGGTCAGCATCGGAGCGCCCGAGCAACCCGAGCAAGCCGCGAAGTGAGGACCGATTCGGCCCCAGGTCACATTCGTCCAAGAGCGCGCCCCCTTTCCGGCCCTAGCCTTCCCACATGGCACTGAACCAGAACGCCCCGACAGTTGTCCCGACCCTGCGCTACGACGACGCGTCGGCCGCGATCCGCTTTCTCACCGAGACGCTGGGACTGACCGTCGGCGAGGTGACCCACGGCGCCGACGGGCAGGTCGTGCACGCGGAGCTGGGCTGGCGTAACGGCACGATCATGGTCAGCTCTCGGGGCAAGGAGCCGGGTCCGTTCGACACCGGGCGAGCCTGCCTGTACCTGGTGGTCGAGGACCCGGACGGAGCCCACGAGCGGGCGGTGGCCGCTGGGGCGGAGATCGTCATGCCGCTGGTCGATCAGGACTACGGGTCCCGCGAGTTCGCCACGCGGGACCCGGAGGGCAACGTGTGGTGCTTCGGCACCTACCAGCCGGCCCCGCTCGCCCCAGCTGTGCCGTCCTGAGTTGTGCCCCGGCCGTCGTCAGCTACGTCAGGCCATGCTGGCGACGGTGCTGGTCACCGGAAAGCGGCCGTTCACCAGGCGCACCGACGCCCCGCCGTCCGGGTAGAACTCCGCGACGGACAGCGACGCCAGGTCCAGGTGCATCCGGTAGAGCACCGACGGGCCGGCGTCCAGCGCCATCCGCAGCAGCATCTTGATCGGTGTCACGTGGCTGACCAGCAATAACGTCTCACCGGCATGCGCGGCGAGCAGCTCATCGCGCAACCGGGCGATCCGCCGGCCCACCTCGGCGAAGCTCTCCCCACCGGGCGGGGGCACCGTCTCGTCGCCCAGCCAGCTCCGGTGCAGCTCGGGGTCCCGCTCGCGCGCCTCGCCGAAGGTCAGCCCGTCCCACTCCCCGAAGTCGGTCTCCAGTAGCCCCTCGTGCTCGATCACCGTCGCGCCCAGTGCGGCGGCCGCCGGCGCGGCGGTCTGCTGGGCCCGACGCAGCGGCGAGCACAGGGCGAGGCTGACCTGGTCTGCGCCCTCTATCGCGCTGATCCCGGCGGCCACCGCGGCGGCCTGGGCCAACCCCAAGTCGGTCAGCTCGGGGTCGGCCCGGCCGGAGTAGCGACGTTGCGCGGAGTACTCCGTCTGCCCGTGGCGCAGCAGCAGCAGGCGGGTGGGTTGGCCCCGCTGCCCGGTCCAGCTGGCGGACGCCGGTTGTGCTGAGAGCCCCGACTCAGTGTGCTGAGAGCCCCGACTCGCGGGCAGTTTGGCGGCGGGTGGCTTGGTCACCGGGCGGCCTGGGCGTCCATCGCCAGGTTGGCCAGGCGGTCGGCGCGTTTGTTCCGTTCGCGGGGGATCCAGGTGAGCCGGACTGAGCCTAATTTGTTGATCAGGCGGGCGGCCTCTTGGGCGAGCGGTTGCATGGCTGGGTGCTTGATCTTCCAGCGGCCGGACATCTGCTCCACGACCAGCTTGGAGTCCATCCGCACCTCGACGTCCGCCGATTTGCCGCCCAGCTCCACCGCAGCGCGCAGGCCGGCGATCAGTCCCTGGTACTCGGCGACGTTGTTGGTGGTGACGCCGATGCCCTCGGAGCGCTCCACCAGCACCTCGCCGGAGTCCGCGTCACACACCACCGCGCCGTAACCGGCCGGGCCGGGGTTGCCCCGCGAGCCGCCATCGGCCTCGACCAGCAGCCTCACAGTCCGGACTCCGAGGTACGCACCATGATCACTCCACACTCCTCGTGCCGCAGCACCTCGTTCGGCGGCGCCGTCCTGATGTGGCTGATTTCCTGCGTGTCCAGCTCGAGGCGGCAGGCCCCGCAGCGGCGGGAGCGCAGCAGCGCGGCGCCGACCCCCTGCCTGGTCCGACTCCGCTCGTACACCGCCAACAGGTCGGCTGGCAGGCTGGCCACCAGGGGTTCCCGGTCCCGCTGGCGGCCGGCCTCGGCGGCATCCAGGTCGCCGGCGGCGGCATCGCGGCGCGCGGCGGCGTTCTCCAGGATCTGCTCGCCGGCGGCCAGCTCGGTGCCCGCGGCGTCCAGGTTGGTCTGGATCGCCTCGCGCTGCTCCATCACCTCGAGCAACTCGTCCTCCAGCACGGACTGCCGGCGGGCCAGCGTGTCCAGCTCGTGCTGCAGGTCGCTGGCCTGTTTGGCGGACACCCCGGCGCCGGCGAGCATGCCCTTGTCCCGCTGCACCCGGGCGCGCACGCCGTCCACGTCCCGCTCCAGCCGCTGGATGTCGCGGTCCAGGTCGGCGCCGCGGGTCTCGGCGGCCACCACGGCATCCTTGCGCTGCCGGACCGAGCGCTCCGCCTCGGCGATCTCGGCCAGCTCCGGCATCGCGCGGCGCCGGTGCTGGATCCGATTCAGCTCGGCGTCCACCTCGGCCAGCTCCAACAACCGCTGCTGTACCGCGGGTTCGGCGTTCACTGAGTGATCCTTCCTGACGTGCTCTCCGGCGAGCTGGCGCTCACGGTCCACGGGTCGGTGCGCAGCCACGAGACGCTTGCGTCGACCGTACCCGCGAGCCCGGCGCGGATGACGCCGGCCGCCTGCTCGCACCAGGGGTGTTCGGATGCCCAATGCGCCACGTCCACCAGCGCCGGGGTGAGCCGGCCCGGGAGGGTGCCGGCGAGCAGATGCTCCGCGGCGGGGTGGTGGCGCAGGTCGGCGGTGAGGTAGGCGTCCGCGCCGGCAGCGGTGGCGGCGGCCAAGGCCGAATCGCCCGCGCCACCGCACACCGCGACCCGGTGCACCAGTCGGTCCGGGTCCCCCGCGGCGCGCACGCCCCATGCGGTGGCCGGCAGCGCGGCGGCGGCGCGGGCGGTGAACGCGGCAAGGGTCTCCGGTTCGGGCAGCACGCCGACCCGGCCCAGCCCGCGCCGGCCGGGGATCTCGGCCAGCTCGAACAGGTCGAACGCCGGCTCCTCGTACGGGTGGGCGGCGCGCAGCGCGTCGATCACCGCCCGGCGTCGGGCCCTGGGCAGCACCAGCTCCAGCCGGGTCTCGTCCACCCGCTCCAGCGCGCCGACCTGCCCGATCGTCGGGTTCGCGCCGTCGTGCGGCAGGAACTGCCCGGTGCCGTCGGTGCTCCACGCGCAGTGGCTGTAGTCGCCGATCTGCCCGGCACCCGCGTCGGCCAGCGCGTCCAGCACCCGGCCGGTGGCGGCGCCGACCGGGACGAAGGTAACGATCTTGTCCAGGTGCTCGGTTGCCCGGGGCTGCAGCGGGCCCTCGACGGTGACGCCCAGCGCCTCGGCCAGCGCGTCGGACACCCCGGGGTCGGCCGAGTCGGCGTTGGTGTGCGCGGTGAACAGCCCGATGCCGGCCCGGATCAGCCGGTGTACCAGCCGCCCCTTGGGCTGGTCGGCGGGCACCCCGTGCACCCCGCGCAGCAGTAGCGGATGGTGGGTGACCAGGAGCTGGGCGCCGGTGTCCACCGCCTCGTCGACGGTCTCCGGGACCGGGTCGACGGCCACCAGTACCCGGGACACCGGCTCGTCCGGGTCACCGCAGACCAGCCCGACGGCGTCCCAGGACTCGGCGAGCGCCGGTGGGTAGGCCGTCTGCAGGGTGTCCACCACGTCCCGCAGCCGTGCGCCGGTCACGATCCCGCCTCCTGCCCCACGCCGGCACCGTAGCCCGCGCCGGCCCGCGCGTCCGGACGCACCGCCGGTGCTCCCGCCGCATCGGCCACAACTTCAGACGCCGGTTCGGGCTCCGGTTGCTCCGGTCCGGATGCCGCGTCGGCGAGCGCTTGGCCGAGCGCTTGGGCGAGCGCGGCGACCAGCGCGGCGGCCCGGACGGGCGGTCGGACAGCCACCCGCAGGTGGTCCTCGGTGAGCCCGGGGAAGGTGTCGCAGCGGCGCACCGCGATGCCCTGAGCCCGCAGCGCGGCCCGCACCTGGGGCCCCCTCGGCACCCGCAGCAGCAGGAACGGGCCGGCCGCCGGCTGCTGCACCGCCACCCCGGGCAGCCTGCACAGCTCCTCCACCAGCCACTTCCGGTGGGCCACCAGCTCGGTCGCGGCGATCTCCGCCTCGGCCACCGCCTCCGGCTGGCAGCAGGCCAGGACCGCCTCGAGGGTCAGCGTGCCGACCGGCCACGGCGGCCTGCCGGTGGCCAGCCGGGTCAGCAGGCTCGGCGCGCCGAGTGCGTAACCGGCCCGCAGCCCGGCCAGCGCCCAGGTCTTGGTCAGGCTGCGCAGCACCAGCAAGCCCGGGGCGTCGGCACTGGCCAGTGACGCCGTTTCACCGGGCACCGCATCGGCGAATGCCTCGTCCACCACCAGCACCCGGCCCGGCCGGGCCAGCGTGCGCACCAGCTCGGCCGGATGCAGCACCGAGGTCGGGTTGGTCGGATTGCCGAGCACCACCAGGTCGGCCTCCGGCGGCACCGCGTCCTGGCGCAGCCGATGACCGTCGGCCTCGGTGGTGAGCACCCGGTGCACCGGCACCCCGGCGGTGCGCAGCGCGACCTCCGGCTCGGTGAAACCCGGGTGCACAACAGCCGCCAGCCGGGGGCGCAGCGCGGGCAGCAGCGCGAACCCCTCGGCCGCCCCGGCCAGCACCAACACCTCGTCCGGCGACCGGCGGTGACGGTCGGCGACGGCCCGCCGCGCGGCCAGGTCGTCCTCGGCGCAGGGGTAACGGCCCAGCCGGTCCATCGCGGCCACCAGCCGATCACGCAGCCAACCCGGCGGCTGCTCCCCCCGCACGTTCACCGCGAAGTCCAGCAGCCCGGGTTCGGCGTCGAGGTCCCCGTGGTGGCGCAGGTCTGGTGACGTCACGGCCACCACGGTATGTCTCGCACCGCCGGTGAACCCGGTTGACCCGGGCCGTCCGCGCTGGGCAGGCTTGCGATATGGACCCGCGCCGCGCCGAACTACTCGCGCGGCCGCTGTACGGCGAGTGCTACGACCGGGGCGACGCGGACTAGTGAGTGCGCCGGACGCTGTCAGCGATATCGGTGAGTTCGTCGCCGCCCTACCCAAGGTTGAGCTGCACCTGCACCTGGTCGGCTCGGCCTCGCTGGACACCGTGCTCGCGCTGGCCCGTCGGCATCCCGAGGCCCATCCCGGCCAGGGCGTGCCGACCGAGGTCAATGCTCTGCGCCGGTTCTACGCATTCACCGACTTCCCGCACTTCCTCGAGGTCTACCGACGGGTGAACCTGCTGGTGAACACCGGGGCGGACGTGGTCAGCCTGGTCGCCGGGCTGGCCGCCGAGCTCGCCGCGCGCACCGTCCGGTACGCCGAGGTGCAGGTCACCCCGGTGCGCAACCGGATGGCCGGGATCAGCTTCGCCGACCTCGCCGGCGCGCTGACCGATGGCCGTGCGCTGGCTCGTCAGGAGTACGGCGTGGAGCTGGGCTGGGTGTTCGACGCGGACTCCGCACTCGGGCCGCCGGGCGCCGAGGAGACCGTCGACTTCGCGGTCAACCACCGCCCGGAGGGCACCGTCGGCATCGGGCTGGGCGGCGCCGAGCTCGGCGTGCGCCGGGCCGAGTTCGCCCCGGCGTTCCGCCGCGCCCGCGATGCCGGGTTGCACAGCGTGCCGCATGCCGGGGAGACGGTCGGCCCGGCCGAGGTGTGGGCCGCGGTGACCGAACTGGGCGCGGAGCGGGTGGGGCACGGCATCGGGTCCGCCGCCGACCCCCGCCTGCTGGAGCTGCTCGCCGAGCGGGGCATCACCCTCGAGGTCTGCCCGACGTCCAACGTGCGCACCGCCGCGGTGTCCTCGCTGGAAGAGCACCCGCTGCCCACCCTGCTGGCCGCCGGCGTGCCGGTGACGCTGGCCACCGACGACCCGGGCATGTTCCACACCGACCTCAATGCCGAGTACCTGCACTGCCATGAGGTGTTCGGGCTGAGCACGGCTGAGCTGGCCGACATCGCCAGGGCCGGCGCTCGTGCCGCGTTCTGCCCGGAGCCGCTGCGCGAAGCGATCCTCGCCGAGATCGACGAGGTGCAGCGCGCCACCGGCGGCTGAGCCGCGCCCGGGTCAGCCGCCGGCACCTGACTCGGGCTCGCTCCCACCCGGCTCGGGAGCGTCCATTTGAAACATTAGGGCGGTACGGTCGCGCGCAATTGCGAGGCACGCGTTCGTCCAGTCAGGGAGTCCCGATGGGCCGTTCAGCCGAGCGCACGGTCGCCGGTCTCCGTGTGGTGATCACCGGCGCGACCGGCGGCATCGGCCGCGAGCTGGCCCGGGAGTTGGCCCGGAGGGGCGCCGCCGTCACGCTCCTGGCCCGCGACCGCGACCGTGGCGAGGCGGTCGCCGGATCGCTGCCCACCGCGCCGGGCGACTCGCCGGCGCCGGAGGTAGTGGTCGGCGACCTCGGCGACCTCGGATCGGTGCGGCGCGCGGCCGATGAGCTCAACCAGCGTTACCCCCGGATCGACGTGCTGGTCAACAACGCCGGCATGGTCGGTGCGAGGTCGGCGCTGAGCCCGGACGGGTTCGACCTCATGATGGCGACCAATCACCTGGGTCCCTTCCTGCTCACCAACCTGTTGCTGGCCAGGCTGGGCGGGGCCGGGTCGGCCCGGATCGTGAACACCGCCTCGGAGGCCCACCGCGGTGGCGGCCGTCCCAAACCCGAATCGCTGGGCACGCCGGCGCCCTACGGCATGATCGGCGCGCAGCGGGCATACGGCCGCTCCAAGCTGATGAACGTGTTGTTCACCGCCGAGCTCGCCCGCCGTCTCGATGGCACGGACGTCACGACCAACTGCTTCTGCCCTGGACTGGTCGCCACCGGGCTCGCCCGCGAGGCTCCCGGTATGCAGCGGGCGCTCGGTCGGCTGGCCGGCACGCCGTTGGTCCGCCGACCCGAGCAGGGCGCGCGGCTGGGGTTGCGCCTGGTGCTAGACCCGGAGCTGGACGGGGTGAGCGGGAGGTTCTTCACCTCGACGCCGGGTGCCCACCTGCTGCCGTCCGTAGCCACCGTCGGCGACGCCGCCTATCAGCGAGAGGTCTGGGACCGCTCCGCCACGCTGGTCGGACTGCCAACCTGACCGCAACCCCCGGGACCAAGATCTGTGCTGGCGAGAGCGGTTCAGCGCTGACGTGACGGGGCACTCCCTCCTAGCCTCAGCATCCGCTTGCGCGCGGCGGAGCAGAGGTGTTGACTGGGTTTCGAACACGTTCAAAAGTGACGGGGAGTGACCCCCAATGGACACAGCTCTAGTCAGTTACCTGGTCCTGCTAGGTGTCGGCACCGGCCTGACCGTGGTGGTCGGAGCGATCCTCCGGCGCAGCGGCCAGGCCCTGTTGGAGGAGAGCTACCCAGCGCCTCGCGCGGCCGGCTTGTCCCGGCTGGTCAGCGTCGGGTTTCTCCTGGTGGCACTGGGTGTACTGGCGCTCATCTCGACGGTGGACGTGCCGGTCGACGGCATGGTCCAGCTCATGGTCACCAAGCTCGGCGTGGTACTGCTCATCCTGGGCGCGGCGTACGGACTCACCCTGATGGTGCTCAACCGGATACGGGACGCCGCTCGACGCGCGGAGTTGGACGAAGAGTTCCACGCCGCGATGCGGCCCCGGTGAGCTCCCCGACCGCCGGGGCGGCACCGGACCAGGCCAGCTCCGACGCGAATTCCGGTGCCGCGGCGGCCCAGCCGCAGCGCACCCCGAAATCGGAGCGGACTCGGGAGCAGATCGTGGCGGCCGCGCTACAACTGTTCCGGGAGCAGGGCTATCAGGGCACCACGATGCGCGCGGTGGCCGCCAGCGCCGGGGTGTCGGTGGGCAACGCCTACTACTACTTCTCCTCGAAGGAGGAGTTGATCCAGGGCTTCTACGACCAGATGGTGACCGACCAGGCCGCCACCTGCGTGCAGGTGTTCGCCGGCAGCCGGGATTTCGCCGAACGGCTGCGCGGCGCGCTGCTGGCCTGGCTGGCCGCCGCCGAGCCCTACCACGAGTTCGCTGGCCGGTTCTTCGCCACCGCGGCGCAGCCGGACAATCCACTGTCCCCATTCAGCCGGGCTTCCTCGCCGGCCCGGGACGCCTCGATCGCGCTCTACCGGGAGCTGATCGACGGCGCGTCGGTACAGGTCGGCGCGGAGTTGTCGGCCACGCTGCCGGAGTTGCTCTGGCTCTACCAGCTCGGCATCGTGCTCTACTGGGTGCACGACTCCTCGCCCGGCACGAAACGCACCCGGGTGCTGGTCGACCACACCGTGCCGATGATCACCCGGCTGGTCCGGCTGTCCCGACTACCGGTCATCCGCCCGCTGTCCCGACAGACCGCCGAGTTGGTCACCATGCTCCGCGGCGCCCCAACCTGACCCACCCGGCGCCCACCGCACACCCACTTCGTACCCAGCACACCCGCTGCAGCGGGTGTGCTGGGTACACACCGGGTGTGCGGCCGCGCGGTCAGCCGGCCGCGCGGTTAGCCAGGCCGCCGGTCAGCTGGGAGTGGGGGTTGCGCCGGGGCGGGTGCGCTCCAGCGCCTGCCACCCGGTGTCCCGCTGGTGCGCCTCGGCCTCCACCCGGCCACCGCCGCGCAACCCGAACAGTCGCTTGGCGAACAGCAGGTAGGCGACTACCGCTAGGTTGATCACCAGGGTGACGATCTTGGTGACGGTGATCCGCCCGGTCAGCTCGTAGACCTCCGGGATGAGCAGCAGCGAGGTGGCCAGGAAGGTGAGGTATTCCGCCCACCGCTTGCCCAGCCACAGGCCCACCGCCTCGACCCCCTCCAGCACCGCGTAGCCAGCCAGCGCCAGGCCGACCAGGTACAGCGTGGTGGACTGGGCGGAGAAGGCCCGCATGAGCTCGCGCACCAGGCCTCCGCCCCGGAAGCCGTCCGGCCCGCCGAGAGCACCCTGCACCGCGTCCAGTACCCGGTAGAACGTGTCACTGTATGCCGCGCGCTTGGCAACAAACATGAGCACCAGCACGGCAAGGCCGCCGAGCACCAAGAAGTGCACCACCCGGTCCAGCGCGATCAGGCGCAGCACGTACCGGTCCCGCAGCGGCCGTCCGCGCAGCGGCAGCTGGATCTCCGATCGGTCCGCGAGATGCTCGGCGCTGGGCGACTCGGGCGGAGGCAGCGGGAGCCACGAGTCGCACCGCAGGCATCGGTGCCAGCGCAGCCCGTCCCCTGGCTCGCGCACTACCAGGTCGTCCTGCGGCCGGATACGGGCCACGTCGGTGCCGAGCAGTTCGTGCCCGCGCAACCCACAGCCGATCAGCTCGTAATGGAACCTAGGTCGCCAACTCGTCGACCGCACGGCTCCTGGCGGGATCTCGACGCCCGGCATTCCCGGCGCGCTGTCAGCGTCCACCCAGGGAGGATAGTGCCGCGCGGGATGGGCACCGCCGGCGCTCTCAGCAGGTAGCCAGCCGTATGGAGATCCGGGAACGCGATATCCCAACGCGGCATCGAAGCAGTCCTTGCTGGCTCCCTGACCCGAAGCCCTCCGGCCCCGTCCGCCCTCCTCCGGGCGACCGCCTGATCCGCTAGAGCACCAGGTCAGCGAGGGCACCGCGGAAACAACAAGCCCGGCCGGCCGAGCTTCCCTTGACCCCTCCGAGCATGCCCTTTACGGTGTCGGAAAGCGCTTCCCCGCGCGGAACAGTGCTTCCGCACAGGACACCGATGAGGAGCTCATGGAGCGACGGCGGATCGGCATCGCGATGAACGGCGTGACCGGGCGGATGGGCTACAACCAGCACCTGGTCCGGTCGATCCTGGCGATCCGGGAGCAGGGCGGGGTGCCCACCGCCACCGGCGAGGTGATCTGGCCGGAGCCGGTACTGGTCGGGCGCAACGAGGACAAGCTGCGCGGGATCGCCGAGCGGCACGGCCTGACCAGGTGGACCACCAACCTGGACGAGGCGCTGGCCGAGCCGGACGTGGAGATCTACTTCGACGCCCAGTCCACCCAGCTGCACGACAAGGCGATCACCAAGGCGATCGAGGCAGGCAAGCACGTCTATGCGGAGAAGCCCCTCGCCGAGCAGTTGGACGTCGCGTTGCACCTGGCCAGCGCCGCCCGCGCGGCCGGCGTGCGCACCGGCATTGTGCAGGACAAGCTGTTCCTACCCGGGCTGCGCAAGCTCAAGCGGCTACTGGACGGTGGCTTCTTCGGCCAGGTGCTCTCGGTGCGCGGCGAGTTCGGCTACTGGGTGTTCGAGGGCGACTGGCAGCAGGCCCAGCGCCCGTCCTGGAACTACCGGGTGGAAGACGGCGGCGGGGTCACCCTGGACATGTTCTGCCACTGGGACTACGTACTGCACAACCTGTTCGGCCGGGTGCGCAGCGTGCAGGCGCTCGCCGCGACGCACATCCCGGAGCGGGTGGACGAGTCCGGCAACACCTACCCGGCCACCGCCGACGACGCCGCCTACGGCATCTTCGAGCTGGACGGCGCCGACGGCCCGGTGATCGCGCAG
>Ga0137412_10004476_pt1 | contig 11158 bp, 13 predicted proteins | sample CZODoug2_1_16fun_FD_122160 | JGI IMG/M metagenome (GOLD analysis project Ga0137412, IMG submission 122160) | Vadose zone soil fungal communities from Angelo Coast Range Reserve, California, USA - CZODoug2_1_16fungal (Hybrid Assembly) | ecosystem: Environmental > Terrestrial > Soil > Vadose zone... | reverse complement strand
CCCCGCGCGCGGCGGCGAGTCTCTCCCCAAGGGCCTTGGCGCCGAGACGGGCGAACTGGTGCTCGACGCGGTCCGCTCCGCCGGCGAGGTGTCCGCCGCCGAATGCGCCGAGCTGGTGGGGATCTCACGGGTCAGCGCCCGCCGCTACCTGGAGCACTATCTGAGCACCGGTGCACTCCAGTTGCGTCTGCAGTACGGCGCGGGCCGGCCCGAGCGCCGCTACCGCGTGAGCGCATAGAGGACGGCGCAGGTTTGCGTTCGAGCGCGCTCGAACTCCTAACGTCGCGGCCATGACGACGCATACGGCATCACAGACTTGGATCATCACCGGAGCCTCGAAGGGACTCGGACGTGCATTGGCCGAGGCTGCCCTTGCCGCGGGCGACCAGGTCGTGGCCGCGGTCCGCAATCCTGACAGCATGGCTGCCCTGAGGACCGCCTTCGGTGACCGCATGACGAGCGTTCAGTTCGATGCCCGAGACACCACCGAAGCCGCCGACCTCGTCCAGGTCGCAATCGACCATTTCGGCCGACTCGACGTCGTGGTGAACAACGCGGGGCGCGCGATCGTCGGCGCCGCCGAGGAAGTCACCGACACGCAACTGCGCGACCTCATGGACCTGCACCTATTCGGTCCCGCCGCCCTGGTGCGCGCGGCATTGCCCGTCATGCGGGCTCAGGGAGGCGGGACGATCGTACAAATGAGCAGCCAGGGCGGCCGAGCGTCCTTTCCTGGCGTGTCGACCTACTCTGCGTCGAAGTTCGCGTTGGAGGGATGGTCGGAGGCCCTGGCCGGCGAGGTCGCCCCGTTCGGGATCCGCGTGATGCTGGTCGAGCCGAGCCGATTTCGGACTGCGTTCAACGCCGCCGACGTGCTCGACTTCACCGATGTCTCGCCGACCTACCGGGAGATATTGACCGCTGTGCGAGCCGACATGTCTGGTGCGGACGGGATCCAGGAAGGCGACCCAGCCAGGGCCGCGGAGATCATCGTCTCCTTGGTCCATTGCGAGGAAGTTCCCCTACGGCTGCCACTTGGCGCCGAGGCGGTCGAGCGGCTCACGGCCACCTACCAACGCGGTTTGGACGGGGTCAGCCAGTGGGCTGAGCTGGCCCGCAGCGCCGACTTCACCGGCGTCGCCACCTCGGTCCGTCCGATCTAGGATCGGGTATGTCCACCGACGGCCTGATGAGCAGGGCGCTCGCCTCGCTCGACGAGATCGACGGCCCGATGTCCATCGAGGTGATTCACCGCCTCGCAGACACCGGTGACCTCAGCGAGCCGCTAACCATCGCCGAAGTCGCCGACCTGCTCGACGTCTCCGCGCACACCCTGCGGTACTACGAACGTGCCGGCCTCGTCGAGGTCGATCGCGACAGCAGCGGCCACCGTCGCTACCATTCCGAAGCGGTGCGCCGACTCGTCTTCCTCACCCGGATGCGGTTGTCCGGCATGGCCATCCGCGATCTGCAGCATTACGTCTCGCTCGTCGATAGCGGCGATCAGACCGTACCCGAACGCCTCGACATGCTGCTCGAACATCGCGACACCATCCGCCGCCAGATCCGCGAACTCACCCTCTCGCTCGCCGCCACGGAGTACAAGATCACCACGTACGGCGGCACCGCCGGCGACCTCAAGGTCTGACGGCGAGCAGCGCGGGCGTGCGCCCCGGCGATGCGGCGGTCATCTCGTCGATCAGCATGCGGGCCTCGTCGGCGGGCGCGACGGCAATCGTATTGGTGAACACCTCAAGCCTCGTGAGGATCCAGAGCAACGTGGCCACCACCGGCGCCGGTGAGCGGCTGATGATGGCGATGGGTGCGGGAGTGACGGAGTTACCGAGGTGGCGCACCAGCTGAAAACCTTCCTTCATGGCGCGCGCCAAGCCGACCGCTTCTGCCCGGGAGATACCGGTCCCGCGTCGCAGCGCGGTGCTCCCGGCGATGATCGCCGGCACGACCACCACGGCATGGGTGCGCAACCAGCTCTCCATGTCCTGATGCACCGTGGCGGGAATGCCCGCCTCGGTAAAGACCTTCGCCCAGTTGGGATCTGAGGTCGTCGTCAGCATTCCTCGGCGAAGGATCGTCGATGACAGCCGGCCATCGTCGAGGGCCGCACCGATCGCTGGGAAGCCAAACGCGAAGCGCTCCGGTCCTACGGCGTCGCGCAGCCGATCCAGCGACTGAAAGGTGTTGAACATGAACATCACCGACTTGGCCGCGCTGGCGCTCAACGCGGGCAGCAACACGTCGACCTGCGATGCCAGGACAGTGACCAGCACCAGATCCCAGTCCGTTGTCGTATCGAATTCGCCACTGACGTGGACGGCCGCACGTGCGCCCTCGACGGTGACGATCGCCCCGGCGTGGCGTAGCTGCTCCAGTCGGGTGCCTCGCGCGACGACAGTCACGTCGTGACCGGCTTCGGACAGCTGAAAGGCGAACGTGCTACCGATGCCGCCAAGCCCGATTATCGCGATCTGCATGTCTCCATCACTACCAGCCCCAGAACGAGGCGAGCGTCGCTGTCGAGTCAGCAACTAGGCGGCGTGTTTGGCGATGAGGATGCCCATGTTGACTTCGATCGAACTGATGTCGATGCGTCGGGGCCCGGGTAGTGGTGGCGCCTTCGACTGGTAGTGGGCACCGGTAGGCGTGGTGAATTCCGCGTGATGGCAACCGGTGTCATCCTGTGTCGTGACGACGTTCCAGTCGGGCGCTTCCTTGGCGTAATTGCACGCCTCGCACACCCCCAACCCATTCACTCCATTGGTGGGGCCGCCCCGGCCGTGCGCGGTGGCGTGATCGTGATGGCGGATCGGAGCATCGCAATACGGGGTGCGACACGTGTCGTCCCGCAGGTCGATGAACCGGGACAGGCCCTTCGGGAACAACCGGGCCCGCGATTCCATCGCCACCAACGCCCCCGATCGGGGGTGTTTGTACAACCGGCGCAGCGTGGCCCGCGACCGCCGATCCTTCAGCCCGGCTGCGATCAGGCGTCGCCCGATCGCGGCGGGCACCGGCCCGAACCCCGCCACCCGCGCCGGTTCACTGTCCCCGGCGAACAGGCTCTCATCGGTGATCACCAGATTCACCGCCACCGGCACCGGGACCTCGGCGGGCCGCCCGGTGACCCGCTCCACCAGGGTGTCGGCCATCACCTGTCCGCGGCCACGTCCGTCACCGCAGGTGTCGCCGGCCCGGCGCAGCGTGGCATACACCGCCACCCCCTGCGCCATCGGCAGCAATGCGGTCACATAGGCCAAGGCGTCCGGGGCTGGGCGAATCGTGACGGTGCGTTCGGATTCGGCCCGCACCGCCCGGTCCACGACGGCGTGCGGATCCAACCGGTAGGCGATCTTCTTGGCGTCGGCCGTGATCCGGGCATCACCCAGTCCGTCCAACTCGGTGAGGTCTGAGCAGAGTTCGGCGTCCAACGTGCGGCGGTCCTCGACGTCCAGGCAGGCCGACTCCCGCACGATCAGCGTGGCCCGCCACTCCGACAACATTCCTGCTTCCAGGGCGGCCAGGGTGTGCGGCATCTCGTGCACCAATGCTCTGGCGAACCCCAGATGCCGGCCGCCGCGGTTCGGGGAATCCCGCCGCGCCAACGCCACCTCCGAGCCCAACCCGCGACCCCGCTTGGCCGCAGGCACCCCTCTCGCGGCCTCCGCCGAACGCCGGGCCACGTCCAGAGCGGCGGTGACCCGAACCTGCGCCGCCGCCGCGGCCGACTTCAGCCACTCCAACTCCGCGATACGCTCCACCAGCGCGGACTCATCCGCATCCGGGTCGATCATCACCAACGATTCGAACACATGTTCGACTCTACTCTTCCTGCCGACAGATTTCTTGGCAGGATCATTGGTTGTGGATAACTGCGGCGACTTCGAACTGACCACCGACGAACTGCGCGTCGTCGCCCGCTTCGTGGCCGAGACGGCCGACGAGCTGCTCCCGGTCTTCGAGGACGCCCACCCCGGCGATCCGCGGCCGCGCGCCGCCGTGGCCGCGGCGTGGCTCTTCGTAGACGGCGCTCCACGAACCAAGCTCCAGCGAGTCGCATCGATGGATGCGCACCGGGCCGCGCAGGAAGCGTCGACCGAGGCATCTCGCCTTGCCGCGCAAGCAGCGGGCGATGCCGCATCGGCCGCCTACCTACATCCGATCGCCGACGCTCACCAGGTCGGCCACATCCTGCGTGCCGCCGCGAATGCCGCACGCATATCGGAGATCAACGCCGACGAACACCCCGACTCCGCGGCCGAGACGATCCAGAGGGCTCGGCAGCGTGCCACACCGGAACTGATCGACGTCCTCCTTCGCTATCCACCCGCACCTACAGGCACGAGCCGCATCGCCCAACTGATGGCGACCTTGGACGCTGCCCTGCGAGCACGCCTCTGAGCCGAGTTACCGCGCCGCGAGACCACCCTCTGCCAAGATCCGGGGTATGCCCGTCATCTTCCGCGCCACGACCCTGCTGTGCGCGCTCGTCCTGCTGACCAGTTGCGCGTCCGCCGCACGGCAGTCCGAGTCACCGGCCACCCCCACGGAATCGGCCGAGGCCGACGCGGTGATGCGCATCGTCAACGACGTCGTGAAGCAGTCGCACCTCAAGGCGGCCATCGTGCGGGTCACCGACAACGGTAGCGAGGTCGCCACCTTGGCCGTCGGCGAGTCGATGACGGGCGTGCCAGCCACCACGGCCATGCACTTCCGCAACGGCGCCGTCGCGATCTCCTATGTCTCCACGCTTCTGCTCAAACTCGTCGACCAGCACAAGGTCAGCCTCGACGACAAGCTCTCGAAGTGGCTGCCCGACGTGCCCAATTCCGACCGCGTCACGCTCCGCCAGCTGGCCCAAATGACGTCCGGCTACGTCGATTACGTGATCGGCAACACCGAGTTCGAGAAGGCGCTCTACGAGGATCCCTTCCGGCAGTGGGAACCCGACCAGCTTCTCGGCTACGCGACGTCGCGTCCACTGCTCTACGAGCCAGGAACCAACTGGAACTACGCGCACACCAACTACGTCCTACTCGGCAAGGCACTCGAGAAGGCGACGGGGAAGGACATGCCGAAGATGTTGGACGACGAGGTTCTCCGGCCGCTCGGGCTGACCAACACCGCCAACTCGTTCACCCCGGCGATCCCAGCACCCGTGCTGCACGCGTTCACCAGCGAACGCCGCGCGGCACTCAAGATACCCAGTGGCACACCGTTTTACGAAGAGTCGACGTACTGGAATCCGTCGTGGACCATCACGCACGGCGCAATCCAGACGACCAACATCTACGACATGGAGGCCACCGCGGCAGGCATCGGGTCGGGCAAGCTGCTGTCGAAGGAGTCCTACGACACGATGGTGTCCACCGACCTCCGGGGCAAGACCCATGCGTTGCCCGGCTGCACCACCTGCGGGGAGTTGAACGACGTCTTCACCTACGGGATGGGGATCGTCATCTCGGGCGACTGGCTGCTGCAGAACCCGCTGTTCGCGGGTGAAGCCGGAGTCGAGGCATACCTGCCGTCGAAGAAGATCTCGATCGCCATCGCCGTGACCTATGAACCCGAGGCATTCGACGACCAGGGCAACTACGTCAACGCGGCCGACACGCTGTTCCGGAGGATCAGCACCGAGCTCGCCCCCGACGACGCCCCACCCATGCCGCCCAAGTGATCGCCATGCGGGAGAATGGGTCACCGTGGCTCCCACCGTGCTCTTCATCGTCAACGACCCCGTCGCACCACCGGCCATGCTCGGCGACGTGTTCTCCGAACTCGGATACGACACCGACACGTTCGCCGTCGTTGCGAAAGACCGAGTCCTCGACCCGGCGTGCGCCGTGCAGTTCCCCGACCCACTGAACTACGACGTCGTCGTGCCCCTCGGCGCCCGCTGGGCCGTCTACGACGAGCGACTGCAGGAGACGTGGGTGGCCGACGAGATGGCGCTGGTGCGCGCCGCTGACGCCGCCGGGGTCGGTGTGCTCGGCGTGTGCTTCGGCGGGCAGTTGGTCGCCCAGGCGTTCGGCGGGGCCGTACGGCGATCGGCCGACCCCGAGATCGGCTGGCACCAGGTCAGTACCGATGCACCCGACCTGGTTCCCGGCGGTCCGTGGTTCCAGTGGCACTACGATCGCTTCGACGTGCCGCCGGGGGCGGTCGAACTCGCCCGCAACGGCCGTGCGGCACAGGCTTTCGTGATCGGCCACAGCTTGGGGCTTCAGTTCCATCCCGAGCTCGACGGCCCGCTACTGGAGGCGTGGCTGGAAAACGACGGGGCCGAAGCGATCGCGCTGGGCATCCAGCCCGACGAATTGCGTTCCGCGACCGTCAAATTGCACGACGACGCCGCTCGTCGACTCCGCGCCTTGGTGCGCGGCTTCACCGACCGGGTGGTCCGTCAGCCGTGCCCGAGCTGATGCCTCAATGCATCCTCGAGGAGCGGCTGCCGGAACCGGTGGTCGAGGGCCTGCAGCTTGACCGGCATCACTCGCTGATCGGCCTCCGCTAGCTCGCGGGCACCCCGCTCCCCCAACAGAATTCGCGGTCCCAGCGACGGGACCGGTAGCACCGCGGGGCGGTGCAACACGTGGGCGAGCGCCTTCGTGTAGTCGACGTTGCGCACCGGCATCGGCGCCACCGCATTGACCGGCCCGGTGAGCCGCTCGTCGTAGATGGCGCGGTAGTACACGTCGATGAGGTCGTCGAGACCGATCCACGACAGCCACTGCCTGCCGCTGCCGAGACGGCCGCCCAAGCCAGCCAAGAACAGCGGGCGCATCAGTCGCAACGTGCCACCGTTGGCGGCCTGCACGATCCCGGTGCGCACCAACGCAACACGGAGTCCGGCATCGGCGGCGGGCGCGGTCGCGGCCTCCCAGTCGGCGACGACGTCGGCCAGGAATCCGTCGCCACGCATGGTGTCCTCGCTCAGCAGCACGTCTCCACGGTCGAAGCCGTAGTAGCCGATCGCCGACGCGCTGACGAAGGCCCGCAGACCGGCGGTGCGCCCGGCCAGTTCGGACAGGCGCCGGGTCGGTTCGATGCGACTGTCGCGGATGGCCGTCTGGTGGGCATCGGTGAACCGGCCCGCGATGGACTCACCGGCCAGGTGCACGACGGCATCCACGCCGTCGAGCAGCCCCGGCGCGGGAAGCTGCGGATCCCACTGCCGCTCACCCTCGTTGCGCGGCGTGCGCCGAACCAACCGGACGACGCGATGACCGCCCGTGCTCAGCAGCGCCACCAGCGCCGAGCCCACCAGGCCCGAGGAACCCGTCACCGCCACGGCCAGCGAAGCGGCGCCCGCCCCGGCGGCATCGCGGTGGGCGGCGAGGTCGTCGGCCAGTTGGCGATGCCGGTAGACGAACGTCGAGCGCAGCGCCGCGCCGGGGACGGGCGCCTCGACCCTGTCGTGCACCCGGGTACGTGCCGAGCTGGCGTCGGAGACGTCTTCGAAGTCGTGGGTGTGCCGCCACCTGGCCACCAGTCGGGGCGGCAGGGAGCGCAGCCCGTCCGACGACAGCACGTCGATGAAGCGACGCGGCGGGTCGTAACCGCTCGGATCGTGCTGCGCCACCCAGCGCAGCCCGCCGGGGAGTCCTAAGACCGCCTGCCCGTCCGCCAACGACGTCGTCTCGGCCACCACCGTCATCGGCTGCCACGGCGGAACCAGTCGCGTCATCGCGCCTGGCCGGGTGTGCCACGCAAAGACGTCGTCCAACGGATGCTCGACCACGCTCTCGAATTCGATGCCCACGATTTCACGATGGCACAGTGGCCGAAGTACCCACCGGCATTAGGCTTGCGGGCATCCCGAGCACATCCTCGAAACGGACGTTCCGGGACCGCCGCGAGGCCGGCCGCGTCCTGGCAGGTCTTCTGGCGGGCAGGCGCGGGAGAACCGACGTCGTCGTGCTCGGTCTGGCGCGCGGCGGCGTTCCGGTCGGGTGGGAGGTCGCTGCCGCCCTGCAGGCGCCGCTCGAGGTGTTCCTGGTCCGCAAGCTCGGCGTCCCCAACTGGCCGGAGCTGGCGATGGGCGCGATCGCCAGTGGTGGCGGCCTGGTCGTCAACGATCACCTGATCCACAGTCTTGGCATCGCCTCCGAACAGCTCGACGCTGCGATCCGCAGGGAGACCGACGAACTGCACCGCCGCGAGGCGGCCTATCGAGGCGACGACCACGTCGTCGAACTCGGTGGCAGGGAGGTGATTCTGGTCGACGACGGCATCGCGACGGGGGCGAGCATGTTCGCCGCGCTGCAGGTGGTCCGCGCCACCGGCCCGGCTCGGGTGGTCGTGGCGGTGCCGGTGGGCCCGAGGTCGGTCTACCGACGGCTACGCGACGAGGCCGACGAAGTGCTGCTCGCGGTGATACCCGACCGGTTCGAGGCGGTCGGACAGGTGTTCAACGACTTTCATCAGGTCAGCGACGACGAGGTACGAGCGGTGTTGGCCACGCCTACTGTGCCCAGTGGCGCATGAAATCCGTTGCGCGCTAGTCGGTCTTGGTGCGAGTGGTCTCGTCGGCCTGCTCGGCGGCGACAGCCGTGGTGGAGTCATCCGACTCGACGTCCGCAGACGTCTCCGACTCATCGGCGACCTCCGCGATCTGCGAGGTCGGCTCGTCCGGGTAATCCTCAGCGGGCACCGTCTGCGCTACGAAGGCGGTGGTCTCGTCGTCCGCGTCCGCTTCTTCGTCCTCGGCACCCCGGGAACGTTCCCGCAGCGCGTCGACGATGAGCAGCAGCACTCCGATGACGCTGGCACCGATGCACACCCACGCGATCAGCTCGTTGCTGGTCACGACGGCAGTGACGAGGGCGGCCAGCCCGATGACGGCGAGAACTAGCGCAATGATCAGCATCTATAAACCGGTCAGTTGTTTCCCCGGTTGAACTGGTTGAATCCGCCGCCGTCGTTGTTCGCGGTCGAATCAACCGGTGCCGCGGAACCGCGCTGGCCGAGCTCCTCGAGCTGCGACTCCAGGTAGGTCTTGAGGCGGGTCCGGTACTCGCGCTCGAACGTCCTGAGCTGTTCGAGGCGACTCTCCAGCACGGTGCGCTGCTGGTTGATGGTGCCCATGATCTCGGAGTGCTTGCGCTCGGCGTCGGCCTGCAGTGCGTCGGCCTTCTCCTGGGCCTGCCGCAGCTGGGTCTCCGACCGGGTCTGCGCGTCGGCCAGCATGGAGTCAGCGCGGGACTTGGCCTCGGCGAGGGTGGTCTCGGCGGTGTGCCGGGCCTCGCTCACCATGGCTTCGGCCTGTGCACGGGCGTCGGCGAGTGTCTTGTCGGCCTCGGCCTGGGCGGTGCCGGTCAGACGGTCCGCCGTGTCCTGCGCGAGCCCGAGCACCTTCGCCGCCCTGACGTGCGAATCGTCGCTGACGTACGCGGGAGCCGCGGGGGGCGCCTCGTACACCGGCTGCGGCGGTGGCGCAGGCGCTGGTTCGGGCTCCGGTTCCGGCTGGTACAGCGGGATGGCCTGAGTGGGCTGCGGAACACTACCGCCGCTGGATCGGGCGGTCGCGAGTTCCTGGTCCAGCTCGGCGACACGCTGACGCAAGTCGGCGTTCTCCTCGATGAGCCGAGTCAGCTCGTTCTCAACCAGGTCGAGGAATGCATCGACTTCGTCCTCGTTGTAACCGCGCTTGCCGATTGGTGGCTTGCTGAACGCGACATTGTGAACGTCGGCTGGTGTGAGCGGCATTGTCTGCCCCCTTGGAGTCTGGACCGTCAACCGGTCTCAAAGTGTAGAGCCATAGTGGTAGTAACTGGCGTCCATCCTGTCACAGCAGACCCGGCGGTTGCATGAGAGGTCGAGAATTAAGAGCGAATTTCAATCTTGACTGCACTGAATATCGACTCCGGCAAACCCACTCCGGCAACGTCAGGTTGCCGCGCTGAACGCAAGTTGCATGCCGACGAAGGCCGCGAGTAGCAACACCATGATCGACAGGTCGAAACGCACCGCACCTATCGTGAGCTGCGGGATGATCCGGCGCAGTAGCTTCACCGGCGGATCCGTCAACGTCAAGATGACCTCGAGGATCACGACCGTGAAGCCCTTGGGGCGCCAGTCGCGACTGAACGAACGAATGAACTCGACAACGACTCGGGCGATCAGCAGCAGCCAGAAGACGAACAGCGCGGTGCCCAGAATCTCGAAGAACAGGGCCAACTGGGCGACCTCACTCCAAGCGGTGTGACTTTGAATACGGCGGGGCATACAGGCGGTACGACAAGCGATTTGCCGCCAGCCTACCCGTCCCCGATGAGACCGCCCGACCTACTGGTAGGCGTAGAACCCGGCCTCTGCGATCCGCCTGCGCTCGTCGGCGCTGACGTCGACGTCCGCGGGCGAGAGCAGGAAGACCTTCGTCGCGACCTTGTCGAAGGAACCGCGCAGTGCGAACGCGAGGCCGGCGGCGAAGTCGACCAGTCGCTTGGCATCGGCGTTGTCCATCGACACCAGGTCCATGATCACCGGGGTGCCGTCGCGGAAGCGTTCGCCGATGGTGCGGGCTTCGCTGTAATCCTTCGGCCGCAGTGTGGTGATCTTCGAGAGCGGGCTGCCCTCGTCGAACAGCGCCGCCATCCGGCGGGGCTCCATGGCCACCGCGCCGCGGGTGGCACCGCGAAGAGTGTTGAACCGCGGGCGCTCGGCTTCGCGCCTTCCACGGAAGGGTGCGTCGTCGGCGTAGCCGCCGCGGTACCCGGCAGGCACCTCGGCGAATTCACGCTCGAACTCGCGGCCGCCGATGCGCTCGTCGTAGCCCCTGCTCTCCAGGCGCCCGTAGCCCTCGTCCTCGAAGCGCTCCTCACGGGGGCGGCGCGAGTAGGACCGCGCAGAACGATCCTCGTCGTCGTAGTACTCGTCGTCGTAGTCGTCCATCGGCGCCATACCGAAGTAGGCCTTGACCTTATGCAGTGTGCTCATCGGAGACCCTTCTGATGACTGAGTTCTGTGTTGTCTGTGATGAAGATGTGACTGGAGTGACTACTCAGGGTGACGTTAGAGGACGGTTCCCCAGAACCGCGGTACCGACACGCACACAGGTCGAGCCATGTTTCACCGCCGTCTCGAGGTCCGCGGACATACCTGCTGAGAGACCGAGCCGCTGCTGGTAGAGGCCTTGCACCCG
>Ga0137412_10004475_pt1 | contig 11159 bp, 7 predicted proteins | sample CZODoug2_1_16fun_FD_122160 | JGI IMG/M metagenome (GOLD analysis project Ga0137412, IMG submission 122160) | Vadose zone soil fungal communities from Angelo Coast Range Reserve, California, USA - CZODoug2_1_16fungal (Hybrid Assembly) | ecosystem: Environmental > Terrestrial > Soil > Vadose zone... | reverse complement strand
GAAGAAATGCTTGAACTGGCGACCGCATTGGACGACAAGAGGATGGCCTTGGCGGCGCTGATTTATCTGGAACAGATCGCGGCGGCACAAGGTCGCCTGGAAGAGTCGGTGGCTCGCGGTCGCGACCTGGCAAAACGTGTTCGACGTGATCGCTTCCTTCGCAGCGGGATCGAGAACATCGTGCTCGGCAATCTCAGCATGTCCTTGACGCTATCGGGCGAAATTGACGAGGCGCTGGAACTGGCGCGCCTCGCGTACCCTCTGGTCGAACAGGCCGGTCGTGTTCTGGACATGCTCGATCCTCACGCGCTGCTCGCCTTCAAACGCGGACGTATCGACGATGCTGCTCGCATATTGGGGCGTGCCGACATGCGCATTGCAACGGGCAGCCACCGGCGAGAACTCGTCGAGCTCAGATTGCGCGACGAGCTGATGCTCAGCCTGCGAGCAGCCCTCTCACCCGACGAGCTCTGCCGACTGATGAAAGAGGGCGAGACACTGAGCGACGAGAATGCTGCGCGCCTCGCGCTGCGCCAATAGGCCGGGCACTGACCGCTTTGCATTTTGGAGCACCGATCCACCAACCTGGGGAACCTGTCATGCATCGCACTCTGCCTCGCCGCTCGCCGTTGCTCGCGCTCTGCTGTCTCGCCATGCTGAGCGCTGGCCCATCCGTGCGCGCCGCCGACTTCGGATCCGGATTCAAGGCGCAAGCGGTGAGCGTCGACGGGGCCACTTTGAGCGTCACCGTGGGCGGCAGCGGGCCGCCGGTGGTTCTGATCCACGGCTATGCCGAATCGTCGCGCATGTGGAAGCCGCTGGCGAAGGTGCTGGCGCCACGTTTCACCGTGATCGCGCCCGACCTGCCAGGCATCGGAGATTCATCGATACCGAGCTCGGGCCTGGACATGAAGACTTCGGCGCAACGCGTTCACGCGGCCGTCAATTCGCTCGGATACAAGAAAGTTCGGGTCGTGGGACACGACATCGGCCTCATGGTCGCCTACGCCTATGCCGCGATGTACCCGCAGGAAATCGAGAAGCTCGCGCTGATGGATGCCTTCCTGCCCGGTGTCGACGGCTGGGAGTCCGTCTACAACAATCCCGGCATCTGGCACTTCCGCTTCTACGGGGCCACGCCGGAAGCCCTGGTCAAGGGGCGCGAGCGCACCTACTTCGAGCACTTCTGGAACGATTTCGCAGCCGACAAGACCCGCTCGATTCCCGAGCGCGATCGGAGCGCGTACACCCTGGAATACGCGCGGCCGGGCCGGATGGCCGCCGGGTTTGCCTATTTCGCGTCGTTCCCCAAGACGGCGGGGGACTTCGCCGAGCTGGCCAAGACCCGGCTTGCCATCCCGGTCCTATCGATCGGCGGGGCCAAGGCCAATGGTGCCGCGCTCGGCGCACAGGCCAAACTCATCGCCTCGGATGTCACCGTGATCGTCCTGAAGGACACGGGCCACTGGATCCTTGAGGAGCGCCCCGACCAGACCATCGCCGCCCTGGTCAGCTTCCTGTAGGGCGCTTGATCGTGCTCAATGGTCCAGATGCAGATATCTTGCCTGGCGCGGCAGACGCAAGCTGACCAGGAACGCAACGACCATCATCGCCGTGACGTACCAGTAGAAGGCCGATTCGTGCCCGATCGTCTTGAGGCCAAGCGCGACATACTCGGCTGATCCGCCGAACAGCGCGTTGGCCACCGCGTAGGCCAAGCCCACGCCCAGCGCACGCACCTCGGTCGGGAACATTTCGGCCTTCACGATTCCGCTGATCGACGTGTAGAAGCTGACGATCGCCAGCGCGGTGACGATCAGCGCGCCGGCGACGAACGGACTGCCGGCGGTCTTCAGCGCGGTCAGAATCGGCACCGTCGCGAGCGCGCCCAGCCCAGCGAACAGCAGCATGTTGTTGCGTCGGCCGATCCGGTCCGACAGAGCACCGAACACCGGCTGCATGCACATGTAGATGAACAGGCAACCGGTCATGACCGTGCTGGCGGTCTTGATCGACATCCCCACCGAGTTGACCAGGTACTTCTGCATGTACGTGGTGAACGTGTAGAAAATCAATGAACCGCCCGCGGTGTAGCCCAGCACCGTGAAAAAGGCAGCCTTGTTGTTGCGGAACAACCCCGCCAGCGTGCCGGCCTCTTTGCTGCTCCGCGTCTGCGCGGTCGAGGTCTCGGTCAGGGTGCGGCGCAGCAGCAGCGCGACTACCGCGGTGATGGCGCCGATCACGAACGGGATGCGCCAGCCCCAGGCCTTCAGTTCATGTTCGTCGAGCAGCTGCTGCAGGATGACGACCACGATCACCGCGAGCAACTGCCCGCCGATCAGCGTCACGTATTGAAACGACGACAGGAAGCCGCGCTGACCGCGAAACGCGACTTCGCTCATGTAGGTGGCGGTGGTGCCGTACTCGCCGCCCACCGACAGGCCCTGCAGCAGCCGTGCGAGCAGCAGCAGGGCCGGGGCAGCCGCGCCGATGCTGGCGTAGGTGGGCAGGCAGGCGATGGTGAGCGAGCCCAGGCACATCAGCGTGACCGAAGTGACCAGGGAGGTCTTACGGCCGCGTTGATCGGCGATGCGTCCGAACAGCCAGCCACCGATCGGCCGCATCAGAAAGCCAGCGGCAAAGACGCCCGCCGTGTTCAGCAGCTGGGCGGTGGGATCCGACTTCGGAAAGAACGCAGGGGCGAAGTAAATCGCGCAAAACGCGTAGATGTAGAAGTCGAACCACTCGACCAGGTTTCCGGACGAAGCGGCGGCAATCGCGAAGATGCGACTGCGCTTTTCCTCAAACGTGTAAGGCGCAGCGGAACTGATCGGAACAGCGGTCATGTCGGCACCTGTTCGCTATCGCAACAGGATAGCGCGAAGCTGGCGACCACCCGGGTACCCAGTTTCGTGGCGGTGCACAACGCCGACCAGCGCAACACTCGCCTAACGTGAGCCTGCTGTTGCGGCCCGTCCTGTTGCGACGTCGGCCCGGATTGGTACGGCCGTTCATAAAGTAGAGTTAAGCTGTCCTGGTCGATCCTCGAGCAGCCCGGCACACAGCCGGCCGTGTCGGATACGGCCAGACGCAGGAGGAGCACGGATGAGCAGGGGGTCTCTTCGCTTGAACGTCCCCGAGCCGACTGGCCGGCCGGGACAAGAAACCGACTTCTCGTACCTGCACCTGTCACCTGCCGGTGAGGCGCGTCGACCGCCGGTCGACGTGTCGCCGCGCGACACCGGCGATCTGGCCTACTCGCTGGTGCGCGTGCTGGACGACGCCGGCCAGGCGCTGGGGCCCTGGGCGCCGCAGATCGATCCGGAGCGCCTGCGCCGCGGCTTGCGCGCGATGATGAAGACGCGCGCGTTCGACTCGCGCATGTTGATCGCACAGCGGCAGAAGAAGATCTCGTTTTACATGCAATGCCTGGGCGAGGAGGCCATCGCGACCGCGCATGCGCAGGCGCTGGAAGCCGGCGACATGTGCTTTCCGACCTACCGCCAGCAGGGGCTGCTGCTGGCCCGCGACGACATCTCGATGGTCGAGATGATGTGCCAGCTGATGTCGAACGAGCGCGATCTGCTGAAGGGCCGCCAGCTGCCGGTGATGTATTCGTACAAGCGCGCTGGCTTTTTCTCGATTTCGGGCAACGTGGCAACCCAGTTCGTCCAGGCGGTGGGCTGGGCCATGGCCTCGGCCATCAAGGGCGACAGCCGGATCGCCTCGGCCTGGATCGGCGACGGGTCGACCGCGGAGGCCGATTTTCACAACGCGCTGACCTTTGCCCATGTCTACCGCGCGCCCGTGATCCTGAGCGTGGTCAACAACCAGTGGGCCATTTCGACTTTCCAGGCGATCGCCGGCGGCGAGGCCACCACGTTTGCGGCGCGCGGAGTCGGCTGCGGCATCGCCTCGCTGCGCGTCGATGGCAACGACTATCTGGCCGTGTACGCCGCCTCGCGCTGGGCGGTCGAGCGTGCGCGCAGCAACCTGGGACCGACCTTGATCGAGTGGATCACGTACCGCGCCGGGGCACACTCGACCTCGGACGATCCGTCGCGTTATCGCCCGGCCGACGACTGGCAGCACTTCCCGCTGGGGGACCCGATCGCGCGCTTGAGCAAGCATCTGATTCACATCGGCGCCTGGTCCGAACAGGAACACGAAAAGACGCAGAAGGAGGTCGACGCGCGGGTGAACGAGGCGTTCAAGGAAGCCGAGCGCTACGGCACGCTGCTCGACGGCCATATCCCGCCGCTGGCGACCATGTTCGAGGATGTCTACCAGGACATGCCGTGGCACCTGCGAGAGCAGCTTGCGAAGGCCGGAGCCTGACCGTGGCCACGATGACGATGGTCCAGGCGCTGCGCTCGGCGATGGACGTGATGCTCGAGCGCGACGCCAACGTCGTGATCTACGGCCAGGATGTCGGCTACTTCGGAGGCGTGTTCCGCTGCACCGAGGGCTTGCAGGCCAAGTATGGCCGCACGCGCGTGTTCGACGCGCCCATTTCCGAGGGCGGCATCGTCGGATCGGCAATCGGAATGGCGGCCTATGGCCTCAGGCCCGTGGTCGAGGTCCAGTTCGCCGACTATTTCTACCCGGCCTACGACCAGATCGTGTCCGAGGCGGCGCGGCTGCGCTACCGCTCGGCCGGCGACTTCACCGCGCCGCTCACGATCCGGATGCCGTGCGGCGGCGGCATCTACGGTGGGCACACCCACAGCCAGAGCCCGGAGGCGCTGTTCACCCACGTGTGCGGGGTGCGAACCGTGATGCCGAGCAACCCGTACGACGCCAAGGGGCTGCTGATCGCGTCGATCGAGTGCGACGACCCGGTGATCTTTTTCGAACCCAAGCGCCTGTACAACGGACCGTTCGACGGCCACCACGACAGGCCGCTGGTGCCATGGTCTGCACATCCATCGAGCCAGGTGCCCGAGGCCCATTACACGGTGCCGCTGGAGTCGGCGGCGGTGGTTCGGTCCGGCGCCGACTTGACCGTGCTGGCCTACGGCACGATGGTGTATGTCAGCGAAGCCGCTGCGCGCGAAAGCGGCATCGACGCCGAGGTGATCGATATTCGCAGCCTGTGGCCGCTCGATCTGCCCACGATCGTCGCATCGGTCAAGAGGACCGGTCGTTGCGTGATCGTGCACGAGGCCACGCGCACCGGCGGCTTTGGCGCGGAGCTGGCGGCGCTGGTGCAGGAGCACTGCTTCTATCACCTGGAAGCGCCGATCGAGCGCGTGAGCGGCTGGGATACGCCGTACCCGCACGCGCTCGAATGGGCCTATTTTCCAGGCCCGGCGCGGGTGGCGGCGGCGTTTAGGCGCGCGATGGAGCCGTGACGTGAGCGTGTACGTGATCAAGGTGCCCGACATCGGCGAAGGCATCGCGGAAGTCGAGCTGGTGGCCTGGCACGTGAAGCCCGGTGACCTGATCGCCGAGGACCAGGCTCTGGCCGATGTGATGACCGACAAGGCCACGGTGGAGATTCCATCACCGGTGACCGGGCGGGTGTTGGGACTGGGCGGTGAGGTCGGGCAGGTGCTGGCGGTGGGGGCCGAGCTGATCCGCATCGAGCGTGACGGCGCAGGCGGGCCGGGCGCGGTGCCGGCTGCAAGCGTGGCGGCCCCCCCGCCCCGCCGGGTGGAGGGCTCCGGGGCCCAGCCAGCACCGCCGAGCGCGCGAAGCACCGAACCGTCACAGCCGGCCTTGCGCGACCGACCGATCGCCTCGCCCGCGGTGCGGGCGCAGGCCTGGGAGCTTGGCGTCGATCTGAAGGATGTGCGCGGCAGCGGCCCGGCGGGCCGGATCCTGCGGGCCGACCTGGAGGCCCATGTCGCTTCCGGCACGCAGCTCCGGGCGCCGCCGAGCGCGCCTGAGCCATCGTCGTCCGGAGCGACGCGAGCGGTGAAAATTGTCGGCCTGCGCCGCAAGATCGCGCACAAGATGCAGGAGTCCAAGCGCCGCATCCCGCACTACACCTACGTGGAGGAAATCGACGTCAGCGAGCTGGAGGCGCTGCGCTCGCAACTGAATGCGAAGTGGGGCGAGCAGCGCGCGCATCTGACGCTGCTGCCGTTCTTGATCCGCGCCATCGTGCTCGCGCTGCGCGAGTTTCCGCAGGTCAACGCGCGCTTCGACGACGAGACCGGCGTGCTCACCCAGTACGATGCGGTGCATGTGGGAGTCGCGACACAGACGGATGAGGGCCTGATGGTGCCGGTGCTGCGCGATGCGCAGGCGCGCGACCTGTGGTCGAGCGCCACCGAAGTGGCGCGGCTGGCGCAGGCCGCGCGCAGCGGCAAGGTGGTTCGCGACGAGCTTTCGGGCTCGACCATCACGATCACCAGCCTGGGCCGCCTCGGCGGCATCATGTCGACGCCGATCATCAATCACCCCGAGGTTGCGATCGTCGGCGTCAACCGTATCGCGGTGCGGCCGGTGCTGATGAGTGGTGCGGTGGTCGCGCGGCAGCTGATGAACCTGTCGTCTTCGTTCGACCATCGCGTGATCGACGGAGCGCAAGCGGCCGGGTTCGTGCAAGGCCTGCGCAGCTATCTGGAACAACCGGCCACGCTGTCCACCGAGTAGCGGCGGGCAACTCGCCGTTTTTCCGGAACCGGAACGTCAGCCACCAGGATGCCCGTGAATATCGCTGTGATGGGTGCCGGCGCAGTGGGCTGCTACTACGGCGGCATGCTGGGCCGCGCGGGCCATTCGGTCGTCCTGATCGGGCGGTCGCATCATGTGGAGGCGGTGCGCCGCGACGGCCTGTTCATGGATACGCAGTCGTTCCAAATGCACGTGCCGATGCGGGCCAGCACCGACGCCAGCGGCGTACAGGGCGCCAAAATCGTGCTCTGCTGCGTCAAGTCAACCGATACCGAGCGCGCTGCTGCGGACATGGCCCCGCACCTTGCACGGGATGCGCTGGTGCTGAGCTTGCAGAACGGCGTCGACAATGCCGAGCGCTTGCAAGCGCTGCTCCCGTGCGATGTCGCCCCGGCGGTCGTCTACGTCGCCACCGAAATGGCGGGACCCGGCCGGGTCAAGCACCATGGCCGGGGCGAGCTTGTCATCGGGCCGGCCGTCAGCCCCGAGATCGCGAAGCTGTTTGCCGATGCCGGGGTGCCGATGCAGATCTCCGACAACGTGGCCGGTGCACTCTGGGCCAAGCTGATCCTGAACTGCGCCTACAACGCGCTATCCGCAATTAGCCACCAGCCCTACGGTCGCCTGGTGCACGGTGAGGGCGTGCAGGACCTGATGCGCGCCGTGGTGCAGGAATGTCTCGCCGTCGCCGAGGGCGACGCGGTGAGCGTGGTCGGGGATACGTGGGAAGAAGTGCTGCGCATTGCGCGCACGATGCCGGCTCAATTTTCGTCAACGGCCCAGGATCTGGCGCGAGGCAAGCGCAGCGAGATCGACCACCTTAACGGCTTTGTCGTCCGCCGGGGCGAGGCGCTGGGTATCGCGACGCCCGTCAATCGCATCTTGCACACGTTGGTCAAGCTGCTGGAAGACCATTCGCAAACCACGGGGTGACCTGCCTCGCCCTTCACCGTCGCTCGTGTAGGCGGTAGACGGCACGGAACGCGGCTACTAGAATCACGCGCCAAGCGGCCTTTCGAGCCGATCACAAAAAGATTCAATAAGAATCCGGGAGGAAGCGATGATTCTCATCCGCCGGTCGCTCGTCGAGCCGTCTCTCGCAGCCCTGATCGCCCTGCCGTTCGGCCCGCTCGTCCAGGCTCAGCAGGTGTCGCCGCCCGCCGCGGCGACGGAAGGCACCGAGCAGGTCGTCGTCACGGCCCAGAAACGCACCGCGCCGCTGCAGGACGTACCATTTTCGGTGGCCGCGCCGAGCGAGGCCCAGATCCGCAACGCCGGCGCCGACAGCATCGTCGACCTGGCGCGCAACGTGGCGGGGCTGACCATCGCCGACCTCGGCCCCGGCCAGAGCCAGCTGGCCATCCGCGGCATAAGTTCCGGGCAGGTCATCCGCGACCAGCCCGGCGTGAAGGAGCAGGTTGGTGTCTACCTGGACGAGTCGCCGATTTCCGTGGCGCTGTTCACGCCCGACCTCGTACTGTATGACCTCGATCGCTTCGAGGTGCTGCGCGGCCCGCAGGGCACGCTGTTCGGCGCGGGATCCGAGTCGGGCACGCTGCGCTACATCACGAAGGCGCCCCGGCTCGGCGTCTTCGAGAGCAATGTCGAAGTAACTGGCGACGTCTCGACCACCGGCGACCCGGGCGGCTCGGTGCGCGGTGTGGTGAACGTTCCGCTCAGCTCCACCGTGGCGCTGCGTGCGGTCGGCTACTCCGACCGCACGCCCGGGTTTATCGATGCCGTCCAGCCGGGCGGCGGGGTCAACAAAAACGTCAACACATCGGACCGCAATGGCGGCCGCGTGGCACTGCTTTGGAAACCCACGGACGACCTGAGCGTCGAACCGCGGCTCGTCGTGCAGAGCCTAGGAACGGGGGGCTTTCCGCGCGAGGATGTGTACAACATCCTGGGAAACCCGTATACGACGACCCAGCCGGCCGTGACCCTGGGCGACCGTCAGCAGTTCACGCAGCAGCCCGAGGGCATCAACGACCAGTTCCACCTCGCCGACCTGAAGATCGACTACGACCTCGCCGGCGCGGCGCTCACCTCCGTCACTTCATATACTTGGCGCAAGGTCACGGTCCGGCGCGACGCCACGCAGCTGACCGGCAGCGTGACGTTCGACCTGAGCCCGGGGCCTAGAATCATTAGCCCGGGACCCCCGCCCGTCCATGCAACGGCCACGCCCGCGGATGTGCGCCTGAGCTCGCCGCTGTACGACCGCACCGACCTGAGCGTCCTCAGCCAGGAACTGCGGCTCGCCTCGACCGGCAGGCACGCGGTGGATTGGCTGGGGGGCTTGTTCTGGCAGCATGTCGGCCGCCACTACGGACAGGATCTGCCGACCCCGGGCTACGATGCCCTATCGACGTTCCTCGGATACCCCACGTCGGTGCAGCAGGCCGCCCCGCCCGACACGCCCTTTTTCTCGGACCTGCATTATTCGCTCCGCCAGTACGCCGCCTTCGGCGAGGGCACCTGGCACATCACCGACCAGCTGGGATTCACTGCCGGCTTGCGGTACTACAAGTACGACGAGAGCCGCACGCAGTCCTTCGGCGGCCTCTTCGGGTGCTGCTCGACCAGCTACGGCCCGGTCAACTCGCACGGCGTATCGCCGCGCGGCATCGTGACTTACAAGCTGACCAACGACGTGCTGCTCGACGCGCAGGTCTCGCGCGGCTTCCGCCTCGGCGGTGTCAACGATCCACTCAACATACCCTTGTGCACGGCCACCGACATCCAGGTCTTCGGCGGGCATCCGACCTGGCAGGACGAGAAGGCGTGGAACTACGAGCTGGGGGCCAAGACACAGTTCCTCGATCGCAAGGTGACCTTCAACGCCTCGGCCTTCTGGACGGAAATCTATGGCCTGCAGGCAACGACGACTGCGGGCCAATGCTCCTCGCGCATCGTCTTCAACGTGCCCACCGCGCACAGCACCGGCCTCGAAGCGGAACTCTTTGCGCGGCCGACCGCGAACTGGGACTTCGGGATCTCGGCGAGCTGGGTGAATGCGGAGCTCACCTCGACGGTCACGACCAAGGACCCCGCTGGCAACACGGTGATCGTCGGCGGGCTGAAGGAGGGCAACCGCTTGCCGACCGCGCCGAAGTTCCAGGCCGTCGGCAGCATCGGGTACACCCGGCCGCTCGAGACCGGGCGCGACCTGTTCGGTGTTTTCACGCTGCAGTACGTCGGCTCGTCTTTCTCCCAGTTCGAGAACGAAGCACCGAACTTCGGCTTGATCTGTGGCGGAGCGGGATGCCCACCGGGCTCGGCGCGGTTGATCCAATTCGGTGGTCCCTACACTGTGAACCAGATTGCATTCAACCCCCAGCTGCCGAGCTACACGCTCGGCAACATCCGCGTGGGCCTGAGGTCCGACCGCTGGGAGGTGGCCGGCTTCATCAACAACATCTGGGATGAAAAGGCGCGGCTGGCGATCGATTACGAGCGCGGCCGCAGCGCCCGCGTGAGTTATCTCACCAATGTGGCGCGCCTGTTCGGGGTGACCGCGCGCTACAGCTTCTAGTCCACCGGCGTGCGCCCGAGGCGCTCCATGGCGCTTCGAGGCGTGATGCAACATCGCGGCGTCGATGTCGCCTCTCCTGGCGGGGATCGTCCGTGGCGGATCTTCGATGACCGACAACGCGACCAACACCGCTGGGCCTCGTGACCGCTGGTATGTGCTCGCCATCTTGACGATCGTCTATGCGCTGAACATCGCCGACCGCTTCTCGATTTCGACGCTGATCGAGCCCATTCAAGAAGAGCTGCACCTGTCGGACAGCGGCATCGCCTTTCTGACCGGCGTCGCCCTTGCGCTTTTTTACGTGACGGTCGGAATACCGATCGCTGCTCTGGCCGACCGGGCAAGCCGCCGCAACATTCTCGCGCTCGCGCTCGCGATATGGTCAGGCATGACCGCGTTGTGCGGGCTGGCTCAGAACTACTGGCAACTGCTGCTCGCGCGGTTTGCCGTCGGGATCGGTGAGGCCGGGGGAACTCCGCCTTCGACGTCACTCCTGGCGGACAAGTTTCCTCCCGCCCGGCGGCCGATGGCCCTGACCATCTTTGCGCTCGGCGCCAGCCTCGGCGCATGGTTGGGTTCGTCCGTCGCCGGTGGGGCGGCCCAGCGCGCCGGCTGGCGGGCGGCTTTTCTCGTGCTCGGCATTCCGGGGTTGCTGATTGCCTTGATCGTGTGGTTAACAGTGCGCGAGCCGCGCCGCGGGCAGCTCGATTCGGCGCCGGCCCCTTCGCAGAGCAGCACCCTGCCAGCGACGCTGCGCTTCATCGCCACGCAGCGCTCGGCGGTTCACCTTCTGCTGGGAGGATCCGTCGCGACTCTCTGGAGTTGGGGATTGATGTGGTGGACACCCACGTTTCTGCAGCGCTCGCATCACTTGACGGTGGGAGAGGCGGGACAGCTTCTGGGGCCCATGCATCTGATCGCCGGGGCGGGGGGCACGTTGCTGGCCGGTTGGCTCATGGGCCGGCGCGCCGCCGCCGATCCGCGTTATGTCGCTCGG
>Ga0137412_10004474_pt1 | contig 11159 bp, 6 predicted proteins | sample CZODoug2_1_16fun_FD_122160 | JGI IMG/M metagenome (GOLD analysis project Ga0137412, IMG submission 122160) | Vadose zone soil fungal communities from Angelo Coast Range Reserve, California, USA - CZODoug2_1_16fungal (Hybrid Assembly) | ecosystem: Environmental > Terrestrial > Soil > Vadose zone... | reverse complement strand
GTGTTCCCGGTTCCACGATTCCTGTCGATTCGCCGCTATCAAGCCCGCGGAACAAGGGGCGTGGGTGTCGACTAACTCCACTGGAATCAATACTTGCAAAAAACAGGGGGAGGGGGGTCCCACCTGCTCATGACCCAATTTGCGCCTGGCCGATTCCCCGACGTACACTCGCTTCATATCGAAACGAGGGCCAACTCTTCATGCTGATAGTCATGCAATCGCACGCTACTGAGGCGCAAATCCGCGCCGTCTGCGACCGGATCGAATTCCTGGGTCTGAAAGCCCATCCGATTCCCGGCTCGCTGCGCACGGCTATCGGCATTACCGGCAATAAAGGCTCGATTGATTTGGGCGTGCTGGAGTCGATGTCAGGCGTCGTGGAATGCATTCCGGTCAGCAAACCGTACAAGCTGGTCAGCCGCGACGCGAAGGAAGAAGACACCGTTCTCAAAATTCCGACGCCATCAGGCGATGTCCTCGTCGGAGGAAAGCACATCGCTCTCGTCGCCGGGCCCTGCGCCGTCGAGTCCGAAGAACAATGCATGGCCGTTGGCGAGCAGCTCAAAGCCACCGGCGTTCGCCTGTTCCGTGGCGGTGCTTACAAACCGCGCACCTCTCCATACAGCTTTCAAGGCCTGGGCGAAGAAGGACTAAAAATTCTCGCCAAAGTCCGCGCCAAATTCGGCTTCGGAATCATCACCGAAGCAATCGACAACGAATCCCTCGACCTCGTGGAAGAATACGCCGACGTAATCCAAATCGGCGCGCGGAACATGCAGAATTTTTCTTTGCTGAAGCGGGCTGGACGTGCAAAGAAGCCGGTGTTGCTCAAACGGGGCATGTCCGCAACTCTCGACGAATTCCTCATGGCCGCGGAATACATTCTAAGCGAAGGCAATTACAACGTCATGCTCTGCGAGCGCGGCGTGCGCACCTTCTCCGACTTTTCCCGCAACACGCTCGACCTCGCTGTCGTGCCCGCCGTAAAAAAGCGCAGCCACTTGCCGATCCTTGTGGACCCAAGCCATGGCACCGGGAAACGCCACAAAGTGTTGCCTCTGTCGCGTGCTGCGGTGGCAGTTGGAGCAGACGGACTGCTTGTGGAAGTGCATCATGACCCGGAGAAGGCGCTTTCGGACGGCATGCAGTCGATCTTGCCCGAGGAGTTCGCGGAACTTACGGCGGAAGTGAAGCAGATCGCCGGAGTCCTTCACCGCATCGTGAACTGACCTCCCTAACATGAATCGCGTTTCCAAATTTCGCGTTGCTTTTCTTTTGCTCGCGCTGTCCGTCGCCGGGTTGGTCGTCGTTGTGCGCGAACATCGCCCGTCGTTTCTGCGGCCAGACCTGCACAGCATGGCCTATGTCACCACGGCAGGCGGCCTGGTTGCTGTCGTTGATCTGGTGAAAAACTCGACGATCGCGCGCGTGTCCGTCGGGCCCGACGCTTCCGATCTGCGCGCCCACCCCAGCCTCAAGGAAATTTGGGGCGTCAGTCCTGCCGGCGGATACGTGTGGGTTCTGGACGCCTCGAATAATCAGGTCAAAACAAAAATTTCAATCGGCGGTTCGCCCTATTCGATTGAATTCTCTCGGAACGCCAAGCTCGCGTACATAACGTCGACGACCGGCAATTCTCTTCTGGCGATCGACTGCACAACGAAGCAGGTCGTCGCGCGTGCCTCGACCGGAAGCCAACCAGTGGCCGCGCGCGTAACTCCTGACGGGAAGTCTGTGCTGGTCGTAAACCATCGCGACTCCACGCTTACCATTCACGATTCGCGCACGCTGATGCTGCAAGCGGCGGTGCCGGTGATTTCCGCGCCGGACGACGTAGCCATTCTTCCTGACGGCGCGATTGCGTTTGTGATGAGCCGTTCAAACAACAAGCTGTCGGTCGTCGATCTCAAGCGAGGCGTGCCATTGGCTAATCTGGAATTGGCCGGCAACCCATCGCAAATGATTTTAAAGCCGGATGGCGGCGAGTTGTACGTTCTGTCGCCCGAATCGCACGGGCTGCAAGCGATTAACACCTGGACGCACGAGGTCGGCGATTACGTTGTCCTCGGTTCTGCCCCGACGCGAGCGGCTCTACTCGGCGACACGGGCACTTTATTCGTTTCCGATGCGGTGGCGGGAACCGTCGCTCAGTTGGACATTGTAAATCGCAGGCTGAGCAGCGACGGGCCGGTACCGGCGGGCCAGTCCCCCGGTGCGCTTTGTTTTGATCCAGGCGAAAAACCGCGGCTGCTTCTTGTACTAAGTGAAGCGTCGGGCTACCTGAGCGTCGTGCGAATCAGCTCGGATCGGGCGACGGCACTGCTTACGATGATTCCGGTGGGCGAGAGCCCACGAGAGATCGTGACGAAGATGTTCTAAGTTTCCTGGCTTAATTTGCTTAGATCGGCGGTTCAATCGGCCACGCGGAATTTTCTTCGCCCAAATTCACATCGAGATAGCCCTCGGCCGGAAGCACATCGACCGGCAGGCCTTCGTGCCAAAGGGCCACGCCAACGCGCAACTTCTGTACGCCCCGCGTCTGGATGATCTCCTTCTTGACCGCAACTTCAAGAATTCGGTCGAAGGCGACCTCCGCCGCTTGCGCTGGGCCGAGGAGACAAATGCGCGCCTGCTCGATCGAGAATTCCAAGAGTTTGCCACCGTCCAGCTTAGCGACGATCAGGACCTCGTCGGCGGCCTGAATCGTGATGCGAAATTCGAGTTTGCCCAATTCCGTCAGCGCGTCGGGAAAGGGATCCAAGCGCAAACAGAATCGATCTTCTTCAAAGCCATAGTGCAATTCGCGCAGATGGAAAACTCGACCATGCATCGCGCCGCTTCGCCGTTCCGGCGAGTAGAGGCCGGCGCCCAGCCATTCAAAATAAGACGATTCCCTGCCGTCAACTTTTATCTTTACCATCTCGGAAGGAGGCAAGTGCAGCGCTCGCTCGGGCAATTTCTTGATTGGCTTCGCCAAATCGTCCGGCGCATCAAGGCCAAGCGCGACATAAATTCCCGTCAGATGCTTGCGGTAAAGCGCGTCAAATTCGGCGTCGTTTGCCGTACTGTGTTCGGGACCGTACCACCAGCACCAGTCGCTTCCTTCGCCGGCGAGTAGCGACTCCTTTGCTTTGGCCAAAGCCTCCGCACTGGGTGCGCCCGGGCGGCCTTCCTGATGCGCAATCTCTGCTTTGCCAAAAGCCTCGCGAGCATCCCACAAAAGTTCCCACGCCGCGACGTCTTCCGAGCTTCCAATCCACACGTCAAAGTTGGCGTTAATCCACGACGCGGGGAAGATGCCGTTGTTTTGCGGAATTTGACCGGCCGCGGCAATCGCTTCGCTCACGGTCATCGCCGTGAAATCAGGATCGTTTTGAATCCTGCCGTAAAACTCGCGCAAAAACTCTCGCCCGTTTCCCGGGTAATACTCCCAGGCATTTTCGCCGTCGACGAATAAGCAAATCGTTAACGGACCGTCGCTGGAAACACGTTCGCCCAAAAAGCGCAGCCTGCCGTGTAGATCGGAAGCAGCGGCCTTTGCATCCATGCGGCTATAGACGAACGCAATGAGGTCCGAGAGATGATGGTCGCGAAAAAACCCGGTGATGCTCTGCCCACCGATCGGGAACTTCCACGGCCGATAGAGTCGTTCCGCATTCGCAGGCAATCCGCTAGCCTCCCGGAAAAAACCGACATTCAACGTTCGCCCCAGGACTCCTTCGTCGGTCCCGAACCACTTGAATCCTTCTTCGGCGGCGATGGCAAGCGTCTGGTCCGATACGGAACCTTCCGACGGCCATAGGCCGTTGGGCGGCGCGCCGAATACGCGCTCGTGATATTCCCGCGCCCGACGCAGTTGTTCCCGCGCATCCTCCGGACGGCGATAAGCCCGACGAGGCAACGGCGTCGCAGGGTTCGCGACTCGCGCGATGTCTGAATCACAGATCAACGGGAGAATCGGATGATAAAACGGCGTAGTGCTCAGTTCGATTTGCCCGCGAGCAGCCGCTTCTTTGTAAATCGGCAACACGAGCTTCAAAAACTCAAGCTGTTTCGCTTTCAGGATATTCTTATCCGCTTCGGAGAAATTTTTTCCGCGCGCCGAAAGCCGATTCACATCGGGATCGCGCGCAATCCACTCTTCTTCCATCCATGCGAGTTGAGAGAGCAATTGCAGGTCCCGCCAATCGCGCGGCGTGAAGGTGACGATTGCCTGCGCGCCGCCCGCCGGCCGCGACCATTCGAACAGCTCGCCGAACCTCGGCCATCGGGACAGAAAACGCTCGTGATTTACCTGAAAGGCGCGAGAGAGGATCTCGCTTTTATCCTCGCGGGTGAGTTGCTCCGCATTCTTGAACGCCAGATCAAACCACGGCTCATGGAACGTGCCGCTCGCATACTCTTCCAACTGCAAACCGAGCGACGGCACCACGTTGAACGTCGCGTGAAACCGCGGGAATTCTTCAAGAATCTTGACCATGCCCCAGTAATCCTTGAGCGCGTGCAATCGCGTCCACGGCAGAACGTAGCGGCCAGTCTCGGGATCGCGATACTGCGGCTGGTGCATATGCCACAGAACAACCAGATGAATCTTATTCATCGTGCGCACCGCGCCGGTTGGTGCGCACGCGGCATGCTACACTTTGCCTTCCTCTCATGCGCATCCTGGATCGCTACATCGTCCGCGAGATTTTTCGTCATGCGCTCCTTGGCCTCGTTGTCTTCACGTTTGTTTTCTTCGTTCCTCAACTTGTGCGCCTGATGGAGTTGCTTGTCCGCCACGCAGGGTCCGGCGGCCAGCTTGTAAAGCTCTTCGCGTGTCTTTTCCCCAGCGTGCTGATTTTCACGGTGCCCATGGCGATTCTGGTCGGTGTGCTTTTGGGCCTTGGCCGAATGTCGGCCGACAGCGAAATCATCGCGCTCACGGCTCTGGGCATCGGCCGGCGACGCATTTTGCTGCCGGTCGCGGTCCTCGCGCTGACGGGCGTGCTCATCACGGCTGCGATGACTCTCTGGGCCGGCCCGCTCGCTTTGCGTACGTTCCGCTCCATTGAAGCCGACCTAATCGCCAATCAGGTTTCCTTTCAAGTGCAACCGCGTGTTTTCGACGAGCGTTTCCCCAACACAGTACTTTACGTCAACGACGTCTCCGCGAGCGGGACGAAATGGAACGGCGTGTTTCTGGCGGAAACCCGGGACGGCGACAATTCGCAACTCACCCTGGCGGAAAACGCGATTGTAATTGCCGAACCGCAGCAGGGCAAGCTGGAGCTGCACCTCCAAGGCGGCGCGACGCACGAATTCAATCGCCAGGATCCCAACCATTACTCCGTGACGCAGTTCGGTCAGAGCGACCTGCCAATCGAAGTGACCGGCTTGCTGCCGTTGAAGCAGCGTGCCTTGTCGAACCAGGAACGTTCGGTTGGCCAATTATGGTCGGACCAAAGCGCGACGTGGCGGGAAGCACGAGTCGAACTCCATAAGCGCATCGCCTTCCCGTTTGCTTGCTTGTTCTTTGCACTAGTCGCGGTTCCGCTCGGCTCGCAACCTCGGCGCGGAGGGCGTGCCGCCGGGACGCTGCTCGCAGTGCTCTTAATCGCGTCGTACTACCTGCTATTTATTTTTGGCGCTAGTTTGGGGCGCCACGGCACGTTGCCCGTCTCGGCGGGAATCTGGATTGCCAACCTGACGCTTGGCGTTCTGGGATTGATCCTGCTTCCCCGCATGGAGCAACTCCGCGGCGATAGCATCTGGCTTTCCACATTTGCACGCTGGCGGAGTTGGGCGCGGCTACTTCGCCGCCGCAAAGCGGCACGTTCGCGCGAAGTGGCAGCCACGCGCGCGCAAAACGGAGATCGCGAAATCGAAATGCAATACCAGCAGAGCAACAGCTTTCCGCGGCTCATGGATTTGTACATTCTGCGCCGGTTCCTCTCTTACTTCCTGCTCTTGATGGTGACGTTCATTTTTCTATTTGAGACGTTCACGTTTTTCGAGCTTCTTGACGACATCGCCCGCCACGGAATTCCATTTCTTATCGTCGTAAAGTATTTCAGCTATCTCGCGCCGTATCTTTCCTATCAACTCGCCCCGCTTGCCGCGCTCGTGGCGGTACTCGTGACGCTGGGCGTGATGAGCAAGAACAACGAAGTGGTCGCCTGCAAAGCGAGCGGCATCAGTCTGTATCGCCTTGCCGTGCCGTTGTTGCTTGTTGGCATGGCACTGGCGGTGGTGATGGTCGTACTCGACGACACCTATTTGCCGTACGCGAACCAGCGCCAGGACGCACTGCGAAATCAGATTAAGGGCCGCCCCGCGCAGACCTATACGCGGCCGCAGCGTTGGATATTTGGAGAGAATTCGAAAATCTACAACTACGACCTCTTCGATCCCGTACAAAATCTTTTCGGTGGACTCTCCGTCATCGAGTTGGATCCGACGTTTCACGTGAAGCGCCGCGTCTACGCATCCCGCGCGCGTTGGTCAGAACAACAGAGCAACTGGATTCTGGAAAACGGCTGGATTCGCGATTTTTCCGACGGCAGAATTGCCAATTACCAGCCGTTCGGAGCAACGACCCTTGCGGAACTGAAGGAGCCGCCCGTCTATTTCAACCGGCAGGTTCTGCAAGCGTTTCAGATGAGCTGGGAAGAGCTTCGCGAATACATTTATGGATTGCAGCATGCCGGATTTGACGTGTCGGCGCTGCGTGTCCAGTGGCACAAGAAACTGGCTTACCCGCTGATCGCGCCCATCAGCATGTTACTCGCGATTCCCTTTGCGCTGCTGGTTGGAATGCGCGGGGCTCTCGGCGGTGTCGCGCTGGGCGTCGCGATCGCAATCACTTACTGGGCGAATTCAGCGCTGCTGGAGGCGATGGGCGGCGTTGGGCAACTGCCCCCGTTGCTCGCGAGCTGGTCTCCCGACTTAATTTTTCTTTTCTTCGGCATGTATTTCTTCTTCAAAATGCCGACGTAGGAAGATCATCCCTTTTCGTGGAATACGGGGCAATGACTATCGGTCGCTGCGATCCGATAGGTGCTGCGTGATTTGAAGTCTCAATTGGACTTGATTTGCGCACTTCCGCGGAATTGCTGTGACCTAAGAATTTAAGCGCCCTACGGACTAGGAATAGCCTTGAAGGGATTTCCTGTGACGTTCGGTCGGAGGCTCTGCTCCACGATAGTTTGCAGATATTCCTTTGTATAGGCTTGCGGAACTGTAGGCGCTGGCCCAGTGCGAAACTGACCAAAAAACGGCTGCGCCAGCGGACGAGGAACTCCTTGAATGATCCCGGCCTTTGCGACAGTTGCGTCCGTGGAATTACGATTCATGCGCGCCAGTGTTGCAAAGACGCTTGTCGAGTCTTTGTCACGGCTGGAAAGCGCGGATGCGACACCTGCGAGTGCACCTATAATTCCGCCCAGAATCGGACGGCCTAGCTGCATTGTTGAAGCAACTCCCATAGCCGCTTGTGCAACGATACTGATCCCGTTCTTTTTTAGATGTTCCTTGATTACGCTGGAAGTGGCCAGCCGCTCGCGCAGTCGCGCCAGTTCGGCTTCAATTTCCTCGCTCGTGAGCGCAATCACGGCTTGGTCTGGCACGGCCTGCGGGGCCATGAGTCTTCGGCTGAGCCAATTTCTGAAATCTTGAAAAGCAGTCTCGTTTTTTCGGATCGCGACGAGTTCCGACAAAGGTAGGCCCTCTATACTAGGTAGTTTGAGTTGGCCGACACTCTGCGCAGTAATCATCTTCCAGTCCTCGACGCCAATCTGATCGACGGTCCTCTTCAGGATTTTTTGAAGCAGTGCGAAGTCGGTCTTATTCTCCGGAAGGTAGATGCCGCCAGAGGTCTTGGCGATCAACAGATTTTTTCGAATGTGATACGCCGCTTCCTTGGCCCTTGCCCAAAGAATGTTATCTAGCGAGACTTGCTGACCACTTGCGCCTGGAGTCATAATTCCGCCGCGCATGTTGTCCCAAAGAGGCAGTTCCTCATCGACAGGGACCTCGCACAATGCGGCAAAACTAGAGTCTTTGGCGTCCGCCAGCGCCGTGTCCACGAGGGTTTGAGAGTTCAAGATCAGCGCTTGCGGCTGCGACGCAAGAACCAATATGCCCGCTTCGACGAGGGGTTTCAGAGGTAACAACCCCGACACAAAGTACGCAAGCACTTCTCTGCATGCACTCACATTCCACTGAAATGCGCGATAGGAACTGAGTATCCAGCCGATCCACTCCGACTGGTCGGCCGACGCAGCCCCATTGAGGTACTCCACGGGTGGTGTCTTGGCCAATCCTTCGTAGCGATCAAAATACCAGCGAGCAATCGGATCAGGAACAATCGTGCTGTGTACATAGAGAAGATTGTTAAAGAAAGTCTGCTGCTTGCCCTGCAATGAGAAATTCACTGCGACAAGACCACCGAAATAAGTTCTCAGTTCCCCAACTGACGACTCCGGAGCAGAGTAGGCTTCGTAAAACGTGTTTACTTCTTTTCCGAACTCGTGAAGCGCTGAGCCAGTGGCGTTTTCAATCTTGCTGATGGGCGAATGGCCCCAAAAATTCTCAATTACGTCCAGAATAGTTGGACCCATGTGAATCACCTTTCGCAGCCGGTCCGGAAGAGCACCGCAATCAATGGAAATCAGCCAGGTTGACGCTCGCCCAGACCAGTTTACGATACACTGTGCCATCGCGCGTACGTTCGCTTGCGCGCCAGCGGCGCTCCTATTGGCATGGCGAGGGCTTTTGCGCGGGATTCTCTATTTGCCCTGCCTTGGCTGCTTTCGCCGCCGCGCTTTCGAGCAATCTCAAACTGCGGGCTTTTCTTTTTCAGCCTGCTGCAGCTTCCAGAGGATTTTGTGCAACATGCCGAGAAGTACTTCCGCATCCGCCTCTTCCAACGTCATCCTGCGAATCATCCGGCGCAGTTTTTCTTCGGCCAGTTGTCCGGTCTTCGGATTGATGTACTCGCTCGAACGCAAAGCGGCCAGGAGCGTCACAGTGATTCGCTCAACGACCTCCAGGGTTGCTGGATTCCCTTGAGCCAGGGCTAGCGTTTTCACTTCTTTGGCCCGGACGAGTTCATAAAGGCAAACCGCCACCGCCTGCCCCAGATTCATGGACTGATGCTCTTCGCGCGTCGGGATGTGCAGAACCCAGTGGCAATGGCTGAGCGCGTCGTTCGAAAGGCCCCACTTTTCCGAACCAAAAAGGATTGCAACGGGAGAACGCACTAACTTGGCGCGGATGGACCTCGCGCCCGAGACCAGGACTTTTACGGGCTGCTGTAAATCGCGGTGACCGATAGCGGTTGTGCCAACGACCCAAGCGCAGTCGCCGACCGCTTCCGCGATGTTGTTGAACTCCCTGGCAGCCGCCAGCAACGGCGAAGCGCCAACCGCGGATTTTGCGTCCCGGAAGGCCACCTCGTAAGGGTTAACGACCCGAAGGTCGTTCACACCGAAGTTGCTCATGGCTCGCGCCACTGCGCCAATGTTCAACGGATTGCGCGGAGCCACCAGCACCACACGGAGGTCGTTCAAGGAATAGGGCATCGGGAAAGAGTGTAAAGCATGAGGCAGGCGAGGTTTTGCCAAAAGAGCGAAGTAAAGTAAAACTTGAAGTTTGATTTAAAGAAAATGGAAGCCGCTGGTGACGACTTAAACACAGCCACCAGCGGCTTCAAGTAATACTTGAAATAGACTTTCCGGCGTTTGCTTACTTCTTTTTCTTTGTTTGCTTCGCCTGTTCCTCTTCGACCATCGCTTGTGCGGCAGCGAGACGCGCAACTGGCACTCGGAACGGCGAACAACTCACGTACGTGAGGCCGATGCGATGGCAGAACTTCACGCTGTCTGGATCTCCGCCATGTTCGCCGCAGATACCGAGCTTGATGTCCGGGCGAGTCTTTCGGCCCTTTGCGACGGCCATTTCCATCAACTGGCCCACGCCGGACTGATCAACGGTCGCAAACGGGTTCTTCTTGACGATTTCCAGTTCCTGATAGGGACCGAGGAAGGAGCCAGAGTCATCGCGGCTCATGCCCAGCGTCGTCTGTGTGAGGTCATTGGTTCCGAAGCTGAAAAATTCCGCCGATTGAGCAATCTCGTCCGCGGTGAGTGCTCCGCGTGGTACTTCGATCATGGTGCCCACGAGATAGTCCAGCTTGACCTTCTTCTCTTTCATGACGTCCGCGGCGACGCGATGGACGACTTCGACCTGGAGGTCGAGCTCCTTCTTGAAGCCGACCAGTGGAATCATGATTTCGGGATGCACTTTGATTCCCTGCTTTTGAACTTCCGCAGCGGCTTCGAACACGGCGCGGGACTGCATTTCGGAAATTTCCGAATAGACGATTCCCAGACGGCAGCCGCGGAAACCGAGCATCGGGTTGAATTCATGTAATTCTTGAACTCTCTTCTTGATCTTTTCCGCGGGCACGCCCATTTTCTTTGCAAGGTCGCCCTGTTCCGCACCCTCGTGTGGAAGAAATTCATGCAGCGGCGGGTCGAGGAAACGGATCGTAGCCGGACGTCCCGCCAGCTCCTTGAACATGCCGATGAAATCTTCGCGCTGATACGGGAGGATTTTTGCGAGCGCTTCCTGCCGGTGCTCTTTGGTATCGGCAAGAATCATCTCGCGCATCGAGTCAATGCGGTTGCCTTCAAAGAACATGTGCTCGGTGCGGCAAAGGCCGATGCCACTGGCACCGAACGCGACCGCGTGCGCGGTCTGTTCCGGAGTGTCGGCGTTGGTACGCACGCTCATGCGCGTGGCTTTGGCACACCAGTCCATGAGCTTCTTGAAGTTTTGATAGGTCGGGCTCTTGCCGGCGTCGAGCGACTTTTCAATAAGCACCTGAACGATTTCCGAGGCGGCCGTGGGAATTTGACCGGCATACACTTCGCCAGCGGTGCCGTTTATGGAAAGATAGTCGCCTTCTTTGTAGGTAGCGCCATCGACGCTCATCGTTTTGGCGGCATAGTCAATTTGCAATGCAGCGGCGCCGCAGACGCAAACTTTGCCCATCTGACGAGCGACGAGAGCCGCGTGCGAACTGACTCCTCCTTTCGCCGTGAGGATGCCCTCCGCGGCGATCATGCCGCGCAAATCTTCGGGCGAAGTTTCGTTGCGGACCAGCAGCACCTTCT
>Ga0137412_10004472_pt1 | contig 11161 bp, 9 predicted proteins | sample CZODoug2_1_16fun_FD_122160 | JGI IMG/M metagenome (GOLD analysis project Ga0137412, IMG submission 122160) | Vadose zone soil fungal communities from Angelo Coast Range Reserve, California, USA - CZODoug2_1_16fungal (Hybrid Assembly) | ecosystem: Environmental > Terrestrial > Soil > Vadose zone... | reverse complement strand
AGTCTCGTTAACTTCATGATCACCGCGGGGGAGCGGCAAGGATGACTCGGCCGGAGCCCGGGTTAGGCGTCGCCGCCTACTGGGCCGGCGCCGGCCGCCTGGACGTCCAGCAGTTGGTACCGGTCGATCGCCTGTTGCAGCACCTCGTGCTTCACCTGCCCGGTGCCGGCCAGCTCGGTCAGCACCGCCAGTACTACCGACTGCGCGTCGATGTGGAAGTGCCGGCGGGTGGCGCCGCGGGTGTCGGACAGCCCGAATCCGTCGGCCCCCAGCGACGTGTAGTCACCGGGCACCCAGCGGGCGATCTGGTCGGGCACCGCCTTCATCCAGTCGCTGACCGCCACCACCGGGCCGGGGGCATTCGCCAGCGCCTGGGTGACGTACGGCGTGCGCTGGCCCTCGTTCGGATGCAGCAGGTTCCACTCATCGGCGGCCACCGCGTCGCGACGCAACTCGTTCCATGAGGTGACCGACCAGACGTCGGCGGCCACGCCCCAGTCCGCGGCCAGGATCTCCTGCGCGGACAGCGCCCACGGAAGCCCGACGCCGGAGGCCAGGATCTGCGCGTGCGGCCGTTCGCCATCCTTATCGGCCGGCCGATACGAATAGAGCCCCTTGAGCAGTCCGCCGACGTCGAGTCCCTCCGGCTCGGCCGGCTGCACCAGCGGCTCGTTGTAGACGGTGAGGTAGTAGAAAATGTTCTCGCCCTGCGGATGCTCCTCCGAAGAGCCGTACATCCGGCGCAGCGCATCCTCGACGATGTAAGCGATTTCGAACGCGTACGCCGGGTCGTAGGCGACGCAGGCCGGGTTGGTCGAGGCGAGCAGGTGCGAATGCCCGTCGTTGTGCTGCAGGCCCTCACCGGCCAGCGTGGTCCGCCCGGCGGTGGCGCCGAGCAGGAATCCGCGGGTCATCTGATCGCCCGCGGCCCACATCAGGTCACCGGTGCGCTGGAACCCGAACATCGAATAGAAGATGTAAATCGGGATCATCGGCTCGGCGTGCGTCGCGTATGCCGTACCGGCGGCAATGAACGAGCCCATTGCGCCGGATTCGGTAATGCCCTCGTGCAATAGCTGGCCGGACGTGGATTCCTTGTAGGACAGCAAAAGATTGCGGTCGACGGCCTCGTACTGCTGCCCGTGCGGCGAATAGATCTTGGCCGTCGGGAAAAGCGAGTCCATGCCGAAGGTACGGGCCTCGTCCGGGATGATCGGCACGAACCGCTGGCCGAAGTCCTTGTCCTTCATGAGGTCCTTCAGCTGCCGGACGAACGCCATCGTGGTTGCGATCGCCTGCTTGCCCGAGCCGCGTTTGAGGTCGGCGTAGGCCGAGCGCTCCGGCAACGCCAACGCCCGCGGCCGGACCACGCGCTTGGGCAGATAGCCACCCAGCGCGGCGCGGCGTTCCTTCATGTACTGGATTTCCTCGGAATCCGGGCCGGGGTGGTAATACGGCGGCAGATCCGCTTCCAGCGCGGAATCCGGGATATCGAGATAGAGCCGATCGCGGAATTCCTTCAATTCGGCAAGGGTCAGCTTCTTCATCTGGTGCGTCGCGTTGCGGCCCTCGAAATCGCTGCCCAGCGTCCAGCCCTTGATCGTCTGGGCCAGGATGACCGTCGGCTGCCCGACGTGCTCACGCGCGGACTTGAACGCCGCGTACACCTTGCGGTAGTCGTGCCCGCCGCGGGACAGGTGGCGCAGGTCGTCGTCGGACATGCCCTCGACCATCTTGCGCAGCCGCGGGTCGGTGCCGAAGAACTTCTCCCGGATGTAGGCGCCGGACTCCACCGCGTACGTCTGGAACTGCCCGTCGGGCGTGGTGTTCATCTGGTTGACCAGCACGCCGTCGACGTCCCGGGCCAGCAGCGGATCCCAGTCGCGGCCCCAGACGACCTTGATGACGTTCCAACCAGCGCCGCGGAACGTGGACTCCAGCTCCTGGATGATCTTGCCGTTGCCGCGCACCGGGCCGTCGAGGCGCTGCAGGTTGCAGTTGATGACGAACGTGAGGTTGTCCAGCTCCTCGCGGGCCGCGACGCCGATCGCGCCCAGCGCCTCCGGCTCGTCGGTCTCGCCGTCGCCGAGGAACGCCCATACGTGCGAGCGACTGGTGTCCTTGATCTGGCGGTTGAGCAGGTAACGGTTGAACCGGGCCTGGTAAATCGCCTCGATCGGACCGAGGCCCATCGACACGGTCGGGAACTCCCAGAAGTCCGGCATCAGCCGCGGGTGCGGGTAGCTGGGCAGCCCGCCACCGGCATGGGAGAGCTCCTGCCGGAAACCGTCGAGCTGGGTCTCCGACAGCCGTCCCTCGAGGAACGCGCGGGCGTAGATGCCCGGGGAGGCGTGCCCCTGGAAATAGACCTGGTCGCCGGACTCGCCGTGGTCCTTGCCGCGGAAGAAGTGGTTGAAGCCCACCTCGTACAGGCTGGCGCTGGACGCGTACGTCGCGATGTGCCCGCCGACGCCGAGGTACTTGTTGGCCCGCGACACCGCGATCGCGGCGTTCCACCGGATGTAGGCGCGAATCCGCCGCTCCACGAACTCATCGCCGGGGAACCACGGCTCGCGCTCCGGCGGGATCGTGTTGATGTAGTCGGTGCTGCGCAGCGCCGGCACGCCGACCTGGCGTTCGCGGGCGCGCTCCAGCAGCTTCAGCATCAGGTAGCGAGCCCGTCCCCGACCGGCGACGTTGATCGCGGTGTCGAGCGACGTGAGCCACTCCTGGGTCTCTTCGGGGTCAACGTCAGGCAACTGGCTGGGTAGCCCGTCGGTGATGACGCTGAAACGCTCAGGGGTCACTGGTCGCGTTCTCCTCGTTGTGATGGCGCTGTGCTCGGCGCGGTGCGCTGAGACAACTATCCCGCATGGGTCCGGTGGGGCCCTGTGCCCATCGTCCTGCAGACCGCGCTCATTGTCACAGCCGGCCTCCCACGATTGCTGGGTGATCCTCCCGACAACGACGCCACAACGACCCCACAACGACCCGAGCGCCCCCGGATGACCGCTCGGCGACAAATATCAACATTCGGCCAGATGACGGTTCCGGTATGTCCAGCACTCCGCGTAGGGTCTTGGCCACGTACGGTTGTGCGCACTGTTGCCCACATGTCGCCTCGCCGGTCCGTCGCCTGTAGTCGTTTCGTCTCGGAGGGTTCATGCGCCGCCGTCACGTCGTGTTCGGCGTTTTCGCGACCCTTCTGGTCGGTGCGCTGGCCGGCGGCTGCGCGGCCCCGGTCGGCGGCCAGGCCAGCGACAGTCAGCCGCGGGTGATCGGCTCGCTGGCCGGCACCGGGGTCGACCGCGGATCTGCCACCACGGTTGCCCCGCCGACGCGGCGGAAGGCCGCCCCCCGCCATACCCGTGCCAAGAAGCACCGGTCCGCCCCGCCGGTCACCTCGTCCGTCGCGCCGCCGCCGGCCGCCCCGACCACGCCACCGCCGACTACGCCGCCGGCCAGCCATCCGGCGCCCAAGCACAGCACCGCGCCGACCAAGCCGACGCACAGTTCCTCGCCGGTCGCCAGCCTGCCGGAGTTCGCGATGTGCCTGAGCTTCTACCAGCTGGCCCGGGAGCCGAACGCCGCGTTCCGGCAGCTGCCCAGGCATGCGTCGCTGTCCTCCCGGGCCCGGGTCGGGCGGTCCTACACCTCGACCTACCGGCAGATGAGCCGGGTGCTCCAGCACGCCGGGCTGCCGCGCCAGGATGTGGTGCGGGTACGTGGTGTCGCGGTGATGCGGGCCATGGACGCGATTGCCCGCGCGCTGCCAAGCGGACATGCGGTGAGCAACCGTGCGCTGCGGCAGGCTTTGGTCGAGCTCAGCAGGGTGTGCTCCCGCTGATGCACGCCCTAAGATCAACTGAGCAATGGTCACGATCCCGCCAACACGCGCGAACAGCTTGCGTAATCGTGGCTAAGTGTGTTTGCTACCCGCACGTACTGAGCACGTGCGGCCCAGCTGTGCTGGGCCGATCCCGCATCCTTCAGGAGGAATGACGAAGTGAGCGCCACCGCTGACTCGGCCGGCGGACCGGGTCTGGCCGAGCGCCTCGGGGTCGAGGCAGGCACGGTTGTGCAGGAGATCGGCTACGACCAACAGGACGCCGATGAGGCGGTGCGCGTCTCCGTCGTGGAACGCAGCGGCAGCGAGCTGGTCGGGGAGGATTCCGACGAGGTGGTCGACATCGTCCTGCTCTGGTGGCGGGAGGACGACGGCGATCTGATCGACGCGCTGGTCGATGCCAAGGGGCCACTGGCCGACAGCGGCGTGGTCTGGCTGCTGAGTCCCAAGGTCGGTCGCGACGGTCATGTCGAGCCGTGGGACATCAGCGAGGCCGCGCCGACCGCGGGACTTTCGGAGACCAGCACGCTGTCGGTCGGCCGGGACTGGTCCGGCGTCCGGCTGGTCGCACCGAAGGCGGCCCGCTCGAAACGCTGACCGTATGCTCGACGGGCCCTAAATCACCGACGTACTAGCAGGGGAGTTGCGCCGCATGGCCGTCGAGACTGGTGCACAGGCGCCGGACTTCACGCTCAAGGACCAGAACAAGCAAGACGTCGCGCTGTCGTCTTTCAAGGGCAGCAAGAACGTGCTTCTGGTGTTCTATCCGTTCGCGTTTTCCAGCATCTGCACGAACGAGCTACGCGAGGTCCGCGACAACCTGTCCCGGTACCAGAACGACGCGGTGCAGATCCTGGCGGTGAGTACGGATCCCACGTTCTCGCTGAAGGCGTTCGCCAATGCGGAGGGGTACGAATTCCCGCTGCTGTCGGACTTCTGGCCGCACGGCGAGCTGGCGAAGACCTACGACGTGTTCAACGAGACGCCCGGCATGGCCAATCGCGGCACGTTCCTGATCGACACCGCGGGCGTGGTCCGCTTCAGCGAGGTGAACGAGCCCGGCGAGCCGCGCGACCAGGCCGACTGGCTGCGGGCGCTGGAACAGGTGTCCGCGTAATCATCTCGTCCAGCTGCAAATCTCAACGCCGGGAAGAGTGGGCGCAGTAGGGATCGAACCTACGACCGCTCGGTTGTAAGCCGAGAGCTCTACCGCTGAGCTATACGCCCCGAGCAGCCTGAGCTTACCGGCTCATGCCCGAGTAGCGTGCCACCTGCCACCCGACCGCCTGTTGATCATGCCGGAAGTGTCGATGACACACCGCGCGGACCATTACTTCCTGCCTGATCACGGGGCGGCGGGGCCTTGACGGTCGCCACCACCGGCGTAGGGTATCGAGCTATCTGGTAACAACCCAGACTATTAGCAGATATCGCTTGAGGAGACGCCATCGGTAGCCCTCGCGTGCTGCGGGCGATGAATGAGCGGTCGGCGCTCTACGCCCTGCTGCGGCACGGCGCAATGTCCCGAGTGGAGCTCGACCGCGCCATCGGCCTGTCCAAGCCTGCCGCCGCCGAGCTGCTCCGTCGATTGGAGACCAACGGGCTGGTCCGCCGAAGCGGCTTCCAACCGGTGCACGGCCCCGGGCCGTTGGCTCAACTGTGGACGGTCAACGTCGCCGCCGGTTATGCGGCGGGCGTCGATATCAGCGCCACCGCGATTGATGTAGCGATCGCCGATCTCGGTGGCACGGTCGTCGGCGAGGCAAAAGAGGTCACTAGAGGAAATCCGACCCAGGATCCGGTGCGTACCGTTCGATCGGCAGTGCAGGCCGCCGCGCGCAGTTGCTCGCTGAATATCTCCGACGTCGTACACACCGTCGCCGGAATCCAGGGCTCCGTCGATCCGGCGACCGGTCATCTCGAATACGCGCCGCATATGCCGCGCTGGCAGGGTTTCGACGTCCGGCAACGGCTGAGCGCCGCGCTCGGCCACCCGGTCACGGTGGAGAACGACGTCAATCTCGTGACGGTCGACGAAGTTGCGACGGCAAATCGCCAGGGCCGCGGTCTTCGCAATGTGGTGCTGCTCTGGATGAGTCGCGGTGTGGCGGTGGCCTGCATGATTGACGGCCGGCTGGTGCGCGGCAGTCGCGGCGGCGCCGGCGAAATCGACCGGGTATCGATGGAGCACGCCGGCGCGAATGTGGCTTTTCGCGACCTGCTCTCCAATCGTGCGGTATTGAACCTGGCGCGCAGCCACGACATCTCCAGCACGACGATTACGGCAGCAGTCCGCCGCGGCATGACGTCGCATCCGGCATTCGTCAATGAGCTGGCCGCGCGGGCGACCCAGGCACTGGCCGGCCCGGTCGCCCTGCTCGACCCGGAGCTGGTAATTCTCGCCGGAGATGTTGCGATGGCCGCCGAGAAGGCGCTGGCAACGGCGGTGGCCGAGCGGCTGCACGAAATGCTCGCACACCGGCCTGAAGTGGCGGTCGCGGCGGGCGCGGCACATTCGGTCCGGCAGGGCGCGCTGCACGCGGCCGTCGGAGCTGCCCGAGAGGAGGTGCTCGGGCGGGGGGTCGGGGAGACCGCGGACCTGGAATCCTGGCTGCTCCCGCAATCTCCGCCCACGTCCGCATGAAAAGAATCGCGCCCTGGATCTGCTTGGTGCTCGCGTTAGCCGGCTGCTCGTTGCGGCACGCGTCGCGGGCCGGCTCGACCACGCTGCAGGTGGCGCTCTCGTTGGCGCCGGACAAGCTCGATCCCACCTTTGCCGGCACGGCGTGCGGCCGCACGATATTCACCGCCATGTGCCAGAAACTCTACGATCTCAACAGCAAGGATGTCGTGGTGCCGCAACTGGCGGCCGGGCTGCCACGCATTACCGACCACGGCCTGACCTACACGATCGAGGTGCGGCGCGGGGCTCGCTTCAGCGACGGCACCCCGTTGAATGCGGCCGCGGTCAAGACCAGCATCGATCACTACCGGAACACCACCGGCTCCAGCCGGGCGGCGGAATTGCTACTGGTCAAGTCGGTGACGGTTACCGCACCGTACGAGGTACAGATCAGGCTGAAATCGCCATATCCGGCGCTGGCCACCATCCTGGCCGATCGGTCCGGCATGGTGCTCTCGCCGAAACGGTTGGCGAAGCTGGGGGTGAATTTTGGCCAGGATCCCAGCTGTGTGGCGCCGTTCAAGGTGCACAGCCGCCCATCGGCCAATGAGATCGACCTGGAGAAGGATCCCGATTACTACGATGCCAACGACGTCAAGCTGCAGAAGATCGTCTACAAAGTGATCTCTGACCCGAATGTTGCGTTGGCGAATCTGCGGTCCGGAGCCACCGACGTCGCGGAGATCTCGCCCGTTGTGGCCTCGACGATTCACAAGCATTCGGTACGCGTGTTGAGCACGGTGGGGCTGGGCGACGTACACCTGACGATCAACACCGGAAATGTGCACGGCAGCGATGCGCCAAAGGGAACGGTACGGACCCCGCTCGGCGCCGATCCGCGGGTACGGCGCGCGCTGGCGCTGGCGATCGACCGCAACCAGCTCGTCCATATTGCCTTCGGTGGTTTGTACGCGGCGAATTGCTCGCCAATTCCGCGTACGTCGCCGTATTCCACGCCCGCGATTCGCAAGTGTCCACCGGCGGATCCGGCGAAGGCGCGGGCCCTGTTGAAACAGGCTGGGGCGAAGACGCCGTATCCGGTCGAGCTGAAGATAACCACGCTGGCGTTGGACCAGCGGGTCGGTCAGGTACTGCAGCCGATGCTGGCCAAGGCCGGATTCAAGCTCACGCTGCGTTCAGAGGATCAGACCACTGTCGTGGCCGACCAGGATGCTGGGAATTTCCAGGCCAGTATCTCCGACTGGTCAGGGCGGCTGGACCCGGACACGAATTTCCAACAGCTGGTCGGGCCGACCAACTCCGGCGGCTTTGCCGACAAACAGGTGACCCGGCTGATGAGCGACGCCCGGCAGACCACTGACGTGACGGCACGCGGTCGGATCTACGCGAAGGTGATGAGCCGAATTGACGAGCTGGTGCCGTCCATCGTGCTCGCTCAGATAGCCGAGACCGCCGTTGCGCGCACGGGCGTATCCGGCGTGCACATCTTCAATGACGGGCTGATTCGGGTCGACGGAGCCTCGATAACCGGCTGAGATACGACCATCGAGGAGGCTCGACATGGGACGGCTTCTGCTTCGTCGAGCGGGAGAGTCACTGGTAACGCTGTTCCTGGCCAGCATCGTGGTGTTCGTCGGTGTCCGGGCCATACCGGGGGATCTGGCCAACACGCTGGCCGGTGAGCAACAGGATCCGGCCACGATAGCCGCGATCCGGCATCAATATGGGCTGGACCAGAATGTGCTGTTGCAGTACTTCCACTATCTCCGGCAGATGCTCGGCGGGAATTTCGGTACGTCGGCCACGACCGGCATCTCGATCGGGCAGAACATCCTCTCGGCCCTGCCGATCACGCTCGAGTTGGCGTTGTTGAGCATTGTGATCGCGACGATATTCGGTATCGGCACGGGTATCGTTGCCGCGGTCAGGCGCGGGCGGCCGAGCGGTTGGCTGGCCAACGTGCTGGCGCTGCTGGGCATGTCGATCCCGCATTTCTGGTTCGGCGTGGTGCTGATCCTGGTCTTTGCCATTGCCTTCCCGATCCTGCCGTCCTCCGGCTTTGTGCCGCTCGGCACGAGCATCGGCGGCAATCTGGAGAGCATGATCATGCCGGCCATCGTGCTCGCAACCGGGCTCGCGGCCGTCCTGATGCGACAGACCCGATCGTCCATGGTGGAGGCGCTGGAGTCCGGCTATGTCCGCACCGCGCAGGCGAAGGGGCTTAGCTGGGCCAACATCGTGTTCGTCCATGCCCTGCGCAACAGCCTGATCACGGTCACCACGATCGCCGGTTTGCAACTTGGCGGGCTCATTTCCGGCGCCGTCATTGTCGAGCAGGTATTCGTACTGCCGGGGATCGGCAAGCTGACCGTCGACTCGGTGTTCGCCCGTGACTATCCCACCGTGCAGGCCGTTGCGTTGATCATCGCGCTCGGATATATCGCGGTGAACTTTCTCGTCGACCTGATCTATATGGTCATCGATCCGCGGATCCGGCTGCGGGGGGCGATCGCATGACGACCAGCGTCCCGGTTGTCCAGATGGCCGCGGTCCCGGTGCGATCGGGTTTGTGGCGCCGGCTGCTACGGAGCCCGGTGGGTGGGGTGTCCGCGATCGTCTGCGCCTTTCTGGCGTTGGTGGCAATAACCGCACCGTTGCTGGCGCCCTTCGACCCGGCCCGGACCTTTTCGCAGCTGCTCGCCGGGCCGTCGTGGTCGCATGTACTGGGGATCGACGACCTCGGCCGCGACGAGATGTCCAGGCTGGTGTACGGAATACGTTCCTCGTTGGAGGTCGGGATTCTGTCGGTGCTGTTGTCGGGTGCGGTCGGCGTCCCGCTCGGCCTCATCGCCGGCTTTTACGGCCGGTGGGTCGATACTATCGTCTCGCGGCTCACCGACACCGTATTGGCATTCCCGGCGCTCATTCTCGCGGTGGGGATGGCGGCCATCTTGGGTCCATCGCTCTTCAACGTCACTATCGCGCTGGCCATCGGGTTCGTGCCGACAATGGTGCGGGTCATCCGTGGCGAGACGCTGGTGCTGCGCGACCGGGATTTTGTCCGGGCCGCGATTGCGAACGGCGTCAGCGACCGGGTGCTGCTGTTTCGGCACATTCTGCCCGGAACGGTTCCGGCGTTGATTGTGCAGGCGACGGTGGCATTGCCGGCCGCAATCATCGGTGAGGCCGGGCTGAGTTTCCTTGGGCTCGGCGTGCAACCACCGACGCCGTCGCTGGGCGTAATGCTCGCCGACGCACAGCAGTTCTACACCACTAAGCCGATACTCGCGATTCTGCCTGGCGCGGCCATTGTGATCGCCGCATTGGCGTTCAACCTCTTCGGCGACGCATTGCGAGATGCCTTGGACCCCAGGCGGGCGCGGCGATGACTCCCGTACTCGATGTGCAGGATCTCTCGGTCACCTTCAGTACTGAGGGCCGTACCACCTGTGCGGTCGACGAGTTGAGCTATCAACTGAGCGAGGGCGAGATCCTCGGCATGGTAGGCGAATCCGGCTGCGGGAAGTCGGTGTCGGCAATGGCGCTGGTCGGGCTGCTGCCGACCTCGGCCCAGATCGCCGGGGTGGCCCAATTTGGCCCCGACGATCTCCTCAACGCGGATTCCGCCCGGCTCGCGGAGTTGCGCGGCCGCGATATCGCCGTGGTATTCCAAGACTCGATGGGCTCGCTCAACCCTGTGCTCACGGTCGGCCGGCAGATCGGCGAGGTGGTGCGACGACACCAGGGCGCCAGTCGCGGCGAGGCGCGGGAGCGAGCCCGTGAGCTGTTGGAATTGGTAGAAATACCGGCCGCGGCCCGCCGGCTGCGCGAATATCCGCACCAGCTCTCCGGTGGTATGCGGCAGCGGGTGGCGATCGCGATGGCGCTGGCCTGCCGACCGCGGTTGCTGATTGCCGACGAGCCGACAACCGCGCTGGATGTCACCGTGCAGGCCGGAATCATGGATTTGTTGCGTGGTCTGCGGGACCAGCTGAGCATGTCGATCCTGCTGATCACGCACGACCTGGGGGTGGTCGCGGACAGCGCTGACCGGGTCGTGGTCATGTACGCAGGTCGGAATGTCGAGACGGCGGGCGTACGCGAGATCTTCCATGCCCCTCAACATCCCTATACAGCAGGGCTTCTGGGCGCGGCACCGTTTCCCGGCGCACGCGCGTCCGGGCGGCTTCAGGAGATCCCGGGAACCGTACCTACCCTGATCGAGCCGGCGCGGCTGTGCTCCTTCGCGCCGCGCTGCGGCAATCACGGAGCGCGTTGCGACGCCGAGCTGCCGGCGCTGCTCGACGATGATTCCGGTCATTTGGCGGCCTGCTGGTATCCGGTGTCGACCAGGCGGGGGGCATGATGTCGGCCGTACTCGAGGTAACCGATCTGACCCGCACGTTCAGCACGCGGCATGGCCCGCTCACCGCGGTTGCCGGCGTATCGCTGTCGATTGGGCGCGGCGAGGTGCTCGCGCTCGTCGGCGAGTCCGGTAGCGGAAAATCGACGATCGCAAATTGTGTGACCCGGCTGGACGAGCCGACCAGCGGTGAGGTGAAATTCGCCGGTCAGGACATCACGCATTTGTCCCGGCGGCGGATGCGCCCGATACGGCGGGGATTCCACATCGTCCTGCAGGATCCGTCGGGCTCGCTCAACCCACGCAT
>Ga0137412_10004471_pt1 | contig 11165 bp, 10 predicted proteins | sample CZODoug2_1_16fun_FD_122160 | JGI IMG/M metagenome (GOLD analysis project Ga0137412, IMG submission 122160) | Vadose zone soil fungal communities from Angelo Coast Range Reserve, California, USA - CZODoug2_1_16fungal (Hybrid Assembly) | ecosystem: Environmental > Terrestrial > Soil > Vadose zone... | reverse complement strand
CCGCTGGGCTGAAGACTGGGTGCGCTTGTATACGAGAGGCAAAGGTTCTCTGGAAATCGCCGACTGTGAGGACCAGGGCATGGTCTTGGCGATAGACAAATTGGATCAACTCGGTCGACTGAAAAAATCACGCCTGCTTATCCTGCGCACCGCAAGCAACTTCACCGTGCCCCCACCAGGAACCTCGCCGGTAAAAAGCCTCTTCGAAAACCTGGCCAGTTCCCCCGGCTACCTCCCCTCGCTGGAAGCGAACTACCAAGTCGGCAGCGTAGTCACAACAGAACTCCTGAAGCATTGGAACGAATACGAAAACAAGACACCCTAACAGCAAACCAAATTTGAGCGAAGGAGGAAGCTGGCGGATTTTCATCTTCCAATCACGGCCCATGGTTCTGGACGGGTGCCCCATGTTCGCCCTAGCGTACATGGGCCGAAAACGATATTTTTCCAATGCTTTCACTCCATGCGCGCCGGGCTCTTACTCTCGCCAACAGGTCCATCCGCGGACCAAAAACGTTCGAAGGGCTGCGCCCCGTCTTTTTCGGCCCATGTACGCCAAGGCGAACATGGGGCACCCGTCCAGGGATGCGGGCATCGCTTCTTCCTGGGAGACGTCTTAACGCGATCCTGAATTGTGAAAATAGGTTGAGTTCATGCTGAACTAAACTCAAACCAACGGAGAAGGATTGCAGCGCCGCCAATTCATCCAACTCACCACCCTCACCACCGCGGCCACCCTCACCGGCTGCCATCGCCACCGCGCCGGCGACCTCACCATGGCGTTAGGCTGGGTGCCTGATGTTGAATACGCCGACCTCTGGGTAGCCCTCGACCGCAACTACATCGCCAACGAAGGCCTCCACTTCAAATACCTGCCCGGAGGACCCAACGCCCCCCAGCCCGTCCTCGAAATCTCCGCCCGCGAAGCCGACTTCGGAGACTCCGACTGGCTCCCCTTCTGCGACGCCATCACCCAGGGAAATGATTTCGTCATCCTCGCGTCCCTCTTCCCCATCACCCCCATCGGCTTGCTCTCTCTCCCATCGAACCCGATACACACCCCAGCAGACCTGCCCCACAAACGCTTCCTGGTCCAGGGCCCCAACGAACGAGCCATCCTGCAGGCCCTCTTCCACATCAACAACCTGCCCGAGACATACACCATGATCCCCGTAGGCTTTTCCCCCGAGCCCCTACTCCAGCACGCGGGAGACGCCTACTTCTGTTTCGTCACCAACCAGCCACAAACCCTGGAACGAATGGGCCTGCGCGAAGGAACCGACTTCTACGTAACCCGCCTCTACGACCTGGGCTACCGAGTCTCCACCTCGCTGCTCACCATCGAACGCCAGACTCTGAAAAACCGCCGCCCCGAACTCGTTCGCTTTCTCACCGCACTGCTGCGAGGACACGCCGTGAACGCCGCCGATCCTGCCTATGGAGCCCGCCTCGCCGTCGAACGCTACGGCGCCGACCTCGGCCTTGATCTCCAGCAACAAACGACACTGAATCGATTACAAATCCCTCTGGAAACCGAACCCGGATCAACCATCCCCTTCTGGTTCGGTGAAGAAGCCTTCGCCGGACCCATGTACGCGGCTGCCCGCGTGACCGGCCGCCCGAAACTCCCTCCACCAGGGCGCCTCCGCGACATGAGCCTCCTCGAAGAGGCCTACCAACGAACAAAAGAGCACACCCCATGACCCCAAACCCTATGAACCAAAACATAGACCTGCTGATCACCGGCTGCCGGGTAGTCTGCTTCGATCCGTCTGAAACCATCCTCGAAGACGGCGCCATCGCCATCACCGGAAACACCATCACCTGGCTGGGAAAGTCCGCGGAAGCCCCTGCCGCAAAAGAAACCCTGCGCGCCCCGGACACCATCGCCATGCCCGGCCTGATCGACTGCCACGTGCACACCGCGCAGCAATTTCTCCACGGCAAGCTGCAAGCCATCCAACGCCGCGGCGAGTTTCGCAATCCCATGTGGCAGCGCTATCTCGTCCCCTTCGAAAGCGGCCTTACCGAAGAAGACGTGCATGCCAGCGGCCTCGCCGCCTATGCCGCCATGATCCGATCCGGCACCACCTGCTTCCTCGAAGCCGGTGGGCCTTTCGCCGACCAGATGGGCCGCGCCGCAGATGAAATCGGCATCCGCGGCCGCATCGCTCTCTCCACCATGGACACCGAAGAAGACCTGCCCGCAAACATGCGCTGCTCCACGGCCGAAGCGCTGCGCCGGTCAGAGGAACTGGTGCTTCGCTGGAAAGACCATCCCCGCGTGAACGCCTGGCTCGCACTGCGACAGATCATGGTCAACACCGACGCGCTGCGCAAAGGGATGTGCGAGCTGTCTCATGCTCTGGCAACCCCCATCCACACTCACCTGGCGGAAGGAACCTATGAGGTGGACTACGCCATCGCCCAATGGGGTGTACGCCCCGCCGAATACCTCGAGCAGACCCATACCCTCGATCACTACGTTCACGCCGCGCACTCCGTCCTGCTCAGCAACCGCGAGGTAGACCTCTACGCGCAGCGCGATGTTTCCGCCTGCCACTGTGCCCTCAACAACTACCGCATGGGCTCTCCCCGCGTGTTGGAGATGATGCGCCGCGGCATCCGCATCGGCTTCGGCACCGACGGCGCCGCCACCCGCGCAAGCTTGGACATGTTCCAGGTGCTGCACGGAACAGTCTTGGGACAACAGGCAGTCGCCGGCACGCCCTACCACGTAGATGTGCCGGTCACCCACGAACAAATCCTGCATCAGGCACTACGCGGAGGAGCAGCAGCCGCGCGCCTTTCCGGCTCAATCGGTTCCCTCGAGACCGGTAAGCTCGCCGACATCGTGCTCGTGCGCACCACCGATCCCGACCAGTTCCCCGTGGTCGATCCCATGATCACGCTCGCCGAGAGTACAGTCGGCCGCGATGTGCAGACCGTCATCATCGACGGCCGCATCGTATTGCGCGACGGCGAGTTCGCCACCGTGGATCTCGCGCCCATGCGCGAACATCTGCGCAACCAGTACCAGCGCATCATGACCCGCTACGATGAGGTGATCAGCTAGCCATGGCGACCCTTGCCTTACGCGAGGTAACACGATCATTCCTTCGCCGGACCGGGTCGCGCGGCAAGCAGTCGTTCGCAGCTTTGGGCCCCATCGATGTGCGCGTGCCGGATGGCCAATTCGTAGCCCTGATCGGTCCTTCCGGCTGCGGCAAAAGTACCGTGCTGCACCTGCTGGCCGGCCTCGACGAGCCAACCACCGGTGAAGTGCAGATCAACAACCTGCCGCCAAGCGAGCTACAGGCCCAGCACGCCCTCGGCATAGCCTTCCAGGAGCACGCCCTGCTGCCCTGGCGAACCGTGGAAGGCAATCTCCGGCTGCCCTTTGAAGTCGCCGGTCTTTCCTCCACCAAAGAGCGGATCCGCGAGCTGATCGCGCTCGTTGGCCTCAACGGCTTCGAGCACGCGCGCCCCGCGGAGCTATCCGGCGGCATGCGGCAACGGGTAGCGATCGCCCGCGCGCTGGCCCTTAAGCCAAAACTCCTGCTGCTCGATGAACCCTTCGGTGCGCTGGATGCGGTCACCCGCCGCAGGATGAATTTCGAACTGGAGCGCATCTGGCTCGAAAGCCGGCCCACCACCGTGATGGTGACACATAGCGTGGAAGAAGCGGTGCTCTTAGCCGACCGCATTCTGGTCCTCACCGAGCGCCCGGGCCGCGTGCGCATCGACACCATGGTCGATTTCGCCCGGCCGAGGCCTGCCGCTCTCATGCGCACCCCCGAATTCCACCGCCTGGCCGATGAACTCACTGCCAGCCTGGAACCCGCATGAAGCCACGAAGCTTCTTCTACCCGCTGCTCGGCTGTCTGCTGCTATTGGGCGCCTGGGAACTCCTGGGCCGCAGCGGAGCCTTAGGCAAGACGCTGCCCGCGCTCAGCCAGGTGCTGAGCGTTTTCTTGGACGCCCCCAGGCGTGCGTTGCTGTTACGCTCCGCAGCGGCAACGCTGGGCTCCGCGGCCATCGGCTATGCCGCGGGCGCTTGTGCGGGAGCAGCAGTCGCGGTGCTCGCGCACCTGGTCCCGATCCTGCGTGGAGGCTTAGACCGGATGGCCGTGCTGGTAAACGCCCTGCCGGTGATCGCGCTCGGACCAATCCTCATCATCACTGCCGGCCGTGAAGATACGCCGGCAGCTCTGGCCTCAGTGCCGGTCTTCTTCCTGCTCTACATATCAACCGGGCTAGGCTTGCGCGCCACAAGCCATCGACTAGACCTGATGTTTACGACACTCGGCGCCGGCCGTTGGCAGCGGCTCATGAAGCTGGAGAGCGTGGCCGCGCTCCCGTCGATCCTGAGCGGCATGAAAATCGCCGCGGGAAGCGCCATGATCGGAGCCATCGTCGGGGAGTGGTTCGGCGCCCCGACCGGCCTGGGCATCGTAGTGCTTAACAGCATGGAAAACTTCCAGATACCTCTGCTGTGGGCCACGGTAATTGTCATCGCGGCGATTACACTTGCGAGCTATGGCCTGCTCACTCTGGCGGAGCGAGCTGCGCGCCGGAGGATCGGCTGATGCGTCGACTGGTCGATCTCTGGCCCATCCTTCTCTTGCTGCTCCTCTGGCAGCTATGGGTAAGCACCGCTGGATACAGCAGCATCGTGCTCGTCTCACCCGGAGCCGTGTTCAGCGACCTGCTCCGTTTTCCGGGAGCCTACCTGCTGCCCGCCCTGCACACTCTGGCATTCGCCCTGGGAGGCCTGGCCGTCGGCATGGCAGCCGGACTCATCCTGGCAATTGCAGCCTGGTTCTCCGAGTTCCTGGCAGGCATCACCACGCCCTTCGCCTTACTCCTCAGTTCGACCCCAGTCGTTTGCCTGATCCCCATCGTAGCCCGTCTCTTCGGCTATGAAGGCCGAACGGAGCTCATCGCCGTAGCCGTCATGACCTTCTTCCCGTCCTTCGTCTTATGTGCCGCAGGCCTAAAGGATCTACCCGCGATGTCACCCGACGTCTTCAAAGTACTCCGGGCAACTCGTTGGCTGACCTTGCGCCTGCTAGCCCTGCCTGCCGCCCTGCCGCAACTGGCGGCAGCCCTCCGCGTGGGAGCCACCTACAGCGTATTGGTAGCGCTTGTAGCTGAGTACCTGATGCAAACCGGAGGCCTGGGCACCCTCTTCGCCGTAACCATGCAGCAATTCCATCTAGCCCGGGCCCTGGGCGCAAGCCTGCTGGCGATGGCTCTATCGGTCATCCTCTACGAACTAACCCGCGCTCTGGAACAGCGCGTAATTACTTACTATCGATAGCCACTGTGTTTATGCTAAGCGTCAAAGTCCACCACGATTGGGTCGTTCGCTATGCGATAGGCCTCATTCATCGAGGCTGCATTAATGAACCTTTTATCGCCAATGGAGAGTGTACCGGCGCTCCCGTGTATATGCCCAAAGATATGCATTTTTGGGCTAAGCCGGCCAATGGCGGTGGCCAGTTCCTCGCACCCCAAGTGCTCGCTCGGGGGTCGTAATTCATCGAGTATTCCGTAGGGCGGGGTGTGAGTGATTAATACCTTCACATCCTCTGGTATTTTCGCCCAGATCTTCCGGAGTGGGACGCCACGATCAACGTTGAAAGCCCAATCCATGAATCGCGGTTGCCAGGGAGATCCATAGAATTTAACGCCGCATATCTCAACGCTTGAATCCATCAGGTAAGTGGCATTCGATAAGAAGCCGGCGGCTACTATAGGATCACTCTCGAATAATATGTCGTGGTTTCCGGCGACACAAATGCGGTGTTTGAAAGGTTGCTCCCCCAGCCAGGCGTTAAAGTCAAAGATCTCCCGCGCATCTTTCCCAGAGAGCATAAAGTCGCCGGCGTGAATCAGAACATCCCCATCCGGGAGGGTTAGGCTCCGGTGGCTACCGTGCGTATCGCTAATGGCTACAATCCTCATTTTGTTTCGTCCTGTGGCTTGCTCAGCTGCGTGCGGCGGAGCATCAGCGAGTTTTCTTCACAAAGTAACGGGTGAGCGAGGGACTGTTTTGCAACACGGCCAAAAACATAACCCGCACTGCTCGCGGCAACAGAAACATGTGGCGCAATTTCGAGGATGTACGGAAGACCGGGAGTAGTTTCCGCTCGTAGTCTCGCCGATAGGCCTGGGCGGCCTCTTCAAGAGATAGATTATTCTCGAGAAAGGGCATCAGCGAGCGGGCCGACAATTCGCCGCTGCGAAGAGCGAGAGAAATGCCGTCTCCGACAAACGGATCGACGAAACCAGCAGCGTCGCCGGCCAGCAGCACGTGGCCGTCGAGTGGCCGCGGTTCACGAAAGATGAGCGGCGACGTGTTGACCGGCTCTGTCAGTTGCTGCCAATTCCTGCTCCGTTCTCTCAGGGAGGAATTTTGTTGAAACACTTCGCTCAAGGTGGAAGCAACGTCTGCTCGCACCATCGCGCAAGCGTTGATCCTGCTACCCTTCCCTTCCCCATGCAGTGCCACGGGCTGAACACCACAGTAGCCGCCTTTGAAAAAGTAAAGGTCCACAGACGGAGAGGGATTTTCTTCCGCAAAATGTGCTTTCACTCCCAGCCACTTATGTCGCGGCTTGGCTTTGGCAGCAAGCGCTGAGGGGGTGAGATTTGACCAGCGGCCAGAAGCGTCGATCACAGCCCGGCCCTCGAATGCACCTTCGGAAGTCACGACCCTGAACGGATCCCGGCCCTCGACGGCGTTGACCGTGACCCGCAGGCGCGCCTCAACGCCACTGTCCAAGGCTGCCTGCCACAGGGCTATATCAAGATCGAGCCGGGCAATGCTGGCGGCGGGCGGATCGACCGGCGCGGCGAGCGCAAGACCATCGGAAAACACCCGCGCTTTCCCAATCCGATGGGCCTGAGCGAGGAGATCCTGTCCACTCGAATGCAGCAGCCGGGCGAGCAAGTCAAGCGACTCAGCCGAGACGAATTCCCCGCAGACGCGGTTGCGCGGCAGTCGCCCTCGTTCCAGGAGCAACACCCGGGCCCCGGAACCCGCAGCGGTGATGGCCGCGGATGCACCCGCGGGCCCCGCGCCAATGACGATCAGGTCAAACATTGGAGCGCGCTTCTCCCTGCTGCCAAAGTTCGTTCTTCCAGACGATCGCTCCCATGCGGTAGAAATAGTGGCGCGTCACCTCTACCCGGCCAGCGCCGTTCCCCGCCACCATGGCGCGCATCTCTTCGGTCGTATAGGCCTGCCGTACCGAAGCCGGGGCATCGTTGCAGGTGATGCGGCTTTGATAGATGAGCCGGCCCGCGTAGGCCACAGCCAGGGGAACCGGGTCGCGCACCAGGTCGTTGATGATGAGCGCAACCCTGGCGCAGCGCAGAGTTTCGTTCGCAAATACCGTCACCTCCTCAGGAGTCAGGTGGTGAACAAACAAGCCGCAACTCACAATATCGAAACTGCCGTTGCCGAAAGGTAGCGACAGTGCATCTCCAACCACGTGGTTCACACCATTTCCGTTGCCCGCGGCCATGTGGCTGGCGCATCGATCCAGCAATGTCAGTTCCAGACCGATGCCCTTCTTCTGCATGCGATTGCGGACCGACTCCACAGCATCTCCCGAACCGGCGCCTACCTCTAGCAGGGTGAAATCCGTCTTCTGGCTCGCCCGCGCGATACGCTCCACCATATACGCTGTGGTCGCGACGCCGCCAAAATAATGGTTGAGCAGGCGAAGGTCCGCGAGCGAGCGGGTCACTTCCGCGGCCGTGCCGGCGTCGTCATCCAGCAATTCGCGACTGGGGATTCTTTTCATGGGTCAATCATGCGTCAAGCCGCCCGTCGCCGGTTGCCGTTCGGACCTCAGGATCTTACATGCTTATGCATGGTATGCCGGCAGATTCTATGGACGAGGCCAAATTTCCCGTGTAAGAATCCGAGTGTGCGACCACCTGCACCCAGCGTCGTAGCCCCTCGAGGCACCGGTCAGACGGGCGTCTTAAGAATGCTGGAGGGCGCCTTCCATCTGGCGCAACCGCTTGAAACGGTTTTGCTGCAGGCCTTACCCGCAACGTTGTTCATGCGCCTCGCTTCGCCGTCCGCGCCCATCGTGCGATTGTCGCTGCTTTTCATGGCCGTCATTGCGATCTACGGCGCCATTGGCGCGTTGAACGACTATTGCGATTACTCGCTCGACCTGACGGCTAAACCCCGCAAGCCGCTGGTGCGCGGGCTGGTAACTCGCAAGTTCGCGCTGTGGCAAGCGTTCATTCTCGCTCTGGTCGGCTTGTCGCTCTCCGCAGCGCTGAACTGGCTGACCGTCTGCTTTTCCGCCCTTATCCTCGTGCTCGGAATATGGTACGACGTGCGCGCTAAGCGTTCCCTTCTGAGCTGGGTGCCCTATGCCGTCGGCATTCCCACCCTTCCGCTTTGGGGCTACGCCGCAGCCGGCAGATTTGAACGGGTGTTATTGCTCGCTTATCCACTCGGCGCGCTGCTCTCAGTGGCTCTGAATATCGGCAACACCCTTCCCGATCACGACAGCGATGCCCAGTTCGGCCTCAAGGCTCTCACCCACCGGCTTAAGCTGCAGCACGCCATCCTGCTGGCGTGGAGCTTGTACGCGGCGGCAATGATCGGATTCGCGATCTCAGCGCCGTGGGTCGGCAACAACTGGAAGATCCTGGGCCCTGGTCTGGCGGCTGGTTCGCTGATCCTGTTGCTCATGATCGGCGACTACGCAATCTTTCGTTCTCAGCGGAGCCTGCAGCGCAACTGGATTACCGGCGGGGTTCTCGCCGTGGTTGTCGGGCTGGCTTGGGTTGCGAGTTTGCCCCAGCGGTAATTCTCTAGCTAGAACGGGGCTTTTACCACCGTGCCCATGGCCTGAGCCAGATCGATGCGGGCGCTGGCGTAGTTGAACAGCGCCGCGACGCGATCATTGCGCGCGCTGGCCAGTTGCGTCTGGGCGTCGACCACTTCCTGGCTGTTGGTGACCCCCGCATCGTATCGCCGGCGCGCGCTCCCCAGCTCCCCTTCTGCCACCGCTATGGCTTGCTCGGCAACTGTGATCTGTTGCCCGGTCGAATCCAGAGAGGCCAGGGCCTGCCTTATTTCCAACTCAACCTGGTTTCTAAGCTCTTTGGCGCGGATCTGTTCCTGGTGCATTTGCGACACGGCTTGCCGCCGATCCGACCCCATCCGTCCGCCATCCCACAAGGGCACCCGCAGTGCGGCGCCCAGGGTGTGGGTTTGCACACCCTCCAGCACGCCGTAGTCCCCGTAGCCGGCAAGCGACGGCATCCGTTCTGCCTGGGCCGCGCTTTGGTTGAGCCTGGCGCTCTCGGTCCGCTCTTGCTGCACCTTGAATTCGGCCCGGGAGCTGAGCGCAGTCGCGATGCACTCATCCACCGTAACCGTCTGCGCCGGCGTCCCGGCCAGGTCGCCGGTCAGGCGCAGCCTGGTGCTCCAGTCCAGGTGGAGAACTTTGATCAGTTCGAGCTGGGTACGCGTGCGCTCCGTCTCCGCAGACAGTTCGCGCTGTCGATTGCGCGCTACGCCTAGCTTGGCGCGCGCGATCTCAAGCTCGGTTCCCTGGCCTGCCGAAGCCCGGTGAGAAGCCAAATCAAGCAGAGATTCGGCGTCCGCCAGATTGGCTTTCGCCACTTCGACCTCCGCATTGGCACGTAAACCAGCGGCGTACAGTCGTGCCACATGACCGGCCACTTGCTCGCGCACACTGTCAGTTTCTCGCTTAGCCGCCCGCACATCGGCGCGCGTGGCCTGCAAGTGCCGGATGCCGCTGAGATTGAACAAATTCTGGTTGTAATGGATACGCGCGTCGAAGGTGTAGAACGGTCCAACCTCGTTGGGGACGACAAAAGCTGGGTTCTCGAAGCGCACTCCCAGCGCTCTCGGGTTCACAGTCTGGTTTTGTTCCGCGACCGAGCCATCGAAATTCGGCAACAGGTTCGCGCGCGCCTCAGTGTAGCGCGAGGAGGAGAATTGCTCCGTCTCCTGGGAGATCTGCACCCGGAAGTCTCCTTGCGGGGAGGTTGCTATGTCGACAGCCTTTTGCAGGCTTAGATCCTGCGTCAGGTCGCCCGAGGGCTTCGACTGCGCCAGGCATCCGGCGGCAAACAGGAGAACACAGGCGCTATAGCATCTTGGCCGGGATATCGGTCTGGCTTCTCTCATTGAACGCAACAAGCTTAAGGGTGACTTGCGGGTACTATATACGATATGCCAACCGGAGACCGTCAACTCCCTTTGCCAACGGGGGTGCGGAAAGCACTGCTGCCGCGGTTGTTGCCGTTAGCCCTGGCAGTGGTCCCGGTCGTCTGGTGGGGTTGCCGAACGCCGGCAACGACGGCGCTTTCCGGGGCCGGCGCGAGTTCTTCACCGGCCGTTGCCCATACCGGGGCGGTCGGCTGCCTGGGTTACATCGAGCCGCCCGATGGTGTGTTGCAGGTGACGGCGCCTTATCTCGAAGGCCGTCCGCAGCGCGTACTCGAATTGAAGGTGAAGCAAGGCGACCAAGTGCGCCAGGGGCAATTGCTGGCCATCCTGGATGGACGACAGCAATTGCAGGCTGCGCTTCACCTTGCCAACGCACGCGTCGATCTGGCACGGGCCCGGTTGAGCCAGGTAACAGCCGGAGCGAGTGGGTCGGACGTCGCTGCGCAAAAGGCCGCGGTCAGCCAACTGCAGGCCGCGCTCGAAAATGCGCGCTCCGAGTACCACCGCTACGAAGTCCTTCACCAGCAGACCGATGTTTCAGCAGCGGAACTGGACGCACGCAAACTCAACGTGCAGACCAGTGAACATAAGCTGGAGGAAGCGCAAGAGCGGCTCAAGAGCATCTCTCAAGTTCGCCCTACGGATATCGATGTGGCCCAATCCGATCTGCGCGTCGCCGGCGCGGAAGCCGAAAGTGCGCGGGTCAATTTGAATTTAGCCATGGTCTACTCGTATGCACCCGGCCGGATTCTGAAAATCCACGCTTACCCAGGAGAAGAAGCAGGATCCCAGGGGCTTCTCGAACTGGGCAAGTCCGGTCCGATGTATGTGGAGGCGGAGGTCTACGAGACAGAAATTGCGCGCGTGCATCCCGGCCAGCAGGCTGCCATCACCAGCGACCTCTTTTCCGGCACCATTTCAGGAG
>Ga0137412_10004469_pt1 | contig 11165 bp, 8 predicted proteins | sample CZODoug2_1_16fun_FD_122160 | JGI IMG/M metagenome (GOLD analysis project Ga0137412, IMG submission 122160) | Vadose zone soil fungal communities from Angelo Coast Range Reserve, California, USA - CZODoug2_1_16fungal (Hybrid Assembly) | ecosystem: Environmental > Terrestrial > Soil > Vadose zone... | reverse complement strand
CAAAATTCTGGCAATGCGCTCGATTCCCTCTTCCGCTAAAGTACGCAGTGGCTGGGTAATAGCCACTTGCCTGCCCGTGCATTCAACCGGCATGTTGAAGCTCCTGAGATGCCCGATTCTATAGCATTTTGACGCTTGCTGTGGGTTGGGGTTTTGGCGAGATGGAGTGACTCCCGGATGGAGCAAATTTCTCTCTTTAGCTTAAACCGCGGAAGGCATGCTCACACGGCTTTTTCATCAACAGGCTGCCCATAGTCACGCTCGCTACCAAATAGGATGAGGAAAGGCGCCGGGACCCGTTGCACATTCCCTATTGCAGTAGTAGACGAAATGACAGACCTAATCGCGCACCCGGCGTTGGTGAGTGCTGGGAATGCGCAGATCTTCACGATATTTGGCTACCGTGCGGCGAGTTACGTCAATGCCCTGCGCCTCCAACATGCTGGCAATCAAATCATCGGTCAGCGGTTTTCGCGGATCTTCTTCGTCGATCAGCTTTTTGACCTTGCGCTTGAGCAGCATGAGTGGAGTGCTGCCGCCCTCCGGCCCGTGGACACCTTCGGAAAAGAAAAAGCGAAGTTCAAAAACGCCCTGCGATGTGTGCACATATTTGCTCGAGACGGCACGGCTGACAGTCGAAGGGTGGACCCCTATCTCTTCGGCAACTTCCTTGATCATCATGGGCTTCAGCGCGTCGACGCCACGTTCCAGGAAGTCGCCCTGGCGGCGCACAATGGCCTCGCAGGTTCTCAGGATCGTGTTCTTGCGCTGCTCGATGTTGCGCATCAGCTGCAGTGCAGAGCGATAACGCTCTTTGACGTATTCCTTTACGTCTCTTTCCGTGCCTTCCTGCGACAGCAGTTTGCGATAGCCATGGTTGAGGCGCAAGGTGGGCAGATCTTCCTCATTCATGACCACCACGAACTCACCACCTCGCTTCACGAAGGCCACGTCGGGCTCGATCAGGCGGGCGTCGGAGCGGTTAAATCGCTGGCCGGGACGAGGATCGAGGCTACGAATAAAGTCGATGGCGAGCTGGATGGCTTCCGGCGGCGCGCCCAACACCTTGGACATCTCGCGCAAGTCCCGCTTCTGCAACAACAACAAGTGCTGATCGATGATGCGGGCGGCAAGTGAAAACACCTGCAACCGGGCCCCGTTTGACTCCAACGGGTGAGGAGCTTCACCTTCCGCCAGAGGCGGGTCTGTCTGCACGGCCATCGAAGCCGCCCGGTGACGTCCCAGCTGGAGATGAAACTCACGACGTTGCGCCTCAACCTGTACCAGCAGGCATTCGCGTAAACTCCGCGTTGCCACGCCGACCGGATCGAGGTTCTGCACCAGTTGCACGGCCTCGGCGAGAAGCGCAGACGCAGCGCCCGGAGGAGCGGTGGAAGCAGGATCGTACTCGCGCACAAATCCCGCCAGCAGTTCCTCGTCGCCGGCCATCAGATAGCCGTCCTCATCCAGGTTACCCACCACGTATTCGGCCGCGTCGCGCAGGTCACTGGTCAAGTTCAGCGAACCCAGTTGCCAGAAGAGGTGATCGGTAAGGGTGCTCGGCTGAGAAAGAAAATTCTCGAACGACGGCTTGTCGGTTTGTTCAAAACCGTTGGGCGTACGGAAGCCGGGATCCAGGTAATCCTGAAAGTAGGAGCCAAAGTCTATTTCATCGAAAGGATCCCGCTTATCGCGCTCCGCCTGGGCTGCGATCTCTTCCACGCTTCGCTCGCGCTCTGCCTCTTTCAAAGCGACATCGTCGATGAGCGGAACACTTTCTTCCAATTCCTCGAGCACCGGATTTTCGACGATCTCGGTGTTGATCAGCTCTTTCAACTCCAGCTTGTTGAGCGCCAGCACACTGACCATCTGCATGAGGCCAGGCGTCAGAATCTGACGCTGCGCTACCTTCAAGCTTAGTTTTGGTTGCAGAAGAGCCATGGCATTTCACCGCATCAACAGCTAGCGGCCTTAGTTTACCTTCTCTGAGCCTCGATCGTAGAGAGCTTTTTCCTTATCGCCCAACATCCTTAAAGGGTGACCAAGGTCACGCTTTGGTGCGGATAAGAAAAGCCAGGTCAGTTCAACGAAAATCCCTCGCCCAGGTAAACCCGGCGCACTTCAGGATCCTTGCCCAACTGCTCCGGGGTTCCGGTGCGGAAGATACGCCCTTCATTGATGATATAGGCGCGATCGGTAACCGAGAGCGTTTCACGTACATTGTGATCAGTGATCAGCACCCCGATGCCGCTCGCCTTCAGGTCGAAGATGATCTCCTGCAGATCGAGCACAGCGATCGGATCAATACCCGAAAACGGCTCGTCGAGGAGGATGAATGAAGGCTGAATGCAGAGACAGCGGGCTATTTCTACCCGGCGCCGCTCGCCACCGGAGAGGGCGTAGCCGCGGGTTTTCCGAATATGCCCCAGGTTCAACTGGTCCAGCAGTTTTTCCGTCCGGGCTCGCCTGACTTCGAGCGAAAGGGATTGCACTTCGAGCACGGCGAGGATGTTCTCTTCCACCGTCAGCTTGCGAAAAACGCTGGGCTCCTGGGGAAGATAGCTAATGCCATACTGCCTTGCCCGCAGATACATCGGAACCCGCGTGATATCAACTTCATCGACGAAAACTTGTCCCGAATCGGGAGTGATCAGGCCGACAATAATGTAAAAACTGGTAGTCTTGCCGGCGCCATTAGGACCGAGCAACCCGACCACCTCGCCCTGACAAACCTCGAGGTTTACGCCCCGAACCACCTGACGACCCTTGTAGGACTTGCCGATTTCGTCTGTACTAAGCTTTTGCATTTACTTCGCTACTTGGGTCTGCGTCACTACCTTGGAAGCACCCCCGCTCACCACGACGCTATCATCGCGATCATTGAAAATCAACGCGTTGCCAGTTACTGTTCCACGCACCTGGTCGGTCAGGCGAGGGGGCGCGGCGCTGGTCCCGGTCAATAGGAACTTGCCGTCCGCGGAGGTGTAGGTAAGCTCATCGCCTGTTCCCTTGCGGCCCGGCTGCTCGAGGACCACGGCGCCCCGGGCTACGATTTTGGACACCTGGCTGCCCGGTGGCGGCTTGCCTGGCGGCTGCGCACCGGCTGCGGGCGCGAAATAGACATCCATAAAATTCGCATGCAGTAGTCCGCTTGACGTCTGCGCCACGACGGCGCCGGCGAAAACAGCTTTGTGATCGTTCTCAGCGTAAAAGAGAGTGCGGCTTTGCAAACGGACAACGGAGGGCGCGCGGGGAGGTTGATTGGCGCGGGCCGGATTCGTGGCCGAGTTGGCCGCGGGGGTTGCCTGCGAAGGACTGGGTGAGCCTGTAAAGACGGCATTTACCGTCGCCGCATCCCCTGCCGGACCATGCGCGGAAAGGGTTGCGTGGGGCCGGGAGAGTTCCAGCACGGGCGCGGCGACAGAGTCGCTTCCCTGCCACAGGCGAGCCGGCTCGCCGGCTTTTCCGTAGAAAGTGGTCAGATCCGTGGCGTGCTCAAGATGGGCGTGATCGGCAACCACGTGCACTGGCCCAGACGCGGTAAACGCCATATTCTGCTGCCCATTCGTTTGATGATAGGTGGCTTTCACGCCGCCCGTCGCATCGGCATTTCCGCTGCTCCGCGACACTTCAATCAAGTTCGCGCTCAGCTCTCCACTAGTTTCCTGCAGGCGCGGGCTTCCCGACAGTTGCACCACCTGCGTAGCTGCGTCATAAGCGGCGCGCTGGGCGGTGGCGGTGGTTACCGGCGGAGTTGGGCCGCCGGGGTTCGCCGCGCCCTGTTGGACTAGAGTCACGTTTCCCAACTGCACAGCGGACTGCAGCTGCGCAGCCGGCTGGGGCGCCGAGGCATGGGGCTTCGCTTTACTGCCCTTCTCCTCGGGCTTTGCGGTGGGATGAGATGGGGCGAAGGTGAGCAGAAGGTTGTCGCCTTTGCTGCTCTGCGTTATCCCGTTGGGGTTTACCGTGACCAGGCTGGTGTGGCCGGTCCCGCGCAGGCTGGAAAGAGTCTCCCCATTCACCAGGGTCGCGAAGAGTTGATCGCCCGTAACGGTAGTGTCCTCGGGCGGGGTCTTGGTATAGATGGTGTGTACGTTGAGCCGCGCCCCGCCGGCGGCGACAATGTGTTCGGCCTCCGGGCTGCGGTCCGGGCCTGTTTTGAAGTCGATATCGACTTGCGTGGCTTGCATCTGCCGGGTGGTCGACTCTTGCGAATTCTGCCTGGTCTTGCCGGCATTGATCGTGCCAGCATTGGTCTTGCCGGCATTGACCTGGGGTAACTTCTCCTCGTCAACGACCGAAACAGCGTCGCGCAGCTGGGCGTGCCGAACCGTGGATTGAGGACCGAACAACAACGTTCCCGATGAAGCCGAACCATGCAGCAGGCGTGCGGCATTGTTGGCCACGTAGAGCAGGCCACCATCCATGACCGCCTGCTCCGGCACGCTTTTCGAACCGAGATCGATACGCGCGGTTCGGCTGTTGATCTGTTGTCCGTCGCTGCCGGTGAGGATCACATGCCCTTCCGCCAGAACCCGGTAAGCCGATCCATCGGCACGGAAGGAGACCGTCGCCTGATCTGAGGAGCTGTGCGAGTCGCTATAGTCGGCGACGTCCCGAAGGAGAAAGAGCATCCGGTTGTTGCGATCGAATTGCGCATGATGGGCACGGACGGCCAGCGGGTTTCCGTTGACGCTGGAATTGAAAGCGACGTCGGCGGTAAGGATGACGACTCCGGATTGTGAGTCAAAGCTGGCGCCGGTCGCACTGCCGGCCGCCTCGGCGAGCCGGAATTCAATCTTCTCCGTGGTGCTGGCCAGGCCGGTTTGCTTGTTGAACACCAGGCCTGAGGTCTTGACGTGGACGGTGCTCCTGTTTTCGCCATCGTCCGTGGGATTTTTCGCTGCTTGCGAACCGGAGGTCGCTGCACCCTGAAAGTCGATCTGGACCTCGCCCATGGCGCGGGCAATACCGTGGACCGGATCCCAATCGAAGTCCTTGCCATAGATGCGGTTGGCCGGCGCACCCTGGGTACCGTACAGGGTGATGCTGACATCGTGCAGTTCGGCGTGGCCGTCACTCTTGAATTGCACCGCCTTGGAGGCGTGCAGGGTGTAGATGGTGTGGCCGCCCCGCGACTCCGAGTGGGTAAAGCCTTCGGTCGATTGCTTGATTGCACTCCCCAAGCCATAGGGCAGGTCATGGCCCAACCTCCGTCCCTGCCACCGCCCATAGATGAAGAACGCCGCGATCGCAGCGACCAGCGCGCCACCAAGGATCAGGATCCAAAGGCGCAAGCGAGCCGGCGTCACTCGAATAGCCAGCCGCGCAAAGGCGCCTTTCTGCTGGGAAAGGCGCGTGGAGTCTGCGAGGCAGGCAGGTTCCTCAGAAAATCCGCTACGCCCATATTCCTCATCTTCTCACTCCCTCTATAGCGGCCATGAAGAAAGCTTTAAAATGAACGGATGGCTGATCGGTTGTATCTGAGTCTGTGGTTCCCCAACTTTCGCCTACCCGCGCTCGCACCGGCGATCGTCTCGGTGTTGAAGCAGTTTGGCGGGGCAGGGCACTCGCCGCGCGTGCATGCTGCGGCCGCATACCCCATCTCCTGGAACGAAGCGCCTGTCTACCAAAGGATTTATGAAGAGGACGAGGTGCAGGAGTCGGCTCCGGAGCGCGCCGTGGCCGAGGCCACAGAGCTCCTGCACGATGACTTTGCCTATGAATTTGAGCTCAGGTGGGATCTGTGGGTAGCGGAAACCGTAGGCGGGCTCGACCCAACCTGGAAGCAGGAGCCGGCCGTGGTGCGGGTGGTCGGTTTTGGACCCCAGTTTGATGAGGGAGCGTACGAGCAAAATGGGCAGGTCCGGGTGGATTTTGGCCTGGACACGCCCTTTCTGCTGGAAGAGATCGACCTGGACCAGGTAGACGCGGAGTACATAAAGCGTAACGTCCAGAAGCTGGTGGAAGTGACCAACCTGATCCAGGAAAACTGCGGCATCAGCAGCCGGTTGCTATGGTCAGATTCGGGTGAGAATCTGGCGCAAAAGCTGATTGCCCGGCTGCAGCGGGTAAATTAGCCCTACTGAGTTTGCATCATGTTGCCGTGGCGAACATCCGCCCCGCATACCCAGAAGATGACGTCTTCGGCCATGTTGGTGGCGTGATCGGCGATCCGCTCCAGGCTACGCGCAATAAAAAGCAGATTGACGGCCGACTGGGCGGCACTGGAATCCTTTGCCAGGCAATCGAGCAGCACAGCCTTCGCTCTGCGGTTCATCTCATCGACCGCGTCATCCATAGCCAGCACGCTGGTAGCTAGCTGGGCATCGTGCTCGGCGAGCGCCTGCAGGGCCTTGCGAACCATGGTCATGGAGAGTTCCGCCATGTGCGGAATGTCGACTGGAAATTCACACGGCTGGCTGCCTGCAAGCTCTTCTGCAAGCAAAGCGATGGTCATGGACTGGTCGCCCACCCGTTCCAAGTCTGAGTTGATTTTGATGGCCGCAAGAACAAAGCGCAGATCCACGGCCATGGGCTGCTCCATGGCCAGAATATCGAGCGCCATCTGATCAATCTCGCGCTCCGAGCGGTTGATGATGGCCTCGTTCAAACGCACATTGGCGCACGCGGAAAGCTCTCCGCGGCAGTGCGCGTCGAGCGCGAGGTGCAGCGTCTGTTCTGCCAAACCAGCCATCTGCAAAAGCCGTTCACGAAGGCTCTCGAGTTTCTGGTGAAACGATATACGGGTCATGGGCCTATGCCTCCTGAACGAATTCTCCCTTTATGTCAGATCTTCGTTCTCGCTAAGACGAGGTAACTGCAGGGGGGTCGGACTGCAGATTGCACCGTTGCCGGGTGCGTAAAACATGCGGTCCGTTGGAATAATATACAGCCTTTAACATTCTATTAACATAAATGTTTTAGAGAGAGGGCCGAATTACACCTAGGTGTTAGGCGGCACCAGGTTGGAAAAACCAAAATGGGAATGTAAGCGCGAGAGGGGAAGAATCTCTTCAAAAAGTACACAACTTCACGGGCTGCGAAAAAACACCCTTACCTGGACGCGCGGGCACCCATCGCGCTTCCAGAGTCGGAAGACTTCTTATCCGGCAACGATCTCGGAGAAGTCGGCGATGCGGGAAAAATCGTTGAGCACGGAAGCTATCAGGGCCAGGCGATTCTTACGCAGATGGGCCTCGGGCGCCATGACCATCACCTGATCGAAGAAATTGTCGATCGCCGGCCGAAGCGTGGCCACACGCTCCAGAGCCTCTCCATACTGCTGCCGGGCACGCAGCGCCTCCACTTCGGGCGCAACTCTCGCCGCCTCGGCGTACAGGCGTTGCTCAGCCGGCTCGATGAGGTATTCGCTCGCGATGGGATCGCCATCCTGTTTTGCTTCTGCCTGGCGAAGGATGTTCTTAATCCGCTTGAACGCAGTGGAAATGGCCAACAAATCGTCTGATCCGCGGACTTGAGTCAGCGCCTGCGCTCGGGCGATCGCGTCTGTCACCGTGGTGAGCCCGGTTGAGAGCACCGCGTTCACCACGTCATAGGCATAACCACGTACTTCGCGCAGGTAGAAGTCGAGGCGTTCCTTGAGAAACGCCCCCACCGCTCCGGCCCGCGGCAGGGATTTCTGGGCCATGGTTTCAAGTGCAGCGAGAGTAAGGGGCAGGCCTGATTCGGCGAGGATTTTTATGATCCCGTTAGCCGCGCGGCGGAGCGCGAATGGGTCTTTGGATCCGCTTGGCTCCAGGCCAATGGCAAACATTTCCGCGACGGTGGCGAGGCGGTCCGCCAGGCCCAGGATCTGTCCTTCCACGGTGACAGGAATTGGATCTTCCACTCCCGCCGGCATGTATTGCGCATAAATGGCCTGCGCTACTGGTTCGCCCAGCCCTTGTGCGCGCGCGTAAAGACCGCCGACGATACCTTGCAGTTCAGTAAATTCTTTCACCAGCTCGGTGGTGAGGTCGGTCTTGGCCAGCAGCGCCGCCTGTTCGAGCGCTGCATGGTCAATCGGAATTCCCTGGACGGCCACTGCGGCCCCCAGAGCTTTGGCCATGAGCAGATTGCTTTCGGTCTTGCTGAAGTAGCTGCCAAGATCCCTTTGAAAGGTAACGGTCTTGAGTGTTTCCAGCCTTTGCTCCAGGGGGAGCTTCTGGTCGTAGTTCCAAAAGAAGCGGGCATCGTTGAAGCGGGCGCGCAAGACGCGCTCGTTGCCATGACGAATGATCGCAGTGCCTTCCGGATCCACTTCGGTATTCAGCACGGCCAGGAAATGAGCAGCCAGGGCGTGCTGCTTGTCTTCGACTGCAAAATACTTCTGGTGGTCCCGCATCACGGTGACCAGAACTTCTTCCGGCAACGCCAGAAATTCGGGCTGGAAGTTGCCGCTTAACACGGTCGGCCATTCCGTAAGATGGGTGACCTGCTCTACCAGGGCCTCGTCCTCGCGCCACCGAGCCTCGGGAAGAGTACGGGTTACCGCGTCGAGAGCCTTACGAATGCGCTCCCGGCGCACGAACACGTCGGCCACCACAAACGCGGTTTCGAGGGTTGCGAGGTAGTCTGCCGGGCGGGTAATGGCGACCGGCCGATCTCCGTGGAGCACACGATGGCCATAACTGACGTTGCCGGCGCGGATGCCGGCGAACTCCAGCGGCACCACGTTTTCGTCCAGCAAGCAAAGCAGCCAGCGGAGAGGGCGTACAAAGCGCTCCGGCTTGTTAGGCCGCCAGTACATAGTCTTGGGCCAGGAGAGGGCGCCTATTTCCTTGCCCAGCTCCTCGCTCAGCACCTTTTCCGCACGCTGGCCTGGCCTCTGCACGGTGGCGGAGGCGTATTCACCTTTGGGCGTGGTGATTTTCCTAAGCGCCGTAACGGGAACTCCAGCTTTTTTGGCGAAGGCTTGCGCCGCTGGTCCGGGCTGTCCCTCAGGGAAGGCTGCTTTCCATGAAGGACCGGTAAGTTCTTCCTCGAGGTCCAGCTGCTGGGCGAGCACACCCTGGACACGCACAGCCAAGCGCCGAGGAGTGGAGTAGCTGGTGATGGTGGTGGCCGCCTCCAGCAAACGCTGCCGCCCAAGCAAGGCTTCTATCCGGCGAGCCAACTCGGCCTGCGCGTCCGCGATCATGCGCGCAGGAATTTCTTCCAGGCCTACCTCGAGTAACAGCTCAGCCATGCGACTCCTGCGCAATCATCCGCGAGTAAGCCTTGGCAACGCCGACGGCGAGGACGCGAATACGGGCAATGATGCCGACCCGCTCAGTCACGGAAATTGCGCCCCGGGCGTCCAGCAGATTGAAGAGATGCGAACACTTGAGGCAGAGATCGTAGGCAGACAGAACGGGAAAACGGCGCCGCTCCGACGGGTTAAGATCCTCCGGCAATTGCGCGGCCCGGCTCAGCAGTTGCTGGCACTCCGCTTCGTAGAGGCGCAGGTGTTCCCACAGCTTCTGCACATCGGCCTCCTCGAAGTTGTAGACCGAGAATTGCACCTCCTCGAGATGCCGGACCTCGCCGTAGGTGACAGGGTTCGGGGTACGCGCCCAAACCACGTCGTAGATCGAGTCGACGTCTTGCAGAAAGGAGGCGATGCGTTCCAGTCCGTAGGTGATTTCCGCCGAGATGGGATCGAGGTCCTGGCCGCCGCATTGCTGGAAATAGGTGAACTGGGTGATTTCCTGGCCATCCAGCATGATCTGCCAGCCGATACCCCAGGCCCCCAGGGTGGGCGCTTCCCAGTTATCTTCCTCAAACTTAAGGTCGTGCTGGCGCAGGTCGATACCGATTGCGGCCAGGGATTCCAGGTAGATTTCCTGCACATTGACGGGCGGGGGCTTCAGCACCACTTGAAATTGGGTGTGTTTGAAAAGCCGGTTTGGGTTCTCACCGTAGCGTCCGTCGGCAGGACGGCGGGATGGCTGCGCATAGGCCACGGAGAACGGTTTTGGGTCCAAAACGCGCAGAAATGTCTCCGGAGACATGGTGCCGGCGCCTACCTCAACGTCATACGGCTGCTGCAACACGCACCCGCGCTCGGCCCAGAAGGTTTGCAGACGAAAGAGGAGTTCCTGAAAGGTTAGAGGGCTGGTTACTTGCGATGCCACGGTTGGATTCTAAACCAAACGTTCGGCTCAGCGATGTCACGATAGCCGTTGGCCGGAGCGTGCGCTCTTGTCGTGGTTTTCTCTCAAGGAAAACCACTCCTCGCCAACTTAAAATGGGCCAAGTAATCGCGAAATCGCTATAAACTAGGTTGCCCGTCGATTCAAGGAGGAGTCCGCCATGCAAAGCCGTGTCGTCGGTACTACCCTGCCGGTTCTCGAGTTCGTCCTGGAGCCCAACGAGTCAGTGGTCTCCGAAGCTGGTGAGCTTTCCTGGATGAGCAGTTCCATCCAGATGGAAACCCACACCCAGTTCGGCGGAGGAGGCGGATTCTTCGGCGCGTTGAAGAGGGTGGCTGGCGGGGGAAGCCTGTTCATGACGGAATACCGTGCGGTGGGCGCCCGTGGCGAGATCGCCTTTGCTACACGGGTTCCAGGGCACATCCAGCCAGTGCAGGTCGGTCCGGGAATGGAGTATCTGATTCATCGCCACGGTTTTCTTTGCGCCACTTCGCAGGTTCAGCTCGGGGTCGGTTTCCAGCAATCTCTGGGTGCCGGGGTCTTCGGTGGAGACGGCTTTTTATTGCAGAAGGTGACCGGGGTGGGCGCCTGCTGGATTGAGTTGTCAGGAGAGTTGATCGTGAAGGATCTCGCGGCTGGAGAGACATTGCGGGTCCATCCGGGGCACGTCGGAGCGTTTCAATCCAGCGTTTCGTTTCAGATCACCCGGATTGCGGGTATCAAGAACATGATATTCGGCGGAGACGGAATATTTCTCGCTGCGCTGACTGGTCCAGGCCGGGTATGGCTGCAAACGCTCCCGATTGCGAAACTAGCGCACCAGTTGATGCATTACATGCCTTCCGCCACCAGAGAGCGGACCGAAGGTGGAGTGGTCGGTGGGATCGTGGGCTCGCTGCTCAATAACGGATAAGCCTTGGGCTACTTTTCCTTCCAGCTCTGTCCTCACCGCAACTCCCGGGTGCCCCACATCTCGCTCGTTTTTCGCGAGATGTGGGATTCCACGGAATTTAACCGTTCTACCCATAG
>Ga0137412_10004468_pt1 | contig 11166 bp, 10 predicted proteins | sample CZODoug2_1_16fun_FD_122160 | JGI IMG/M metagenome (GOLD analysis project Ga0137412, IMG submission 122160) | Vadose zone soil fungal communities from Angelo Coast Range Reserve, California, USA - CZODoug2_1_16fungal (Hybrid Assembly) | ecosystem: Environmental > Terrestrial > Soil > Vadose zone... | reverse complement strand
TGGTGCTGATCGCGCCGAAGGATTCCAATGCAGCGGTGTCGCTGGTCGGAGGTGTCGATCTTGCGGCGCTGCTGAAAGGCGGCCGTCTCGCAATGGGCAACGTCGACACGGTTCCGGCGGGCAAATACGGCAAGGTCGCGCTCGAAAGTCTCCGTGCCTGGGACGGCGTCAAGGATAAGATAGCGCCGGCCGAAAACGTACGGTCCGCACTTCTCTTCGTGTCGCGCGGCGAGGCGCCATTCGGCATCGTCTACCAGACGGATGCCGTTTCCGATCCGGCCGTGAAAATTGTCGGCACGTTTCCCGAAGACTCACATCCTCCGATCATCTATCCGGTTGCTGTCACGAAAACGTCCACCAAACTTGACGCGTCCGTGTTCCTTGAATTTGTCCGGTCACCGGCGGCGCGTGCCGCGTTCGAACGGCAGGGATTTACGATCCTCGCTCCAGGAGGAGGGCAGCGCTTCTGACGCGTAGCGAAATCTAGATCTGAATCAGGTGGCCTTGTTTGGAGTCCCGCCTTTACGGCGGCTTCGCCGCGGGCGGCTCTTTCTTTCTTGCTCGCGATTCAAGGCCGCCTAAAGGCGGGACTCCAAACGACGGGAGTCCACGGACCCGTAGCACTTGTTGGCCGAAGTGTCCCAAGGACATTCAATCATCCACCTGATGCATACCAAGCTTCCCGATTTTTGCTCGCGTGTCATCATTGCGCAGGGCAGCAAGGAAGGCTTGCACCGCCGGGCGCTGCCGGCGGCTTTCAACCAAGAGAAAATCGTAGTCTTCAGGGCCGATCGGCAGGAAGCCGAGCCCGTAAAGTTGCGCGATTGATTCAATCGCGATGCCCCAGTCTGCGCGGCCCTGCGCGACTGCGGCGGCGACTGCATTGTGCGAGCGCGGCTGGTTGCTGTAACCTGCGGGCCGCACGCCCCCGAGGAGTTGATCGATCAGCACGCGTGTACCGGCACCGGCGTTTCGATTGATCATGAGGCAGTTCTCGTCGGAGAGTGCGCCTTTGATCGCCTCGACGGCGCTGCGGCCGGCAAAACGTGCATCGCCGGGCCGATGGACGAAACCCTGCATACGCTGCCACCCCTTGACGAGCGCAAGTCCCGGACGCACGAGGTGCGCGTTGTAAACCCCTGTGGCCGGATCGATGAGATGCACGGGTGCGAGATCGCATTCGGCGCGCTCGGCAGCGGTCACGCCTCCGAGACTGCCGACCGCAATGGCGCGCGCCGAAAATCCCGCCTCAGCGAGCGTGCCCACGACTACGTCGAGGGCGATGCAATGGCTGCCCATGATCACAAGATCGGGCAATGCAGCGGCATTGCCGATCAGGGTGACGCGGGTGCGTGTACCGGCGTCGAGTGATGAGGCAAGTGCGTCGATTTCGAGAAACCCGTCAGCTTGCGAAAAGCTCGTGACCGAACCGGACCCTTTCGGGGTCGGGAATGCGACCGGCCCATGCTCGCCGTCGGCCAGCGCGACCAGGATGAATTCGCGACGCCCGAGTTCGGAGATAATTCGCACAGGCGTTTCGGCCTCGATGGTGCGCGCGCCTTCGGGCGGCAGTCCGGCAAGTGACCTTATCAACGGCGCGATGAAGGCATGAAAGATGAAAATCGCAGATGTCGGGAAGCCCGGCAGCACCGCAAGCGGTGTGCGGTCGACAACCGCAAGGCACAGCGGCTTGCCAGGCTTGAGGGCCACGCCATGCACGATAATGCCCGGGGAGCCTAGGCGCGATACAACACGGTGGCAGAGGTCGCCGGCGCCTTTCGAGGTGCCACCGCTAAGCAAGACGATATCACAGCTCGCGAGGGCGGAGCGCACTGTGACTTCAAGCGTGGCTTCATCGTCCGGGATGGCGCCGAAGGCAACCGCCTCGCCGCCGGCCTCCGTCACTGCCGCGGCGATGATCGGACCGTTGCTGTCATAGACGGAAGCGGGCTTGAGAGGCGCCCCAGGTGGCGTCAACTCGTCGCCCGTTGAAATGACCGCGACCCTCGGCCTGCGCACCACGTCAAGGTTGGCAATTCCGCAGGCAGCCAGCATGCCGATTTCGCGCGAGCCAATGCGGGCGCTGCGGCGGAGCACCACCTCGCCCCTGGCGATGTCGGAGCCCGCATAGGCGATGAACTGTCCAGGCGCGATCGAACGGCGGACGTCGATCTCGGGCGCGGCTGCGTGTTCGACCAGGTCGGTGTGCTCGATCATGACCACGGCATCCGCACCACGCGGGAGCACGCCGCCGGTAGCAATTGTGCTGGCCGTGCCGGAGGCAACGGTCAGCGTCGGTGCGTGACCGCAAACGATGACCTCGTCATTGAGCCGCAGACGCCGCGGCCCCATGTCGGTCGCGCCGGCCATGTCGCTTGCGCGCACGGCGAAGCCATCGACGCTCGCGCGGTCGAAGGGGGGAACGTCAATCGGCGCGGTCACGTCATGGGCGAGCACCCGTCCGAGCGCCGCCACCAAAGTGACGGTCTCGGCACCAAGCGGCAAATGTGAGGTAAGGCGGGCAAAACGCGCGCGCGCCTCTTCGGCCGACACCACTTGAAGAAACTGTTCCTGGCGCGCCGCGCGTCGGACGGCAGCCAGCAGGTCGGCGGTCTGTTCCAGTGTTCGTTGGGCAAGGTCGGTCATGGCCAGGCTCTTACCACGACCTTACCAAAGGCGGGATAACCTTCACTGTCGGGAGGCACCAGGATCCAGCCATCAGCTGCTGCGACTGCGGCGAGCGGCCAATAGCCGGAAGCGAGCGGATCCGCCGCACCATCGTGGACACGCACTGGAATGACTTCCGTCATACCGAGGGAGGAGGCGACTTTCCGCGTTAGCGTAGCTGCGGATGTCGGTTGCTCCTCGCGCAAGCCTGAAAGGCGAGCGAGCAGTGGCCAGCCGATGACCAGCCAGACTGCCAGCGCGGCGTCGAAGCGGCCGGGAATGAGCAGCACCGGTCGCGCGCCCACGCGTCCCAAGGCTGCGGTCTCTCCCGGGGAAACCGCGATACCGTGGATATCGACGCCGCCCAGCCGCGCCAGCGTGTGCACGCTTGTATCCGAGTGTCCGCTGCCGGTTCCGCCAAACGCGATGACGGCATCGGCAGTTGCATCGCTGAGCGCTGCGCTGAGGCTTTCAGCATGCGGCGCCGTCGCGCTCGTTTCCTCCACCAAGCCACCGGCCGCAGTGATGGCGCGCGCGATCAAGCCGCGGACGGGCGCGATTACGCCATCACTGTCGGTACGCGCCTGCACCAACCGGATGCGCGGCTCGCGCACGGACACGCGTTCAACGCCGGCAATCGCAAGGACTGATCGATCGATATCACGCAGCCGCTGTCCCGCCCGGCGCAAGATCACGCCGGCGCGGACGTCACCGTCAGGGATGAGCACACCCTCGCCAACTGCGACTGGAAGTAGCGCGGCGTAGCGACCGTCGCGGAGGGTTACGGCATCGAGCGGTGCGACCGCATCCGTGCCCTCCGGCAAAACATCCCCGACCTCGACCCGCGACTGCGCGGATAGCGTAACCGGCGTGTAGGCACTGGCATCCGCTGTTGCCTCAGCGGAAACCGCAAACCCATCCCGTAGCGCGCATGCGGCGGCGGGCAGGCCAGTGGGTGCCAATACATCTTCGGCCAATACGCCGCCGACGCTATGGAGGTCGCCCGAGCGCGGTGCCACTGCGGCGACATGCGTGTCGATCCACGAGAGTACATCGCTGACGGGGGTGAGCCGCGCGATCCGCTGTGTCTTGGATTCAGTCGACATCGAAGCCTACTTGATCCCGAGAATCATCCGCGCAAGCGCCATGCGCAATACCTCGACCGCGCCCTCGGTGATCATCATGCTGCGCTGGTCGCGGAAGAAGCGCTCGATCGGCAATTCCTTCGACAGGCCCATGCCGCCATGGATTTGCATGCAGCGGTTGGCTGCCTGGAACGACTGTTCATCGCCAAAAATTTTGACCATGAAGGCCACTTCCCGGCAGTCCTCGCCACGGTCGGCCTTCCATGCCGCATGATAGAGCATCAGCCGCAATTTGTGCGCGTCCATGTAGATTTCAGTGAGCGGCCATTGCACCGACTGACGCTCGGCCAGGTATGCGCCGAAAGTCTTGCGCTGTTTGGCGTAGGCGGATCCCAGATCGAAGCAGCGCTCCATGATGCCGAGGCTGCGCGCGCCGTGGCGGATGCGCCCGGAATTGAGCCACGACTGCGCGTGCCGGAAACCGTCGCCCTCGTTGCCGATCCGTTTCCAGGCCGGCACCCGCACATTGTCAAAGACGATTTCGCAGGGCTTGTCGTCGACCATCAGGTCATAAGATGCCGACACCTTGACGCCCGGCGTATTCATGTCGACCAGGAAGCCCGTGATGCCGCCGCGCGCACGCTTTTCGGGATCGGTCACAGTAAACACCTGCGTGAAGTCAGCCTCGTCGGCGCCGGTGATGAAGCGCTTGACTCCGTTGATGACGTAGTCGTCGCCGTCGCGCACCGCGCGCGTACGCATGGCGGCCGGATCAGAACCGGCATCGGCCTCCGTCTGGGCAAAGCAACTTGTCTTTTCGCCGCGGATGACCGGCATCAGATATTCGTCGCGTGCGCGGCCCGTGAGTGTGTAGAGGATCGGGCTCACCGGAAAGCCGAATATGCTGAGCGCGCGCGACGGCAGCGCCGTGGTTCGCGACACTTCGCTCCAGACGATGACCTTCGCCATCATGCCGAGGCCCAGCCCGCCGAATTCCTCGGGTACGTCGTAGTTCCAGAGCCCGAGTTCGTCGACCTTCGGGCGCAGTTTTTTCGGCAGCTCCTTCTGCAGCCTGATGTCGCCCACGACCTCGCGCTCAAGCGGGATCAATTCCCGGTCGACGAATTTACGAAGATTTTCTTTGAGGAGCTTGAGTTCGTCGGGCAGTTCGAAGTCCATTCTGGCCTCGTGGAAAGTCAAGGTCGTTGCGGGGAAGATTTGTTCAGTGTGGGTGCGCCAATACTTGATACATACAACGTCCAGGACGAGTTGCAAAAAAGTCCTCATGGCGGGGAGCCCGACAATAGGAGGTGAGGGCACCGTCCATTCAGGCTTCCAGCGAATTCAGAAAGTGCCTAATATCCGCGCGAGATAGGGGTTGAACTGGGGACACTTGGTTCAAAGCTTCGAAATTGCGACGACCGGCCACGGGCCTTAATCCATTGATCACGGAGCCTCGGTATGACATTCCGCGCCCGAATTCTCAATTGGCTCCGTGTCGCTGCGTGGATGCCCGTTCTCCTAACGGCGAACGTCGCCGTGGCACAAACCCAAGGCCCACCCGATCCGGCCGAAAAATTGATGACGTTTTTCTATGCGGATCCACGCCCGGAGCGCCTCGTCGGCTTTTTTGACGAGTTCGGAAAGCTACCGGGATTGCGGAACTGGCAGGCGTATCAACCAATCGTAGGTTTGTTTGCGGTTGTGTTCCGATCTCATCCAAGTTGGATTGACCGGCTGATTCCCGCTAAGCCGGACGCAAAGACCATCGAAACCCTTGCGGTGGCCTTGCGGCTTTCGAGCAATGTATTGAAATCCGATAATCTACGATCGAGATTTAAGGAAATAGAATTGGACGAGCGGTTGAAGTCCGAGTTAGCTGGCCTCCCGACGCGATTGGAGAATCTGCAGATCGCGACCCCGACGCATCTGGATATTTTATGGGGCGCTGCCTTCGGGAGTGGAGATGCTCGCTATGTCCGTTTGATCATCGACTACTTTGCTCAGACTGCAAATCGATCGGAAGATACTGCGATAGATGTCGCTAAGACGGTCGTGGCCATGATCGGTGGGCCCAAGGAGGGGCTGCAGGGACTGCGTACAAAATATGGCGACGAGGTCGCGCGACAAATTATATATTCCGCAAGTGCATTATGGGCGTTGCAGTCAAACGCTAGACAGCACGCTTTCGTTGATCAGGCCGTGGCGAAATACATAAGCGAACGGTCGGGCACGCCCGCCGCAAAGGCTCTGACGGCGCTACGACAACGCAAGTGAATGCGCGCAACCTGGGGTCTGTCTTCAATTTTCGTGTCTCACGACAGGGGTGCACTCCTAGGGACAGACCCCCATTTTCTCCGGAGCACAGCTTGTGGATACCCCGGCTTCCCTCAAACTCTATGCGCGCGGACGCGAGGCCTGGAATGCCTGGTCGGACGCCCAGCGCGCCAAGCGGCAGGCGCTTGAAATCTGCTCGCTGTGGAAAATAGCAAAAGACCGTCGCGGCGAGCCCTATCCGGCGAATCGCGAAACCGCAAACTGGCTGAAAGAGAGCGAAGCTCTCTTCTCTTATCATGAATTCAAAGAGCCGGTGGATTTCAGCGGATTTGTTTTTGCGGGCTATGCGAGTTTCGTTGGTACGAAATTTCGTGCGTCCGCGCGATTTTCAGTCGCACAATTCGAGCGGGGAGCGGCTTTCAGTTTTGCGCGCTTCAGGCAAGCGGCGGACTTTGCGCAAAGCCGCTTTGTCTCTGAAGGCTTCTTCATGAACGCTCAGTTCGATTCCACCGCTTGCTTTGACCAGGCAAAGTTTGAGAGCAACAAAGCTGTCGAAAGCATGCGCGGCAGGCTGTCGCTTGCCGAGGCAAGATTTCGCGGTGAGGCGAGTTTCGAAAATGCCCAAATTGCAGGCGTCGCTGATTTCTCGAAAGCCCGCTTTGCCCAGAGCGTGAGTTTCAACGGAGCGGAATTTTGCTCCGGCATCTTCATGCCGGGGGCGGTTTTCTTAGGCGAAGCGCGCTTCCAAGGGGCGCGATTGATGGGGGAGGCCGGTCTCGACAAGGTCGCATTTGCGATTCCGCCGAAGCTTGACTAAGCAGGGATTCGTTGGTCGACCAACGGATCAGAATTTCCTGTTTGGAGTCCCGCCTTTAGGCGGCTCTACCTTCAAGTAAGAAAGGCCGCCCGCGGCGAAGCCGCCGTAATGGCGGGACTCGAACGAGAAATTCCGATGGGGAGAGTTTGAAGTCCAACGCTAGGAAGAACAAATTTTCCTCAAAGCCTGAAACGGAGCGTCTCACCACGGAATCATCCCCTGGTGCGAGGAGGCGCAAGGTATTTGGTGTACCATTGAACCAAGGCGGCGCGTTGATCTACTCCGCGCGGCCGCGAACGGGTCGAACTGGCCGGTACGAGGACCATGCCCATGATGCCAAACATGACCAACGCAATCAAGACGGTGGCAAAGATATCGATCATAGGATAGCGCCTCCCGCTTATGATCGCATTAGTCGCGCGGGGAGGCGCAGCGGTTCCTTGTTTGCTGCTTATTTTTGCTGCGGCAACATCTTATTGTATGCAGGTGCCGCCATCGATCGCAGGTTGTGAGATTTTGTGGTTTGCTGCAATCGCATTCGTTCCGCTTCACCGAATTGGCGGGGCGTATTGGATGCCGCCGCGGTCCCACAAGCTGTTGATGCCACGCGGGATCGCCAACTTTGAGGAACTGCCGACATTGCGCTCGAACACCTCGCCATAGTTTCCGACCAGACGAACAATTCGCGCAGCCCAATCCTTGGTTAGACCCAGTTGCTCCCCATAACTCCCTTCAAGTCCTAGAAGGCGCCGAACATCGGGACGCTGCGACTTCATGGCTTCGTCGATGTTCGCCCGGCTAACGCCCAGTTCTTCGGCGTTCACCATCGCAAAATGGGCCCACTTGACGATGGTTTGCCACTGAGGATCGTCCTGGCGAATCGCGGGACCAAGGGGCTCTTTCGAGATGATATCCGGAAGGATATCATGATCGAGCGGAGCCGATAATGTCACGCGCTGCGCGTGCAGTTGCGAGGAGTCGGACGTGATGGCGTCGCAACGACCGGCCGCATAGGCATTCAACGCTTCGTCCGCGGTCGCGAAGGTCGTCACTTTGTAAGTCAGGCGGGCGTTTCTGAAATAGTCCGCAAGATTGACTTCGGTGGTCGTGCCGGATTGGGCGCAGATCATCTTATCGGCAAGATCAGGTGGGGATTCGATTTTGCGCGCCTTGGGGACCATGAAGCCCTGGCCATCGTAAAAAGTTGTAGCGGCGAATATGATTCCGAGTTCGGCTTCCCGCCCCAATGTCCAGGTCGTGTTTCGCGATAAAACATCAATTCGTTTGGATTGAAGTGCGACAAGGCGCTCACTCGCGGAGAGCGGTACGAATTGGACCTTGGAAACATCGTTGAAAACGGCAGCAGCGAGAGTGCGGCAAAAATCAGCGTCAAAGCCTGTCCATCGGCCTTGCTCGCCCTGGATGGAAAAGCCCGGCAGGCCTTGACTTACTCCACAGATGAGTTGGCCGCGATCCCGCACGGACTTCAGGGTTTGCGCATGTGCGGTCGTTGCCGTGACAGCAATTGCGGCTGCCGCGGCGATAAAGGATTTGGTGGTCATTGAAACATCTCTCCCCAAGCAGGCCGGTTACAAAGTAGGCGCATGTCGCACGACGACCTTGGTTCCAACCGGCACCCGGCCATAAAGGTCGATGATGTCGCCGTTCACCAGGCGAAAGCATCCTGACGAAACCGCGCTGCCGATCGTCTGGGGCTGATTGGTTCCGTGAACGCGGTAGACGGTGTTGCCGATATAGAGCGCGCGAGCGCCCATCGGATTTCCCGCGCCGCCGGCCATGAAACGAGGAAGGTACGGTTGCCGTTGGATCATTTCCGGCGGCGGCGTCCAGTCAGGCCATTCTTGTTTGCGGGTAATCTTGTGAATGCCCGACCATTGAAATCCGTCGCGTCCAACGCCTATTCCATAGCGGATGGCGCGGTTGTCGCCTTGCACCAGATACAAGAAACGTTCCGAGGTATGAACCACGATGGTGCCTGGCGGTTCGGTCGTCCGGAAGTACACGGCCTGGCGCTGCAACGCGATGTCGAGCCGCTCTTCGGCCGCGTTTGGCACATAGCCGGGTTGGTCTTCTAAGTGTTCGAATGAGCGGCCTAACTGGGCATGTGCCGGTTGGACGCTATTGGCACTCATCATGGCGACTAGGCCGAAGCCTATCAATATAGGCAGTTTCGCTCGCATTCTTCCTCCCATCAACCCAACGCCAAGCCCCACCATGCCAAATCGGTGTCCAAGCGCGGGCCAAGCTCGCGTTTACCATGAATATTGCCGTCAAAACTGTGGCATGTCGATCCCACCGGCTGTGCCGGATGGTTCCAATCTACCGCCCGATCGCGGCGCGTTGAAGGCAGGCGATCAGCCAATACCCCGGGGAAGTTTGCTCGGCCAGCGCCCGTCCGCCCCCGTTATCGACGCGCCTTGATGAGCGCATGCAAGCGCGCGGGCGTCACCGGCAGCCGCGTGACCGCGCCCGGCTGTCCGATGGCATTGTCGATCGCAGCCGCGATCGCGGCGCCGGCCGCATTGACGCCGCCTTCGCCTGCACCTTTGAGGCCGAGTGGATTGCGTGGGCTTGGCGCATCCTGGGTGAGCAGCAGGTGAGGCTCTATGACTGGAACCGAAGCGCACTCAGTACTTTCGAGGTATATCGCAGCGCATTAGACGATTAATTCACCCCGGCGGCATTAATCTCAAACTAACCGGATAGATGCCGGTTCATTGATAGCAAACAGGTTAAGATCAAAGGATGGCCCAAAAGGTCCTGATTACCGGAGGACTGGGATTCATCGGGCTGGCGCTTGCCCGGACATTGGTCCGGCGTGGCATGACGGTACGCCTGTTGGACAATCTGAGTCCGCAAATCCATGGCGTGGACCCACAGCTCGAATTGGGTGCTTTGCTCGAAAAACACCATGTAGAAGTCATGCGCGGCGACGTCTGCGAGCGCCGGGACTGGGTTTTGGCTCTGCGGGATGTCTCCTCGGTCGTCCACCTGGCGGCTGAGACAGGGACCGGCCAGTCTATGTATCGGATTGGCGACTACACCAGCACCAATGTCATGGGCACAGCCCTGCTGCTCGATGTCCTGACCAACGACCTTCATGGAGTCAAAAAGCTCGTGCTGGCTTCTTCCCGCTCGGTTTATGGGGAAGGTGCCTACCACTGCGCCGGCTGCGGCCCGGTTTACCCACCCATGCGTAGCCTGGGTGGTCTGCAGGCAAGTCAATGGGAGCCGCGTTGCCCCGTTTGTGGCGGCACGATCCAACCGGTTGCCACCCCGGAAACCGCCAGAACCAGCCCTGCGTCCGTCTATGCGGCTACCAAGCTGGCCCAGGAAGACCTGGTGCGGATTGTCGCCAATGCCCTCGGCATACCCTTCCTGATCTTTCGCCTGCAGAACGTTTACGGAGAAGGCCAGTCTCTGAACAACCCGTACACCGGTATCCTGTCAATCTTTTCCAATCGGATTCGCCAGGGTAAGGAAATTGTTCTGTTCGAAGACGGCCAGGAAAGCCGTGATTTTGTGCATGTGTCGGATGTGGTGGAGGCAATGACCCTCGGCCTGACGTCGGACGGTGGCGATGGTCTAACCCTGAATGTGGGATCGGGCGCACAGGTGAGCGTGGAAATGATTGCACAAAGCCTGAAGCAGCAATTCCGGGATTCCAGCGCACCGGTGCTCGTGTCCGGCCAATACCGATTGGGTGACATTCGCCACAACTACGCCGATTTGTCGGCCATTCGACAGTTCCTGGCCTTCTCTCCGAAAGTGCCGCTCGAGGAAGGCATGGCGCGATTCGTGCGCTGGGTAAAAACGCAACCCATCATCCAGAACGGGACAGAAGACGGCTTGGATCGCGCCAATCGAGAGTTGATCGAGCGTGGCCTCATGAAGGCCTGAGCAAATGCTTAAGTCCCTGCTCTATGCAGATCTTGAACGGCAGTTGGAATTGAGTGGCCAGCCGCGTGCTAGAGCTTCCTTGACGCGTTTCTTACGCAGATTGCTTCATCCGAGGTTCTTGCCCGTGGTCCTTTGCCGTTGCAGCCGCGCCGCCCTGTTGAACGGAATTCCGGCGTTGGCACACTTGTTGTCTTATTTGAATCAAATCCTCTTCGGCATCGAGATCTCACCCAGATGCGTTATTGGTCCCGGTATATTCTTCCCCCATACTTCGGGAACCGTGATCGGCGCATCAAAAATCGGGAGGGATGTGACCATCTTCCAGGGTGTTACCTTGGGGGCCAGGCAAATCGACATGAGCTATGACCTGTCTCTTAGGCCCGAACTTGGTGATTGTGT
>Ga0137412_10004466_pt1 | contig 11168 bp, 11 predicted proteins | sample CZODoug2_1_16fun_FD_122160 | JGI IMG/M metagenome (GOLD analysis project Ga0137412, IMG submission 122160) | Vadose zone soil fungal communities from Angelo Coast Range Reserve, California, USA - CZODoug2_1_16fungal (Hybrid Assembly) | ecosystem: Environmental > Terrestrial > Soil > Vadose zone... | reverse complement strand
GGGCCAGAGCTGGCGGCGAAGCCGGCTGCTGATGCCGTCGGCGACCACCACCAGCTCGCCATGCAGGGTGTGGTAGTCGTCGCCGGAGCGATAGGCGACGGCGCCGTCCTCGGTGACCTTGGTGACCTCGGCCCCGGCCACGATCGAGTCCGCCGGCACGGCCGAGCCGATCGCGTTGAGCAGGTCGGCGCGCAGCAGGGCGATGGAGATGAGCCCGCGCTGGTGCATCACCAGCGGGTCGACGCCGTGCATGATCCGGCGGCCCGAAGGCGCGCGGACCCCGGGCGGCACGACGACGGACGCGACCGCGTGGACGGCCTCGAGCGCGCCGAGCTGGCCCAGCGCCCGCTGGGCGCTGGGCATGAGCGAGATGCCGGCGCCGATCTCCCGCAGCGTCTCGGCCCGCTCCAGAACCCTGACCTGCCAACCGATGCGGTGCAGCCCCGCGGCGGCGGACAGGCCGCCGATGCCGCCGCCGACGACGATCGCGTGCGCGGCCTTCACTGCTGCGCCCGGTATTCCAGGATGGCCAGGTTGCCCGGCTGCGGGTCGTTGGCCGGCTCGAAGCCCTCGGCCGCCATCACCCGGTGCCACTCGTCGGCGCCGCGCTCCCGGCCGCCCAGGGCGGCGAGCATCTCGATGTCGGTGAGCTTGCCGATGTCCCAGCCGCCCGGCGCGGTCAGCACCATGTCCACGATCAGCAGCCGCGCCGACTGGCCGTCGCCGATGGCGGTACGGATGGTGCGGGCGATCCGGGCGGCGTCCCGGTCGTTCCAGTTGTGCATGGCGTGCTTGATCAGGTACGCGTCGCAGCCGGTCGGCAGACTGCTGAAGAAGTCGGACGGAACGATCTCGACCCGGTCGGCGACCCCGGCGGCCGCCATCACCTCCGGCGCGTCCGCGACCACGTGCGGCAGGTCGCACAGCACGCCCGAGGACTCCGGGAACCGGGTGAGGATGTCGGCCAGGAACTGCCCCTTGCCGCCGCCGACGTCGGCGATCCGCTTGAACCGCGCGAAGTCGAACTCGTCGAGGATCTGGTTCGTGGCCGGATAGCGGTTCTGGGTCATGGCCCGGTCGAACAGCTCGCTGCGGTCCGGGTTGGTCTTCAGGTACTCGAAGAAGGACATGTCGAAGATGTGGTCGAACGAGGTCTCGCCGGTCCGCACGGTGTGCAGCAGGTCCTCGTACGGCCGCCACATCATCGGGTCCGAGGCGAACAGGAACATGTCCCGCACGCTGTCGGCCAGGCCGGTGCGCAGCGCGTCCGACGCCGGCGTCAGCTCGAAGGCCCGGCCCGGCCCCTCCGCGAAGATGCCCGCCGCCGCGCTGCACCGCAGCACGCGGTAGAGCGCGTCCGGGTCGGTGTCGGTCGCCTTGGCCAGTTCGTCGGCGGTCTTCGCGCCGTCCGCGAGCAGGTCCGGCACTCCCAGCTCGACCAGGGGACGCAGCGCGCCGATGGTCCACTTGGCCGTGAATAGGGCGAGCACCCGTTGCCGTTGCGGCAGAAGAGCGGAGAATACGTCGAGCAAGCCGTCCTTGATGTCCACCGCGAACTCCTCGCGTCACCTGCGGGTCAACGACCGGTGCAGCGTGGCCCACGGCCCTGGTACACGGTTGGTCAGGCGCTCGGGCACCCTCCGACCGCCGCTGGATCGGATCCCCACTGGCGCCTGTGAACCTCACAGCTCACAGCACCCGACGTCGCGACGGAGAGCAGGATGACCACTACCGAACCGGATCTCATGCATTCCACGGCCTTTGTCGACGGTATACCGCACGACTACTTCCGTGAGCTGCGCAACCGCGAGGGCCTGTGGCGCGCGGACAACCACGAGGGCGACGAGTTCTGGTACGTAGTGCGACACGCCGACGTCGTGGCCGCCTCCAGGGACACCAAGCTCTTCTCGTCCTACCCGACGACGATGACCCGGTTCCGCGAGGTGACCTCCAAGCTGCGGGACATCTCGTTCATCGACCCGCCCGACCACACCCGGATGCGCCGGCTGGCGCTGAAGGCCTTCACCCCGACCCGAATCGCCGCGCTGGAGGACCCGGTCGGCAAGGTCATCGAGCAGGTCTGGGCCCACGCCCGCGAGCTGGGCAGGTTCGACCTGGCCACCGAGGTGTCGCTGGAGGTGCCGGTCCGGGCGCTGGCCGAGCTGATCGGCATCCCGGACGCCGAACGGGAGTACGCGTACGCCTGGGCCAAGCGGACGGTCAACCGCAGCCACCCGGACTACGACCAGGACACGCGGCAGACCGACCAGATGTTCCGCGAGATGTTCGAGTACCTCAAGGACCTGGTGGAGCGCCGCCGCGCCGAGCCGGGCGAGGGCATGATCAGCGTGCTGCTGTCCACGCCGGTGCGCGACCAGCTGCTCAGCACCGACGAGATCGCCCAGTTCACCATGACCATGCTGGGCGGCAGCGAGTCCACCTACAGCGCGCTGACCGGCGCCGTGCTGGCGCTGCTGAACAATCCGGACCAGCTGGCGCTGCTGCGCGCGGACCGGAGCCTGATTCCCAGCGCCGTGCAGGAGGTCCTGCGTTGGGTCACACCGGTCACGCACTTCGCCCGCACCGTCACCGAGGACTGCGTGGTCGCCGGCCAGCAGATCAAGGCCGGCGACCTGGCCGCGCTGTGGTTCAGCTCGGCCAACTTCGACGAGAAGGTGTTCCGGGACCCGCTGAAGTTCGACGTGACCCGCAACCCCAACCCGCACATCACGTTCGGCGGCGGCGGCCCGCACGTGTGCATCGGCCGGCTGCTGGCCATGATGGAGCTGCGGCACCTGATCCAGGCGGTGGTGGACGACCCGCGGCTGCGACTGGACGGCCCGGCGGAGTGGGCGCACACCAACTTCACCAACAGCATCCGGTCCCTGCCGGTGACCCTGAACTGACCACGGGCGCCGGCGGCGGGTCCTTCGATCCCCAGCCCCGCCGCCGGCGCCGCTCCCCCACCAGGAGAACCCGGCATGACGAACGAACCGCCGTTGGATCCACGGATCACCCAGTCGCTGGAGACCTACGACGAGCGCACCCTCCAGATCTACGACAAGCTCGTGCTCGGCCTGTTCTGCCCACTGGTGTGGGGGTGCGGGGCGGGCCCGATGCGCCGCCTGTACGACCGGTCGGTCGGCCGCCGGCACCTGGACGTCGGCCCGGGCACCGGGTACTTCGTGGACAAGACCCGGTGGCGGGTGCAGGATCCGCAGATCACCCTGCTCGATCTGAACGAGGAGTGCCTGCGAGTGTCGGCGCGCCGGCTGGTCCGGTTCCGGCCGGACACCTGCCAGGCCAACCTGCTCGACCCGCTGCCCCTGCCGCCCGACCACTTCGACTCGGTCGGGCTGAACCTGGTGTTCCACACCATTCCCGGCGGCTGGGAGGCCAAGGGCGTCATCTTCGACCACCTCGCCAAGGTGGTGCGGCCGGGCGGCCGGGTGTTCGGCAGCACCATCCTCGCCGAGGGCGTGCCGATGAACTGGCTGACTCACAAGGCGCTGCTGGCCCAGCACGAGCGGGGCAACTTCCAGAACCAGGGCGACGACTCGGACGGCCTGCGGCGGCAGCTCAACCGATACCTCCCGAACCACAATCTGGTGATCAGGGGCACGACCGCGCTGTTTCGCGCGGTCGTCGACTAGCTCCGGACGACAAGGGGGCGTCGGTCACCGACGCCCCCGGTTGTCCGTCAACGCCCGTTGGCTCGCCGCAGCACCAACTCCGCGAACGCCCACTCGTACTTGGCGCCCAGCGAGAACTGCTCGATCAGCCGGGCGCGGTCGGCTGGCGAGCAGTCGGCGCCGATCTCGTCCACCATCCGCAGGAACTCCTGGACCCCGCGTTCGAACCCCGGGCCCGAGTCGTAGGCGTCGATCCAAGGCCGGTAGCGGGACTCCGCCGACCGTTTCGCCGTCAATTCGTTGCTCAGATGCAGGTTGAACCACACCATCGGCAGTACACCGCCGATGGCGGCCGGCAGCGAACCCGTTGTGGTGGCGGCGAAGAAGGCGCAGTGCGCCTGGGTGGCCGGGTCCGCCCGGGGCCGCTCGGCCAGCGCGGGCTGGTCCATTTTCGGTGCCAGCTCGACAAAGGCGGCGCGCAGCCGGCCGGCCGACTCCAGCGTCGCACCGGCGCACTGGGTCAACAGCGCCGCATGCGAGTCGTCGACGGCGATTGACGCGCAGCGCGCCAGCGCACGGCCGAAGGCAGGCAACAGATAGCCGGTGTCCTGTTCCACGAAGTAGGTCAGCACGCCGTCGGCCAGCGACCCGTCCCGCAGGCCGGACCAGAACGGATGGGCGTTCACCTCGCGCAGCATGGGTTCGCCGAGCTCCCACAGGTCGTCGCGCAGCATGGGCACTCCTTCCTCACCGGACATCCCGGCCAGCGTGCCCGCCACGCCTGGGAATCGGTTGGATCCCAACACCAACCGCTCTCGTTGCGGCGCTGCGACCGTTGCACGAAACAGGTCTCCTCCCGTCCGGCGCCACGCGCCGCTGAGCGAATCGAAAGAGGTCCGACCCATGGTTGTCAGACTTCCGATCCCGACCACGGTGAGCCTGCACTACCGGGTCGGCGCGGACAACTTCGTGGGTTCCACCAGCCAGGAGGAGATCGTGCACTTCATGGCGCTGACCGAGCCGGAGGTGCGTGCCGCAAGCTCGGTTGGCCACACGTGGTGACCGTGGCCGACCCGGGGAAGCCGCTCAGTCGCGGCAAAACGGCGGCAATCGTCGTCGGCCTGCTGCTGGGCGTGCTGCTGTCGGCGCTCGACAACACCATCGTCAGCGCGGCGATCCGCACCATCGCCGACGACCTGGACGGGCTGAGCCTGCAGGCCTGGGCGACGACCGCCTACCTCATCACGTCCACGCTCAGCACCCCGCTCTGCGGCAAGCTGGGCGACATCTTCGGCCGCAAGCGGATGTACCTGATCTCCATCACAATCTTCCTGATCGGCTCGGTCGCCAGCGCCACCTCGATGTCCATGGTCGAGCTGGCCGCGTTCCGCGCGGTCCAGGGCGCCGGCACCGGCGGGCTCATCTCGCTGGTCCTGGTGATCATCGCGGACATCGCGCCGCCGCGCCAGGCGGCCAAGTACCAGACCGCCTTCGTCACCGTGTTCAGCACGTCCAACCTGGTCGGGCCGGCCGTCGGCGGGCTGCTCGCGGCGCAGGCGTCGATCCTGGGCATCGCCGGCTGGCGCTGGGTGTTCCTGGTCAACCTGCCGATCGGCGCGGCGGCCGTCGCCGTCGTTGCGAACACGCTGCACCGCAGGCACCAGCGCCAGAAACATCGCATTGACTGGCTGGGCACCGCGACCATCACGGCCGCGGTTGTCCCCATGCTGCTGGTGACCGGCGAGGGACCGGAGTGGGGCTGGACCTCGACCAGGGCCATCGCCTGCTACGCGACGGCGGTGGCCGGACTCGTCGCGTTTTTCCCCGTCGAACGGCGGATGAAGGACGCCGCCCTGGTGCCGCCGCGGCTGTTCCGGGAGCGGTCGTTCCTGCTCGCCTGCCTCGCCACGATGGTGGTCGGCGCCGCCATGTTTGGCGCGATGTCGCTGTTCCCGCAGTACTTCCAGATCGTCAAGGGCACGTCTGCGACGACCGCCGGCCTGCTCATGATCCCCGTAATGGTCGGACTGACCGTGTCGTCCGGGATTTCCGCGATGCTGATCTCCCGCACCGGTCGGTACAAGATCTTCCCGCTGATCGGCATCGTGCTGATGAGCGTCGCGACGGTGCTGTTCTGCCGGATTGGCGTGGACACGTCGTTGGTCGAGTCAGAGGCCTACCTGGCGGTCTTCGGCCTGGGTCTGGGCCTGTCGATCCAGCCGCTCATTCTGGCGGCTCAGAACGCGGTGCCGGCGGCGGATGTCGGTGTGGCCACCTCGCTGGCGATATTGTTCCAGCAGATGGGCGGCATCATCGGCACGTCGATGGTGATCGCCGCGATGTTCGACGGGGTCGTGGGCAAGATCGGGAACGCATTGCGCGTGTCGCTGACCGATCCGGCCTACCTCGCGGCGCTGCGGTCGGGCAATCCCGTCGACACCGCCCTGGCCCAGGCGGTGCGAGACGGCTCGACCTACGCCTTCATCAGCCGCGTGCTGACGGACTCCACGTTCATCCAGCAGCTCGATCCACGCCTGGCCAGGCCGTTCCTGCTCGGCTTCTCCTCGTCGATCACCACCGGGTTCCGCATCGGCCTGGTGGTTGTCGTCGGCGTGGTGCTGATGCTCTTCGTCAAGGAGCGTCCGCTCGTGGCCGCCGCCGGCGTCGAGCTGGCCGCCGTGTCCACAGGCGAGGCGGGCGACCGTGCCGTTGGTGTGCGATGACCGACGCCGGAAAGCCATCCACACGCGCCGTCTTGATGGCCATCGCACTGGCGGCCTTGATCCTGGTCAACGCGATCCTGGAAACCGTGCTGGCATTGGCGCTGCCGGTGATTCAGGCGGACCTGCGCATCACACCGGCCGCCGGCGGGCTGCTGATCGCGGCCCTGACGCTTACGGCCGCCATCTCGACGCCAATCGTCGGTAAGCTCGGTGACGCATTCGGACCGCGCCGGATCCTTTTGGTCACCATGGCCCTTGTCGTCGTCGGGGCCGTGCTGTCCGGAACCGGACTGTCCTACCCGACGATGATCGTCGGCGAGATGCTGCAAGGGCTCGGGGCCGGCGTGCTGTCGTTGACCTTCACGCTGGTCCGCTCGCAATTGCCGGGCAAGTGGGTCAAGAGCGTGGCCGGCGCGATGACCGCGATGTATGTGCTGGGCGCGACCGTCAACCTGATGCTGGTCGGTCCAGTCTCTACTTTGCTGTCGTGGCACTGGCTCTTCGGCCTGCCGGCCGTGCTCGGCACCGCCGCGGCCATCGCTGCCTGGTGGCTGGCGCCGTCGACGCCTCGTGCGAACAGCGTTGCGAGGCCGAGGATCGGGTGGCCCGGCGCACTCTCGTTCGCCGCGTTCTTGGTCGCGCTGATCCTCGCGATCGAGTCGATTCCGCAAATGGGCTTGGCCACCGTGGGGTCGGCAGTGATGTTAGTGCTGGTCGCGGCCCTCGGCGTCGGCTGGTTCGTGGTCGAGCAGCGTGGCCGGGTGCCGTTCGTCCCCTTGACGATGATTCGCCGGCGCGGCATCTGGACGGCCAACGCGGCGGCGCTCGTCCAGGGCATCGGCAGCGTGGTGTGCACGATCCTGATGCCGCAGCTGATCACCCTGCCCAGGCAGAGCGGGATCGGTCTCGGCGGCTCCCTCACTGAGGTCGGCCTGTACCTGCTGCCGTCCTGTGTCGCCGGCATCATCGGCACGCTGCTGGGCGGGGTCGCGGGCCAGTGGCTCGGCTCCCGCACCGTCATCGCCATCGGGACAGTGCTTCAGCTTCTCGGCACGCTGGGGCTGATCGTGCAGCACGGCGACCTGTGGCAGCTACTCCTACTGACCGTCCTGTTTGGATTCGGCACCGGTTCGGCCAGCGCGGCCATGTACAACCTCGCCATCTCCGCGTCGAGTTCGCACGAGACCGGGCTGTCGACCGGCCTGAGCAACCTCACCAGAGCCGTCGGCATCACGCTCGGCAGCGTCGTCAGCACGACCATTCTCACTGCCAGCGTCGCCCCCGGTTCGCAGCTGCCGACGCCGTTCGGCTTCGTCGTGGCCTTCATGGTCAGCGTGGGCGTTCTTGTCGTCGGCGTCGTGCTGGCCTTTCTCATTCCAGCGCAGCCGCAAGCGGCTCCGGCCGAGCTGATCCCGCAGGTCGAGCAACGAGCCGCCTGAGCACAACATAAAAGGGGCCGTTCGGCGTTTACCGAACGGCACCTTCGGTTTCGGTCAGTACTCCGCGGTCACCTCGTACACACCAAACGGCATGGACATTGTCTTTGTGTTGTAGCTGGGAGGGGGACGAGCCGGTGCAGCGTGGTCCTACCGTTCAGCAGCAGGCCGGGTCACAGGTCATGCAGGGCAAAGGCAAGTTCACGTTATGTGATCGTCGTTGCGTTGGGTAGCGATGAAGGTGAGGGCGCGGATGGGGCTGCGGCTGAGCCATTCGGTGGTTCGTTTGATGGCGCTGACGCCGTTGAGTCGGATGATTCTGCTGCGATTTTTCGCAGTGTCGCCATGGTCTGGGGTCCGCTTCCACTGTATGCTTGGTGCGCGTCCTCGCGCCACGTTGTGTCACGCACATAGTGACTTTTGTTCTCGATTCCCCAATGCTCACGTACAAGTTTGTGAAGGTGTTCGGCGTGAGTAATTCCACCTTCTCCAATGGGGCTTCCGGTGATGGTCCACGCGTATTCTTTGCTGGTGCGGTCTCCGGCGAGGTTGAAGGTTTCCCGGCGGATGCATCCGCCGGTTCGTACGTGTGGGAAGTCGATTTCGGTCGCGTCGGTGATCCAGGTTGACCATCGATTGATGCGCCCGCGCCCGGTTCTTCGACAGTGTGGCCTGGCTCGGGTTTTCACCAACGGTAAACAGGCTGTGAACACAGATTTGAGCAGGGTCGGCTGGTTTCCCTTGGTTGTCATGATATAGGTGAAGCCGCGTTCGGCAACGAGGTATTCGGCGGTGTCGCGTTGGGTGTGCGCGGCGTCCATGGTCACCACCACCCGCTCCCCGGCGCGGGCAGGCATGGTGTCCAGCAGTGCTTTGACCTGGGTGATCTCGTTCGTGTGGCCGGAACCTCGACCTGGGCGCCGTCACGCCGATCCCGTGGATCATCGCCGAGAACAGCGTGAACTTCTCATTGTCCTGACATTCATCGTTCCGTCGGTTCATACTGCCCCTCCTGCAATCGGAGGCTGGTGGCTAGCTTCCTGCTGCCGACTGATCGACCTACGAGGAACTTCCGAGACCGACCATTTAATGTGAAGGCATGAAGGCATGAACCCCCACGGCGAGGAGGACTCGGATGACCATCACGAACGACACCCCGAACTATCCTTTCGACAAACCCGCTCCGCTGGCGCCGCCGGCTGAATGGGCCGAGCTGCGCGGCAAGTGCCGGGTGGCCCGGGTACGGATGCCCAGCGGTGATGAGGTCAGCCTGATCAGTCGCAACGACGACGTGCGCGACGTGCTGGGCGACGGCAGGTTCGTCCGGAATCTGATCGCCCCTGACGCGGCCCGGCTGGCTGCGGTCGAGGACGGCGGCTTCTTCAACCGGCAACCCCCGCTCAATGTGAACATCGCCTACGGTGAGGGACACCGGCGCTGGCGCAGGCTACTCAACGGCTCCTTCACCATGAAGAAGATGGCGGTGTGGCCACCGAGGATTCAGCAAATAGCCGACGAACTCATCGACGACATGATCGCCAAGGGCTCGCCCGCCGACCTGATGGCCGAGTTCGCCCTGCCGCTAACGATCGCGGTGATCTGCGCGCTGCTCGGCGCGCCAACTGAGGACAAGGACAAATTCGCGCAGTGGTCACGCATCATCATGACCATGACGCGCTACACCCAGGCCGAGGAGGACCAGGCCAACCGCGAGTTCACCGAGTACGTGTCCGCGCTGGTTGAGCAGAAACGTGCGCACCCCGCCGATGACCTGCTCTCCGAGCTGCTCCAGATCTCCGACACCCAGGACGGCAGGCTGAGCAACGCCGAACTGGTGGCCACCGGGAGAGCGCTGCTGTTCGCCGGCCACGAGACCACCTCGATCATGATCGGCAAGATGACCGCCCAGTTGGTCAGCGAGCGCGAGCACTACGAGGCGGTGATCGCCGACCCCGACCTGATCCCGGGCACGGTCGAGGAGGTGTTGCGGATGGACACCAACTCGGGCGTCGGCATACCCCGCTACGTCACCGAGGACGCCGAGGTCGGCGGTTGCCCAGTGAGCAAAGGCAGCACATTGCTGATGCAGGTGTCCTCGGCCAACCGGGATGAGAGCCGCTTCCCCGACCCGGACCGGTTCGATCCGCGCCGGCCCAACGGTGGCCAGCACCTGGCCTTCGGCGCGGGCCCGCACTACTGCCTCGGCCAGCCGCTGGCCAGGATGGAGTTGCAGGTCGCGCTCGGCACGATGACCCGCAAACTGCCCAACCTGCGGCTGCGCGACGGCGCGGACGCGCTAACGATGCGCACGGGCTCGTTGCTCGAAGGGTTCGAGGACGTGTGGGTGACCTGGTGACCGGCCTGCAGATCGCGGTCGACCAGGAAGCCTGCTGTGGCAGCGGACTCTGCGCGTTGACGGCGCCCGAGGTGTTCGACCAGCGCGACGAGGACGGCGTTGTGGTCGCATTGGCCACCGAACCGGCTGAGGCGGACTACGATGCGGTACGCGCCGCGGCTGCGGCGTGCCCTGCGTCCGCGATTCATCTGACGGAATGACTGATCTTCGACCGGCCGCGTCGCCGGCCTCACGCGCCAACTCGCCATGGACAAGCTGATGGACGCCGCCGAGCGGCTCTACGCCGAGCACGGTTTCGCGGCTGTCTCGATCAGACAGATCAGCGACGCGGCCGGTCAACGCAACAAGTCCATTGTGCAGTACCACTTCAGCACCGGGACAAGCTGATCAAGACGATCATCGCCCGGCACGTCGGCCCGGTCGATGCACACCGGATGACCCTGGTGGCCGCGCTGATGGACAAGCCGGACGTAACGCTGCGGGACAAGGTGGCCCGCGCGGTGCTGCCGATCGTGCTGCACCTGATCGACCTGGGCACTCCGTCCTGGTATGCACAGTTCATGACGCAGGCGCTGGTCGAACCGAGCCTTCGCGAGTACTCCTTCCAGTCGCATCTCGCGTACTGTGACCGTCCTAAGCGGACCTTTGACACCTGTGCGACTTCGCCCTGTGTCCGGCTCTCCCGGACTCCCTGGCCGGTCGTGACTCCGGCGACTACTATTCGCACTCCGTAACCATGGGGCTCGCGCCCCACCAGCCCGTCGACGAACTCAGGCAGGGTCCTGACCAGCGTCGCGAACTCGTCGATCACCACCGCCATCCGCGGCATCGGATCGAGCCCCGGCTCGCTGGTGTCCCGCAGTCGTTGGTACGCACGGAAATCCGACAGACTGACCAACCGCAACTGCCGGCTCGGCTCCCGCACCGTCATCGCCGTCGGGACGGTGCTTCAGCTTCTCGGCACGCTGGGGCTGATCGTGCAGCACGGCGACCTGTGGCAGCTACTCCTACTGACCGTCCT
>Ga0137412_10004465_pt1 | contig 11169 bp, 12 predicted proteins | sample CZODoug2_1_16fun_FD_122160 | JGI IMG/M metagenome (GOLD analysis project Ga0137412, IMG submission 122160) | Vadose zone soil fungal communities from Angelo Coast Range Reserve, California, USA - CZODoug2_1_16fungal (Hybrid Assembly) | ecosystem: Environmental > Terrestrial > Soil > Vadose zone... | reverse complement strand
TCGCAACCAAAAACGCAGGAACCAATATGATCAAAAATCCGCGATTCATTGCGATGCTTTCTCTGGACGGAACTGCGCGCTCGCCGTATCCGTTTCCCATACCGTCACTTCCGTGATCGCGGCCCCCACCGGCAAGCTCGTCAACTGCCGTCGCGTTTCGTCATAAAAATACTTCGCCAAATTTTCCGCTGAGGGATTCACGCGCTTAAAGGCATCCAGGTCATTCAAAAATTGGTGATCCAGCACCGCAATGATCCCTCGCAGCACCCGCTTCAACTCCGTAAAATCCACCAGCAGACCAATCGCATCCAGTTGCGGCCCCGCTAACCTGACCTGCACGCGATAGTTATGCCCGTGCACATTCTCGCACTTCCCCTTATATCCGCGGAGTGCGTGGCCCGACGAAAAAGTTTCTTCCACACTGACTTGAAACATTTCTCAGCTCAATCTTTCCTTTGCAATGCGCGCGAACAGCTTCATACGGAATGCGGCAGGCCCTGCTCCGCTTTTCCCCTGAGAATCGCTACCCGCTACGAGCAACTCTCCCAGCCTCAAAAAATCGCTCCACCTCCGCCAATTCCGGCGTTGTCGCATACTTCGGCAGCGATTCCATAAAAATTTTACCATACGCCATGCGCTGAATACGGTTATCCAGCAGTGCCAGCACGCCGCGGTCAGTTTTCGCGCGAATCAATCGTCCGAAACCCTGCTTCAGCGCCAGCACTGCTTGCGGCACCTGATATTCCGCGAACGCGTTTCTTCCCTCTTCATTCAACGCACTTACACGCGCCGCTACAATCGGATCGCTCGGAACTGCAAACGGCAACCGATCCACAATCACGCAGGAGAGTTGTTCGCCCGGTACGTCCACTCCCTGCCAGAAACTCGCGGTCGCAAATAGCACCGCATTCGGCGTGGTTTTAAATCGTTCGAGCAAAGCCGACCGCGGCGCCGTGCCTTGCAGCATCAGCGGATACGGCGAACGCACACTCACCCGCTCGTACAAATCTTTCATCTGCGCGTAGCTGGTAAAAAGACAAAACGCCCGCCCCTCGCTTAATTCCAGCAATCGCAAGATTTCGTCCGCGGCGCGCGAAGCAAACCCCGCGTCGCGCACATCCGGCATGCGCTGCGGCAAATAAAACAGTGCCTGTTCGCCGTACTGAAATTCCGGCGGCAAAGTTCGCTCTTTGGCGTTATCCAGCCCAAGCCGTTGTCGAATGTAGTCGAAACGATTCCCCACCGTCAGCGTCGCCGAAGTCAGCACCACGGTATCGAATTGTTCGAACAGCCGCTCGCGCAGAATCTGGCTTACGTCAATCGGCGTCGCGGCAAGAAAGACGCCTTTATTTCGCCGCTCGTACCAATAAACAAAATTTCGCTCGTTCGATTCGAACAAGAAACTCAGTTCTTGCCGCAGTTCGAAGCTGCGCCTTCCCAGCCGCGTCAACTCTTCGGGCTTTTGCGTCAGCGCCGCAAACTCCGTTTCAATGCTCTTCAGCGCATCCGTCAGGCCGGTGTACGCCTCATGGTGCTGGTCGATAAACGCTCCGCGCTCGGCGCGCGAAAAAGGAAACCGGCCATCGCGCGGCGGAAACGACTCGAAAAATGTCCGGCTGCGCTCGCGAAGCCGCTGCGTGCGTCGCAACAACGCTGGCGATCCAAGCTTCAGAATGCGTAAAGTCTGGTCCGCGTCGCGCGCCAGCTCTTCGAACCGGTAATTCGAAATCTGCCGCCCAAAATAATCGCTGGCCACGTCCTCAATCTCGTGCGCTTCGTCAAACACCACTGCCGAATACTCCGGCAGAATGCTGCCGAAATCGTCGTGCTTCAGCGCCAGGTCCGCGAAAAACAAATGATGGTTCACGATGATGATGTCCGCGTCGCGCGCGCGGCCGTGCATTGCAGTCACAAAACAATCGTTAAAATCAGAACACTTCTGCCCGGTGCAGGTATCCCGCCGCGCGTCCAGCCGCGCCCACAAATCTGAATCATCCGGCAAAAAAGTCAGTTCCGCGCGGTCGCCGGTTTCCGTCAGCTTCGCCCATTCCCGCATCTGCCGAAAAGCGTCCAGCTCTTCCATGCCTTTCAACATCGGCGAATCCGCCATCAGGTGCAGCTTCGAACGGCACAGGAAATTTGCGCGGCCCTTCATCACCGCAACTTCCAATTTCGGCGCAAAATGTTTTTTCAGGAATGGAATGTCCTTTTGATAGAGCTGCTCCTGCAGCGATTTCGTCGCGGTGGAAATCACTACTCGCCGTCCGCTGCAAATCGCCGGCAACAGATACGCCAGCGTTTTCCCGGTTCCCGTTCCCGCTTCCACGATCGCGTGATGCCGCGTCTGAAACGCGTCGTGCACCATTTCCGCCATTTCCAGTTGCGCAACGCGATGCTCGTACCCGCCGATCATGGACCGTTCCAACAATCCGCCCGGCCCAAACACTTCCCGCATATCCACCTGCACCGCGGCAGGCGCTCCGGACTCGTCCCGGTCGTCGCTCACCACCCTGGCTTTTCGCGGCACGACCGCGGCCTCTTCTTCCTCGAAAGAAACGTAGCGCCGCTCCAGCGTCCCCGCCGTTTCGTCAGAACTCGTTACTTTTGAAGAATTCCCCGCCGTTTTGGTCGTGCGCTTCGCCAATCCCATCCACCTTCACCCAAAATCTAAGTATCGAACAAAAAACGATATCACACCGGGATGCTCAACGCTTTCCCGCCCTCTGCTTCCTCGTTCATCAGGAAGCTTTCATTTCCGATTAGAGCTTTTGCTATCCTTTGCCAAATGGACGTTAAAACCATCACGCCAATTTTGAACGTGTCCGACATTGCTGCAAGCTTGGCCTGGTTCGAGAAGTGGGGCTGCAAGAAGTGTTGGGACTGGGGCACACCCGCAATCTTCGGCGCGGTCGGAGCTGGCGAATCCGAGATCTTCCTTTGCCAGGGGGCGCAAGGAGGGCGCGGCCAGGGACCAAATACCACCACGTTTCGGAATGACGGAGACGAAGCAGCCGATCACGGCGTGTGGCTGGCCGTTTGGGTGGCCGACGTCGACGAAGTCCACATCCAGTGCGTGACCGCCGCACTGGACGTTACTTTCCCACCGACCAACATGCCGTGGAACGTTCGCGAGATGCACGTCCGTCACCCGGATGGTCACGTGTTCCGCGTAAGCAAAGGCCTCGAAACATAAGCGTCACTGAGATCCTTTGCAGGGCAGCAGGGACTGCGGGGCTAACCTGCGCCTGCCGTAGCCGTGCTCTGCCGCTCCAGATTCGCTCGATCCCACTTCCCTGCTATCGCCGCAGCTTCATAGGTACTTTGGCAAAACTCCAGCAAGGTTTCGGCGGGATTCTCCGCCGATCGAACATGGTCATACATCAAAAAATATTCACCTTTCTCCGGGTGATAGAAGGCTTTGGCTGGGCGCACGGAGCATTCCTTGAATCCCGCCGGTTCCGGCACCGCGTAGGCGTAAAACGCCGCATCTTTAATCACTTCGCCATCGCCAGGCCAAAATCCCACGCTGCTCACTTCATGTGAATAAGCGTCTTTCATAAACGTATCCGCGTCCGTGCGCTCCGGCGCGCGCCTCCCGGAAAATCGCGTCACCGCCAAATCGAAACTTCCCCAGAAAAAATGGACCGGGCTGCTCTTACCGATAAATCGCGACCGGAATTCCCAGAAAACATTGCTGACGCTGACCAGAATCTGCCAGAAGCGATGCGCATGCTCGCTATCGTAAGACGCATGGCTCTCATCCAAAGTAAATCGCACCGGTCGCGGCACTTCCACCGGCATTGTCCGCACCTTCACCTCGATGCCCAGCGAATGTAGCGCGCCCATCAGTTGTGCATAAAATTCCGCCACCGTGCGCGGCTTCAGCTGGAAAGCTCGGGTTTCGCCGCGGCTGGTAACGATCTCGAGCGAGTGGGCAACGAAGTCAAACGTAATTTCAAAAGATCCATCCTGGTAGGGCATCGGCGAGGTCGTAAGCCCTCGCGATGTCACATAAAGCGCCACTCCCCAGCAATGGTTGAGGGGCGGACAGAGTGCCAGACGGACCTTGCCAACGATCTGCGTCCACATGTGCAGCGTGGCATAAGTATCTTTCCATTCTGAAAATGGCAGAGTGGGCCATGTCGTGGAATGTGCCATGAAAAGTACCTCGCGCTGGTCGCTGACTCAGGTTTAGCACTTGCGCACGCAGTTTCTGATTTACATTCTAGCCCGGAATGGCCCACGCTAGATTCTATCTTGGTGGCGTCGCTTGGCTTCGCCGTTCGATTCCCTGGCGAAGCGTATTCTTGGGCCATGTGGGGTGTTCCGATGACTCGCCAGACTTCGGCGGTCGTACTTTTACTTTTCACTTCAATCTTACTCGCATCGTGCAGTGGCGCTCCCGGCGGCGGGTGCGTTTCAAACTGCGGTGGCGGCAACGCCACACTCTCCTTGGTGCTGACGGCTACTCCGCCCGATCCGACTTTGGGGCTTTCCGTTCAAACCTTTGCCGCGACGGTCACCGGAATTTCTCTGACTCCCACGACCGGCGCCGCCGTGAACGTCCCCCTGAACACCACCGCCTATATCGCCGAACTCAACCGCGTCACCAGTGATTCCACCTTGCTCGCTGCGGCGGTTTCCGTTCCCGCCGGCACATACACCCAAATGACGGTCACTTTTTCCGCGCCGCGCGTCACCTTCTGCACGCAAGCGAATCCTGGCGTTCCCGGATGTGCTGCTGGCACTTTGGGTTCGATCAGCGGAACAGCCGGCACGGCAACGATTTCGACCAATCTTAGCGTTTCGGATAGCCTGGAAACTGGAGTCGCTTTGAATGTAAATCTCGCAAACGCGCTGACGCTCAGCGGTCAGACCATTTCCGCCGTCAATCTCGGCGCGACCAATGTCTTTACGGCCAGCGCGCTTCCGCCATCCTCGGCAAAAACCGATCTTGCTTCTGGCGAACTTGCGCATGTGGACGATGTGATGGGCTTGGTCACCAGCGTCAGCGGCTCGACGTTGACTGTCCAGACTTCCACGCGCGGCAGCATCACCGCCAGCGCCAACTCTTCCACGCAATTCAGCGGTGATTGCACAACACTAGGATTTGCACAGAATTTCACCTGCGTGAAGCAAATACCGCGGCAATTGTGGATACGCTGTTGAACGTTGACGGCACTTTTACCCTGGTTTTTTATCAGCCACTTCCGACGCACCTTTCTTCCGGCGATCTCATCGAAGGCGTGGTCACCGGCGTGCCGAATTCAGTTACCAATCAATTCACGGTGGTGGTTACGGACAGCGTGTTTGCCGGCAGCGCAAGCCTCTTGCAGGGGCGGGTCAATCTCGGCGACCAGATTCAAATCACGCTAAGTTCACCTGACCCATTCACGATCATCGCGAAAGGCCTCACCTTCCCAACCGGCAGCGCCTTTGAACATTCCACCAGTGTGGCTTCGATTTTGCCGGGCCAGACCGTGGCCTTCCCGGTCTTAACTTTCACGGCGCAATCTGGCGTCACACCAGGGACAGCCAGCTCACACGATCTAGTTCTTCGTTTTACTCGTTTTTCCGCTGTGATGGGCACTCCAGCGCTTCCAGTTTTCAGTGCCACAACATTTCCGCCATTCTTCGGGCTGGCCACTGGGCAGCAGTTCCAGACCACCAGTGGACGGCTGAGTGTTGACGGAGCTTCTTCTCTAACCAGCATTCCCGCCGGGAGTACTTTTTCGACGACCGCCCTTTATATAGGGCTACCAGTAGCCCCACAATTCGCAGCGCAAAGCGTCCGCGCGCATTAAGCGAATCTCGCCAGTAGCACCGGCAAAGGTTTTCATCTCGCGTTCTTTGCGGGAGATGAATCTTGCCTGTGTGGTTTTGTCGGCTTGGCCGAAGACGCTGCGCGCAGCCATGATTGGGCTATGAAAAGAGCCGAATCGACAGTACGATGCGGCCCTGTTTTTTGTTTTGCACTTAAGACTTCTCTTAGACCGCTGGCGTCAGCGGAGTCAGCGGCGCGCTCGGCGGCACGTACGGCGCCTGCACCGGCGCAACTGGTTGGAATCTTCTGTAAAGAGCGAGCGAAATTGCGCCCAGTCCCCACAGTGTGACCACCACTTTTAGAATCCAGCCATGCGGAAGAAGAGTGCAAACGCGAATCAAAAACAAACCAACCAGCATTCTTCCAATCAGCGGCCAGGTGTGTGTAGTGCGGCCCAATATCCATTGTCCCAGCAAAGCGCCCACGATGGGTTGCGCAGCATAGACCGCGATCGCCCACAAAAAGAATGTCGACAGCCCAACGAACATTCCCACCAGAGTTACGACCGCGATCATCGCGCCAATCAAAACCCCGAAAAACACCAGCAAGCCCAATCCCATGGATGCGCCCACGTTTTCCGCAGCGGCTGTCGCCTCTTGCGCAAAACTCGGTACGATCAGGAACAGCATCATTCCGTACAAGGCAAAGGCCACCACCAGCACCACGGCCCAAAATGCGGAAGTCTTGCCAAATTCATTACGATGCCGCACGTGCTGAGTGAATTGCACCTGGGAAGCGAGCTTGGCCTTCTTTGAAACGTTTGGTTCCCGCGATCCTTCGAATTTAATGGACCCGGTCACTTCCGCGGTGTCCTCGATAGTAAGCGTCTCGCTCTTTTCGTCTATGTTCCCGCCGATTTTGCCCGCAATGCGCGTTGATTGATTGAAAACAAAAAGATCGCCGCCTACTTTTCCATCGATACCCAGCGTCTGAGAAAATGAAGTCACCGAGCGGCCAACGCTGCCGCGGCTGTCAACATTGATGACTTGTGTCCAAGTCATGAGGTTGCGGCCTACCGTGCCGGAGATCGTGACGTTGTTGCAAGCGCCGCGCACGTTGCCGTCCACCTGGCCCTCGATGCGCCCGGTCTGCACAAACAGAAACACGTCGCCGGTGATGTGACCGCGGACGGTGGCTTCCTGTGCCCAGACATACAGATCGCCGTCGATGGTGCCGTCCACGCTGATTTCCTGCCCGGTAGCGTAGACGTCGCCCTTTATGGTTTCGTCTTTCGATATTTGTATGCTGGGGCCGCTCTTGAATTCGGTGGCGGCGGCAGGAGGCGCGGACACAAATGCCGCGCAAAGTCCGGTCAGCACCAGAGCCAGCGCCGATCCGCGACGAAAGTGTCTGCGCGCGGCCAAGACCGCAAATCCGCCCAGAGTAACCAGGGCCAAAATCTCCACCAGTGAAATCATCGACTGCCACCCCTTCCAAAAAGATCCTTGAAAAATGAGCAAGCTCAGCAAACTGGTGCCGCCGAATCCGGCTTGTTCGAGGCGTTGTTCCCACGGCTCGATATAACTGGTGTACATGGCGTAAACGGCGGTGGCCGCAAGTCCAAACACCACCATCCAGATCCATTGCATGGAGCGGTGCACGCGTTCCTGGAAAGCGGCGATGCGCGCGGGCAAGGGCTCTTCTTCTTCCAGCATGGCGCGTGTGAGCAGACGCGATTCGCGGTCCATCGCGCGCAGCAACGTGCGGCAGATGGCGCAATCCTGTGTATGCGCGGAGACTTCCAGCGCGCGTGTGCGTTCGAGTTGCCGCTCGAGGTACAGCATGCAGGTCATCTCGTCGAGATGTTCCGGCGCTTCGCGTTCGTGGTAATTCGGTGGCGAGCTCATTGAGCTCATCGGGCACCTCCCGCCGCCATCGCGCCCGTACCTTCCAGCGCCTGGCGCAACTCATGCCGGGCGCGCAGCAGCACCACGCCAACAAAGGCGCGGCGCACGCCGAGCGAATCAGCAATTTCGTCATAACTCATATCCGAGTAATAGCGCAAAACCAGCGCCATGCGCGCCCGGGATCCCAGCTTGTCCAAGGCTTTGCGGACTTCTTCGCTGGTGCGTTTTTCGATCAATTGGTCCAGCTGATTGGGGTCGGGATGCTCGAGCGGCAAAGCTTCCGAGTCATCGGTTTCCTTGTCCTGGCGAATTTTGCGGCGACGTAACATGTCCCAGCAATGATTTGCGGCGACTTTATATAGCCACGAGGAAAAAGGCCGGGTGGCGTCGTATTGGTCCAATTTATCTCGAATCTTCATGAAAATTTCCATGGTTGCGTCTTCTGCATCTTCGCGGGTCGGTAGAGCTCTGCGGCAGAAACGGAAAATGGCCGGAGCAAATTCCCGGTACAAGTCACCCCAGGCCTCGGCATCCCCTGCCCTGGCCCGGGCGACGATTGCGCCCGACTCCCTTGTTTCCACCGCGCTCATCCGGCCTGGTTTCTGGACGTCCATAGGTTAGTACGCAAGGCTACCGAAAAAATTACACTGCGGATGGGCCGCTTCTGGCAGCGCGATGCCAGGTGGGTAAGGGGGCCGTCAGTGTCGCCACACTTTATCAGATTCGGGCCGGAATCAGGTTGGCCAGGAAGGGTGAAGCGGGCCATGCCAAGAACAATGGCCTCCAGAGAGAATCCGGAGGCCATCGGAAAAGTATTCTTGGGTTGTATAAAGCCTAAAAGGTGAATTTGGCTGCGATTTGCAGCGTTCGCGGTCCCCCGCTGCCGAGGAAGGGATAGCCGATGCCTACGTCGCCGGTGGTGGTCAGTTGTAGCCCTTGGCCTTGAGCATTGTTCAGGGAGCGACCGTCCGGGCCGACGCCATTAGGCGCTGCGTCCGCAATGAACGCCGGCAAGTAGGGATTGGCAAAATTGGGATGATTCAGGAGGTTGTAGGCCTCAAAGCGAAGCTCGAGCTTGAGCCGCTCCGTAATGGCAGTGTTCTTGAAAAGGGAGAAATCGAATTGCCGGAAATGCGGTCCGATGAGTGAGTTTCGCCCTTCGTTGCCGAAGTGGCGCGTACCTGGGATGCAGGTATCGGCAAACCCATCGCCGCCAGACGCCGGATATGTGCAAGGTGCCGCGAACGAGGTCAAATCCAGGAAGTTTCGCGGATCGCTCGAATAGTGAATCGGTCCAACCACGTCAGGGCGGCCGAAGAACTCGCCGCTTCCGTCGTAGTCATCTTCGAAATTGTAATTGAGTTGGAACGGTTGCCCGGATTGCACTGTGACAATTCCGTTTACGCCCCAACCATTCTTAAGCTTCTGAAAACTGCCGCTCATGGTTGGAAATTCGTAGATGAAATTCCATGTCAGGCGGTTACGGATATCGAAGTTCGAATTTCCTCGGTTCAGACCAATGGGCGCAGTGCTGTCGTTCGGCTGAGCGGCGTTGGGCACGAAGTCTTCGCCATCACTGGCGTCGTCGATCGAATGTGACCAAGTGTAATTTAGCGTAGACAGCAAGCCGTGCCACCCGTTAATTCGGAGGCTGGTTTGTAGCGAGTTGTAGTTCGAATTGGCCGAGCTTTCTTGGTAGTTGAAATACGTTCCGGCCGTGGTATAGCGGCCGGGAACACTGCCATCGTTGATGCACTTACAACCCAGATCCGCGGCGGTTATTTGCGCCTGGCTAGGCTGGTTAAGGTCGCGGAATCGGAAAAGCTTGTGTCCCTGCGAGCCGACGTAGCCGATTTCTAGCACCAGGTGCTTGGTCAGTTCTTGCTGGAGATTCAGGTTGTAGTTTTCCAGGTAGGGACTGCGAATGTGCTGATCCACGCCAAAACGGTCGCTCATCAGCGACGCGGGACCGTAAACCGGATCGACGGTGTTCAATGCGCCGCCAAATAGACCGGCCGAGGAAATCGGATTGAGCGCGGAAGGATTGCCGGTATAAGCCGGTCCCGGATCGAAGCCGCTGTTGAATGGAAGATGGCCCATGAACATGTCCTGCGAGAACGCGTCGTAAAAAACGCCCCAGCCCGCGCGCAGAACCGTCTTGCCTTTTCCGGTGACGTCCCAGGCGGCGCTGACGCGCGGCGCCCAGTTGTTGTAGTCGGGTTGATAGAGGCGGCCGTTTCCAACCAGGATGTCAGTGCCTGTGGTCGGATCGAAGTTGCTGAAGTTGCCGTGTTTTTCCTGAACGATGCCGAAATAGTCGTAGCGCAGGCCGAAATTTAGGGTGAATTTCCGGGTCATGTGAATGCTGTCCTGGACATACCCTGCATAGGAATTTTCAAAGGTGTTGCGGTTCGTATTGCCTTGGCGTTGCGAACCGCCGTCAGGTACACCACCGACAAAGTCATCCAAATTGTCGAAACTAAGGGTGCCGCGGAACCCACGGTTGAAAATCTGCGACACGGAGGTGCGACGGTACTCATAACCGAACTTGATGTCGTGTTTGCCGGCCTTCCAAGAGATGCCGTCGATGTAATGCCAATTGGTATCGACGCGTTGACGAGGATCGCCATGTTGCCCGACGGGTGCAGGTTATCGCGCATCAGCTGGTGGCACTCGGCGGTCTCGGCGAAGCCGAACACCCGCGACAGACACGGATCGACCTTGCCGGCGAACACCAGCTGGTTGGCGCCGCGCGCCTGATCGTCGTTGGCGAAGTGCGAGCCCTGCAGCCGCTTCTGGCGCATCCAGTGGTAGCGCAGGTCGAGCGTGGCGTTGTAGCCGGTCGTGCCCGCGCAGATCACGACGACTCTCAAGAAAGCGCTCGCCATGCAAGGGCCCGTGCTCGTGGGCGTTCCCGTGGATTACCGAGATAACCATCGGCTTATGGAAATAGTTCATCCGGAAGCGTTGAACTGAAGCCGGAATCAAGTTTATCGGCTTGCGCAAGAAATTTACCGAAGGGGAGGGAAAAAGATGAGTGCAATCAGCGACGCAAAACAATTGGGCTTTCGTACGGAGAGCGACAGCCTCGGTGAAGTCAGGGTTCCCAGCGCCATGCTCTGGGGCGCGCAAACGCAACGGTCGCTCGAACATTTCAGCATCGGGCACGATTTGATCCCGCGAGAGATGATCGCGGCTTACGCCACCCTAAAGAAAGCGGCAGCCAATGCCAACCACGCGGCCAAGCGGCTCGACGACAACCAGCACAGGCTCATTGTTCGTACCTGTGACGAAATCCTCGCCCGCCAGCATGCCGACATGTTCCCTCTGCACGTGTGGATGACCGGAAGCGGCACGCAGTTCAACATGAACGTCAACGAAGTCATATCGAATCGCTGCTGCCAGCTCGCCGGCACCGCTATCGGCAGCAAGGCACCGGTTCATCCCAACGACCACGTCAATATGTCGCAGTCCTCCAACGACTCCTTCCCGACAGCC
>Ga0137412_10004464_pt1 | contig 11169 bp, 10 predicted proteins | sample CZODoug2_1_16fun_FD_122160 | JGI IMG/M metagenome (GOLD analysis project Ga0137412, IMG submission 122160) | Vadose zone soil fungal communities from Angelo Coast Range Reserve, California, USA - CZODoug2_1_16fungal (Hybrid Assembly) | ecosystem: Environmental > Terrestrial > Soil > Vadose zone... | reverse complement strand
TCCGGCACCAGGTCAGCCAGGGTGGGATAACCGTCGACGGCCATGATCAGGTCGGCTTCGGCGAGCAGAGCACGAAGCACGTGCACGACGCCGTCGACTCCGCCCAGCGCCAGACCGTACGCGTAGGGCCGGCCGATGCCCACCGCGGTGGCACCGAGGGCCAGGGCCTTGACGATGTCGGCACCGCTGCGTATCCCCGAGTCGAATAGCACGGGCACACCGCCAGCGGCCTCGACGATCGCGGGCAGCGCGTCGAGGGCGGCCAGACCGCCATTTGCCTGGCGACCGCCGTGGTTGGAGCAGTAGATGCCGTCCACGCCGCCGTGGATGGCGCGACGCGCATCCTCGGGATGGCAGATGCCCTTCACGATCAGCGGCAGGCTGGTCAATGACCGCAGCCAGCTCAAATCGTCCCAGGTCAAGGGATTGCCGAAGATCTGCATGAAGCGCAGAACCGCAGCCTGCGGGTCCTCCTCGGGCGGGCGCGCAAGACTCGCACGAAAGACCGGGTCGCTGGTGTAGTTGCTCAGGCAGTGGCCGCGCAATTGCGGAACGTTCGCAATCGATAGATCGCGGGGTCGCCAGCCAGTCACCCAGCTGTCAAGGGTTACGACGATGCCCTTATAACCCGCCGCCTGAGCGCGGTGCACGAGGCTGGCTGCCAATTCCCGGTCCGTCGGCGTGTACAGCTGAAATAGCCCTGGGGTGTCACCGAATTCGGCGGCGACGAGCTCCATCGGGTCGACCGACAATGTCGAGGAGACCATGGGTACACCTGTTCGGGCGGCGGCCCGCGCGCAGGCCAGGTCCCCATGGCCGTCCTGGGCGCACAACCCGATGACGCCGATCGGAGCCATGAACACCGGCGCGGACAGCGTCATGCCGAACAACTCCACCGACAGGTCACGTGCAACGGCGCCGACGAACCTTCGCGGGACGACTCCCCATCGGTGGAAAGCGCTGGCATTGGCTCGTTGGGTGTACTCGTCGCCAGCGCCGCCCGCGACATAGGACCAGACAGACGGAGGCAGCGCCGCCTGTGCTTTGGCCTCCCATTCCGCGAAGGTCATGGGCAGCGACGGCACGATCCCGGCCAGGCCCAGCAGATAGATCTCGTTCTGATAGTCGCCGAACGTCATCTGTGTGCTCGCTTGTTCGCGTTATTCACGAGGATCGGGCGCCTCTCATCTGGACTGGCACTGCATGCACCAGGATTTTCACCACTTCGCGGCGACCGATGCATTCGAGTTGCGGAGGTGGTTTCGGGTCTGACGCAACCCAACCTCGGCCGTCGGCGGTTGGCTCCGACCCTTGACTGAAGTCAGCATATAAATAAAATGAACGTTCAAATGGCACACCGAATTTATCAGTCTCTCGAAATGCCGGAGGAAACTCACGCATGAACACCCAAGCGCAGGACGTCGCCGCCTCGAGGGGTTTGGGGGAGTCGGTCAAGGCTGAGACAGTCGCTGGCGCCACGTCGCCGTTGTTCATCGAGCCTGTCGACGCACGCCTGGCGAACGACCGCCATCTCGCGGCCGAGTGGGTGGCCGAACACCGCCCCGGCTTGGATGAGGTGCTCCTCACCCACGGCGCCTACGTGTTGCGCAACTTCGGCGTCGTGGACACCGCGTCCTTCGACAGCATCCTCGGGAGTTACGACAGCGCGGTGATGGACTATTCCGGTGGTGCCACGCTGCGCGGAACGGTACAGGGCCGGATCTATGAAGCCACCCGATTACCCCCGGATCTTTCCCTGACACTGCACCAGGAGATGTCCTACCTGCCCCGCTGGCCAGGACGCCTGGCCTTCTACTGTCACGTCGCGGCAGCGACCGGAGGCGAGACGATCATCGGCGACATGCGCGCCGCCACTGCCGCCATCCGGCCGGAGTTCTTCAACGCAGTCGACAAGCGAGAGGTCTTGTATTGCCGGAACTTTCGCGACCAAAGTGATGAGCGTCATCCCATCCTCGACGCGATCCATCGCACGTGGCAAGACACGTTCCTCACCGACGACAAGCCAACCGCGGAAGCGGGCTGCGCGCGCATGGGCCTCGAGTACCGGTGGAACGACGACGGCAGCCTGAGTACGGAGTTCCGCACCGCGGGCGTGATCGAACACCCCGCAACCGGTGAACGCGTGTGGTTCAACCAAATCCCTGCGCAGACGATGCAGACGATGCTCGAGCGCCGCTTCGGTCCGGAGATCACCGCACTCATCCAGGAGTACTACCCGCCTGGTCGAACGCGTCCGACCGACACGTTGTTCGGCGACGGTGGCGCGATCGATTCGGCCGACATCGACGCTGTCTTCGACACGCTCGACACGGTGACGGTCGCCTTTGCATGGCAACCGGGAGACGTGATGGTGCTCGACAACGTCCTCACCGCGCACGGGCGAAACCCATATACCGGCGATCGCGATGTGCAGGTTGCATTGCTCGCGTAGTGCGACACCCACGATGACAAGGAGATCAGATGACCCAGCTGGAGACCGCGAGCAACGGAGCCGGGGTAGTCGCAACCGACGCGATCAAGACCCCTGACGCATTGCTGCACAGCCCAATTCGCACGATCGAAGAAGAGCGACGCTGGCGGAAGGAACGGGTCGCCGGTGCGCTGCGTCTGCTGGCGAAGTTTGGCATGAACGACGGCGCGGCAGGTCACATCACCGCGCGAGACCCCGAGGATCCTGACTGCTTCTGGGTAAACTCCGCGCTGAAGAACTTCGCCACGATCCGCGTGTCGGACCTGATGCTGGTGGACGCGGAGGGCAGGGTCCGCAAAGGTGACGGGATCCTGAACCAAGCCGCGTTCGCCATCCACTCGCGGTTACACCGGGCACGCCCCGAGGTGATCGCCGCCGCGCATGCGCATTCGACCTACGGAAAGATTTGGTCGACGACCGGTCGTCTGCTCGACCCACTCACGCAGGATGCGTGCGCGTTCTACGGATCGCACGCCGTCTTCGCCGACTACACCGGCGTCGTCCTCGATGTCGAGGAGGGTGACCGCATCGCCGACGCGCTGGGTGCGGGCAAGGCGGTGATCTTGCGGAACCACGGGCTGCTCACCGTCGGCACATCCGTGGAGGAAGCGGCATGGTTGTTCGTCGCGATGGAGCAGGCGTGCCAGGTCCAGGTCATGGCGGAGGCGATCGGAACACCACTGCAGATCGAGCCGTCGATGGCGATCCTGACCGAGAAGCAGGTCGGCTCGGCGATCGCCAGCAAGGCGCAGTTCGACATGCAGTGGGAAGCGCTCGTAGCCGACGACGGGAGTTTCCTGTCCTGACCGCGCAACGACGGACCCGCGCGGTACCGACCAACAGTGAGGGAATAAGGGTGACCGTGAAGTTACGAGGCGCCGCTGCCGTGCAGCCGTCGTCGCAAGTCGACGAGCAGGACCGGCCGTGGCTGTCGCTGCTGTCCGCACTGGACGGCGACGAGGCCGTAGAGCGGCGGGTCGAGAACCGCATGATCGCCGAACTCCCGTCGTACCGGTCGTTGGACAGATCTGAGCTGTGGCGGATCGGGCCAGACCAGATGATGCCCCGCCTCGCCTCCGCGAGCAGCCGGGTTGATCCTGAACACCTCGCCCACTTCGTCGCCGGTGGCGAGCTACGGGCACGGCAAGGTGTCTCCGCCACCGACATGGTCTTGGCGTACCGGATCTGGCACGCGGAACTGCGCAGCCGGGCGCGCGAGGTTCTGCCTGCTGCTCCTGGGAGCAACGCGATCCTGCTCCGGTTCATCGATAGGATCACCGTCTGGATCGACGCGGCGATGGTGGCCGCCATCAAGGGCCACCGCACCACGGAGCTAGATCTCAAGCGCCACGCGGACCACCGAAACGCCAGCGTGGTGCGCGCGCTGTTACTAGGCGGCCCCGTTCCGGCCGCGCTGACCGGCGACACCATCGCGCCGTGGATCGACGAGTCACAGCCCCTGTGGGCGGTACGCGCAAACACCACGGATAGCACCGCGGCGTTGCGCGCGACAGAGGACTTCATGCTCGGAGACCGCAGGGAAGGAATACGCGGCCTCCTGACGCTGATCGACGGCGACCTGTGCGGCTTCGTGTACCGGCTGCCGACGAACGCTTCCTCGGCCCCGACCGCAGTGGGGATTGGCGGCCCGGTGCTTGCCGAACATCTGCCGCATGCGTTCTCGCAGGCGACGCGGGCGCTGCGAACCGCGACGGCGCTTGGGTGCACTGGGGTGTACGACATCGGGGCCTTGGGCCTGGCGCCGGCCGTATTCGCGGACCGGGAGATCGGCGACATGGCGGTGCGACGGATACTCGCACCGGTGGAGACGTTGTCTCGGTCGGGCGAGAACATCCTCGAGACCGTGCAGTGCTACGTCGAGAACAACTTGCGGCTGGATGTCACGGCAAAGGCCATGTGGGCGCACGTCAACACCGTGCGCTACCGGTTGAACCGCTTCGAGGCGTACACCGGCACCTCGTTGCGCGATGTCGAGGACCTCGCCCTCATCTGGTGGGCGCTCATGCGCCGCCGGCTAACCGCAGAGGATAAACCGGTCGCCGGCAACACGTTGGAGGCGGCCAGCGACCATTCCTAACCGCCCGCCGCCGTCGTGGTCAGTGACACTTGAAACCGCTCGGCAGCGCGCCGCCTCAACCGCCGGCCTGGGTGGTCATCCCAGGGGGCCGAGGAAGGCCTGGCCGACGTAGCTGTCGGGCTGGGTGTCGACGCTGCGTGGCCAGGGTTGGGTGACGGTGGGGCGTTGGTCGGCGGGGCGGGGCCGACCGTCCCAGCCGAGTTGTTCGATGTGGTAATAGAGCTGGACGAGGTGGCCGTCGGGGTCACGGACATGGGCGGCGTAGTCCATGCCGAGGTGTAGTTCGGGTGGCAGGTCGACGATTTCACGGCCGTGGTTGGTGAAGAATTCGACGGCGTCGCATAGTTGCCGGTAGCTGCCGAGTTGCAGGCCAGCGCTGAGGCACGACGCGTCGGGGCGCAGTCCTAGGGTGGCCCGTAACGCCTTGTCGGCCAGGACCAGCGAATGGTGTTCGGCGCCGTGACGCAGGAACACGATGCGCCGCCCGTCGTAGCGGGACTCCTCGGTGATCGTAAAGCCCATCACCGCGGTGTAGAACGACACCATCTCCTCGAGGCGGTCGGTGAACAGCGAGAACGGTCCCAGACCGGTGACCTTGAATGGCCGCGGTAGTAGGACCCCGCCCACGTTGTAATTCTCCTGGAGGTGGGTTTCTTTGGGTCGCCATCCGGAATGGATGTCGATGCCGCGGTCTTGGGCTTCTCGTATTTCAGCGGCCTCCGACATCTGCGGCCGTTCAGGTTGGGCATGGAAGGCGCGATAGTGCATCGGGGCCGGTTTGGAGTTGCGGTCCCAGCCGACTTGCTCGATGCCGTAATACAGCTCGCAGTTGTTGCCGTCGGGGTCGAGGAAGTAGACGTGCCAGTTGCTGCCAGGCATGTCCCTCCCGATATGGCCGGTCGTCACGCCGTGCGCGTGGAGGTAGTCCACGGCGTCCACGACTTCATCCAAAGTGCCGACCTGCCAGGTGATCTGGCTGACAGTGTTGTCCTTGGCGATCGCGTCGTTGCCGAACAGCGTGCCGAACGACTTGTGCGCCAACAAGAACGCGTGGTGGTCGGTCGAGTTGCTGGTGAACACGATCCGGGGATCGGTGACGATGGTCTTGGCGTAGTCGAGGACCCCGGCCATTTCGGCGGGCACCATCTCGAACAGGTCCATGTCGTCGGTGACCCGGAACCCGAGCTCGTCGGTGTAGAACGTGATTGCGTCGTCGAGGTGTTCGAAGTTGAAGCCGAAGTGGCCGAATCGGCGGATCTTGAACGGGCGTGCCATCCGCACCCCGCCGACCTCGTAGGCCTCCTCGACGATCTCGATGGTCGGGTCGGCAACGGTGTCAGTCATGAGGTCCTCTCTTCCTGGCTGGGTCCCACGACTGTGGGGTTGCGTAGTTCTCCGATGCCTTCGATCCAGCTGGTCAGCTCTTGGCCGGGCTGCAAGAACACCGGCGGCTTGCGGAATGCCCCCACGCCCGCCGGGGTGCCGGTGAAGATCAGGTCGCCCGGCAGCAGCGGGCACACGGCCGAAAGCCGCTCGATCAGCTCGGGGACGGCGAAGATCAAATCACCGGTACGCCCCTTCTGCATCACGTTGCCGTCCAGCGCGCAACCCAGTTCCAGATCATCGGGATTGGCGAACTCGTCGAGGGTCACCAGGGCGGGCCCCAATGGTCCAAAACCCGGATACGACTTGCTCATCGAGAACTGCGGTGCCAGTCCGACGAACTGCAATGTCCGATCCGAGATGTCCTGTCCCACCGTCAAACCCGCGACGTACTCCCAGGCCCGATCAGCGCGCACCCGCTCCGCGCGCCGACCCATCACCACGACCAATTCGACCTCCCAATCGACGGTCTCGTTGGGAATGGGAATCGGGTCAAACGGCCCGACGAGGCAGCTCGGGAACTTCGTGAAGATCAACGCGTCCTTCTGGGTGGTTCCCTCCGGTGCGCCGGCCTCGATGAGATGAGCCTGATAGTTGGCTCCAACCGCAAAGACCTGCGTGGGCCGCGGAACGGGATTCTGCAACCGACGATTCCCGAGTGGCTCCCCACCACCAACACCACCAGCCCACTCGACGAATCCCGCCCAATCGTCGAACACGCCCATTGGATCACCGTTGCCAAAGCGGCCCCCACTGGCACTCGCGACATCAACGAACCCACCGCCGACCAACAACACCCAGCGGCCATCGATACGGGCGACTCTCATGATGTACTCCAATCCAGACGGTGGGTGTGCGGTGCCGACGTCGGTCGCGTCGACAAGAGTTCAGTCCTTCGGGGTGGGGGGTGTATCCCGAGCCGCGTGTGCAGGTATGGCGGCCTGCAATGCGGGCAGCAGCACGAGGTCGACGCACCCCGCGAGGTAGCCGGCGTCGGTGGCGTCGCTCCCGAACAACGGGCGGGTAAACGTGACGCTGAGTAAGAGTCCGGGCAGGAACTCGGCGGCGGCGGGGCGGGAGGGCAGTTCGCCGCGCTCCACTGCCCGGTCAACGACCCCGGTCAGTTCGGCAAACCACGGCTCCACGATTGTGGTCTGCACCGCCAAGGCGAGCTCGTCGTCTGTCAGGACGGCGTGGCTCATCGCGGCGAACAACGCGGTGTCCTTGTCGGCTTGGGCGGCCAGCAGCCCGACGATGGTCTGCAGATCTCCGCGGAGCGTCCCCGTGTTGATCTGTTCAGCCTTCACTGGGCGAGTGGCATAGAGCGCGGCACCGACCAGTTCCGGCTTGCCCGGCCACAACCGGTAGAGCGTGGCCTTGCTGCAGCGCGCTCGGAGTGCGACAAGGTCCATAGACAGGTTCGCGTAACCGACCTCACGCAGCGCATCCATAGTCGCAGTGAGGAGCTCCATCACGCGATCGGGGCTCATCCGGGGACGGCGGATAGCCGCGTCGCGTGCGTCGTTCATTGTCCTGACTTCCTCGGGTCGTACGAAACGGTTCTGTACCTACGACATTACGCCCTCGGTCCGGAGAAACGCAACCGTACTATCGCGTTTTCCGGCTCCGACTGTCCGCGGAGTGCTGGCAGGGGACGCGAAGGCCCTGCCGGTGGCAATCTTCGCGTCACATGCCAACGCCGTATCGGCGGCTGCGCACAGCGCGTTCAGTCGGCGACACCGGCCTTCTCGGGCGGCTGGGACCCCGCCGTGTGAGGCGGGCCGTCGGCGAGGACACGTGTGGCCAGATCGTCGACCAACACGTCGGTGTCGTCGGGGTCAAGGACTCCGCCGAACACCTGAAAGTCGGGGCGGATCACGACAACCGAAGCGTTCAGTCGGTCAAACCATGCCGCATACTTCCCGTCAGCATCGGTCAGACCGCCGGGTCCGAAGTGGGCGCTACGACCTCCCAGACGCTGCCAGAACGCGCGCGTGGATGTGGACAGCCGGTCGACGGGGTCGCCGTCGCGGCCAAGCAAGACGAAGCCCGGTGGCGGGACGATCTCGTCGAGAAGTGCCGTGCGGGTCGATGTGCCGACGTTGGCCTGTAGCCCCAGCTTGCCGCCGATCTCGTCATCCCGCAGACTGCCGCCCCGCAGCAGCAAAGTCGTGGACGGATCCGGTATATCCAGGCCGGCCAACTTGGCGAGTTCGACGTCACGCAGGGCACACTCGTCGGGATCGGTCATGCAGAACATCCGTCCGATCCCGACGGTGAGTTCGATGATCCCTGCGACCTGCACGCAGCGTTCGGCGGTGTAGTCGTCGAGCAGCGAATCAGCCCCCGCTCCATCGACCAACAAGGCCAGGCGCCAGGCGAGATTCGCTGCGTCGCGGACCCCCGAGTTGAAGCCCTGGCCCTGGAAGGGCGGCATCTGGTGGGCGGCGTCGCCGGCCAGGACCACCCGGCCCCGATTCCATTCGGTGGCCCAGCGCCCACGGAAGGTATACCGTGCGTGCCGGACCATCTCAGCGTTGCCGGGGTGGATCTGCCAAGGCTCTAGCAGCCGCCAGGCGTTCTCCTCGGTGTCGACTTTGTCCTGGTCGTCGGTCGGGAGGATCATGAATTCCCACCGTCTCCGGCCGGGACCGGCAGGTACCAGTGTGGTGGACCGGCCGGGGGCCAGGCGTTGGCACGCGTAGGGCAGCCACGTCGTCGGGACGTGCGGCATGACGTCGACCACCAGCCAATCACGGTTGAAGTCGAGGTCGATCATTGGCAGCCCGAGCAGCGAGCGCACGGTGCTGTTGGCTCCGTCGCAGCCGACTGCGTAGGCGGCTGTCAGGGTGCGTGGTGCCCCGCCGGGGACCGGGGCGAAGCCGGTGTGCGGCCGGATGGTGGCGGTGACACCGGCCCCGTCGTCAGACAGCTCCTCCAGCGAGTAGCCCCGGTACTGCGTGATCAGCGGGTCGGCCTGCACGCGGCGCTCCAGAACCTGCTCCAATTCCGGCTGGGAGAAGCTGGACGCACTGGCGAACCCGGAATCGGACTCCGGGGAAAACCGCGACTGCGTCAAGATCCGACCGGCGCCGTCCTCAAGGCAGAACAGTTGCCCTTCCTGCCCCCAAGATTGCAACATCGGGGTGAGTTCGTCTCCCAGATCAAGCTGCCACAGCACGCGCAACACGTCGTGGCTCATCAGCACGGCGCGGGGCAGCGGATACGGCGCTGCCCACCGTTCCACCACGCTGACCCGCAACCCGCGCTGTGTCAGCAGCAGCGCCAGGACCTGGCCGACCGGTCCGCCTCCGGAGATGAGGACGTCGCTGTCGTGCTCTTTTGCTGTTGTGGTCGTCATGACTGGTCGCCTTCTATGTCGTCTGGTCGTCGCTGGGGTAGCCGTAACCTGCGATTACGGTGTGGCGCAGTTCTCCGATGCCGGAGACGTGGCGCGGCGCCGGGTTACTGGGCGTCCTTCGGCGCGGTCTGCTCTCCGACGATGGGCGCCCCAATCGCGCTGAACGTGTTGGCCACTTGTTCGCTTTCCAGGGCCACCCCGAGCGATCTGAGCATTCCGGCGAGCAGGATGTAGTGGCCCACCAGCATGGTCAGTTCGACCAGCTGTTCGGTGGTCAGCAGCGGGCTTAGCCCTTGCCAGGTTGCTTCGCTGATCACGTGGTCGGCATGCAGCTCGTCGGCGGCGGCAATGAGTAGACGGTCCCGGTCGTTCCAGTCCCCGGGGCCCTTGCCCGTGAGTGCGTCGAGGTCGCGGTCGCTGAGCCCCATCTCGGCAGCCAGCCGGAGATGGTGCGTCAGCTCATAGACGCTTCCGCACAGCGACGCGGTCCTGATGATCAGCAGCTCACGTTCCCGGGGCGGGAACACCGAGTGCATCAAGAGTTGAATGCAGAACGGAATCCAAGCGCGGTAGAGCGCGGGGTGCCGAGCCACCGTGCTGAACAGATTGGGCACGTCCTCGCCCCACGGCCCCATGAGTAGCTCACGCTGCTCTGCGGTGCGCTGCTCCGATTCCAGGGGGGCCACGCGCGGCGCTGCTTGCACCTCGGCGGCCGGTGTGGATGGCTGTGGTTCGGGCAACGTTCTACCTCCGGTATCGGTCGCCGATGGGGCGACGCGTTGGTTGTTGGCAAGTTCGCGTCAGTACCTACGCGGACGTGGTGGGGTTTCCGCGCGCCGGGGAGGCCGGATCAGGTCGCTGCAGCAGCGCGGGCAAAAGCACACGATCGACACATTGGTTGAGGTAGTCGGCGTCAGCGCGGCGCCCCCCGAACAGCGGTCGCATGAACGCCACGCCGAGCAGCAGCTCCGGAACGAACTCGGCCGCAGGCGCCGGGGAGAGGAGCTCGCAACGCTCGACGGCTCGGTCGACGACGCCGATCAGATCGGCAAACCACGGCTCGACCAGCGTCGTGCGCACCGCCGAGGCGAGTTCCTCGTCGGCCAGCACGGCGTGGCTCAGCGCAGCGAACAGCGCCGTATCCTTGTCCGCTTGGGCGGCCAATAGCCCGACCACGCAGAGCAGATCGCCGCGCAGGGTGCCGGTGTTGAACTCGTCGCTCTTCGCCGGCCGGGTTGCGTACAACGCCGCGGCGACGAGTTGCGGCTTGCCCGCCCAGAGTCGGTAGAGCGTCGCCTTGCTGCAGCGTGCGCGTGCGGCGACGAGGTCCATCGACAAGTCCTGGTAGCCGACCTCACGCAGCGCATCCATTGCCGTTATGAGCAGATCCAGCTCGCGGTCCGGGGTCATCCGTGGCCGGCGAATCGAAGCATCCTCAGTGTGGCGCATTAAACCACCTCATAACGTACAGAACCGTTTCGTACGATGAACGATATCGGGAGTTCGGGAGAAACGCAACCGTACTATCAGGTCAGCGACTGGCTTTTGGTGTCGATGCGCGTGGTGGCGTCGCACGCGACTGCCGTCGCCCAGGGGTCCGGATAGTCGACACTCGACGGCGCAGGAACCGACAGTCCTCGCGATGCCACGTTCATCGTCGAAGCGAGGCCTCGCTAACCCACGGTTTCTTGAGCCACGGAGAGGTTGCCCGAATGCTCGACCCTCGCGCCCGTCCACCGGTCGGGCTTCCAGAACCGCAGGCCGTAGTTGCGGTACGCAAATTCGTTGAGGCGATCGAAGTCCTACTCCGTTTAGATGTCGGTCACTATTTACGTG
>Ga0137412_10004463_pt1 | contig 11170 bp, 11 predicted proteins | sample CZODoug2_1_16fun_FD_122160 | JGI IMG/M metagenome (GOLD analysis project Ga0137412, IMG submission 122160) | Vadose zone soil fungal communities from Angelo Coast Range Reserve, California, USA - CZODoug2_1_16fungal (Hybrid Assembly) | ecosystem: Environmental > Terrestrial > Soil > Vadose zone... | reverse complement strand
CGTTTTCAGGTTTTCAAGCACCTGATGTGGCTTCCGTGTTTGACAGCAAATTGCGCAGAACAGGTCTTGAAAGATGGATCGCGCACGCGGCTACAACTCCGAGCGCCGCGAACTCGCGTGTGCAAGCTTCGGAGCGCACATCGCCGTCGACCCTGCCGATCGGTCGCCCTTCGATGTGTGGCGCGAAGTGCGCGTCGAACGTGGAATGTGGGGTCCGATGGTCGTCTTCGAATGCGTCGGTGCGGCGGGCCTGATTCAGAAAATCGTCGACTCCGTTGACATCGGAACTCGGATCTACTGCGCCGGTGGGTGGTACACCGGCGACTCGCTGAGCGTCACCGACGCGACCCGTCAGGGCGTCACCATCCAATTCGGCGGCGGCCCGCACCCGCAGGACTGGTACGGCACGCTCGACGCGATCGCCGCCGGTCGACTGGATCCGCTACCCAGTGTCGGGGCGGCCGTCGGTCTCGACGACGTGCCCGACGCCCTCGACTCGGCCCGAAAGTCCACCGGCCCAGCGCGAATCATCGTCCACCCGAACGGAGATGTGAAGTGAGCGAACGGGAAGATCGCCAAGATATTTCGGAAGTTCTACTGCGCTACGCTACCGGTATCGACCGCCGGGACTGGCCACTGTTTCGCACCGTCTTCACCGACGATTGCGAGCTGGACTATGGCGAGGTCGGTTCTTGGCAGGGCGCCGACGCGGTTACGGAGTTCATGCAGCAGGCGCATTCGATGGCCGGCCACACCATGCACCGGTTGACCAACCAGGTCATCACGGTGGACGGCGACAAGGCAGAGTCGCGGACCTACGTCGACGCGCTGATCATGGTGGGCGACACCAACTCCGGTGTCAATGCCGCCGGCTTCTATGACGACGAGCTGGTCCGTGGCGACGACGGCTGGCGGGTCGCCCGTCGCCGATTCATCCAGGTGCGGGTGGCCCCGGTGGGGCATCCGGCATGACATTCGCATCCAAGTACGGTCCGTGGGCGCTGGTGGCCGGCGCATCCGACGGTGTGGGCGCCGCGTTCGCCGAGGGGATTGCCGAGCGCGGAGTCAACGTCGTGTTGGTGGCGCGGCGCCAGGCTTTACTCGACGAGGTGGCCGCCGGGATCACCGATCGCACTGACGTCCAAACTCGCACGCTGGCAATCGATCTCGCCGAGCACGATGCGGCGTCGCAGGTGGCGAAAGCGACCACCGATCTGGAAATCGGATTTGTGGTGTACTGCGCCGGGGCCGATCCGAATTTCGAGCCGTTTCTGGCCAACTCGATCGAGACCGCCGAAGCGATGGTGCAGCGCAATTGCATCGTGCCGATGCAGTTGTGCCATCACTTCGCCCCGCCGATGGTCGAGCGACGCAGCGGCGGCATCGTGCTGTTCGGCTCGGGCGCCGCGCTCGCCGGCGGACCGAACATGGTGGCCTACGGCGCCACCAAGGCGTTCGACATGGTGTTCACCGAAGCACTGTGGAGCGAGCTGCACGACAAAGGGGTCGATGTGCTCGGCCTGATCCTCGGCAAGACCAATACACCGGCGCTGCGGCGACTCGAACACAGTCGCGGACACCTGAGCTCTGCGGACACGGCACCGTCGGATGCCGACAGCGTCGACCAGGTGATCGCGGAGGCGTTCGAAAACCTCAGCAACGGACCGACTTTGATGGTCGGCGAGATGATGCGCGCCGTCACGCCGATGCTGGCGTCGCTGTCACGCAACGAGGCCGTCAAGCTCATGACGCAAGCCCAGGCCGCCGCGATGGGCAGCGACTGACACGTCAGCTGCCAACCTGTTTGATGAACACGCTGACGCGGTTGATCAGTCCATCGGGATTCTGTTCGAAGACAAGGCATTCCGGATACTCGGTGGGCACACCGTCGGCCTCGAAGGTCTCGCTGAGCTCGACGTAGCACACCCGATCCGAGGCGTGTGAGATCCGATGCACGTCTAACCGGTAGCCCTCCGGCGAGGCGAACACGCCGCGCAGGAATTTCAGATACCGCTGCTTGCCCTCGACGACGTCGCAGTACGGACCCTCTCGGATCAGATCCTCGTCCGCGATCGTGGCCGCCAGGCCGTCCCAGTCGTGCACCGCCAGACACGCCAGATAGCGCTCTACTATGCCGGCGTCATCAGTTTGACCCATTGCATATTCCTACGCTGAGCGAGCCGGGCCATCAATGCCAAACATCCCAGGCCCCTGAGGACCTGGGATGTTTGGTTGTACAGAACTTCTACAGACCCAGGAAAGCCAGCGGGTCGATCGCGGAGGCCGCGGAGGTCGCGGCTTCGGTGGCCACATCGAGACCGGATCCAAACGCAGCACCCGGGTCCAGCGCCGACACGGCGTCGATACCGGCGAACAGCGAGTCCAGGTTGAGGTTCCCGAACGGTGTCACCAACGTGTCGGTAACGGTATCTCCGGTGGCACCCGGGAGCGCGGTGTAGACGTTCTCGAACCCGTCACCGAAGTTGAGGACGTCGTAGACCGATCCCTCTGCCGGCAGATCCGCGACGGGAGTGTCGCCGAGTGGGGTGGCACCTGTGACGGTGAACTCCGTGTTGGTAAGGCCGAGCAGGTTAGTCACCTCGTCGTTCGTGGTGATGCTGCCGATCTGGTCAGTTGTTGCGGCGCCGTCGTAGACGTTGAAGTCCTGCGACGCCAGCGACAACGTGATGCCGAAAATAGTCGGCGTGCCGCCACCAAGGTCCAACAGCGGTGGTGCACCGAGGAGTTGCTCGACGGGGGTGAAGCCCTCGGCCCCGCCCGCGAGGGTCGGGTCGAAGGTGGTGCCACCGATGCTGAACGCGTCGGCGCCGATGGCGCTGTCGCCGGATTGGAGACCGGTGAGAGCGTCGCCTGGGTTCAGCGGGTTGGCGTCGTTGATGTTGCCGAACAGCGAGTCAAGGTTGATGTTGCCGTACGGCGTCACCAAGGTGTCAGTGACGGTGCCATCGGCTCCTGGGGTTGCGGTGTAGACGTTCTCGTACCCGTTGCCGAAGTTCATCGCGTCCAACACTGTTCCCTGCGTTGGAATGCCGGTGCCGACGTCGCTGCCGCTCTCCACGACGAGTTGCGTATTGGTCAAGCCCAACAGGTTCGTGACGTCGACGCCGGTGTTGATGGTGCCGATCTCGGTCCCGCTGCTATTGAGGACCTCGAAAGCCTGGTTGGACAGGCTCCCACCGTCGGCCGGATCACCGAGCGACGAGCCGCCGATCTCCAACAGCGGCGCGACAGTCGCAAGCGGTGCGATCGTGTCAAAGCCCTCACCCCCAGCCGCCAATTGCGGGTCGAGCGTGAAGCCACCGATGCTGAAAGCGTCTGCAGCGCCGCTGATTCCGCTCACGTCGAGACCCGTGAAGGCGTCACCGGGGTTGAGAGGGTCGGCGGCGTTGAAGCTGAACAGCGAGTCCAGGTTGACGTCGCCGGTCGGCGTCACCAGTGTGTCGGTGACGGTGCCGCCCGGGACCGCGGTGTAGACGTTCTCGTACCCATTGCCCAGGTTGAACACGTCGTAGACCGATCCCACCGTCGGCAGGCTCGCGTCGGTGCCGCTGCCGGATGGGTCGACACTGGCAACGGTGAAGTCGGTGCTGGTCAATCCGAAGAGGCTGGCGATGGTCTCGTTGCCCTCGATGCTTCCGAGGTCGGCGTGGGTGGAGGGATCGAAGATCTCAAAGCCTTGCTGAGCAAGGGGCAGGCCGAGCGCCGTACCGCCACCGAGCTCCAACAACGGGGGCGAAGTGGTGAGTTGGGCGACCGTGTCAAATCCTTCAACACCTGGCGAGGTGAAGGGGTCGAAGGTGTAGTTGCCGATGGTGAAGGCGTCGGCGCCAGTGGCGCTAACGACGTCGGCGGTGTCCGCAGCGGCAACAGCCACCTGCAGAAACGCGGTAGTCAACAGCCCGCCAGTGGCCGCCAAACCAGCCAGGACCAAACGATGATGCATGTGACGCTCCTACTTATCCGGGTTTTGTGATGCAGGGCGGGCGTGGTTGTTACTTGTGAGTAACGTCACGGGACATTACTCATAGGTAATATAGGAAGTCAATACAATTTCTTGGGCAAATCTCAGGTTGCCAGCGGATTCCCAGCTAACTGACACCGCGTCAACAGCGCAAATCCGGCAGAAAGGTGCCCCAAGTCACAGTTCAGAAGCGCAACGCAGCAAACAGCCCGTTGTGCACAGCCTGAGTCGATCCGGAGTATCACTAAGGCCACGCTCAGTCATCTCGGCGTGGCCACGAACCTCGTCTGCCGCACCTATACTTCGAGCCATCTGCGAACGGGGTTCTCTCTATCGGAGAAGCTGTTCTCCGCTCGGCGAGGAGATGAGTCGGACGATGGCAGGAGCCTGCGACGGCAAGGTCGCCCTGGTGACGGGCGCCAGCCGGGGACTGGGCAAGGCGATCGCGCAGCGATTGGCCGGCGAAGGCGCAACGGTCGGACTCACCGCCCGCACTCTCGAGCCCGATCCCAAGTATCACGGATCGTTGCAGCAGACGCTCGACGAGATCACCACCGCCGGCGGCACGGCCGTCGCCATCCAGGCCGACTTGTCGAAATCCGAAGACCGGGAACGCTTATTCGGCGAGCTGGTTGAAAAAGCCGGTGCACCAGACATTCTGGTCAACAACGCCGCGGTGACGTTCCTGCGGCCACTCGACGAGTTTCCAGAGCGGCGCGCACGGTTGATGATCGAGATGCACGTGCTGGCACCGATGCATCTGTCCCAGCTCGCGATCCCGGCCATGCGGGAACGAGGCAGCGGCTGGATACTCAACATCACTTCGCTCGGTGGCGATCTGCCCGAGGGGCCGCCGTTCTCCGATTTCGACCGCACCGCCGGCTTCGGGGTCTACGGCACGGTTAAGGCGGCACTGAATCGCCTCACGAAAAGCCTTGCGGCCGAGCTTTATAACGATGGCATCGCGGTGAACGCCGCGGCCCCGTCGATCCCGGTGGCCACCCCCGGCGCCGGGACTCTCGATCTGGCCAAGACCGATACCGAAGATATCGAGCTCATCACTCAGACCGCTCTAACCCTGGTTACGGCAGACCCCAAAGCGATGACCGGCAGGATTGCCCACACGCAGCCGTTCCTGCGTGAAATCGGGTGGTTGCACTGACCGACCCGCTGCTCATCCAGCTAGCTGAGCGACTTTCGTCACGAGACGTTTCTGCGTTGGAGTCGCTGGCCGGCGGTGCGTCAAGCCTGACCTACGCGGCACAGCGCGGAAATCAGCGCGTGGTCGTCAAAGTAGCGCCGCCGGGAGTACCCCCGATCGCGCACCGCGACGTGTTGCGGCAAGCCCGCATCATCCGCGGGCTGGGCTCGACGCCAGTACCCGTTCCTGAATTGATCTTCGAGGACCCGGGCGATCCGCCCGATGTACCGCCACTTTTCGTGATGTCCTTCCTCGACGGGATCAGCTGCGAGCCGTTATTCGACGACGTCGACGGTGGGCCCGGACCCGTTGTTGCCGAGCGCTTTCAGAACGCGGCGGCGACACTTGCCCAACTGCATCGGCTTGAGCCGGGCGCCGTGGGGCTAGCGTCGGAGCCGGTCACCAGGCTGCGTGACGAAATCGAGCGGTGGTGCCGCACGCTAGCGACCACCGATGCCAAGCTCGCACCTGGGTGGCGCGAGGTCGCTACCGCGCTGCGATTCAGCGCACCGCCGCCCCTGCCGCCGGCGATCGTGCACGGCGATTTTCGGCTCGGCAACCTATTAGCCGAGCAGAGCCGCATCATCGCCGTCATCGACTGGGAGATCTGGTCGGTCGGGGACCCACGCGTCGACATCGGATGGTTCTTGATCAACTGCGACCCGCGCACCTACCGCCGCCCCACGCGGTACGCCGAGGCGGTACCGTCGGCCGACGAGCTGGCGACGATCTACCGCGCCGCGATGGGAAGCGAAGTGCCAGGACTGGATTGGTTCTGCGCACTGGCCTGCTTCAAGTCGGCCGCGACGTGGTCGCTGATCATTAAGCACAACCGCCGGCGCAGCAGGCCGAACCCTGAGTTGGAGGCGATGGCGCCGGTGCTGCCGCACCTGCTGCTGTCGCGGGCGGGCGAGTTGCTCGGTTAGCTCCGCGGCACGCCGGCAAGCTTGGCGGCGAACTTGGCCTCGGCCGCTTCCCGTAGCCGCAGAATGTGTTCGGACGGAAACACGTCGGGTGACGGCGTGCGATCTTTGAGCAGCAACCGCGCCAGCGTGACCTTGTGTACCTCGGTCGGACCGTCGGCCAGCCCCAACACGAACGACTCGACAAGGTGCTGGACGAAGGGCATTTCGTGCGTCGTGCCCAGCGATCCGTGGAGTTGCAGCGCGCGGGCCGACACATCGTGCAACACCTTCTGCATCATCGCCTTGACCGCCGAGATGTCGGCGCGCACGGCCTTGTAGTCGTTGTGCTGGTCGATCTTCCACGCGGTCTGCAAGGTGAGCAGCCGGAACGCCTCGATCTCCATCCACGAGTCGGCAACCATCTGCTGGACGAGTTGCTTGTCGCTCAGCATCTGACCCTGGGTGTGCCGGGAAACGGCACGCTCACAGAGCATGTCGAAGATCCGGCGGACCAGGCCGACGGTGCGCATCGCGTGGTGAATCCGGCCGCCCCCGAGCCGGGTCTGCGCGACGACGAACGCGCCACCGCGCGGACCGAGCATGTGATCGGCGGGGACCCGGACATTCTCGTACCGCACATAACCCTCGCGACCCCCGCCGTCGAGCGGCTGGTAACCGAGCCCGACGTCACGCAAGACGTTGATGCCGGTCGTCTCAGCGGGCACGACGAACATCGAATGACGTTGATACGGCGAGGCATCGGGATCCGTAACCACCATCACGATCAAAAACGACGCCATCGACGCAAACGACGAGAACCATTTCTCGCCGTTGATTACCCAGTGACCGCCATCTTCGACCGCGCTGGTGGTGAACTCCTTCGGATCTGCGCCGCCCTGTGGCTCGGTCATCGAGAAGCAGGAGATGATCCGATTGTCCAGCAGCGGCTCGAGATAACGCTGCTTGAGCTCGGGAGTGCCGTAGTGGGCCAGAATCTCGCTGTTCCCGGAATCCGGTGCTTGTGAACCGAAGACGATCGGGGCGCATTCGGAGCGGCCGAGTATCTCGTTGAGCAACGCCAGCTTCACCTGGCCGTATCCGGGACCACCCAGGTGTGGCCCCAGGTGGGTAGCCCACAGCCCGCGCTCCTTGACGATCTTCTGCAGCGGAGGTATCAGCGCCTGACGCACCGGGTCGTTGAGGTCGTGAGACTCCTTGACGATCAGGTCAATTGGTTCACATTCCGAGCGCACGAACTCGTCAACCCACTTGAGTTGCGCGGCCCATTCCGGGTCAGTCGAGAAGTCCCAAGCCACCGATCGTCCTTTCGATACTCAGTCCGAGTCCGCCCATCATCACCACCACCACCCGCACCCCGCGCATCGGGCCCGTCATGGCGACCACGATTGCCGACGGGCCGCGGCCTCGTCAGTCGCATGGCTGAGTACCTGGTTGCGGTTCTCGAGTTCGAGTGCGGGTTCCAATCCGGCGGCGTCGGCGTTGACCTGCAGCGCGCGCTTCGTCAACTGCACGCCCAGCGGCGTGAGTTCGGCGATCCGAGTGGCTATTTCGAGCGCGCGGTCAACGAGTTTCTCGGGCGCAACGACTTCGCTGACCAGCCCGCGGCGGTCGGCTTCCTCGGCGGCGACGGTGCGGCCGGTCAGCATCCAGTCGGCGGCGACACTTGTTCCGACGATCCGCGGCAAGAAGTAGCTCATCCCCATCTCGGCCCCGGACAAGCCGAGCAGGATCGCCGCATCACCGAATGTTGCTGCGGTCGAGCAGATTCGGATATCGGAGGCCAGGCACAGCGCCAGGCCTGCGCCGACGCATGGGCCGTTGACCGCGGCGATCACCGGTTGCGGGATGTCGCGGACCGCCTGCGGCAGCGCGGCCATCGTTTCTTGGAATCGCAGGCGATCGATCACGGGCGCGGTCGCCTCCGGTAATCGCGGGCCGAAATCGCGCATGTCGATTCCCGAGCAGAATCCGCGTCCCGCGCCGGTCAAGACGACGGCGTTGACCGAGCTGTCCGACCCGAGCGCGGCAAGGGTCTGGGTGAGCTCGCCGACCATGACATCGTTGATCGCGTTGAGCCGCGTGGGCCGGTTCAGCTGCAGCACGGCCACGCCGATGTGTGGTCGCTGCACGCTCAACGTGTCGGTCACTGTTGATCGAGCTCCCTTCTTTGCGAGCTCTGAGACATCCATTCGCCAATCAGGAGAATGCTATTCTTCCCGACCGCTCTCACGCAATCGCGACTAGACGAAGTCCGATCCTCCGTCGACGTTCACTGTCGCGCCGGTGACATAGCCATTCCGTTGAGAGGCCAGGTAGGTGGTGATGGAGGCGATCTCCTCGGGAAGCCCGGCGCGGCCGAGGTCGCACGGTTGGTGGAAGTTGGTGTCGATCCAGGTCATGACATCGTGCGGGTTGGACGCGTCCAGGCCGTCGGCGGCGAGAATGTCCTTGAGGTTTTCGGTGAAGCTCGCCGTCACAATGGTCCCCGGGCACACGCAGTTCACCAGAATTCCGTCCTTGGCAAGGCTTTTCGACAGGTTCTTGGTGACGCTGGACAGCGCGGCTTTCGATGCCGTGTAGGCGACGATGCGCGGATTCTGCCGCTGGATGGAATGCGCGGACAAGGTGACGATGCGGGCCCAATCCGCAGCGCGCAGCATCGCCAACGCGGCGCGCACCGAACGGACGCCTGCCATCGTGCCCAGCGTGAAGGCGGCGTCCCATTCGGCATCTTCCATCTGCTCGAAGTACCCGTCACCCGGGCCGATGGTGTGGACCAGGCTGTTCAGCCGTCCCCAACGGTCGGCCACCTCGTCGAAGCCGCTGACGATCGACGCGGCATCGGTCATGTCCACGCTGATCCCGACGGCGTCAGGTGCGCCGGCATCTCGCAGCGATTCCACCGCCGCGTCTAAGGCTGCCCTGCCGCGGGCCATCACAGCGACGCTGGCTCCTTCGGCTGCCAGAGTTTGCGCGATCGCCAGCCCCATACCCTTGCTGCCGCCGGTGACGACGGCAATTGATCCGGCCAGACCGAGATCCATTGCTGCTCCTTATAGTCGGTCGCGCGCGGCGATGTCAGCGATAATTTCGGGCTTCACTCCGAGACCGCGCAGGCAGAACTGGAGAGCTCGTCGTCGGACCTCGGCGCGTTCGCAATCGGCTGCGGCCCAGTGTCGTTCAGTGCTCGCCCACACCACACCCTGAATTGACTGTGCTTCGGTCACCGGATCGACGCCATGGAACAAACCTCGGCTCAGCCCATCGTTCAGCTGCTCGATCAGCGGTGTGAGCATCTCTTCGAAGGCGGGCTGAATCAGCTCGGGAGCGGCGAACATCTGTGACTGCGCCTCCAACGACAGGCTGCGCAGATCGGATTTGATGTTCTCGTCGAACGCCAGGTCGAGGCGACCGTCGATCCAGGCGGCAACTGCCTCGACCGGATTGGCGGCCTTCGCCATTTTCCTTTGCAGCCTTCGCTTCTCCGCGTAGGCCATCTCAAGAAACGCCGCCGCGACTACCTGGTCCTTCGATTCGAAATGCCGGTAGAACGCTCGGGTGCTCAGCTCGGCACGATCGAGGACGGCGGCGACGCTGAGTCCCCGAACTCCTTGTTCGCGCAGGGTTTCTAAGGCGGCGGCGACGATGGTGCGGCGCACGTCGGGGTCTGGAGCAAGCTTGCTTCGTCGCCGCGTACGAGGGCCGGTCATCCGGTCGCGTCGTAGGTGTGCAGGTAGTCGGCGAACTGTTCGCGGACTCCCTCGGGAGTAAGCCCGTAGTCGGACAACTCGTAGTCGTGTGCCCCACGCGAGCCGGGCTTGTGTTCGTGGGCCCACTGCTCGACCGCCCGCTCGGTATCTTCGGAAAACGTCAAGCCCAACGATGCGTAGCCGGACTGCAACGTGCTCACCGGATCGTCCTGCAAGTCCGCGAAGGCGACATCGGCGAACCTGCTGTCACCTACGCGTTGGCGGAAGTCCATCGCCCGACGAACGGCTTCCGCCCAGCTGTCGAGCTGCTCTGAACCCAGTTCCTCGGGATCGTCCCGGTCGCTGCTCCAGCTACGCACGTACCGGATCAGGCTGCACACCGAACCCAGGACCTTGGCCGGATCGCGATGGCTCCATAGGAATTTCGCATTCGGATACGCCTCGACCAGTGCGTCCAGCGCGAACATGTGCACCGGGGTCTTCAGGTGCCACAGGGTCGGCGGGCAATGCCACTGCAGAAGTTTGACCACCCGACGATGGAACGTGTAAGTCTCGCGCATGTCGCAATGCATCAGCCATTCCAGGTAGCTCGGGACCCGTACGGCGCCGTCGAAGTGAAAGGTGCGAAAACTCATTCCCATCAGGTCCTGGCATTCGGTCGGCGCCGTCGCCTCGGAGTTGTGGAGGGTCTTCATCAGCGGGAACATGTCGTCGAGCATCCGCAGGCCCTCTTCGGCCTGTGCGATGCGTGGGTCGGAGTGTTGGGTGGCCGTCTCCGGCGGGGGAGTGGGCGCCTGCGATTCCCACATCCGCAACGAACGGAATTGGGGATCGGCGGCCACCAATTGGCTCAGCGCGGTGGTCCCGGTGCGGGGCAGCCCGATGACGAAGACAGGGCCGCCCACTATCTCGTCGTCGATCTCCGGGTGCTGTCCGTAGGTGTCTTCGACCTTGAGTCGCTGGATCAGCGCGTTGCTGATGGTGGCGTGTTGAATGACGCGGCCTACGGTGGGATGGGCGTTTTTACTCAGACCTATGGCTCCATCGGGGTTGGAATTAATCAATCGTTCGTGAAAGAAATCCAGATCAAAACTGCGGGATTTGAGCCTCAATACGGGCGTGCGACCGGCGGCGTGATAACCATGGTCACGAAGTCGGGCAGTGCTGCCACGCACGGCGTCATCGGCGGGTATTTTCAGTCGAGAGGGATGAGTGCTCTCTACGCCAACAACGATGACTTTCGCCCGGCAAACTTGGTTGGGCGCCAGCTCAAAAAGGGCGGGTACGAAGGCGATTTTGAATTGGGCGGTTATGTGCCCATGGGAAAACTGAAGGACCACCTCTTTTACTA
>Ga0137412_10004461_pt1 | contig 11171 bp, 10 predicted proteins | sample CZODoug2_1_16fun_FD_122160 | JGI IMG/M metagenome (GOLD analysis project Ga0137412, IMG submission 122160) | Vadose zone soil fungal communities from Angelo Coast Range Reserve, California, USA - CZODoug2_1_16fungal (Hybrid Assembly) | ecosystem: Environmental > Terrestrial > Soil > Vadose zone... | reverse complement strand
GCCGCCGGCCTCACTTGCTCCACCATGGAAATGGCTTCGCGCGGCGGCACCGGCATCGAGATCGATCTCGCCAAAGTTCCCCAGCGCGAAACCGGCATGACGCCCTACGAAATCATGCTCAGCGAATCGCAGGAGCGCATGCTCCTCGTCGCCGAAAAGGGCCGCGAACGCGAGGTGCTCGACGTTTTTAAAAAGTGGGGACTCGACGCCGTCGTCGTCGGCACGGTTACCGAAGGCGGCCTCGCCGTCATCAAGAATCACGGAGCCGTCGCAGCACAAATTCCCGCGCACCCGCTCGCTGAAGAAGGTCCCGTTTACAATCGCCCGCTCGCCGCGCCAGCGCCGCGCGTCGAATCCGAAAAAGATTGGTTCACCCTCGCGCCGGAAGGCATGAACCTAACAGAAAATTTCAAAAAACTTCTCGCGTCTCCCGCGATCGCCTCAAAGCGCTGGATCACCGAACAATACGACATCAGCGTTCGCACCAACACGGTCGCCGGGCCCGGCGCAAGCGACGCCGCAATCGTCCGCATCAAGGAATCGGAAAAGAATGGCCCAGACGGAAAGAAAACGATGAGAGGCCTCGCGCTCGCCACCGACGGCAACGGGCGCTGGTGCCAGCTCAATCCGCGCGTCGGCGCGATGCACGCCGTCGCCGAAGCCGCGCGCAACGTCGCCACTTCCGGCGCGCGCCCCATCGCTGCAACGAATTGCCTCAATTTCGGCAGCCCCGAAAAACCAGAAGTCATGTGGCAATTTTCCCAAGCCATTGACGGCATCGGCGAAGCCTGCACCGCGCTCGGCACGCCCATCACCGGCGGCAACGTCAGCTTCTACAACGAAACCCTCGGCAAATCCATTCACCCCACGCCTGTCATCGGCATACTCGGCATTCTCGACGATTCCTCGAAAGCCCTGAAAATCGCCTTCCGAAACGCCGGCGACGTGATCGTCCTGCTCGATGGCCCATCTGAACACTGTCATTCCGAACGGAGTCCGCGCAGTGAGGAATCTGCTTTTTCTTCTCCGACGTACGCCCAAGAATTTTCCTCCTCCGAATACTCCAAAACCGTCACAGCCACCGTCGCCGGCGAACCGCCGACGATCGATCTCCTCGCCGAAAAGCGCCTCATCGATTGTCTCGTCGCGCTCGCAGCGGAAGGCACCGTCCAGTCCGCCCACGACATTTCCGACGGCGGCCTCGCCGTAACTCTCGCCGAATCCTGCTTCGCCGCCACTGGCAACCAATCCAACCCGTGTCATTCCGAACGAAGTCCGCGGAGTGAGGAATCTGCTTTTTCTTCTCTAGGCGCCTCAATTTCGTTCAGCGAATCCGCCCCCGCCGAATACGCCCTCTTCAGCGAACGCGGCGCTCGCTGTGTCGTTTCCGTCTCCCCCACAAATCTTGCCGCCGTTCTCGCAACTGCGAGACAATATAATGTGGCGGCGCGCGAACTCGGCAAAGTCACTGGGAACGCCGCGCTCCGCATCGAACTTAAGGGGCACGCAGCCATCGATTCCACCCTCGATGTCCTGCGCGATGTTTGGGCCAATTCGTTGGAACGTACTATCGTCAAACGATGAGCGAAGCTTCCATCGCGCTTGGGCGAAGTCGTGTCGTAGGTTTTTTTGTGATTTGTGGATTGATGGTTGCAATGAGCCTGATCAAGATTCTCTTTCTCGGTGCACGGCCAAGCATTCCATTTGCCCTGTGGCAGCTGGCTTTCGTCTTCTGTTCTGCGGCGGCGGCTTGGTATTTGTATCTGGCCAAGAAAACGGGCTGGCACATAAGCTTATTGTCCATTGGAGTTTGGTTTCTAGGATTGATAACTAGGGCACTGACCTTGAATGCTTTCGCAGTCTTAGTCAGCACGGGAATGGTGGTAGTGCTGATTTGGCTGTTTCTTCCGAGCGTTAGGGCAGAATTCGGGATGAAAGTCTGAACTTATGAGTTCGCAGATCATTCTCGACGACCACTTCCACGACCACTGCGGCGTCGTCGGAGTCTTCGGCCATGCCGAAGCGGCAAAGCTCGTCTATCTCGGCCTTTACGCGCTCCAGCATCGCGGCCAGGAATCCGCCGGCATTGTCTCCAGCGACGGCCACGAACTCCACGCCCACCGCGCCATGGGCGAAGTCGAAGAAATTTTCACGCCCGATGTTCTGAACAAACTTCCCGGCACCGCCTCCATCGGCCACACGCGTTATTCCACTGCGGGCGACAAAGCTCTTCTCAACGCACAGCCCATCATGATCGATTGCAACAAGGGCAAAATGGCGCTCGGCCACAACGGCAATCTCACCAACGCCGCCGACTGGCGCCGCAAGCTCGAGCATCGCGGCTCGATTTTCCAAACGAACAGCGACACCGAAGTCGTCGTCCATCTCGTAGCGAAATCACAAGCGCGCAATCTTTCCGGAGCACTCGGCGACGCGCTCAATCAAGTCGAAGGCGCTTACTCGCTCGTCGTTCTCACGCCCGAAGAGCTTTACGCCGTTCGCGATCCGCGCGGCTTCCGTCCACTGAATCTTGGCAAACTCGTCACGCCGCAAGGCGAAGAAACCTGGATCGTCGCCAGCGAAACCTGCGCTTTCGATCTGCTCGACGCGAAATACGTCCGCGAAATCGAGCCCGGTGAAATGGTGCGCATTTCCAAATCCGGCATCGAGTCCATTCATTTCGCGCCGCCCAAGCCGCATCAGCAATGTATTTTCGAACATGTCTATTTCGCGCGTCCGGACAGCACCATCTTTGGCCGCAGCGTTAACTCCAGCCGCGAAATGCTCGGCCGCCTGCTCGCCAAAGAATATCCCGTCGCAGCCGATCTCGTCGTGCCCGTTCCCGATTCCGGCGTTCCTGCCGCTGTCGGCTACGCCATGGAATCCGGCATTCCATTTCGCATGGGCTTGATTCGCAATCATTACATCGGCCGCACCTTCATCGAGCCATCGCAAGCGATTCGCAATTTCGGCGTCAAATTAAAATTAAATCCCATTCGCGGCCTCATCGAAGGCAAGCGCGTCATCCTCGTTGACGATTCCATCGTCCGCGGCACCACATCCCGCAAAATCGTTCGCATGGTCCGCGAAGCAGGCGCCACCGAAGTCCACGTGCGCATTTCCTGCCCGCCAACGATTTCTCCCTGTTATTACGGCGTGGACACGCCCACGCGCGAGGAGCTCATCGCCAGCTCCAACTCGCCCGAGGAAATTTGCAAATTTCTCGGCGCCGATTCCCTCGGCTACATCTCTCTCAACGGCCTGAAACAAGCCGTCGGTGACACCCAGGGTGACTTCTGTACGTCTTGTTATACGGGTGTTTATCCAACCGACCTCGTGCAACTCGAAGTTCGCGAAGGCGGCTCAAACGGCCAGCTCCTCAAAGATCCCGGCGTGGAAGATTCCACGCCAGTTCAAACCGACCGCCCAGTCACGGTGACGCATGAAAGCTAAACAATCGAAACAGCGCAAACCCGAAGAAAATCTCACGCCTCAACAAAAAGTCCGCCGCGAAGTCATCGCATGGACTTGGGTCATTCTGATTTTTCTCCTCATTAACGCCGCCGTCGGCCAGGCTCGCGTTATCCCCTCCGAGTCGATGAAAAATACTTTGCTCGTCGGCGATCACCTCATCATGAGCCGCTTCGGCTACGACGTCGGCATTCCGTTCACCGATATTCACCAGCCGTTGTGGCGCACGCCCAAGCGCCAGCAAATCGTCATCTTCCGCCCCGTTATTTCCGGCGAGTCGTCGGACATCATCAAGCGGGTGATTGGCTTGCCCGGTGAAACAGTGGACGTTCACGACGGCGCTGTCTGGATCAACGGCGCCCGCCTTCACGAAGACTACACCGTCGGCCGCACCGAACCCGCCGACCCGAACAACTATCTCGGCCCCCTCGCTGGACGGAAAAATATTTTCCCGTACACGGTCCCTGCCGGTTGCTTCTTCGTGATGGGCGATAATCGCGGCAATTCGCTCGACAGTCGCTTCACCGGCTGCATCCCGCGCGAACACATCATCGGCACGCCGGTCATCATTTATATGTCCATTGAAACGCCGAGCGAGCCGTGGGGCTCAGGCGCGATTCTTGATCGCGTCTCCGCCTACACCAACGCGGTGATTCATCCCAGCGAAATTCGTTGGCGGCGGTTGTTTCACCTGTTCTGAAAATCTTCAGAAGATTCGGTGATCCGTGAAGGCATCGTCCTCAAAAAAGCCGCAGGAAAAACTCACCACCGAACAGAAAATCCGGCGCGAAATCATCGCGTGGTTCTGGGTCGGTCTCGTTTTTCTTCTCATTAACGGCGCGATCGGCCAGGCGCGCGTCATTCCGTCCAGTTCCATGGAGAAAACGCTGCTCATCGGCGATCACCTCATCATGAGTCGCATCGGCTACGACGCCGGAATTCCCTTTACCGACATTCACGTTCCGCTGTGGCGCAATCCGAAACGCCAGCAGATCATCATCTTCAAACCGCCCTTCGATCCCAATCAGCCGGACTACGTTAAGCGCGTCATCGGACTTCCCGGCGATGTTGTTGATATCCGTGAAGGCTCTGTATGGATCAACGGCAAACGCCTCGAGGAACCCTACACAACCGGCCGCTCAATTCCAGCTTCGCCGGGTTCGTACGAAGGCGCCTTCACTGGCAAAGAAAGAGTATTTCCATTCACGGTGCCGCCCAGATGTTATTTCGCGATGGGCGATAACCGCCAGAACTCGCTCGACTCCCGCTTCTGGGGCTGCGTTCCGCGCGAAAACATCATCGGCACGCCCGTGATGATTTACATGTCGCTCGACGCCCCGGAAAACGCCTGGCAGCCCGGCAATCTCGGCGCGCGCTTTACCGCGTACGTAAATGGCATCCTCCATCCCAGCACCGTTCGCTGGAGGCGCTTGTTCCATATTTTTTGATTCATCGTTAGCGTGGCCGCCCACTCGCCTGGCCCATGCTTGCTGTGTCAGAATTCATGTCCCGGGAAATGGGTCACACGCGATGAAATACGCCGACGCTGGAGTCAATATCGCCGTAGCGGATGAAGCCAAGCAGCGCATCCGCCATCTCGCCACGCGCACCTTCACCAACGGAGTTCTCGGCGGTATCGGCGGCTTCGGCGCGCTCTTCGCGCTGGACATGAAAAAATTCAAGGAACCCATTCTGGTTTCCAGCGCCGATGGCGTCGGCACAAAACTCAAAATCGCCATGGCCATGGACGTTCACTCCACCGTCGGCGGCGATCTCGTCAATCACTGTGTGAACGACATTCTCGTCCAAGGCGCGGAGCCGCTCTTTTTTCTCGATTATCTCGCCCTCGGCAAAATGAATCCGCGCATTGTCGAACAGCTTGTTGACGGCATGAGCCGCGCCTGCCGCAAAGCCGGCTGCGCCCTCATCGGCGGCGAAACCGCGGAAATGCCCGGCTTCTATCCTCCCGGCGAATACGATCTTGCCGGCTTCATCGTCGGCGCCGTCGAGCGAAAAAGACTGCTCACCGGCAAAAGTGTAAAACCCGGCGACACACTCCTCGCGCTTCCTTCCGCCGGTCTCCACACCAACGGATACTCTCTCGCCCGCAAACTCGTCTTCGAAGTCGCCAAACTCAAACCCGAAACTTACGTCGCCGAAGTTGGAAACAAAATAGGCCCCGAACTTTTGAGGCCGCACCTTTGCTATGCACCAGCGCTAAAAAATATTCTCGCCAAGGGTTGGCTTACCGCACTCGCCCACATCACCGGCGGCGGCATCCCCGGCAATCTCCCGCGCGTGCTTCCTGCAGGCGTCAAAGCCGTCGTGGACCTCGCCTCCTGGCCCGTCCTCTCGATTTACAAATACCTCGCCAAAGTCGGAAACATGGACACCGACGGCCTGCTCGAATCCTTCAACCTCGGCGTCGGCATGATTCTTGTCGTTCCGCCCGCCCACATCGCCAAAGTGGAAGCCGACCTGAAACGCCGCCGCGAAAAATTCTTCAACATTGGCCGCATCGAACGCGGCGACACCGCCAAAGCCCGCGTTGCCTACTCCGGCGCCCTCAATTTGTCCTAGCGAGAGAAGCGCGGCTCCCTCCACCTGTCCGTCGAAGCGCGCGGCCCCATTTGTAACGCCGGCTTCCAGCCGGCGAGAAATGTGGCAGTCACGGATCAACTACATTGCCGGCATCGGCGAAAATAGAATGTGACAATTCGGGCCGTTAACTCGCGTGCGTCTCTGATTCGTCGCGAATTAACGTCGCAGTGGCATTTGGCCGCCATTTTCGCGGTCAATTGCGCAAGCCATTGAAAACAAGCCACTTTAAGTCGCGTACTGGTGCTCTACTTGACTTCCCCAAAACACACGCGCAGCGTATGCCTGTCTGAACCATGTAACCCCCTTAGACAAGGCAAGCTCAAACGGCGCCCAGCGCCCCGGAGGTGTGTGTATGTCGGTTTTAAACTTCGTTCTTAGTCTCTTTTATTCCTATCCGCTGCTAGCTCCATTCGTAGTGCTGGCAGCGGTATTCACCGTTCTTTCGCTTCACAAGATCGGCCCAACCGAAGTCGGTCTGGTCACGAAGCGCTTCTCCTTTAAGAAGCTGACCAAAGACAATCCCGTGGCCTTCAGCGGTGAAGCCGGCTACCAAGCCGACTTACTGATGCCCGGCCTGCGCTGGAAAACCGTCCTCGTCTATTCGGTCGATAAATACCCGTGGATTCAGGTTCCCGCTGGAGAGATCGGCGTTGTCATCGCGCAGGTCGGCAGCCCTCTGCCCATCGGCGCAAAATCCGCCGTTTACAAAAAGGAGTTCGCGAACTTTTCCGATCTCCGCAACTTCATTCAGCTCGGCGGCCAAAAGGGGGTTCAACGCCCCGTTCTGCCTCCAGGCTCCCTCGTTCCGGTGCACCCGGTCGGCTTCCTGATCATCACGCGCAGCCGCGTCTACGGCGAACCAATCTCGCCGGAGCTCTGCGCGAAAATGGGCCGGGGCGGGGAACTCATGCCCGCATCGCTCGGCCTCAAATCCGAACAGCTCGAACTCGTCCGCATTGAGCCGCAGCCGCGCGCTAAAGACGGCTCCACGCTCGACGTCGTCGGAATCGTCACCACCTACGAAGGCGACCCGCTTCCGTCCGGTGACATCGCCAGCCGCCTCGGCGGTTTTGCCGACGTCGCAAAAATGGAAACGGACAACGCCAACGATGCGCAAATTATTGAGGCGCTGCTCGGCAGCAAAAATAATCTGCACAACAACTATCAGGACTTTCAGTCCTTCCTCGATCACGGCGGCCACATCGGCTTGCAGCATGATCCGCTCCTCTACGGCGCGTACGCGCTCAATCCATTTCTCGTCAGCGTGGAAATGGTCCCGATGCTGATCATCAAGCAGGGGCAGGTCGGCGTCATCAAAGCCTATGTCGGCCTCGCCACTCAGGACACCAGCGGCGCGGACTTCAAGTACGGCTCGCTCGTTCGCCCGGGCCATCGCGGCGTTTGGCAGGAGCCGCTGCGCACCGGCAAATATCCGCTCAACCCGCGTTGTTACGAGCCGGAAATCGTTCCAACCGCAATCCTCAACCTGAACTGGGCCGACGCCAACAGCGAAGCCCACAATCTCGATTCGCAACTTCAGCAGATCGTCGCGAAGTCCAAGGAAGGCTTCATCTTCAAAATCGATCTGCAAGTCCAGATTCATGTGCCGGACACGAAAGCGCCCCGCGTCATCTCCATGGTCGGCACCATGAAGAATCTGGTTACCGAAGTCCTCCAGGCCGCAGTCGGCAACCACTTCCGCAACTCGCTGCAGAACATGCCTGCGATCAACTTCATCGAAACGCGCCAGCAGGTGCAGGTCGAAGCCTTCGACCACATCCGCCAGCAGCTCGAGCAATATCAGGTCGAGACCAAGGGCGTTTACATACAGGACGTTGTTTTTCCGGACGACATGGTCACGGTGCTCACGCATCGCGAAATCGCCAACCAGGAAATCGAAACGTTCAAAAAGCAGCGCGCCGCGCAGGATCAGCGCATCGAGATGGAGCAGGCCAAAGGTACGGCCGACATGCAAGCCGATCTCGCGCGCTCCAAAGTCGGCGTGGACATCAAGAAGAACAACGCGGACGCTCGCGTTGCCGAAGCCACCGGTGAAGCGGAATACATTCGCCAGACCGGTACGGCCAAAGGCGCCGAAGTCGAAGCGGTAGGTCTCGCGCGCGCTCGCGGTTATCGCGCGCAGGTCGAAGCGCTCGGTTCGAACGCCACCGCCATCGTCAACGTTGTCTCCGCTCTCGCCGAAGGCAAAGCAAAGTTCGTGCCAGACGTTCTCGTCACCGGCGGCGGCAATGGCGGCGGTGCGCTCGACGGCCTCGCCGCAACAGCCATGCGCTTCTTCGGCGGTCCCAGCAACGGCGGCACCGGCGCTTCCACAAAAGCGCCCGTCACCGCCCTGCCTCCCGACATGGAAGCCGCGCTAGCCAAAATCACGCCAAAACAAAAGGAGCCACCCTCCAAGTCGTAATTCTTCCCGGTAGGGGCGCAGCATGCTGCGCCCCATCTCGGCTCGATCACATGTGCTTGAGCAGAGGCTGCGCCCCAGCACGGCCTCCGCGTTTTCAATGCAGTTGGTCTATCTCTGCTATCGCATGGGCCACGCATCAACCGCCTCAATGCGGGCACAATGAAATGAAACACACATTCCGGTCGCCCCGCTTTCCGCTTCTGTCGAGAATGTTGTCATCCTGAGCGCATCCAGGAAGATGCGCGAAGGACCTCAACGTTAACTTCAAGCACCCACTCTGAATTCAGTCACAATCACTCGCTCGCATATTCCGGATGTTTCGCCTTCCCCCGCAACTTCATCTCTTTCTCCACTTTCGCAATCCACTTCAGCTCCGTCTCAAACTCCGCGATCATCAGCGTAATCATCCACACTGCCTCGTGATACGCATGCCCCACTTCCTTCAACACGCTCTCCAGTGTCTCCTCTTCCCTCGCCACCTCTGCCCGCAAGAATTGCCGCCGCTTTTGTAACTGCTGCGCGAACACTCCTCGTCGCGTTTGCCAGGACAACGCCATCCACGTCAGAAACGCCGGCCGCTCGCGCCCCGAAGTCCAATCGTCGCGCTCCAACGCATCCGCCAACGCCTCCGTTCCCCGCGCCGTCACCGCATATACCTGCCGCTCCGGTCCTTCCGCTTCGTTCTCGTCCGCCGCCGCCCGCAACATTCCCAGCCGCGCTAATTTCTCCAGCGAGTAATAAACCTGCGGCCGCGAAATTCCCGCCCAGTCCTGCACCTCTCTCCGCACCAGCTCCGCATTCGCCTGATACCCGTGCATCGGCCGCTCCGCCAGCAAACTCAGCAGCACCAAGTCCGCCGTCGTCAGCCTCGCTCCGTCCTTCTCTTTCCTCTTTTTCACTCTCTGCGTCCTCTGTGCCTCTGCGTTAAGCTCTCTTCGGGTTTTCTTTGCCTCGTTTCCTCTTTCTCTTTCTTCACTCTCTGCGTCCTCTGTGCCTCTGCGTTAAGCTCTCTTCGGGTTTTCTTTACCCCGCTTCTTCTTTCTCTTTCTTCACTCTGCGCCCTCTGTGCTCCGGTCTCCGTGTCCTCTGTGTCAATTTTTTTCTTTTGTCTTTTTTTCTTTCTTTCTTCGCTCGCTCCACCACCACCACTGGCACTTCTCCACCGCCAATCTCGGATTCTTCGCCTGCGCCACTGCCGCCTCAAACGTGTCCAGCACGCAAATATCCTGATGCTGCTTCGCCACGCGCCCCAGCTTCGCGTACAACTTCTTCGCATCCTGCCGCGCCAGCTCCTTCACGCTCCGAATCCCCAGCAGCTCAAAATCCCGCAGCATCGCCGGCCCGATCGAAATCAGATCCTTCAACTCTCGCTCTTTTTTCTTCATAATCTCCCCCTTGACACCGGCATCCAATTCTCGTACCGTCAGCTAGTCTAGTTTAGACTAGTATCGCACGCAAGGAGATTCCTGTGATCAAAAAACTCACGCCCGTCCTCTTCGTCGAAAAAATCGAACCCGTTCTCCCGTTCTGGACGGAACATCTCGGCTTCGTCAAAACCGTCGAAGTCCCCGACGGCGACCGTCTCGCCTTCGTTATCCTGCAGCAGGGAACTGTAGAAGTGATGTACCAGACCTACGCCAGCGTGGAAAAAGATCTCCCCGCCATCCTGCCCGACGTCCGCAAAGGCCCCACATTTCTCTACATCGAAGTCGAAAATCTCGACGCCCTCAAGCCCGCGCTCAAATCCGCCGCGGTCTATTTGCCCGAGCGCAACACCTTCTACGGCGCCCGCGAAATCGGCGTCCGCGACCCCGCCGGCCACTTTCTAACATTCGCCCAGCTTGTTTCGCAAGGAGATACCAAATGAACTATCTACGGGTTTTCCTTTCGGCTCTTGCCGCGTTCGTAGCCTACTTTGCCATTGGTGGACTCGCGTTCACTGCACCATGGATGAAAAACGAGTTCATGAAATATCCCGCCGTCTATCGTTCGCAGGAAGGTATCAAGAGCGTTATGCCAATCGGCATGCTCGCGATGTTTATTGCAATGCTGGCGTTGGCAGTGATTTATGCCATGTTGGTTCGCAGCGGCTCAGGCCTTGCTGATGGGACGCGATTCGGCGTTCTGATCGGGCTCTTCTCAGTCTGCTCGTTCGTCATTCACAACTACGTCAATCTGAATATCGGCTTAACCTTAACGATCCAACAAGCCTGCGCCTACTTTATAGAATGGCTCGTCGTCGGCATCGTCATCGGACTCGTTTACAAACCACTTCTTCCGCACTAACGCTGGCGTGTTTGCGTCGGGCTCGTTTATTTCTTCGTCGTCCCTGGCGCAAGCCGCACTTCCGGCTGGCTCGGCGTAGCCACCGACCGCGCCCCACTCTTCCCAACCGACCGCACCGCAAAAAAATGATTGTCCGTCGAAACGCCCTTCAACACGCGTTCGCCGGCATCCGTCGCAAACTCAAACACTTTCCACCGCGCTTCCGTCGTCTCTCTCCACAAAATCTCAAATCCCGCCCGCTCGGAATCTTCTTCTGCTTTCCACGAAACCTTCGCGTCCGGAGTCACCGCGCCTTTCAATCTCACCTCCGTCGGCTGCGCCGGCGCCATCGACAATTGCCGCAGCACTTCCGCGTTGTCCCGTGCCACATTTCCCATAAACGCAAAAT
>Ga0137412_10004460_pt1 | contig 11173 bp, 9 predicted proteins | sample CZODoug2_1_16fun_FD_122160 | JGI IMG/M metagenome (GOLD analysis project Ga0137412, IMG submission 122160) | Vadose zone soil fungal communities from Angelo Coast Range Reserve, California, USA - CZODoug2_1_16fungal (Hybrid Assembly) | ecosystem: Environmental > Terrestrial > Soil > Vadose zone... | reverse complement strand
GGTTTCGTAGGATGGGTAGAGGTAAAACGCGTTCTTCACGCGTTTTGCCGAAACCCATCGTTGGCTCTGCGCCCAAGATGATGGGTTTCGGAAAAGCGCGTAAAGAAAGAACGCGCTTTCCCTCTACCCATCCTTCGTTCTTTGCTATCTTCGGCGCTCGGGTTGCCCATTGCCATTGCGCGCCGTCGCGACCCTGGGGTTCACTTGGCCCTCGACCTGGTGGTGGATCCGCGCGAGCCATTGTTCGGCGCGGTCGGCGCGGTGGCGTGCGGTGGCGAGCGCCTCTTCGAGGCGTGCGACATTGTCTTGCGTGTCGGTGATGAGACGTCCGTAGCGCTTTTTCAGGTCTGCTTCGGTTGCCCGCGCACGCTTGGCGACTTCGCGCGCGATGTGCTCATTCATTTCGCGCCCTATCTGCTCCATCTGGGCGTCTGCCTCGGCCCGGGCCTGCTCGGTCTGTTGCCGCGCTGACGCGAGGTCGGTCTCCAGGCGCGTAAATGTTTGCTGGATTTCGTTGCTTGCGCGCACGAGGCGCTCGTCCGCCTCGGCTTGGGCGCGCGCGATCCTTTTGTCGGCCTCGTCCTGCACCTGTGCGACGCGTTCGTCGGCCTGGGCCTGCATGCGCGCGATGCGTTGCTCGGCCTGTTCCTTGACCTTTACGACCCGCGCGTCCGCATCGGGCACGCGCGTCTTGTAGTGATGAAGCTCGCCCTGCATGCGCGCTTTTTGCGTCTCGAAGTCGCCTGTGATTTGCGCGATGCGTTCAGCTGTCTCGCGTTGGGTGCGCTCGACGAGCGCGGCCGCGTCCGCACGTGCCTGCAGCGCGATTGCGTGCGATTGGACCACATCGGCCTGCACGCGCGCCAAGCGCCGCTCGGTCTCTGAGTGTTCTCGCGCGCGCGCATTGGCCTGCGCCTTGATATTCTCGACCTGTGTCTCAGCTTCCGTCTTCGCCCGCTCGCTCGCTTCCCTGGCGGCCGTAACCTCGTCTTCCAGGCGGCGAATGCGCGATTCGGAAACCGCAATCCTGCGTGCCGCACGCTCTTCCAAGTCGCGCTTTACTTCTTCAAGGTTGGTATCGGCTTCGTCCTGCAGCTTGCCAAGCGCCGCACCAATCTCAGCGCGAATTCGGATTCGTGCCTCATGGAGGCGTTCGTCAGCTTCGAGTTCGAGTTGGTCGATCCGCGCACGCGCGTCGTTGAGTTCGGCGACGAGTCTGTCGAAGAGGTCTTCGTTTTCCGGCGCCAGGCTCTCGGTCGTGCGCACCTTGCTCAATGATGCGGGATCAATCTCCAACTCGGCCGCAAGCCGGTCGATCAGTTCGCGATCGCGGGCGCTATTCTGGTTGCCAGAATTCGCCGTTTGGTTGTTCGCCGGTCTGGCGAGGGCTTCGCGGTCATACGCAAGTCTTGGCCCCGGTGGCGCAGACCACCGATTACTCAGACGCTCACTCATACGGATACCCCACCCCGGCGTCGAAGATACGCTCGACGCCACGATAATCGAGACCGCAGATGGGGCGAGATTGTGACGGTTCTTAACGAATCGTTAAAAGGTGCGATTATGTGGGCCGCGCTGGCGTGCTGGGCGCAGCGCAGCATGAAGCAAGAAGGCGTCATGTTGCAGTGCGCCCGGGGACCGGCTCTCTCAATCGACCAGCGCCTGATAGACCATGGCGTTGACCATCTGCCGATACCGCCAGCGGGCGGTTCCGGGCGAGTGCGCCATCCAGACCACCACCAGTTCTTCCCGCGGGTCGACCCACCAATTGGTTCCGCTGGCGCCTGGCCAGGAGAAGTCGCCAACCGAGCCCAGCATGCGGGAGACGCCGGGCGTGGTGCGCACCGCGACACCTAGCCCAAATCCATAATCGGCGCGGGTCGGGTCGCCGGTCTGCCCGATGAGATTGCGGACGTCAGGCGCCAGATGGTTGGACGTCATGTATTCGACCGTCTTGCGCCCGAGGACGCGCTGGCCCTCGTAGGTGCCCTTGTTGGCGAGCATGGTGGCAAAGCGCATGTAGTCGTTGGCGGTGCCGGCGGCGCAGCCGCCGCCGCACTCGAACTTGGCCGGTTCGACGAGCGGGCGCAGCGTTTGCGGCTGGCCGGATTCCGGGTCAATGGGCAAAGCCTTGGCGTAGCGGGACAACTTGTCCTTCGGAACGACGAAATGGGTGTCGGTCATGCCGAGCGGTTTCCAGACGTTGTCCTGGAGATAGCCGCCCAGCGACTGTTCGGTGAGCTGTTCGACGATCAGGCCGAGGACGTCGAGGCCGAAACCGTAGTCCCATGTCGTGCCCGGTTGATAGAGCAGGGGCCGGGAACTCAAGTGATCAAGAAACTCGGGGCCCGTCATGGCAAGGGAAGCGGGGCTGCTTCCTTCCGGAAAGAGCTTGTGGACCGGCGTGGCGCCGCGCCCCCCATAGACCAGTCCCGACGTATGGCGGAACAAATCCTGGATCGTGATCCGGCGCGCGGCCGGTACGCGCTCGATGATGGTTTCCCGCTTCGCGTCCATGACGGCGACCTGCATGTTCGCGAATTTAGGGAGATATTTCGAGACCGGATCGTCGATCAGCAACCGGCCCTGTTCGTAGAGTTGCAGGGCCGCCACGGCCGCCATCGGCTTGGTCATTGAGGCGAGGTTGAAGATAGCGTCGGTGCGCATCGGCACGCCGGCGGCCTTGTCGAGGTAGCCATAAGCCTCGAAATGAACGAGCTTGCCGCGGCGCGCGATGGCGAGCACGGCGCCCGGCAGCTGGTCGCGCGCGATTTCGGCGTTGATCTGCTTGCCGATCAGCGCCAGGCGCTCGGACGAGATGCCGACTGTTTCGGGCTTGGCGCGCGGCAGCGGATCGGCGGCGAGCGCGACGTGCGGGGGAACTGCCATGAAGAATCCCATTATTGCGAGTGCTGCGTAGCGAACTATCATCGCCAATTCCTCCAATACTTTCGACAAGCCATGATCTTATTAGAAACCGGTGCGTACCCCCGGATCAAGTCCCAAGACAGGCCCAAGCCGTTCCCACGGCGGGTCTTTTCGCGACCAGCGCAATACGGTCTTGAGCGTTGCCCGCATAAGCGTAACATACCTATTGGGTGCCGCCGGTTCGGTGGCGCCGTTTTTGCGATCAACAATCGCCGCACACAAAAGGCGGCAAATCGGGAGGATACGTTGATGATCGACCGTCGCACCTTCACGACCCTGCTCGCCGGCGGCCTTGCCGGCCAAAGTCTGTCGGCTGGCCTATCCTGGGGGCAGGGCATGAAAAAAACAGTGTTTTTCTCAAGCGTCGGACCAGACCTCACGCTCTACGAAATCGATGTCGACGGCGCCGCCCTCACCAAGCGGAACACGGTCACATTGCCGGCAAATATCCAATACGCCTGGGCGCATCCGTCGCGGCAATATTTCTATGTCGTGTCGAGCAACGGCGGCCCAGGTGTGGAGGGAAACAGGAACTTTGCCAATGCGTTCCGGCTTGATCCAGCCTCGGGCGCGTTGACGCCGCACGGCCAGCCGCAACCGCTGCCCTATAGGCCTATCCACACCAGCGTCGACAATGCGGGCGAATATCTGTTGACCGCCTACAACACGCCGAGCTCGCTCACCGTGCATCGCATTGCTGCCGATGGAACGCTGGGCGGCAAAGTGGAGCAACCCAACAAGTTGGAGACTGGCTTCTACGCGCACCAGATCCGTACCACGCCTGATAATTCGGGCGTCATCCTCGTGACGCGCGGCAACAATGCCCCGGGCGATAACCCGCAGAATCCAGGCTCGCTCAAGACCTTCAGTTTCAAGGGCGGCGTGCTCACACAACTCGCCGCGATCCAGCCCGGCAACGGCAGCGAGTTCGGGCCGCGCCATATCGACTTCCACCCGACACAGCCTTGGGTCTACGTCTCCATCGAGAGCCAGAACAAGCTCTATGTCTATCGGCGCGAGGCCGCAACCGGGTTGACGCGCGATCCGATCTTCATCAAGGAGACCCTCGCTGATCCCAAGGCGCCGGCGCGTCAAGCGGTAGGCACCGTGCATGTGCATCCCAACGGCCGCTTTGTCTATGTGATCAATCGGGCTTCCTCGACGGTGGACTTTGAGGGAAAGAAAGTGTTCGCGGGCGGTGAGAACACGGTCGCGGTGTTCTCGATCAATGAGGCGACGGGCGAGCCGACGCTTATCCAGAACATCGATGGCAAGGGCATTCAGCTGCGCACGTTTGCGATCGACCCGAGCGCGCGCCTGCTGGTTGCGGCGAGCATCACGCCATTGCCGACACGCGAAGGCAATTCGATCGGGACACTCACTGCCGGCCTCTCCGTCATGCGCATCGGCGGCGACGGCAAGCTGTCCTTCGTGCGCAAATACGACGTCGATACCGCCAAGGGCCAGCAGTTCTGGAGCGGCATGGTGACATTGGCGTAGCCCGGATGGAGAGCCGTAAGTGCATTGAAAATGCGCTTACGGAGCGCAATCCGGGGTTCTTGACCCGCACAGGAGACTGCCCCGCATTAGGCAATTGCGCGCGTAAAACGCGCACAATTGCTCCATGCGGGCTACGAGGCTGCGTGCTTGACCTCACGTCTACGATATCCGCCCCTTCGCTCTAAGCACTTCGGGGTTGATCACGTTGATTGGTTTGCCCGCCACGTAGGCAAGGATCTCATCGAAGACTCCATTGAATTGACGCTCATACGCATCCTTGCTCACGTAACCGATATGCGGCGTCGCAATGACGTTGTCCATGCGTAGCAACGGATGCTCCGTATCGCGGACGGGCTCGTCCTCGAAAACGTCGACGGCGGCCTTGCCGGGTCGCCCCGCTCGTAGTGCGGCGACCAGCGCGCCAGGCTCGATGAGTTGCGCGCGCGCCGTGTTGACCAGAATGGCCTCTGGCTTCATCAGCGCCAGATGCGAAGCCTTGACGACGTGCCTGGTCGCATCGAGAAGTCTCATGTGCAGGCTGATGACGTCGCCCTCGGCATAGAACACATCCTGCGATGCCGCGGTTCTCCAGCCATCGGCGCGTGCTCGTTCGCGTGTGGCCTCGCGAGCCCACACCAGCACGTCCATGCCGAAGACTCTGGCATATTGCGCGACTTGCGCACCGATGCGGCCATAGCCGTGAATGCCGTAGACCTTGCCACGAAGCGTCGTTCCTACACCGCATTGCCACGACCCGGCCTTCAATGAATTGACCTGCTGCGGGATGTCGCGGGCGGCTGCCAGCGCGAGACCCCATGTCAATTCCGCGGCGGCGAAGCTTGGCGTTTCCGCACGCTGGTCCGAACACAAGAGCACGCCGTTTTGCGTGCAGGCCGCGACGTCGATATGGGGGTATGTGCTACGTTGGGCGATCAGCCGCAGGCTTGTCAACCTGTCGAGGAGCGGTGCTTGGATTTTCGTTCGTTCCCGGATCAGCACCAGGACCTCTGTGTCCCGTAACCGTTCCGCCAACCCATCAGTATCCTGCAGATGGTCGTTCCAGATGGTGACGTCGTGGCCATCGAGCATGGCGAAGCAAGCGAGCCCGCGGACCGTGTCGAAGTAGTCGTCCAGGATGGTAATCTTCATCGCGTCTTATTCACCGTGTCACTTTCGCTGGCCTGCATTTCGTGCATCGCCAGCGGTTGCGAAATCCGGATGTTTCTAATTCGAGATCGATCAAGTCTATTTCGGCGGCTGCATTGCCGACTTCGCCCGTTCCGTGATCGCCGGCGGCATGGAGTAAAGGTTCTCCAGAACAGCCTGGACCTGCCGGCCCGTAATGCCATCGACCAGAAGGCCGATCTTTGCACTGGAGTCCAGGAACTCGGGATCCTGCAGCGTCGCTTGAAAGGCCTTTTGAATGGCTTCAAGGCGATTGGCGGGGACGTTGGGAGGAGCGGCATAGGGATAGCCGATCGACTGACGCGCAAAGACCAACTCAAGCACACGCCTGTCCTCCTCCGACTTTGCAAAGTCGAGGATAACCGGTACGCCCTTGAGTTCCGGGTTCGCCTTTAGTGTGTGCTGTGCGAGAAGGTTGATCTTCTTGTTTTCCAGCCAGTCCCGCTGAGCAGTTTTGATCGCCGCGTATGACACGCTGGTTGCGCCGTCTACCTCCTTGCGCTCGATCGCCAGCATCGATTCCGCGGACCCTTGATATCCCGTCACGGTCTTGATTTTGGTCCGCAGAATGGTGTTCAAGACGCGACCATAAATATTACCGTCCGAGCCTGGACCTGACGTCGCGGCGGTCATCCCGCGGGTCTGGAGGTCCTCGAATTTACGGATTCCGCTGTCGTGCCACGAAATGGCGAGGCTCACTTCACTGCTCGGGCTGCCGATCCAGTTGAACTTCAAAGTTTCATAGCGCACGCCCGTACTGTCGATGATCGGAAGCATCGTGATGCCGCGCGAGAACGTGCCGATGATGGATCCGTCCTGCTTGGCGATATTATATAGGTGATTGGCCGCCGCCAGGCTTCCTGCTCCAGGCATGTTCTGGACGAGGACTTTCGGCTTGCCTGGCAGGTACGCGCCGATATGACGCGAGATCAGCCTCGCATACATGTCATAGCCGGCGCCGGGCGGATAACCGACCAGGATGGTGAAAGGCTGGCTACTGAAAAACGCGTCGAGTGGTTGTGCCTGAGCGCCACCGGCCGTCTGGCCTCCAAGCAATATGCCTGCGGCCACGCCTAGTTTGATTAGTATGTTCATGTCCGCCTTTGCCGCATGTTGCTCCGCCCATGCCACAATTACCGCGTCATTCGTAGGATGGGTAGAGCGATAACGCGTTCTTCACGCGTTATCGCGAAACCCATCATTCCATCCGGCGTCACGACCCATGATGGGTTTCGGAAAAGTGCGTAAAGCAAGAACGCACTTTTCCTCAACCCATCAATTACCGTGCGACCGTCAGCTCAAACCGCAACATGCTTTCGAACTGGCCTTCGGTCTGGCGGCCGCTTTGCGGGTCGATCTCGGCCTGGCCCTTCTTGCGCAGGTAGGTGGTCTGCATTTCCGCGATGGCGCCGCTTTCGATCGTCTTCTTGCAGCGCTGCTTGATGAAGGTCCGGAACACCGGCGTTTCGCCGTCCTCGGGCGGCAGGTCGACGCAATCCCAGCCTTCGCGGCCATAGCGTGCGTTCAAGAAGTTGCGCAGCAGATAGCCCTCCTCGCGGTCGCGTGACGTGTCGCGCGGATCGCTGACGATGCGGATGCCGGCGAGGATGCCCTGCTCGTCGAAACGCGCGCCGAGCACCACCGGAAAATCGAATACCTTGGTGCCCGAATATTTGCGCATCTCGGTCGAGAAATTATTAGCCTTGGCCCAGTATTCGAGTTCGTCGTCGTAGCGGAAATAGATTTCGCGCAGGCCGCTTGGTTCCGGCCGGCAGCGGCGGAAATCCTTCCAGCCGGTGAGCGCGATCGAGGGCGGGCCGCCACCCGTGCCGCAGGCGTAGTCCGTGAAATCGTCAGGCAATTTGTCGGCCGGCGTGCCGAGTTTGAGGTCCCAGATTTCGAACTGCGACGGACGCTGTTGAGCGCCGGCGGTGCCGACGAGCGCGGTAAGAGCGAGCAAATACACAAAAGCGGCTCTCAAATAGTGCAGCACTCTCGTGAGGCTTGCTCGGTCGGCTCCCTCTCCCTTTGGGAGAGGGGTGGGGTGAGGGGTTACCGTCTCTCGGCATATCTCGAACCCCCTCACCCCAGCCCTCTCCCCGTAGGGGAGAGGGAGCTGACCGAGTTTGTCGCTCGGCTGGTGAACCATCCGATGGAACTTAAACGCGTGACGCTGGAGATCATTCATGGACACTTCCATCGGGCATCAGGGCGCCTTTGAATTTTGCGCCTTTAAGGTTGGCTCCCGTGAGGATCGCGCGCGTCAGCCGCGATTCCGAAAAGTCTGCGTTTTCCAGATCGGCGCCGGTGAGATCGGCGCCGAAGAGATCGGCTTCCGACAGGTTTGCGCCCTTGAGGTTCGCCTCGCGCAACACCGCGTCGATGAGGCCCGAATTGTTGAGATCGGCGCCTTCGAGATTGGCGCGGCGGAACGTCGCCTCGATGAGATTGGCGGCGCTCAAGTCGGCGCCGCGCAGGCTTGCCTCGTCAAGGCGCGCGCCGATCATCAGGGAGCCCGAGAGCTTGGCGCCATCGAGCAGAACGCGGATCATGCGCGACTTCTGCATCTTGGCGCCGGTGAGGTCGGCGCCGGTAAAATCCGCGCCGCTCGCATCGCTTTCGTAGAACATCGCATCGTTGAGCTTGGCCTGCGCGAAGGACGCGCTCTTGATGTCGGTCTTGTTGAGGTTCGCCTGACGCATGGTTGCGCCGATGAACTTGGCGCGCGGCAGTTTCGCCCGATGTAGCACGGCCCCGGTGAGGTCGGAGCCCGAAAGGTCGACGCCGGTGAGGTCCCGGCGCTTGAGCGGCGCTTCCTTCAGCGCACAGTTTTGGCAGGTCTTGGTGCGACCCGCCAGAAAGTCGGCTTCCCCTTCGGCGAGCGCGGGCACGGCAGCGAGAACCACCGCGAGGCAGAATGCAAGTGCCAGTCCGATCAAGGTCCTGTGCCGGGATGCGGTCATGTCCTATTTGCCCACGAAGTTTGCGAGAATGTAGTCCACCACGGCGGCAATTTCACGCGCATTGAGACTGCCGGCGTGCGGCGGAGGCGGCTTGTTGTCGCCAACCTGTGCCAGGGTAAGACCATAACACGCCGTATCCTCATAGGCATATTTGTCGAAATGCGGCATTTCGGTCCTGGGCCGGCCGCAGGTGATTACCTCGATCAGGTGCTCGCGCTTGAGGATGGTCGTACGCAGGTTTGCGGCCTTGCCGGGCGAGCGCGGATCGCCGCGGCCATCGCCTCGCGGTCCATGACAGAACGCGCAGTCCGCTTTCTCGTGGTAAAGGCGCTCGCCGAACGATGTGTCCTGCGTAAGGCCTGAACCCGCCGATATCACGAGCGTCCCGCCCGCAATGATCGCGGTCCTCATTCGCACGAGTATATCCATTGGTGCCCTGATGATTGAGGGAGCGAAACCCGGATGGCGCCGTAGGGTGGGCAAAAGGCGCGTGGCACGATCGTGAGACATGGAACGCACTCTCGATGCGCCGTTGCCCACGCGCCGGCCCAGGTGCGAGTGGACGCGTGGGCACAGCGCGCCTTCGTAGATAGAGTATGTTGCGAGGCTACGGCAGGCGCGCTTTTGCCCACCTACACCTCACGTGTTCCGGCATTACAATCCAAACACGAACAGCATTGGTTGGTTGCGCTGCTCCTTGAGTTCGGGCGTGAATATATGTTTGTTGATCGCGATCCGGCTCAGGCCGGCAAGTATCGCAACATATTGCTTGCCGTTCACTTCGAAAGTCATCGGCGGTGCGTTGAAGCCGACACCGACGTTGATCTTCCAGAGTTGCTGCAACGTCGTGTCGTCATACGCCATGAGCGATCCGTCCGTGAAGCCCGTGAACACGAGCCCGCCGCCGGTCGAAAGCGCGCCGCTGTAGTTCGGATAGGGGATCCTGACCTTGCCCTTGCTTTCGCCGGTGACGGGGTCAAAAGCGGAGAACTCGGTTTCATAACGTTCGATGGCCTTGGATAAGCCACCGCGCATGTCGGTGCCGACCTTGACGCTCAGCTTGGGATCCTGGGTAACTTCGGCGCAGGCCGTGATTGCCGGGATGTAGATGAGTTTGGTCCTGACGCTGTAGGTCGAAGGCCAGTAGTTGTTGCCGCCCGATGGGCTTGGGCACATCTTCTTGGTCTGAGCGCCCGGCACCGGTGCGGCGTTGCCGGAATAGATCTGGATTTCCTTTGTGGGATCGTAGTCGACCGGCTTGCCGGTTTTCTGGTCGATTCCCTTGGTCCAGTTGATATTGTCGAGATAGGGCTTGGCCAACACGGTCTGGCCGTTGTTGCGCTCCATCGTATAGAGAAATCCATTGCGCGCCGAGTGGGTGATCAGCTTGCGCGTCTCGCCGCTGATCTGGCCGTCGATCAAAATGTGGGTGCCGGCTTCGTCGTAATCCCACGGATCGCCGGGCGTGTACTGGAAGAACCAGTTCATTTTCCCGTCGTCGGGATTCCAGGAGATCACGCTGTTGGTGTAGAGGTTGTCGCCCGGGCGATAATAGGCATCGAACATCGGCACCGGATTTCCGGTACCCCAGATGACTTGATTGCCGGAGACGTCGTAACTCCCCGTCACCCACATGGCGCCACCACCGGTCTGCCATGCCACCTGGTTCTTGTCCTTCCAGGTTTCGCTGCCGGGTTCGCCGGGCTTCGGGATTACGTATTTCTGCCACAGGAGCTTGCCGGTTTTGGCATCGAGGCCGGAGATCCAGTCGCGCACGCCGCGATCTCCGCCGGCTGCGCCCATAATGATCTTGTCCTTCACCACCAGCGGAGCGGCGGTGAGCTGCACGTCGGGTTGGTCGGCGAGATTGGTCTCCCAGACCATCTTGCCGGTGTCCTTGTCGGTCGCGATCACGCGGGCCGGATAGTTGGCGGCCGAGATGACGAAGTTGCCCCAGAGCGCCGCGCCTCGGTTCGACAGCGGGAACTTCTCTTGCTTGGGGTCCATGCGCCAGACGATGCGGCCGGCGTCGCCCGAGCGGACGTCGATCTTGTAGACGATGCCCCACAGGTCGACGATGTACATGAAGCCGTCTTCGACGAGTGGCGTCGCCTGCAGGTTTTCGTTGATGGCCGTACCGCCGAGTGCCACCGCATAGGCGAGCTTGAGATTCTTGACCGTGTCCTTGTTGATGCGCGCCAGCGGCGAATAGCGCTGCGCATCATAGGAACGGTGGTTCATGAGCCAATTCTGCGGTTCACGGTCCGAATTGGCGAGCCGTTCTGGTGTCACGTCCGCGGCAAGCGCCGGCCAGGTCGCAAGGAGGCTGCCGGCGAGCAGCGCGTTGCGAATGAAGCGATTTTTCATGCTGGTTCTCTCCCTTGTGAAATCAATTTCGCCGACGCGTCGCCTGCGTCTTGTGGCTCAGTTTAAAGCAATCCCGAAAGAAGGGGAAACAGGTTATCCGAGAGCGACCACGCTAGGCAGGATGGCGTGGTGCAGCGGTCCACTCGGACCTCGTCCCGCGGCGCCAAGCCGCCGTGAGGAGGCCGCGTTCTTCACGCGGCCGTCTCGAAGGACGGCGACTGTGCCCTCAT
>Ga0137412_10004459_pt1 | contig 11176 bp, 11 predicted proteins | sample CZODoug2_1_16fun_FD_122160 | JGI IMG/M metagenome (GOLD analysis project Ga0137412, IMG submission 122160) | Vadose zone soil fungal communities from Angelo Coast Range Reserve, California, USA - CZODoug2_1_16fungal (Hybrid Assembly) | ecosystem: Environmental > Terrestrial > Soil > Vadose zone... | reverse complement strand
GGCATCTCGACCAGGGTGTGGCTGTTGCTGGCGGGTTTGTCGGGCTGCGATCTCCTGTGGTGTGCGGCGCTCAGAATGGGACTTTCGCATTGGTCGCCGCTGGCAATGGCAAGCCTCGCGCTGCTCGGCCTGACGCTCGGATGCCGGCACAGCGGCGCCGGCCGGCGTACCACCACCGACCGACGCCTAACCAAAACGAGCCACAAGGAGGCCTGAAATGGCTACCCCCGACTCTACGGAGTTGCAGTGGCGGCGTGCTCGCAGTAGCACAGCGGCGAAGGGTGCACCGTGATTCTCACCGACGCGGGAGAGATTAAAGAGCGGTGCCCCGGATATGCCCGCAGACGAACTGCAGGCCGCAATCGACAGGGCGGAAGCGAAGCGCCGCGAACTCGAGGAACAACAGCTCGGGGCGAACGTGCCGATGAGCAAAGCGCTCGCAATCATGCCGCGCGCGGCAGAACTCTACCGCCGACAAGTCGCGCAAGGTCTCGATGGAAATCCGCAAGCAGCGCAGAAAGCGCGACTGTTCCTAAGGGATTGGTTTGGTGGGAAGATCAGCCTGAGGCCGCTGGCAGACGGCGGCCTGATGGCCCACTGGAATCAAAACATTGGCGCCGCTCGTGAGCGCCGTAGGGACATTTGGTAGCGGGGGTAGGATTTGAACCTACGACCTTCGGGTTATGAGCCCGACGAGCTGCCAGACTGCTCCACCCCGCACCTGGTGAGCCGCGCATTGTACAAGGCTCCTCCAGGCACAGCAACCCCTCACGCATGAGCGAGCCGGCGGGGTAGGTTCAAATCCCTATACCGCTACCAGGTGTGGCGTAGGTTCAAATCGCCATCGCGCTACCAACTACTCCAGCACCACCGGCCGCCGCGACGGTGGCAGGACTGGACCCCCTAATGGCGCCATGCGACCGAAGTCCCTCATCATCATTCAGCAGCCGGTAAAGCGCTTCGGGGTTCACAGGCTTGATCAAATGGTGATCGAACCCAGCGCGCCTGGAGCGCTCTAGAGCATCAGGTGTCCCATAGCCCGTCAGAGCTACCAGGAGGACCTTGCGGCCGTCCGGGCGCTTCCCATCGGATTCACAGCGGAATCGCCGAGCGATCTCGTATCCATCCAGGCCCGGTAAGCCCACGTCGATGAACGCAACGTCGGGTGCCTGGGCTCTGAGCAACTGCAGCCCCGCGTAGCCTTCTTCCGCCTCGATCACCTGATGCCCATCGAGCTCCAGCATCATCCGAAACATCTCGCGAGCATCGCGATTGTCCTCAACGATCAGCACGCGCCTCTGCACCGCGCACGCGCGAGGCGAGTCGCCGACGACGCTCGTGGTTCCGACGGCGGCGACCTTGGGCAGGCGCACCGTGAACAAACTTCCGCAATTCGGGCCTTCGCTGGACACCGAAACGGTGCCGTGATGGAGGCCGACGAGGCGGCGGACGAGGGTGAGGCCGATACCGAGTCCGCCCTGAGAGCGGTCGAGCGTTCGCTCACCCTGAACGAATAAGTCGAAAACTCGTGGCAGCAGTTCGGGCGTGATTCCGAAGCCGTCGTCCTGCACGCGAAGAACGGCTTCATCGGCCTCGACGCTCAATGAGATGGTGACCCTGCCGCCCACCGGCGTGTACTTCACCGCGTTGCCGATGATGTTGGAGACGATCTGCTCCATCCGCACGGCATCACCATCGATCCAGACTGGTGTCGTGTTCACTGAAAACTGATGGTCGGCTTCCCGCTCCGCGAACACAGCCGCAGTCCGCCGCACCAAATCACAAAAATCCATCGCCCTTCGGTCGAGCGCAATCTTCCCGGTCACCACGCGACCGACATCGAGCAGGTCATCCACCAGTCGGGACAGGTGTTGCACCTGCCGCCCGATAATGAAACGCGCACGTGAAGCGGCCCCCTCGTGTCCCTTCGCCGCTTCCAGCACCTGCACGGCCGCCGTAATCGCACTCAGCGGATTACGCAACTCGTGGGCCAACATGGCCATGAATTCATCTTTCGCCTGGCTCTGCTGTTCGGCGCGATCCCGGCCGCTCTGCGCAATGAGCAGCTCGCTCAAGTCGGTGACGATCAGGTTGCGTCGCTCCACATCATCCGACGTGGATGTCGTGAACGACAGGAGTACATCGATGATGCGCCCATCTGCAGTCTTGAGCTGCGCACGGCGCTTACCCGAGCCCGCAAGCAGGAGCGATCGGTACGCCGGCCGATCCGTATGGTTGATGAAGCGCTCCATCGCGCCACCAATCACATCTTCCAACGGTACTGCCACCAGATCAGCGAAACGTTTGTTGCAGTAGGCGACGTCACCGTCGGTGGTGAGGATGGCCGCGCCTTCCAACATGTCCTCGATGAGATTGCGATAGGGCTGTTCGGCGCTGCGCAGCGCATACACCTGCTCGCCTCGAGGCCCTTGAACGATGAAGGCGTCGATCTCGCCCGAACGGACTGCGCGAAGCGTTTCTTCCGCTTCTTCCAGTCTTTCAGTGAGACTTCGAATCTGCTCCGCGGTGCTTGCGCCGTTCACTGTTACTTCCGGGGAACGAGGTCCAGCCCCACGAGGATGCGGTCCTCGTTGGACATGTCGCCGATCAGCCTCCGTAGAGGCAGCGGCAGCTTCTTGATGAGTGTGGGTGCGGCAATCAACTGTTCCGACCTGGCAAGGGCAGGCTGTTGATAGACGTCAATCACCTGCAGGTCGTACCGTCCCTCGAGGTGCTTCTCGCAGAAGGTTCGCACATTCTCCACGGCACGGGTTGATCGGGAAGTCATGCCGGCGACATACAGTCGCAGTATGTATCTCCCGGCGGTTTCATCCACCGACTCCTCGATCGGCACCTGTGGAGTCGAGGTTGCCATGCATGCCCCTAGGCGGCACCCACGCTGACATCGAGGCCGGCGAGTACACGCTGGGTATTGGAAAGATCGCCGATGATCTTCCGGACCGGCACAGGCACGCGCCGTACGAGTGTGGGGACGGCGAGAATCTGATCGCCGCGCGCCAGGGCAGGGTCCAGGAGCAGGTCGATCATCTCGATGCGGTAGCGGTTCGTGAGGTATTGCTCACAGATACGCTTGAGGTTTGCGAAGGCCCGCATGCACTTGGGCGTCTGACCCGCGATGTACAGGCGCAACACAAAACTTTCGGGCTCGGCGGCGGTTTCGGGCGGCAAGGTGGGTTGCATGACGTCATCCTCTCCCGTCTTTCAGTCGCAAGCCGTGGTCCGTCAGGGCGAATTCGTGCACGCGGTTCGAATGGGACATGCCGCGGGACTTCAGAATGCGAATGGCACGCCGGCGCTCCCGGTCGACCTCATCGAACGTCATGACGATCCAGGTGTCCATGAGCGACGAGATGCCGGCCTCGGTTTCCTCGGACTCATTCTTTCCGGGGGTGAGGCTGCTGAAAAATCCAGTGACTGCGCTCACTTTCAAATAGTCGATCACGCGCATCAACATCGCGCGCACGTCGTTCTGCGTCCCGACCGATAGCAGGTTGGTTACGGCGTCGACGATGGTTACGGAGGGCCGGAAGTCGCGAACGTGTTGATACATTGATGCCAGGTGCGCCTCGAGGCCTGCGCGGGAAGGGCGCTCCGCCTCGAAATGCAACAGCCCGGCGTCGACCCAGGGCTGCAAATCCATACCGATGGAGCGCATGTTGCGGATGAGCTGGTGCGGGGATTCCTCGAAAAGGAAATACAGAACATGCTCGCCACGGCGGCAGGCGGCATCTGCGAAATGGGCGGCGAGGCTCGTCTTGCCGGTGCCCGCCGTGCCGGATACCAACACCGTGCTGCCGCGGAAATAGCCTTGGCCCCCGAGCATCTGATCCAATTCCCGTACCCCGCTGGAGAGGCGTTCGACGGATGCTTCGTGAGTCAGTCCGAGCGAGGTCACCGGCAACACGCTCAGCCCGTACCGGTCGATCAGAAACGGGTACTCGTTGGTGCCGTGATGGGAGCCGCGATATTTCACCACCCGCAGGCGCCGCGTGGAGACCTGCTCGGTGACCCGGTGGTCGAGCAGAATCACCGCATCAGAGACGTATTCTTCCAGCCCCTGGCGCGTCAGAGTGCCTTCACCCCGCTCGGCGGTGATGACGGCTGTCAGACCTTTGTCCTTCAACCAGCGAAACAGGCGACGCAACTCGGCACGCAGGATATTGGCGTTGCCCAGGCCGGAGAACAGTGACTCGATGGTGTCGAGCACGACGCGCTTGGCACCGGTTGCGCGAATGGCATGCTCCAGCCGGACGAACAGGCCTTCGAGATCGTATTCGCCGGTCTCTTCGATCTCGCTGCGCTCGATACGCACGTAATCGACAAAGAGTTTGCCTTCCTCCACCAGCCCGGGGAGGTCGAAGCCGAGCGAAGCAACATCGCTGGCAATTTCCTCACTGTTCTCCTCGAATGTCATGAGCACGCCGGCCTCGCCAAACTGCTTCGCACCGTTGACGAGGAAGCTGGTCGCGAGCAGCGTCTTACCGGATCCGGCGCCGCCGCAAATCAGAGTAGGGCGCCCCGTGGGCAGTCCCCCATTCGTGATTTCGTCGAGCCCCTGGATGCCTGTCGGCGATTTGGCAATGGCACGGACAGACGCGCCACTGTTGTGCGAATGTTGCATCACTGAAAGAGTACTTCAGCAAGATGCAGACCTGAAGACGACGTTGGCCCCCTACGGTCGAGTCGGAGTTAGAGTTCCGCGGAAGGTGGCTGGCCGCCGCGTAAAAACGACACGTCAGGGCGTTTTTTGCAACGCGCTCGTGATCAACTTTACCAACTCGGAAGCCTCTTTCGGGTCGAGCGAGCGGGCCGCCCAGCTCAGGCCGAGACCTTCGTGTGAGCCGGGTCGCGGAATGATGTGGAAGTGAACATGGGGGACGGTCTGGTGCGCCCCCGCGCCGTTGTTCTCCAGGACGTTGTATTGGGTCACGCCGGTGGCGGCGATCACGGCGCGACAGATTCTCGGGAGCACCCGTCCCAGCGCCGCCGCCGACTCGTCCGACAGCTTGTCGAGGGTCTCCGCCGGCTCCTTGGGAATCACCAGCGTGTGTCCCCGGGTCAGTGGATTGATGTCCAGGAAGGCGAGCACCCGGTCGTCCTCGTACACCTTGTGACACGGGATCCGGCCCGCGATGATTTTCCCAAAAATGGTGTCGGCCATGCTCGTCTCCAGGGGCTGTTGTCACTCAGGTTCGTATTCTCGCCTGGCACCGAAATAGGGCAAGCGCCGCGCGTATGCGGCTGAGGCGCGGCTGCGCGCGATAAAAAGTGCGCGCCCGGTCCGGTTTATAGTCAAATTCTCGGGCACAGTGACGAGGAACATGTGCGGATCCCGCACGTCTATTTGAGTATTCAATCCGCGAGTACCGACGTGTTACAGGTCTTGTTCAGATTTTTCTCACCCTTCAGTCTCATGAAGGACGTGAGCCGCGGCTCCTTCGAGGAGCGGATGGCGGCGTATCGACACAACCGCCGGATGCGGGGTCACCTGCCGGTCTGCATGTTGAGGTGGGCTGCCAGTTGCAGCATTGCAGTCCTGTTGACTTCCTACTTCGACGCCCTCGGAGGGGGTGCCGCCACTGCGGGAGCGCCGAGCATTTTTGTTCTGCTTGCTGCAGCGTGCGCGACGTTCATCGCCTGCGGCGTGTGTGTCCTGTTTATTACCGCGTACGTCTACTTTTACCTAGCCCACCACGACTACTAGCGGCGCGCTGACTGGCGCGACGGGAACGCGATACCCAAGCGCCGCATCTTCCGATACAGGGTGTTGCGGCCGATGCTGAGCTTGGAAGCCACGCGGCTGATATTGCCGTGATGCAGGTCAATCTCACGCAGCAACGCAGCACGCTCGGCCTTTTCCAGCGGGTTGAGCGACTGTGTTTCCGGTGAAGCCTCGCGGGACTGTGTGTCGGCAACGGGCAGTCCGATTCCGTAATCGGACGGAAGGTTGCCGATATCCAGCCGGTCGCTGGTGCGCATTGCGATCATTCCGCGCAACACGTTGCGCAGCTGCCGGATGTTGCCTGGCCAGGAATGAGCGCACAGCGCCTCAACCAGGTCCTCACTCAACGTGACGGACGGAGTCGCGGCCACTTCCTGCGCAAATATGTGGCGGATGAGGGCGGCCTTGTCCTGGCGCTCCCGCAGGGGCGGCAGGGGCAATACCAACCCTTGCAAGCGGTAGAACAGGTCCTCACGGAATTCTCCGCGCCGCACCTTTTCCTGCAGACTGCCGCGGATCGCACACACCAGGCGCACGTCGACCTTGATGGGCGAGTCGCAGCCATGCGGCATGACTTCCCGCTCTTCGATCACGTGCAACAGTTGCGACTGCAACTCCAGCGGTAGATCGCCAACATCATCCAGAAACAGCATTCCGCCGTTGGCCTGGACGATTCGGCCCCGATCGGGTTCGCCCGTGCCCGCGCTGCCGCCGCGTCCGAACAGCTCATTCTGCATGAGCATCTCGGGCAGCGAGCCGCAGTTGACAGCCATGAACGGCTTGTCAGCGCGTTCACTCGCCGAGTGCAAAGCGCGCGCGAAAAACTCCTTGCCCGTACCCGACTCACCTACGAGCAACAGCGGGATGTCGCGTGACTCGAGGCGCTTGGCCGCCTGGATGTTGCGTCCCATGGCTGGATCGCCGAGGTCGAGCTCATCCAGCACACTGCGGCTGATGGAGGGCGCGGCGCGCTCTTCATCCGGTGTCAGTTGTTGTTTACCCGCCTGCTGGCGCTTGGAGTGCGGCGCTTGAGCTACGGCAAAGAACCGGCCGCCGTGGCGCGTCTCGTAGATCGGCAGAGCGTGGAAGGATTTCTTCTGGCTGCGGCCGAGGAGGGCCGACAGCGAGATGTTGAAAACCCGCTCCAGCGGCGCGCCGAGCAACTCACTGGCGCCCTTGCAACCCAACTGGAAGAGGGCGTTGCGATCCAGTGCGGCGATGGCGCCGGCCGCATCCAGGGCAATGATGCCTTCGCCCCAGGTGCCGACCAGCTCGGGCCGGCTGTGGAAGCGAACCACAAACGCATCGCGGAATCGATTGAGGAACAGCCGGTTCTCAATCATCTGGGCTGACATGTTCACCAGCACCAGGGTGTGTTGTTGGGCCCGGTCGGATTCGCCCGAGGCGTCCAGCACCGCTACCAGCTCGCCGCGGTAGTCGAAGATCGGGGCGGCACAACAGGTCAAGCCGGTATTGCGCGAGAAGAAGTGCTGATCGCGGTGAATGATCAGGGGCGCGCGCTCGAACAGGCAGGTGCCCATTCCATTCGTGCCGCCATGCTCCTCGCTCCACACGGCACCCAGCACCAGTCCGGTGCGGAATGCTGCGTTGCGAAAGCTCAGATCGCCGTAATAATCCAGCAGCACGCCATCGTGGTCGGTCAGGATGATGGAGTATCCCGAGCCGGCGAGCTGGTGATACAGATGCGCCATTTCCGCATCTGCAAAAGAGACCAGCTCGAGGTTGAGCTCTTTGCGGGCGAGCCGCTCCTCGCGTGGCAACACGAACGGCTCGCGCTGCGACTGCGGGTCGAGACGGTACTGACTGAGGCACCGGACCCACGATCGCTTGACGTAGTCCGGAGTTGCCGCGCTGTCTTCGCGGGACGTGCCTTTCAGAACTGACTGAATGTAACGGGTATGACTACCAATCGGCTGGAGCATTGCCTCCCCCTCACTGTCTGGCGGAGCTCCGGGTGTTCGCAATTGCGCTCACTTCCTGAGAGTCAGTATGCCACGTGCACGGCACAACGTGCCCGACCAGCATCGGAATCGATACACCGCCCCTGATCAGTGGTCTCTTTTGGAACACTGACCCTCCGTGGGGCGCTGCAAACAGGCTTTTAATTGCTCCTGCAGCCCACATGTATAGATTCCCCCGTTGGACTCGCCGAGCCGATGCGCGCAGACTGCGCGCACCGTCCGGCGCCCATGCCGCACCCGTTAATTTGGAAATCCACTAGCTATGAAAACCAAAGCCGCAATTGCATATGCCGCGGGCAAGCCCTTGGAGATCGTGACCCTGGATCTCGATGGCCCGAAGGCTGGCGAAGTCTTGATTCAGATCAAAGCCAGCGGCGTTTGCCACACTGATGAATTCACCCGTTCGGGCGCCGATCCGGAAGGGCTGTTTCCGGTCATCCTCGGTCACGAGGGCGCCGGCATCGTCGTTGACGTGGGGCCGGGTGTAACGAGCGTCAAGAAGGGCGACCACGTCATTCCGCTGTACACACCGGAGTGCCGGCAATGCAAGTCCTGCACATCGCACAAGACGAATCTCTGCACCGCGATCCGCGCTACCCAGGGCAAGGGCGTGATGCCTGACGGCACCAGCCGCTTTTCAATCGGCAAGGACAAAGTCCATCACTACATGGGCTGCTCCACTTTTTCCGAGTTCACCGTTCTGCCGGAAATCGCTGTGGCGAAGATCCGCGAGGACGCGCCGTTCGAGAAGGTGTGTTACATCGGCTGCGGTGTAACAACGGGCATCGGCGCTGTCATCAAGACTGCCAAGGTCGAGGCTGGCGCGAACGTAGTGGTCTTCGGCCTCGGTGGCATCGGCTTGAACGTCATCCAGGGCGCGAAGATGGTCGGCGCCAGCAAGATCATCGGCGTTGATATCAACGACAAGCGCAAAGGGATTGCCGAGAAATTCGGCATGACTCACTTCGTGAACCCGAAGGAAGTGAAGGGTGATCTCGTGCCGTACCTGGTGGAACTAACCGGCGGCGGCGCGGACTACAGCTTCGAGTGCGTTGGCAACGTCGAGCTCATGCGTCAGGCGCTCGAGTGTTGCCATCGTGGCTGGGGCACGTCGGTGATTGTTGGTGTCGCCGGCGCGGGCAAGGAAATTTCCACCCGCCCGTTCCAGTTGGTGACCGGACGCAACTGGAAGGGTACGGCATTCGGCGGCGTTCGCGGCCGCACCGAAGTGCCGGGCATCGTCGACTGGTATATGGACAAGAAGATCAACATCGATGATCTGATCACTCATGTGATGCCGATCGAGAAGATCAACGATGCGCTCGATCTGATGCACAAGGGCGAGTCGATCCGCACGGTCGTCACGTTCTGAAGTTATATTCAAGCACCGCTAAAGGAAAAAACCATGGCTGTTAAAATTCATCCTGCCGTCGACAACGGGGTCAAGCCGGGCACCGGCATCTCCGGCGGCACGCTCAATTGCAAGTGCGCGTCCCAGGCCGTCACCGTCAGCCTGGGCGGCGACGTTGCTCACAACCACGTCTGTGGCTGTACGAAGTGCTGGAAGCCGGATGGCGCCGTGTTCGCGCAGATCGCAGTGATCGGCAAGGACAAAGTGAAGGTCACTGCCAACGAGCAGAAGCTGAAGATCGTCGACCCGTCGGCGGCCATTCAGCGCCATGCCTGCACGGGCTGCGGCGTCCACATGTACGGTCGTATCGAGAACAAGAACCACCCGTTCTACGGTCTCGACTTCGTGCACTCCGAGCTGTCGAAGGAGAGCGGCTGGGCCGCTCCGACATTCGCGGCGTTCGTATCCTCCATCATCGAGTCCGGCTTCAAGCCGGAGGGCATGAGCGACGTGCGCGCTCGTTTGAAAGAACTCAAGCTCGAGCCTTACGATTGCCTGAGCCCGCCGCTGATGGACGCGATCGCGACTCACACTGCCAAGGCTAAAGGCGTCCTGAAGTAACGCCTGTCGATTGAGGTGTCCGCGGACCTGACGGTCCGCGGATTCCACACCCGCCTCCGATCCCGCACTGCGGGGAAAATTGTGTAAGATCCCCCTGCGCAGCGCGCGGCTGGACAATCTTCCTTCAATCATTTTCGGGGGTAGTTGGATTTGAACGGAGGCCCTCGCTTGGGGAGCAGTCTCCCGGACGACGAGGCTCGATTGCGCGCGCGAATCGCGGAATTGGAGCAATTGCTCCAGGCGCGCGACGAATTTCTCTCCATCGCGGCCCACGAGCTGCGCAACCCCATGCACTCCCTGCTGCTGCAGGTGTCAGCAGCCCTCCAGATCGCGCGTCAACAGGGGACGAGCCCGCTGGCTCGTCGTCTCGAGCGCGTTCAACACATCGTCGACAGATATGTCAAACGCGCGTCCCTGTTGCTGGATGTGGGGCGCATGAACGCCATTCGCACGCAGCCGCACGTTGAATCCGTCGACTTCGCCGAAGTGGTTCGGGAGATCGTGGAATCCTATGCTCCGGAAGCGGCGTTCAATCGTTCGCCGCTCAGCGTGCGCGCCCCGAAGACTCTGCCGGGTCGTTGGGACCGCCTCGCGCTCGAGCAGATCGTCTCCAATCTGATCTCCAATGCCATCAAGTTTGGCGCCGGCGCGGCCATCGACGTGGCGTTGGAAAGCAAACAGGACAGCAGCGTGCGGTTTGAAGTTCACGACCGTGGCATCGGAATTGCGGAGCCCGACCAGGAGCGCATCTTCGGCCGCTTCGAACGGCTGGCATCACAGCCGGGTCATCCGGTCGGCGCCGGAGTGGGATTATGGCTCGTCAGAGGTCTCGTTGAAGCACACGGCGGCACTATCGATGTCAGGAGCGAGCCTGCGAAGGGGGCTACGTTCACGGTCGTTCTGCCGCTCGATGCCGGTTCAACAGCGAGTGAGCGCCATGACGAAACCTGACGACTCAGTTCCGCCGCTCGCGCGCCTGGCGAGTGGTATCAGCGAGCTCGATGAAATCCTGCATGGCGGCTTTCTGGAGGGCGGTGTCTACATCTTGCAGGGCTCACCGGGCGCCGGGAAAACGGTGCTGGCCAACGAAATCTGCTTCCGGCATGCGGCGGGCGGCGGCCGTGCGGCGTATGTGACGCTGCTGGCAGAGATGCATACCCGGCTCCTGCAGCATCTGCGCCCCATGGCGTTCTTCGACGAGTCGGTCATCCCCCAGTCGCTGTACTACGTGAGCGCCTTCCATACGCTCGAAGGCGATGGGTTGAAGGGACTGATCGATGTGCTGCGCCGGGAGATCAAGGGCCAGCGCGCCAACCTGTTGGTGGTCGATGGGCTGGTGGCCGCCCAGGAATCGGCGCCCTCGGACCGCGAATTCAAGAAGTTCATCAACGAGCTGCAGGCGCACGCCTCCGCCAGCGGCTGTACCGTGCTGTTGTTGACCAGCGGCCTGTTGCGTCACGTCAGAGCCGAACACACCAT
>Ga0137412_10004458_pt1 | contig 11176 bp, 11 predicted proteins | sample CZODoug2_1_16fun_FD_122160 | JGI IMG/M metagenome (GOLD analysis project Ga0137412, IMG submission 122160) | Vadose zone soil fungal communities from Angelo Coast Range Reserve, California, USA - CZODoug2_1_16fungal (Hybrid Assembly) | ecosystem: Environmental > Terrestrial > Soil > Vadose zone... | reverse complement strand
TTCGAACGCTACCGGCCAGATGCTGGCGGCGCTACTTGGCTGGTCGCAGGGCACCTTCGCCAACAAGCTCAACATTGCCGACGGCTCGATCGAGGTGAAGCGCGAGGTCGACGGCGGCCTCGAGAACATCAAGCTCAAGATGCCGGCGGTGATCACCACCGACCTGCGCCTCAACGAGCCGCGCTATGCCTCGCTGCCCAACATCATGAAGGCCAAGAAGAAGCCGATCGACATGCTCGCGCCGGACGCGCTGGGCGTCGACGTGACGCCGCGCCTCAAGACGCTGAAGGTCGAAGAGCCGCCCAAGCGCAAGGCCGGCATCAAGGTGAAGACCGTGGCCGAGTTGGTCGACAAGCTGAGAAACGAAGCGGGAGTGATCTGACCATGGCCATTCTCGTCGTCGCCGCGCATGACGGCAAAACGGTCCGCGCCAACGTCGCCAACGCCGTCGCCGCCGCGGGCCAGATGGGCTCCGACGTCGCCGTGCTGGTGGCCGGCAGCAACTGCGGCGATGCCGCCAAGTCGGCGGCCGCCATTTCCGGTGTCGCCAAGGTCCTGCAGGCCGAGGATCCGGCCTACGCCAACTGGGTCGCCGAGGACATCGCGCCGCTGGTCGTGAAGCTCGCCCCCAGCTACAGCCACATCGTCATGGCAGCCGACTCGGTCGGCAAGAACGTGGCGCCGCGTGTTGCCGCCCTGCTCGATGTCGGCCAGGTCTCCGAGGCCATCAAGGTCGTCTCGCCCGACACCTTCGTGCGGCCGATCTATGCCGGCAACGCCATGGCGACCGTGCAGACGGCCGACAAGATCAAGGTCGTGACCATCCGCCCGACCAACTTCAAGGCGACCGCCGGCGGCGGTTCCGCCCCGATCGAGCAGATCGGCGGCGAAGGCGCCAAGGGACTTTCTTCCTATGTCGGTGCCGAGCTCTCCAAGAGCGAACGGCCCGAGCTCACTTCGGCCAAGATCGTTGTCTCGGGCGGCCGTGGCTTGGCGAGCGGCGAGAACTTCAAGATCCTCGAGAAGCTCGCCGACACGCTGGGCGCCGGCCTGGGCGCCAGCCGCGCCGCCGTCGATGCGGGCTACGTCCCGAACGACTATCAGGTCGGCCAGACCGGCAAGGTAGTGGCGCCCGACCTTTATATAGCCATCGGCATTTCCGGCGCGATCCAGCATCTCGCCGGCATGAAGGACAGCAAGACCATCGTGGCGATCAACAAGGACGAGGAAGCGCCGATCTTCCAGGTGGCCGACTACGGCATCGTCGGCGACCTCTTCCAGATCGTGCCCGAGCTGACCGCCGCGGTCGAAAAGAAGTGAGTTCCGGAATCCTGGAGTACCCAGCATGATCAAGCGCATCGGCGTCATCGGCGCCGGCCAGATGGGCAGCGGCATCGCCCATGTCTGCGCTCTCAAAGGGTTCGATATCCGCCTCGCGGACGTCGACCAGGCGCATATCGACAAGGGCATCGACGCGATCGGCCGCAACATGGACCGCCAGATCGGCCGCGGCATGATCCGGCCCGAGGACAAGGACGCGGCGCTCAGGCGCATCTCGACCGCCACCGACTACAAGCCGTTCGCCGACTGCGACCTGATCGTCGAGGCGGCGACCGAGAACGAGGGCGTCAAGCGCGAGATCTTCAAGAAGGTCTGCGAGGGCCTGCCCTCCAATGTGCTGCTGGCCACCAACACCTCGTCGATCTCGGTGACGCGGCTCGCTTCGGTGACCGACCGCCCGGGCAAGTTCATGGGCATGCATTTCATGAACCCCGTGCCGATGATGGGGCTGGTCGAGCTGATCCGCGGCATCGCCACGGAGGAGGAGACCTTCCGCACGGTGCGCGAAGTCGTGGTGCGGCTCGACAAGAAGCCGGTCAACGCCGAGGACTTCCCGGCCTTCATCGTCAACCGCATCCTGCTGCCGATGATCAACGAGGCGGTCTATGCGCTGTATGAGGGCGTCGGCAACGTCGAGGCGATCGACACCGGCATGAAGCTCGGCGCCAACCACCCGATGGGCCCGCTCGAGCTCGCCGACTTCATCGGCCTCGACACCTGCCTGTCGGTGATGCAGGTGCTGCATGAGGGCCTGGCCGATTCGAAGTATCGCCCGTGCCCGCTCTTGGTGAAGTACGTCGAAGCCGGCTGGATCGGCCGCAAGGTCAAGCGCGGCTTCTACGATTATTCCGGCGAGCGCCCGGTTCCGACGAGGTAGCGGACGGCCTGTTGGAGTGATTGACAACATTATCGAATGTTGTCATCATGTCCAACATGCGGGCCGTGCTGGTGATCCGACGCCGGGTGATCCTGGCGGAGGATGCGTTCGTTGAAATCGTCGTGTGGCGTTTGCCCAGGGCCGTGCCGCCATCAAAGCATGCGTTCAAGTACCGGCTGGCATATCTGGCATATGTCGTCGTCGGCGAGTGCGTGCTGCGGTACGACAATGAACTCGGAAAGGGCGACCATCGACATTTTGGCGACGCCGAGAGGTCCTATCGTTTCTCGACGCCGGAGCGATTGATGGCCGACTTCAGGGCCGACATCAGGAGGTGGAACCATGAAAACGGTCGTTCTTGAGGTGCGCTCGCTCGACGAGACCCTTGCCGATGCAGCAGGGGCGATGAGGGCCGGCCGCGGGGCACGCGAGACCCGCATCGGCTTTGCCAGTCCCGAGTTGCTGTGGCGCGTTCTCACCGCCAAGCGCTGGGAGTTGTTGAAGGCGCTGTGCGGCGCTGGAGCGGTTTCCGTCCGTGAGGCGGCGAGACGCGTGGGTCGCGACGTAAAGGCCGTACACAGCGACGTGACGGCTCTTGCGGCGGCCGGTCTGGTCGACCGGGACGACCGGGGCAGGGTCGAGTTCCCATTCGATGCGGTGAAGGTCGAATTCTTGTTGCAGACGGCATAAGACGCTTCGCGCCATGGCAGTCAAATGCCTGGCGAACGCTCGTCCCGCGCGGTTGTATGACGTCCGTTGTCGTTGCGGGGTGGTTCGCAGATCAGGAGGCACGATAGAAATGATAACAAACACGCTGCGTCTTTCGGTCGTCCTGTCGATTCTTGCCGGCACGTTGCTGACGACCATCCCGTTCGGCCCGGCCGACGCGCAGTGGGTGTTCCTCGCCCGCCGGGCGGTGGGCCGCATCCACCATATGGCGGAGGGCACTCAGCCCGGCGGGCGGCCGGGCTACGACTTCGCCACCGTCATTCTGGACGCTCCCGCCGACAAGGTCTTTGCGACCGCGCTTGCCATGGCCCGTAAGAACACCGCGGTGCGCGTCGTCATGCAGGATCCAGGTCAGCGCCGGTTGCAGATCGCCGAGGGCGATCGCACCGCCACCCTGAACGTCGTTCCTTTCAGCGACGACGTCTCGCAGCTCCTGATCGCGGGCCAGGCAGGCCCGAACGAGGATTCGACGGCCTCGCGTGTCGTGCAGGCCGTGCTGCGGGTCTGCAAGGAGATGAACAAGGAATGCCAGGTCGGCGGCTGAGTCCGCCGATCTAGTTCAGTCCCAGAAAGCGCTCCGCCGTCCGCCAGCGCACGCCGTCGGCAAGCACCGGTGGGAGCGGGGCCAGGTTCTCCTCCAGCTCCTTCACCGCGCCGGGATAGGTGCAATCGTAGTGGGGATAGTCGGCGCCCCAGAACACGCAATGTTCGAGGCCCATTTCGCCGAGCCGCGGCAGGCGGTGCGCCTCGTCCGATTCGATCGAGATGAAGCACTGCTCGCGGAACAGTTCAGTCGGTCGGCGTTTTAGCCACGGCACGTGATGGCGCATCGAGTCGAAATGGCCGTCCAGCCGGTCGAGCCAGTATTCCAGCCAGCCCAGGCCCGATTCGAGGAAGGCGACGCGCAGGCCCGGATGCCGCTCGAGCACGCCGCCGGCCACGATATCGAGACAGGCCGCCATCTGCTCGAAGGGATGGCAGATCATGTGGCTGAAGAAGAGGTTGTCGTAGCGGCCGGTGGCGAAGCTCGGCATCAGCGCGCCGAAGCTGCCATGCACCGCGGCGAACAGGCCGTTGCCGGCGACGGCCTGCCAGAACGGCGCCAGCGCGTCATCGTACAGCGCGAGGCCCTTGTAGCGCTCGGGGCGAAAGCAGACGCCCTTCAGTCCGAGCCTGGCGATGTGATCGGCTTCGCGCGCGGCGGCTTCGGCGCTTTGCAGCGGCACGATGCCCACGGCGGAAAGCTTGCCGCGACCGTCGCGGCACATGTCGGCGATCCATTCGTTGTAGCCATGGCAGGTCGCGGCCGCGACCGCCGGATCCTCGATGTCGCCGGCCAGCAGATGCAGCGAGGGGAAGAGCAGGGAGCGTTCTATGCCTTCCTCCTCCAGCACCGTGGCGCGGGCGCCGCCGTCGTAGGATCCGGGCAGGATGTCGGCCCAGGTCGGCACGTTGTCGGGATCGTCCATGCCCCACGGCACGCAGGCCGCCGCGGGCCGGAGGTTGCGCCGCATCGCGCCGTTGATCGAGACCCAGTCGCGCCCGTCCGCATCGCGCTCGACCCGGATCGTCTCCGCGCGATAGCGCTTCTCGACATAATCGTTCCAGACGGCGGGCGGCTCGCAGATGTGCCCATCCGCGTCGATGACGCGGTTTGTCATTTGTTTCCTCCCTGATCTCTTGCGAGACTTCGCGCGCCCTCGCCCCGATGCAAGGAAAAAACCGCCCGTGAGCCGCAAGCCGATCCGGATCGCCGTCCTGCACTTCTCCCACGAGACCGTGACGTTCCTGAAGAACGACACCACGCTCGCCGATTTCATCTATCCGGGATCGCCGGCCAAGGGCGAAGCGCTGCTCGCCCACGACCGCAAATCCTACATGGGCGGCTTCGTTAAAATGGCGCGCGAGTTCGACGAGGTCGAGCTGGTCGGCATCGAATCGCCGCTGTGGCCCAAGACCGGCACGGGGTCGGGCTGGATCACCGAGGAAGCCTACGAGACCTTCGCCGGCAAGATGATCTCGGAGATCGAGGCCCAGGGAAAATTCGACGGTGTCTATCTCTGCCTGCACGGCGCCATGGGCGTGCGCGGCGTGCCGCGGCCCGAGGCGGAGCTGGCCCGGCGGGTGCGCGCGGTCGTCGGACCGGCGGCGTTCCTTGCTGCGACTTTCGATCCGCATGGCAACGAGGACGAAGAATTCCTGCGCCATGCCGACCTGGCCTTCACGGTCAAATACTTCCCGCACTACGACGGCTATCTGCAGGGCGAGCGTGCCGCGCGGACCTTGGTGCGGGCGATCCGCGGCGACTACAAACCCACTCACGTAACGATAAGGGTGCCGATCATCTCGCCGGGTGCCGTGCAGTGGACCGGCGCCTCGCCGTGGATGGACCTGGTGCAGCGCGCGCTCACCTGGGAGGCGCGCGAGCCCGACAGCTATGTGAACTTCTTCTTCGGCTTTCCCTTCGCCGATGTTCCCGACGTCGGGATGACGTTCCAAGTGATCACCAATGGCGACCCTGAGCTCGCCCGCAAGATCGCCGACGACATGGCTCACACGGCCTGGCGCCGGCGCGAGGCGCTGCTGACCTCGACCAAGGTCCACACCATCCCCGACGGCGTCGCCCTGGCAAAGCAGGCCGTGGAACGAGGCGACGTGCCGGTGGTGCTGGCCGATCACAGCGACCGGTCCGGCTCGGCGACGTGGCTCCTGAAGGAGATCATCGCGCAGGATCTTTCCGATGTGCTGATCGCCACGGTCGCCGACGCCAAGGCGAGCGATGCGCTCAAGGCCAAAGGCGTGAAGGCGGGCGATCCGTTCGACATGGAGGTGGGTGGCCTGGTCGATGAATCGGCGGGGCGGCCGGTCCGCATCCAGGGCACGGTGCTGAACGCGGTCGAAGGCTATGGCCAGCTCTGGGTCGTGGTGAAATTCGGCCGCGGCAATGTGCTGGTGATCAGCCGCTACCTGGTGCAGGTCATGGAGCCCTTGCCGCTCAACGCGCTGGGCTTCGACGTTGCTAGCTTCAAGGTGATCGCCATCAAGTCGCGCGTCCATTTCCGCCGCGGCTTCGATGACAGCGGCTTCGCCAAGACCATCCTGCTGGTCGAACCGGTCGAGCCGTTTCTCGGCACGGTGCGGCTCGATGGGCTGCCGTACCAGAATGTCGACCTGAAGAAGTTCTATCCCTACGGCGAGCCCAGCTTTCCTTAGAAGCCCGAGCACGTCGGCGCCACGACGATGTCCCGGATGCAGATCGTGGACGGCAGCTTCCAGCAATAGAGCACGATCTCGGCCAGTTCCCCCGCCTCGAGAAAATCGGGATTGCCCAGCAGGCGGCAATACTCCTCGAAGCTGATGCCCATGCCCTTGTGGATGTTGGTCTTGATGTAGGCCGGCGCGACGTTGATCACCCGCACCCCTTGCATGCCGACCGCCTCGCGCAGCGATTCGCCGGCGGCGCGGACGCCGTACTTGGAGGCGGTGTAGCCCACCGCCACCGGGCTGGTCTTGCGATCGCTGACCGAGCTGATGTTGATGATCGTGCCCGACTTGGCGGCCTGCATGTCGCCGATCACGACCTTGGTGGCGTTCAAAGTACCCTTCAGGTTGACATCGATCTCGTGGCTGAAAGCCTCCGGCTCGACGTCGGTGAAGGCGCGCGCATCGGCCATGCCGGCACTGTTGATCAGGCAGGCGGTCTTGCCGAATTTCTGTTCGGCGCCGCGGACGGCGCGCTCCAGCGCGGCGTAGTCGGCGACGTCGGCCGCGGCGAATTCCGTGCGGTCGGCCGGCAGCCCGTCCACCGGCTTCATATGCCGCGCGATCAGCAGCAGCGCATTGCCCTCCTTGGCGAAGGCGCGGGCCAGGGCGAGGCCGATGCCGGAGCTCGCTCCGGTGATGACGACGAGAGGTCCGGGCAAAGAATCGCTCCTGCTAGCTCTTGTTGGCGATGGCGGCTTGCATGAGCGCGATCCCCTCGGGTGTGTCCCAGTCGGCATCGCCCTCGATCCGGCCGAGCTCGCGGCCGGCGGGATCGACCAGGATCGATGTCGGCAGCAGCGAGACGTCGAGCACCGACATCGCCTTGCGGCCCTTGTCGTAATAGACGCCGAGGTTGGTGAGGTCTTGCTTCTTGTAGAAGGGCGCGACCTTGGCCTTGGATGGTCCGTCGAGCGAGATCGGCAGCACGACGAACTTGTCCCGGGGCAAGGCTGCCTGCAGCCGGTCGAGGCTCGGCATCTCCTTCACGCAGGGTGCACACCAGGTCGCCCACAGGTTGATCAGCCGCGCCTTGCCCGTGAGGTTGGCGAGCCGCAGCGGCTTGTCGTCGGCGTCGAGGAATTCGAGATCGGGCATGGGCTTGGGTGGGCGCGCGGGCTTGAAGCGCGCCATGGCGCCCGTGACCAGGCTCTTCGGGATCTCGGCCCACGCCGCAGCGGGCAGGGCGATGGCCGCTGCCGCGCCGGCCAGAACGACCCGCCGGCCGGGGAGGAAATCTCGGTCGGGATATGCCATAAGCCGCGTTCCTAAAGGATCAATGGCTCATATTCATGGCACGGAAGAACACGACTGCGCGAGTGGCGAAGAGCCGCTCCAACACGATGTGGGGCGGACGCTACAAGCTCGGCCCGGCGGAAATCATGGAGAAGATCAACGCCTCCATCGGTTTCGACCGCCGGCTCTACGCGCAGGACATCGCGGGCTCGCTGGCCCACAGCGACATGCTGGTCGCCCAGGGCATCCTGACGGCGAAGGACGGCCGCGCCATCAGGCGCGGGCTGATCAAGGTGCGCGAGGAGATCGAATCCGGGCGCTTCAAGTTCTCGACCAAGCTCGAGGATATCCATTTCAACGTCGAGGCGCGGCTGACCGCGCTGATCGGCCCGGCCGGCGGCCGGCTGCACACCGCGCGCTCGCGCAACGACCAAATTGCGCTCGACGTCAGGCTTTGGGTGCGCGACACGATCGACCGCCTGGAGCCGATGCTGCGCGACCTGCAGGCCGCCCTGATCGATCGCGCCGAGCAATATGCCGCGACCATCATGCCGGGCTTCACCCATCTGCAGACGGCGCAGCCCATCACCTTCGGCCATCATCTGCTGGCCTATGTAGAAATGTTCGGCCGCGACCGCAGCCGCCTTGCCGATTGCCGCGCACGCCTCAACGAATCGCCGCTCGGCGCCGCGGCGCTTGCCGGCTCTCCGCATCCGATCGACCCGCGCCGGACGGCGAAGGCGCTGGGCTTCGCCGGCCCGATGGCCAATTCGCTCGACGCGGTATCCGACCGAGATTACGTCGTGGAATTCATCGCCGCTGCCTCGCTGACGGCGGTACACCTGTCGCGCATTTCAGAGGAGATCGTGATCTGGTGCAGCGCGCCGTTCCGTTTCATCGCGCTGTCCGACGCCTTCACCACCGGCAGCTCGATCATGCCGCAGAAGCGCAATCCCGACGCCGCCGAGCTGACGCGCGCCAAGGTCGGCCGCATCGTCGGCGCCTTCGTGGCGCTCTGCACCATCCTGAAGGGCCTGCCGCTCACCTACGGCAAGGACATGCAGGAGGACAAGGAGCCGCTGTTCGATGCCGCCGACTCGCTGGAGCTGGGCATTGCGGCGATGACGGGCATGGTGCGTGACCTGAAAGCCAATCCCGAGCGCATGCGCGCCGTGGCATCGGCGGACTATTCGGTCGCCACCGATCTTGCCGACTGGCTGGTCCGCAAGGTCGGCCGGCCGTTCCGCGAGGCCCATCACGTCACCGGCCGGCTGGTCGGCATCGCCGCCGACAAGGGTGTCGATCTCGACAAGCTGTCTCTGGCCGAGATGCAGGCGGTCGAACCGCGTATCGACCGCGGCGTCTATCGGGTGCTGACGGTCGAAGCGTCGGTGGCGGCGCGCAAGAGCCTCGGCGGCACCGCGCCGGCCAATGTCGCGCGCGCCGTTAAAGAAGCGCGCCGTCGCTTTCTGGGACGCAGCCGATGAGCTTCTTTACCTACAAGAACGGCGAGATGCATGCCGAGGGCGTGGCGCTTGCCGCCATCGCCACCCAGGTCGGCACGCCTTTCTATTGCTACTCGGCGGGCGCCTTGCGCGCGGCGTGGCGCGAGTTTGCCCAGGGCATCAAGGGCATGAACGCCAGCGTCTGCTACGCCATGAAGGCCAACAGCAACCTCGCGGTCATCCGCCTGTTCGGCGAGCTGGGCGCGGGTGTCGATATCGTCTCGGTGGGTGAGATGCATCGCGCGCTGGCAGCCGGTATTCCGGCCAAGCGCATCATCTACTCCGGTGTCGGCAAGAAGGCCTCGGAGCTGATGGCGGCGCTGCAGGCGGGCGTCGGCCAGATCAATGTCGAGAGCTCGGCCGAGCTCGAGACCTTGAACGCCGTTGCCGCGCAGCTGGGCGTCCGGGCCGACATCACCATCCGGGTCAATCCCGACGTCGATGCCGGCACGCACGCCAAGATCACGACCGGCCGCAAGGAGAACAAGTTCGGCATCGACATCGATCTCGCGCGCGAGGCGTTTGCGCTGGCGGGCCGCCTGCCCAACCTCAGGGTGGTGGGCGTGGCCATGCATATCGGCTCGCAGCTCACCTCGCTCGCACCCTACCGCAGCGCCATCGTGCGGGTGCGCGAGCTGATCGGCCAGCTGCGCGCTGACGGCCACACGATCGACCGCTTCGATATCGGCGGCGGCCTGGGGATTGTTTATTCAGACGAGCGGCCGCCCTCGATCGCCGACTTCATGGCCGTGGTCGCCAAGGAAACCGCAGGCCTGGGCTGCGAGCTAACCTTCGAGCCCGGCCGGCGCCTGGTCGGGGAAGCGGGCGTGCTCGTGAGCGAGGTCATCCTGGTGAAGCCCGGTGTTTCCAAGACTTTTGTCATTGTTGATGCCGCCATGAATGACCTTATACGGCCGACCTTGTACGAAGCGTGGCATGACATCCTGCCGGTTCGTGAGCGCCAAGATAACGCCACGATCCACTGTGACATTGTCGGGCCGATCTGCGAATCAGGTGACTATCTGGCACAGAACCGTGATCTAGGTCCGCTGGATGCCGGAGACCTCATCATGATACGCTCGGCAGGTGCCTATGGGGCTGTCATGGCTTCGACCTACAACAGCCGCCCCCTGGCGCCGGAAGTGATGGTCGATGGCACGCGATTTGCGGTCACCCGACCAAGGCCGACGATCGATGAGATGATCTCCGCCGAGCGGTTTCCGCCCTGGATGGAGCCAATAAAGCCGTAGCGTCAAAGAGTTAGTTGAAAGGAAGGCGATGGACGCCAGCCAGACCACCGAGATCCAGGCACCCGGATTGGGCCGCAAGATCGGTTTGGCGTGGGCGGCATTGGCCTGGGAAGGCCTGTGGCCGCGTCTGGTGCCGCTGCTGGCGTTTGCGGCGCTGTTCATCGCCGCGGCCCATCTTGACCTTTTTGCGGGCCTCGATCCCTGGGTTCATACTGGCGTACTGACCGTCCTGGCGCTCGCCTTTGGCGCGCTTGGCTGGTGGCGTCTGCGCGATTTTGCCTGGCCCACGCACGAAGCCGCGATCCGCCGCCTCGAGCTCGACAGCGGGGTGCCGCACCGGCCGCTGGTCGCCGTGCAGGATCGCTTGGCGGCGGGCGGGAACGATTCGATGGCGGCTGCCCTGTGGGAAGCCCATCGCGCCCGCGTCGCCGAGTCCATAGCCAAGCTCAAGGCCGGCACGCCGAATCCCCGGATAGACAGATACGACCCATTTGCCCTTCGCGCCGCGCTTGTCCTGATGCTTGCGGCGGTAGGAGCCTGGGCTTCGACCGATCTTGGTGGCCGCGTGCGCGCGGCCTCGCAGGTCTTCCAGCTGTTCGTTACGAAGTTCTTGAAGTCCGAACCGGGGCGATTGATTTTGTCTTCCGCGCGCAGATCGCGCGGGGAGATGAAGTTGCGCGGCGCAGAATCGCAACAGGGGTCTTTCACGATGGCGGGCAAAGAACTCTTCAGCCAGCAATGTCCGGTCGGACCCTGGATCCCCGGCTTGACCCATGTATAGGCTTGGCAGCGGGACTCACCGCCGCAGCTGGTTCGACAAACAAAGGCCGAAGGCGCCGGGAAGTTCGCATAGTCGCGGCCGGGCAAGTTAGTCCCATCGACGGCAAAGGCTGATCCAGCAAACATCGTCAACACGATCGCCGAAATAGAGATGCGCATGCTGGGTCTCCGACAGATGAAGCTGTTGGCCGACGCAA
>Ga0137412_10004457_pt1 | contig 11180 bp, 10 predicted proteins | sample CZODoug2_1_16fun_FD_122160 | JGI IMG/M metagenome (GOLD analysis project Ga0137412, IMG submission 122160) | Vadose zone soil fungal communities from Angelo Coast Range Reserve, California, USA - CZODoug2_1_16fungal (Hybrid Assembly) | ecosystem: Environmental > Terrestrial > Soil > Vadose zone... | reverse complement strand
GGAATCAGCAGCCCGAGATAGCAGAAGATGGCCAGCGGGATGCCGAGCACCACACCGGCGATCGAGGTGATCAGCGACGCGATGGCCAGCCCATTGGTGCGATACGAGCTGACTTGATAGACCTGGTAGGGGTCATACGAACCGGGATAGGGCGGCGGTCCGCCGTACCCGATCGGCCCGCCGGGCGGTGGTGGCGGATAGCCGTACGGAGGCCCCGGCGGCGGCTGCGAAGGGTATGGCGGTTGCGGAGGATATGGCGGCTGCGGAGGATATGGCGGTGCGAACTCCGGATAGTTCACCGGCGCCTGCGGGTCTACCGGTGGATGTGGGTACTGCTCCCAGGGGCGGGGCTGGTCTGCGTGAGCGCGGTATTCCTCACCGTGGTCACCGCCCTGAGCTGTCATGGTGTTCAACCTAGCGTGGTGCCCAGTTGGGCCACCGTTTGCGCAGGTGGTCGGCAAGCCGATGGGTGTTGACCTCGGCGCGGCGATAACAGAGCAGAATGGAATCCATGAGTAGCCCATTTCAGCCTGGACAGGTTCCCGGTGCCGCACCCGGCGCCCCGGCAGGGAGCCGGCGTGCCCCCGGATTGCCCACACCGCCGAAAGGCTGGCCGGTCGGTTCGTATCCCACGTATGCCGAAGCGCAGCGCGCCGTGGACTACCTGTCCGATCAACAGTTCCCGGTGCAGCAGGTGACGATCGTCGGGGTGGACCTGATGCAGGTCGAGCGGGTCACCGGGCGGCTGACCTGGCCGAAAGTGTTGGGCGGCGGCGTGATCAGCGGCGCCTGGCTGGGCCTCTTCATCGGCTTGGTGCTGACCTTGTTGTTCTCCAGCCCCCACCCGCTGGAGGCGTTGACCACCGGTCTGGTCGCCGGAGTGTTCTTCGGCCTGATCACCTCGGCGATTCCGTACTCGATGGCGCGCGGTACCCGCGACTTCAGTTCCACGATGCAATTGGTGGCCGGCCGATACGACGTTCTCTGCGACCCGCAGAACGCTGAGCACGCTCGGGATCTGCTTGCGCGCCTGGCCATCTGATTCGTGGCGACTCGTCGCGTGCGCGCACGCCGGATCGGCGCGATCGCGCTGGCGTTGCTGACGGCCGGATCGGCGACATCTTCCTGCGGAGCCCGCGACGACGGGCGGGTGATCAACTTTTACACCCCGGCCAGCGCTGCCGCGACGTTCACCGCGGTGGCCCAGCGCTGCACCGACCAGTTCGGCGGGCGGTTCACCGTGCGGCATGTCAGCCTGCCGCGGGCCACCGACGACCAGCGAGTGCAGTTGGCCCGCCGGTTGAGCGCCAACGACCACACCGTCGACGTGATCGCGATGGACGTGATCTGGACGGCCGAGTTCGCCGAAGCGGGCTGGGTGCTGCCGCTGTCGGACGACCCGGCCGGTCGGGCGGAGGCCGACGCCACCAGCGACACCTTGCCCGGGCCGTTGAGCACCGCCACTTGGCGGCATCGGTTGTACGCCGCACCCGTCAGCACCAACACCCAATTGCTCTGGTACCGGACGGATTTGATGAAAAAGCCGCCGGAAACGTGGGGCGCGGTGCTCGACGAGGCCGCCCGGTTGCACGCCGCGGGCGGACCCAGCTGGATCGGGGTGCAGGCCAACCAGAGCGAGGGTGTGGTGGTCTGGTTCAACACGCTGCTGGAAAGTGCCGGCGGCCAAGTGCTTTCCGACGACGGCAGCACGGTCACCCTCACCGATACGCCCGCGCACCGGACCGCCACCGTCACTGCGTTGCAGATCATGAAGTCGGTGGCCACCGCGCCCGGCGCCGACCCTTCGGTGACGCGGACCGACGCGGGTACCGCGCGGCTGGCGTTTGAGCAGGGAAAGGCTGCGCTGGAAGTCAATTGGCCATACGCGCTGGCGTCGATGCTGGAAAACGCGGTAAAGGGCGGTGTGCCGTTCCTGCCACTCAACCGCAGTGCGAACTTGGCGGGCAGCATCAACGACGTCGGGTTGTTCGCGCCGACCGAGCAGCAATTCCGCGAAGCCTATGACGCCAGCAGAAGGGTTTTCGGCTTCGCGCCCTACCCGGCGGTGCGGCCGGGGGAGCCGGCCATGGTGACGATCGGTGGGCTGAACCTGGCGGTGTCCAAGACCACTCGGCACCAAGCCGAGGCTTACGAGGCGATCCGGTGCCTGCGTGACCCGAGCAACGAGAAGTACATCTCGCTGGAAGGCGGCTTGCCGGCGGTGCGGACCTCGCTGTACGCCGACCCGCAATTCCAGGCGAAATACCCGATGTACGACATCATTCGCCGGCAGCTCAGCAACGCCGCGGTGCGGCTCGCGACGCCGGTCTACCAGGCGGTGTCGACGCGGATCGCCGCCACGCTCGCCCCGATCACCCGGATCGACCCGGAGACGACGGCCGACGAGCTCGCCGTGCAGGTGCGCAAAGCGATCGACGGCAAGGGTCTGCTGCCATGACCCGCGCCGGCGACAATGCAGAGCGCAGCGATGCTGAGGAGCGGCGCCGATGAACCGTGCAAACCAGAACCGTTCGGGGGAGCGGCGACTGGCGTTCGTCTTGGTCGCGCCCGCCGCATTGCTGATGCTGGCTGTCACGGCTTATCCGATCGGCTACGCGATATGGCTGAGCCTGCAACGCAATAACCTGACCACCCCGAACGACACCCGGTTCATCGGCCTCGGCAATTACCAAACGATCCTGACCGATCGGTATTGGTGGACGGCGCTGGCGGTGACGTTGGCGATCACGGTCGCTTCGGTGTCCATCGAATTCGTGCTCGGCCTGGCGCTGGCGCTGACGATGCACCGGACGCTGATCGGCAAGGGCCTGGTCCGCACCGCGGTGCTGATTCCGTACGGCATCGTCACGGTCGCCGCCTCCTACAGTTGGTACTACGCCTGGACGCCGGGCACCGGCTATCTGGCCAACCTGCTGCCACACGGCAGCGCGCCTCTGACTCACCAGCTTTCGTCGCTGGGCGTCGTCGTGATCGCAGAGGTATGGAAGACAACGCCGTTCATGTCGCTGCTGCTGCTGGCCGGTCTGGCGCTGGTGCCTGCCGACCTACTCAAGGCCGCGGAGGTCGACGGCGCCGGCGCATGGCGGCGGCTGTGGAAGATCACGCTGCCGCTGATCAAACCGGCGATCCTGGTGGCGCTGCTGTTCCGCACGCTGGATGCGTTCCGGGTCTTCGACAATATCTACGTGCTCACTGGCGGCACCGGCAACACCGCCTCGGTGTCGGTGCTTGGCTACGACAACTTGTTCAAAGGCTTCAATGTCGGCCTGGGGTCCGCGATTTCGGTGCTGATCTTCGGCTGCGTCACCGTAATCGCCTTCATCTTCATCAAGGTCTTCGGGGCGTCAGCGCCAGGCGGCGGCGATGGGCGCTGAGCGAATGGGCGCCCGGCGTGCCGCGGCATGGGTGACCGTCGACGCCATGGTCCTGGTGTATGCGCTCCTGCCGGTGCTGTGGATTCTCAGCCTCTCGCTCAAGCCGACGTCAACGGTCAAGGACGGCAAGCTGATTCCGTCGTCGCTGACGTTCGACAACTACCGCGGAATCTTCCGCGGCGATTTCTTCAGCTCGGCACTGATCAACTCCGTCGGCATCGGTTTGACCACCACGGTGATCGCGGTGGTGATCGGCGCGATGGCGGCGTATGCGGTGGCGCGGCTGGAATTTCCCGGCAAGAGGTTGTTGATCGGTGTGGTGTTGCTGATTTCGATGTTCCCGGCGATCTCGTTGGTCACGCCGCTGTTCAACATCGAACGCAGGATCGGGCTGTTCGATACCTGGCCCGGGCTGATCATTCCGTACATCACCTTCGCGTTGCCGCTGGCAATTTACACGCTCTCGGCTTTCTTCCGGGAGATCCCGTGGGACTTGGAGAAGGCCGCGAAAATGGACGGTGCCACACCGGCACAGGCATTCCGGAAGGTGATCGCCCCACTGGCCGCTCCGGGAATTGTGACCACGGCCATCCTGGTCTTCATCTTCGCCTGGAACGATCTGCTGCTTGCCCTGTCGCTGACCGCCACCGACGCGGCGATCACCGCGCCGGTGGCGATCGCGAACTTCACCGGCAGTTCGGAATTCGAGGAGCCGACCGGATCGATCGCGGCGGGCGCCATGGTGATCACGGTGCCGATTATCGTTTTTGTTCTAGTCTTCCAACGACGGATTGTCGCGGGATTGACGTCGGGTGCGGTGAAGGGATAGCGATGGCCGAGATTGTGTTGGACCGGGTGACCAAGAGTTACCCCGACGGCGCGATGGCCGTGCAGGAACTCAGCCTCACCATCGCCGAAGGCGAGTTCATCATCCTGGTCGGGCCTTCCGGCTGCGGAAAATCGACGACGCTGAATATGATTGCCGGACTGGAAGATATCTCCTCCGGAGAACTGCGCATCGGCGGCGAGCGGGTCAACGAGAAGGCACCCAAAGACCGCGACATCGCGATGGTCTTTCAGTCCTACGCGCTCTATCCCCACATGACGGTGCGGCAGAACATCGCCTTCCCGCTGACTCTGGCGAAGATGAAAAAGGCGGAGATCACCAAGAAGGTCGAGGACACCGCGAGAATTCTCGACCTCACCGACGTCCTCGACCGCAAGCCCGCGCAGCTGTCCGGCGGCCAGCGTCAGCGGGTCGCGATGGGGCGGGCGATCGTGCGCCACCCCAAGGCATTTCTGATGGACGAGCCGCTGTCCAACCTCGACGCCAAGCTGCGTGTGCAGATGCGTGGCGAGATCGCCCGGCTGCAGCGGCGGCTGGGTACCACCACCGTCTACGTGACCCACGATCAAACCGAGGCCATGACGCTGGGCGACCGCGTGGTGGTGATGCGCGATGGCGTCGTGCAGCAGATCGGAACGCCCGACGAGCTTTACGAGCGGCCGGCGAATTTGTTCGTCGCGGGCTTCATCGGGTCGCCGGCGATGAACTTCTTCCCCGCCGGCCGGACCGAGACCGGATTGAGCCTGGCGTTCGGCGAGATCACGCTGACCCAGCCCGTCCTCGATCTGCTTGCCGCGAACTCGGCGCCGAAGGACGTGATCGTCGGCGTCCGCCCGGAACACCTGCAGGACGCGGCGCTGATCGACGCCTACCAGCGGATCGCCTCGCTGAGCTTCGGGGTGAACGTCGACCTGGTCGAGTCGTTGGGTGCCGAGAAGTACGTCTACTTCACCGCCGAGGGTCCGGTCGTGCACTCCGACCAGCTATCCGAACTCGACGAAGAAACCGCGGGAACGGAACACGAATTCGTTGCCCGGGTGCCGGCCGCGTCGAAGGCCGCCAAAGGCAAGAAGCTCGAATTAGCCTTCGACACATCGCAACTTGCGGTGTTCGATCCAGACAGCGGTTCGAATCTGACCGTCGCCCCGCCGCCCGCAGCGCAGTGACCCAGCCGTTGGTCCAGGTGCGGGCGCACCTGGACGCCCACTTCGGCCGCACCGATCCAAACGTCGCCAGCGTGACGTTTCTTGGCACTGAGTCTCTTGATGTGCTGCGCTATCACCCTCACGCAGACCGGGTGGTGCACTACGTGTCGCTGGGCTGCTCGCGGCATCCGATGGTCGACCCGACCGCGGTGTTCGCCGACCCTGAACATGGCCCGCGGGCCGAAGTCGTTCTGCGGCTGCGTGATCCGGGAGCCATCACCGGCCTGGCTCGCAGCCTGGCGATCGTGGCAGCGTCGCCGGCGGTCGAGGGCGTGGTGTTGACGACGGACGCGCTGGTCGACCTCGGCACGCCGCTGTGGGCGCGACCGTCGGGGCGCGCACCGTTCACCGCGGTGCTGTTGGGCGACAGTGACATCGCCGACCTGCCACTGGACCCGCCGCGCGACCCGGTGCGCTTTCTGGCGGCGACGCCGATCACCGCGACCGAGGCCGCCTGGGTCCGGCTGAAGGGCGCCGACGCGATGCGCGCGGCCTGGTTAAGCGACGGGGTCGACGTGCTAGACCCCAATCGCCCTGCCGCACAGCCACACTGATCGGTTACAACCAGCCGTTACGCCGGAAGTTGCGATACAGCATCAGGCAGATCGCCGCGGTACCGAAGATGGTCGTCGGGTAGCCCCAATGCCATTTCAGGCCCGGCATGTACTCGAAGTTCATCCCGTAGATGCCGGCGACCATCGTGGGTATCGCCAGCAGCGCCGCCCAGGCAGACATCTTGCGCATGTCGGTGTTCTGCTGCATCTCGACCCGGGCCAACGCCGCCTGCACCAGGGAGCTGAGATTCTCGTCGTAGCTGGCGATCGCGTCGGCGGCGTGGGTGTGGTGGTCGCCCACGTCGCGCAGATAGCGCCGGACTTCCTTGGAGATCAGGTCCTTGTGTTCGGTCTGCAACCGGGCGAACGGCATCGACAGCGGATTGACCGACCTGCGCAGCTCGACCACCTCGCGCTTCATTTGGTAGATCGGCTCGATCCGGGTGCGGTGGTCCCGCGCGAATGCCTCTTCCTCGATGGCGTCGATGTCGCCCTCCATCAACTGGGTGACCTCGAGATAATGGTCGACCACCGCGTCCGCGATGGCATGCATCACCGCGAACGGGCCCAGCCGCATGTGCTCGGGATCGGAATCCATTCGCTTGCGGACGTCTGAGAGCCGACCGTGGTCGCCATGCCGGACCGTCACCACGAAATCACAGCTGACGAAGATCATGACCTCGCCGGTCTCGACGATCTCGCGAGCCAGCAGGGTGGACTCGTGTGGCACGTAGTTGAGGGTCTTGAGCACCAGGAACAGCGATTCGTCGTAACGCTCCAGCTTGGGCCGCTGGTGAGCGCATACCGCGTCCTCGATGGCCAGCGGGTGCATGCTGAAAGCGTCGCCGACTTCCTGCATCTGATGCTCAGTGGGAGCGTGCAGACCGATCCAGGCGAAGGCTTCCTGACCGCCCAGCTGCAGCTCGGCCACTTTGGCCTGTGCCTCTGTGTAACTGAAAGTCCCGGGCAGTCGCTGGCCGTCTACGTAGATACCGCAGTCGACTACGGCCTGGTCGGCGGGCGGGTCCTCCGGCGGCGGACTGGGAGGCTCGTCCCGCTCAGGCCGTGCCAGAGGACGCAGTGTTTCCGGTATGTCGCGAAACGAAGGCATCCTTCACCTCCCGTCGCAGCTCGGATCGGATAAAGCCTCGGTCATGCTACGCGCCCAAGATGGCAATCGCCCAAGCGTGGATGACGCTGAGGTGACGTAGCTGACACCGAGGTGGGGTAGGGATTTCCCCCGCGCGCGGGTGCGCTAGTTTCGACGCGACGCGATTGGGCATTAGGCCGATATCGCCTATGCCGATCTCCAGGCAAGGAGCGAATTGACGTGAGCACAACACCACTGAAGGTTGCCGTCACCGGGGCCGCCGGCCAGATCGGCTACAGCCTGCTGTTTCGCCTGGCCAGCGGCTCGCTGCTGGGCCCCGACCGCCCGATCGAGCTGCGGCTGCTCGAGATCGAGCCCGCCCTCAAGGCGCTCGAGGGCGTGGTGATGGAGCTTGACGACGGCGCGTTCCCGCTGCTGTCCGGCGTGCAGATCGGCGCCGACCCGAACAAGATCTTCGACGGCGTCAACCTGGCCCTGCTGGTCGGTGCCCGTCCGCGTGGGCCGGGCATGGAGCGCGGCGACCTGCTGGAGGCCAACGGCGCGATCTTCACCGCGCAGGGCAAGGCGCTGAACTCCGTCGCCGCCGACGACGTCCGCATCGGGGTGACCGGTAACCCGGCCAACACCAACGCGCTGATCGCGCTGAACAACGCGCCCGACATCCCCAAGGAGCGGTTCTCGGCGCTGACCCGGCTGGACCACAACCGGGCCATCTCGCAGCTGGCCAAGAAGACCGGCGCCAAGGTCACCGACATCAAGAAGGTCACCATCTGGGGTAACCACTCGGCCACCCAGTACCCGGACATCTTCCACGCCGAGATCAACGGCAAGAACGCCGCCGGGGTCGTCAACGACGAGAAGTGGATCGCCGACGACTTCATCCCGACCGTCGCCAAGCGCGGCGCGGCGATCATCGATGCCCGCGGCAGCTCCTCAGCCGCTTCGGCAGCGTCGGCCACCGTCGACGCGGCCCGCGACTGGCTGCTGGGCAGCCCTAAGGACGACTGGGTGTCGATGGCCGTCATCTCCGACGGCTCCTACGGGGTGCCCGAGGGTCTGATCTCGTCGTTCCCGGTGACCACCAAGGGCGGCGACTGGAGCATCGTGCAGGGCCTGGACATCAACGAGTTCTCCCGCAGCCGGATCGACAAGTCGACCGCCGAGCTCGCCGACGAGCGCAGCGCGGTCACCGACCTGGGCCTGATCTGAGGCCCTTCAGGCGCTTGTCGATTAGGGCTACTAACGAGTAATCGCTACGCTGGGCGACGTGTCTGAATTGGTTGAATCGATACAGACCCACAATGACGAGGGCGCGATCACCGATGCGGAGATCTTCGAGGCGCACTCGGGGGGCAAGCTTTCCGTCGGCCTGACGACCGCGATGGACACCCAGCGCTCGCTGTCGATCGCCTACACCCCGGGTGTTGCACAGGTCAGCCGTGCGATCGCCAGCGACCACACCTTGGCGGCCCGCTACACGTGGTCGGGCCGGCTGATTGCCGTGGTCAGCGATGGCAGCGCGGTCCTCGGTTTGGGTGACATCGGGCCGGCGGCGTCGCTGCCGGTGATGGAAGGCAAGTGCGGGCTGTTCAAAGAGTTCGCCGGCCTGGATGCCATCCCGATCGTGCTGGACACCAAGGACCCCGACGAGATCGTCGAGACGCTGGTGCGGCTGCGCCCGACATTCGGTGCGGTGAACCTCGAGGACATCTCGGCGCCGCGCTGCTTCGAGATCGAACGCCGCGTCATCGAGGCGCTGGACTGCCCGGTGATGCACGACGACCAGCACGGCACCGCGATCGTCGTGCTGGCCGCGCTGATGGGGGCTGCAACAATCCTCGACCGGGAGATGACCGCGCTGCGGATCGTCATCTCCGGCGCCGGGGCAGCGGGTATCGCATGCGCCAATTTGCTTAAGGGCGAGGGCATTTCGGACATCACCGTGCTCGACTCGCGCGGCATTCTGCACCGCGGCCGTGGCGACATGAACACCGTCAAAGCCGAACTCGCCGGACGCACCAACCCGCGCGGCCGTACCGGTGGCATCGTCGAGGCGCTGGAGGGTGCCGACGTGTTCCTCGGGGTCTCCGGTGGGGTGGTTCCGGAGGAGTTGATCGCAACCATGGCGCCGGGATGCATCGTGTTCGCGCTGTCGAACCCCGATCCGGAGATCCACCCGGACCTGGCGGCCAAACACGCCGCGGTGGTCGCCACCGGGCGAAGCGATTTCCCGAACCAAATCAACAACGTGCTGGCGTTCCCCGGAATTTTCCGCGGCGCGCTGGACGCCGGTGCCCGCAGGATTACCGAGAAGATGAAGGTGGCCGCGGCCGAGGCGATCGTCTCTGTCGTCGCCGAGGACTTGGCGCCGGATCGGATCGTCCCGAGCCCGCTGGACCCGCGGGTGGCGCCGGCCGTTGCCGCTGCCGTGGCTGCCGCCGCAGATACCGCGGAGTGACTGCTGGCCGGTTGACCGCGCTGGCGCTGGCCGCGGCGCTGGCGATGGCGGGTTGTGCGCACACCGCGAGCAACCACCACCACCCGGCTGAGCTGGTGGTCGGGTCCCGTGCCGGTGCCGAGTCGGAACTGCTGGCCGACATCTACACCGGGGCGCTGCGCTCCTACGGGTTCCCGACGCGCAGCGAGGAGGCACCCGACCCGCTGGCCAAGCTGGACTCCGGCGCATTTGTCGTCGTTCCCGCTTTCACCGGCCGAACGCTGCAGGTCTTTCAGCCCGGGGCCACCGTGCGCTCCGACGCGCAGGTCTACAAATCGATGGTTGGCGCATTGCCGGAGGGGATCGCCGCCGGTGATTACGCGACCGCTGCCGAGGACAAACCCGCGCTGGCGGTTACCGACTCGACGTCCAAGGGCTGGGGCGGTAATGATCTGAGCGCGCTGCCCCGGCACTGCGACAGCCTCGTCGTCGGGTCGCTTGCGGATGCGTCGACACCCGCGGCGGTGGGCAGCTGTCGACTACCTGCTGCGCACGAATTCTCCGACGATGCAACACTTTTCGCGGCGCTTCAGGCCGGAACGGTCACCGCGGCATGGACCACCACCGCCGACCCGAATGTACCCGCTGACCTGGTTGTGCTGACCGGAGACTACTTGGCTGATGATCGACAAGCGCAAGGCGAAGTAGTTCAAGCACTCGGCGGTCTTCGTGCGTCCTACGGCGTTTTCGGTTGCCTCGGCAACCATGAGATCTATACAGAGACCGAGGATTCCATCACGCGACTTTTTGCCGCGGAGGGGATTCGCATCTTGCGTCAAGAACGGGTGCCGATTCAATCGCGCGGCGAAATGCTGAACCTGATTGGTATTGACTACCAGAGCCTGCGATTCTCCACCGATCATTCTGGACACGACGTTGATCAGTATCTTGCGGGGAACGAAAAGCTAGTGATGCCGGAGGTGGTCAACATCCTTCTGAGCCACAATCCCAACACCTTTGATCGTGCTGCTGAGTTGGGCATCGACTTGACCTTGGCCGGGCACACCCACGGCGGCGAGTTCGAGTTCATCCACCGCGGCGTCTCCCTCACCCGAATAGAAACTCGCTACATCAGCGGATGGTTCGAGAAACCCGGCGGGCAGCTCTACGTCAACCGCGGCATAGGCACCACCGGTTTCCCTATCCGGTTCAGTTCTCGGCCCGAAATTACTGTCGTTGAGTTGGTGCGCCGAATCTAAGATAGGGGGAGGTTTATAACTTTTCAACCTCACACGTCAGGTTTGTTTTCTCGTAACTGTTGATAAATCGCCGTTACGCTCAATGACCAGCGCTCAAAACGCGTTATGGCCTGATTACAACAGTCTGGCTGCCCACGTCCGGCTCTAGGTTCTCGGTTTTTTGCTATCTAGCTGGGTTGAGCATGTTGGATTTGGAGTATCCGAGGGGTAGCTCAAACATGCTGTCTGGTACCGCGCCTTCGTGAATTCCTGTCAAATCGTAAGTGACATTCTCGATGTGCCACCTGACCGCCGCCCCCAGCTTGTCGTCAGTCCACAGATAAATATGAACGCCGTGCTGATTCACGAGTTCCCACTTCGTAGCTGAACGCC
>Ga0137412_10004455_pt1 | contig 11182 bp, 8 predicted proteins | sample CZODoug2_1_16fun_FD_122160 | JGI IMG/M metagenome (GOLD analysis project Ga0137412, IMG submission 122160) | Vadose zone soil fungal communities from Angelo Coast Range Reserve, California, USA - CZODoug2_1_16fungal (Hybrid Assembly) | ecosystem: Environmental > Terrestrial > Soil > Vadose zone... | reverse complement strand
GCCGTCGCCTTGCTCGCGGATGTGTCGATTGCGGCCGATACCGCGCGCATCCTCGATGGTCATACACGCCTTGGTGTTGCAGCGGGCGATCATGCCGTCATCATTTGGCCGCTGCTATGCGGTCTTGCCAAGGCGCGGTACTACCTACTCACCAATAAACCCATCTCGGGAGTCGATGCCGAACGCATGGGGCTCGTGGGATTGTGCGTCCCCGATGCGGTCGTCGTGGAAACCGCGTTCGACGTTGCGCGGACCTTGAATGCAGGCAGCCGTACCGCGATCCGCTTCACCAAGCACGCGCTCAATAATTGGTTGCGCCTTGCCGGACCGAGTTTCGACGCCTCTCTCGCCTTGGAGATGCTGGGCTTTTGCTTGAGCGACGCCCGTGAAGGCATTGATGCCGTGAAGTCGAAGAGAAAGGCCGAATTCTGATGGCCCTCGAGCCGATAGAGCGCGCATCCATCGATGAGCTTCGAGCCCTGCAGCTCGAACGTCTGCAATGGTCGTTGCGGCATGCCTACGAAAACGTCGAACACTACCGGCAATCCTTCCATGCGGCCGGAGTGCATCCTACTGATTTGAAGAGGTTCGAGGATCTGGCGCGATTCCCCTTCTTGACCAAGCAGGACTTTCGAGCGCGGTATCCGTTTGGACTATTTGCGGTGCCTCGAACACAAATCGCCCGGATCCATGCCTCATCCGGCACCACCGGCAAGGCCACCGTGGTGGGCTACACGCGGGAAGATATCGATACCTGGGCAGATTTGGTCGCACGCAGCATTCGTGCGGCGGGCGGCCGGGCGGGCGACATGGTGCACGTGGCCTATGGTTATGGGTTGTTCACGGGAGGTCTTGGTGCGCACTACGGCGCCGAACGCCTCGGATGCACGGTAATCCCGATGTCGGGCGGACAGACCGAGAAGCAAGTTCAGCTGATCGGCGATTTTCGGCCGCGCATCATCATGGTCACACCTTCTTACATGCTGACCATCGCCGAGGAAATGGACCGCCAGGGGATGGACGCGCGAGACTGTTCCCTCGAAATCGGCATCTTCGGCGCCGAACCTTGGACCGATTCGATGCGCGCCGAGGTGGAGCGGCGGCTCGGGCTGGTGGCGCTCGACATTTACGGTCTATCCGAAGTGATGGGGCCGGGCGTGGCCCAGGAGTGCGCCGAGTCGCGGGATGGGCCCTGTATCTGGGAAGACCACTTCTATCCGGAAATCGTCGATCCGGCGACGGGTGCGGTATTGCCGGAAGGCGTCGAGGGTGAACTGGTATTCACCTCACTCACCAAGCGGGCACTCCCCGTGATTCGCTACCGGACGCGCGACCTCACGCGACTGCTGCCGCCCACCGCCCGCAGCATGCGTCGGATGGGAAGAATTTCCGGCCGCAGCGACGACATGTTGATCGTGCGCGGGGTGAACGTGTTCCCGACGCAGATCGAGGAATTGATCTTTCGGTGTCACGGGCTGTCCGCGCATTATCACCTGGAACTCACTCGCGAGGGACACTTGGACGCGTTGGCGGTTCATGTGGAACATGCACCGGACGCCGCCGCCGAGCGCCGGGAGGCCGCCACCCGCGAATTGGCGCACCTCGTGAAATCGCATGTCGGCGTCAGCGTGCGCGTCGAGCTGCATGCACCGGGCGCCCTGGAGCGATCGACCGGCAAGGCCCGGCGCGTCATCGATCGGCGCAAATCATCCTGATGCCTCTGAACCTACCTCGAGCCGCGAACCGGCGAGCCTAACGCGGCAGTGCTGAAAGGCGAATCGGCTTGCACGTCCGAATCGGCATGCACGTCGGGTCCGGGCGCAGCCTGCGCATGATCTTGATTCATCGGCAGCCAAACAGCGGCCCGCGCAATCGGGTCCGCCGAAGCGCCGCGGCCGGCTTCGGCAATGGCCACGTAGAATACCTCCCGGTGCGTTCGCGACGCTCCGGGAACGAGCTTTATGAAGAAGCTCGTCGCGTTTTTTCGCTTCGGAAACGACTGAGTCACCTTGCCTTGATGCACATAGTCGATACCGGGTTTCGCCGATGCAGCCTCGGTCCACCACACGAATTCGGAGTCGCCGCGCAAGTGGGAGGAACGACGCACACGAATCTCGGCATAGTGTTCACCGGAACGGACCGTATAGTTGCCGGCGGAAACCAACAGGGGGCCGGTCGACGCAGGCGGCTGTTTCGGCCGGCTCGCGTCATGCCCTCGATTGTTCTGCGCCGGGGTGACGTCGGGCGCCGCATTCTGCACACCGGAGTCCGCCGGGGCCTTGTCCTGACTCGTCGCTTCCGGAACTTCGCCGGACTGCTGATTGGGCGGGGTGGTCTGATTGGCTACCAGCTCCGGAACGGCATCGTTGCCGGTCGCCCGGCCGCCCGAGGCCCAGCGGACAAATGACACCCAGACGCTGATCGTAAGCAAGAGCACGGCGAATAGCGTGGTGAATCTCAAGGAGGCCGCCGCGCCGTGTTTGACCGGTGTGGATTGCAGGCCACGGACGTCCGGCACCCGCCGCGTCGCCGCGCGCTCGGTATTCAATTTGTTCAGCCAGGCGCGAACCGAAATCGACCGACCCGCCCGGTGCCAGGACAGACCCACCGCAAGCGTCTGCCATTGTTGCCGGGTCAGGCCCTGCGGCCGTTTCGGTACTATTCCGAGATCGCGCGCCTCCGTTGCCGGCCGGCGCTGGAAGGGGTGCGTTCCGGCGAGCAATTCGTACGAGAGGCACGCGAGGGCATACACGTCGTCGCGTGGATCGGGAGCCCTCCCCGCCAGGAGCTCGCAGGAAGCATACGAGGGCGTCCCGGAGGAATGCGCAGTTCTCCGACGCGCAACGTCCGCCGCATAACGTCCAACCGAATTACTAAAATCCAGGATCCGGACTTCGCCGGAGTGTGTGACCATTATATTGTGGGGCTTCAAATCTGCGTGAATCACGTTGCGTGCATGTGCATGCGCCAGCCCGGAACCGATGTCTCGAATGATTGCCCAGGCCTCGGGCCGCGACATCGGCAGGGGGTGCAACCGAGCCATCATGCTGCTCAAGAGCTCCCCTTCGAGAAGCTCCATCGTGAAAAAATCAACGTCTCCGTCCCGATCCAGTTCGTATACGTTGACGATGCTTTCGTGGGACAGAGTCTGAGCGCAATAGAACTCGCGTCTGAGGTCCGCGAGCAAATCGCTGTGATTGTCCGCGTTCGAGTGCAGTATTTTTATCGCGACGTATCGATCATCCTCGGGAAGATCGGAGCGGTAGCGATCCAGCGCCTTGAACACCGTGCCCTTGCCGCCGCTTCCCAGGCGTTCTTCGAGAACATACCGATTTCGTAGAACGTAACCGACTCGGACAGGTGTCGAGGTACGACGCTCATCGTTGGAATTTGGTGGGACGGCGACTGTTTCGTTCATAAGCAACTTAAGTCCAAGTCCGGGTCTTCCGGCCGCGCACTTTCCGTTATGTAAAAACGCTACCCCGACAGTCGCCTGGGTGTTGGTCCGACGCCACAAACGACCCGCACTGCCGGCTGCGGGAAGACACTATGAATGCTTAGAATAGGCGTGTATGTCAGACAAACCCCCCAAGTTCCGGTTGCGCCTGCGCTTCAAGCCACCAAGGTGATCGCCATGGTCGTCGCGAGGGCGTCGCCGCCTGCGAGTAGGAACACGCCTTCCTTCTCCCTGAAATCACCCGAAAACCCCTGACGGTCGGTAATTCCATGCCAGGGTTCGATGCAGATGAAGTGCGCTCCCGGTTTCGTCCAAATGCCAAGATACGGAGCGTCCGGAAAACTCACCTGCAGGCGCGGTCCGTCGTCGCTCCCATAGAGGACGGAGCGGCTTTTGACTTGATCGAATATGAGGACATCGTCTTGAAACAGCGCATCGTCAAGTGTCAGGCGTCGATGGGAGACCGGACTCGGATGGCGCGTAAGGGTAAGTAACCCAGCGGAGTCGATGCGCCTGATGGGAGCGGTCTCTTCGCTCTCGAACTCGATGAAATGCGATGTCCGCGGCTGCCCGAAGGGAAGCGGCCAGCGGAATCCCGGGTGGTAGCCGAAGCTGGCGGGCATGTCCGTATCGCCCTTGTTGCGGATCGACGTCGTCAACGTCAGCGTCGGGCCGACCAATTCGAAGCGAACTGCCAATTCGAAGCGAAACGGGTAGACCAGGAAACTGGCTTCGTCGGCGTTCAATTTGAATTCGGCGGTGGAGGGGGTGACTTCTCCAATCGAAAATCTCCTGCCGCGCGCGAATCCGTGTCTCGGAAGCTGAAATGTCTCGGCGCCGCACCGGTAGCTGCCATTGACGAGCACTCCGACGATCGGAAACAGAAGCGGCGCCCGCCCGGACCATACAGCTGGGTTGCCGTCCCACAAAAGGTCGCGGGCGGCGCGGTCTCTCAGGGTGGACAACTGCGCACCAAGCGCGTCGATCTCGGCGGTAAGTTCCGAAGACCGGAGTTCTACAAAAGGGGGAGCTTGATCTGCCATGGATGAGCCTGCCAAACGACCGCCTGATAGTGGCTTAGGATCGCTATTTTCCGCAACTTGACGTATCGAGTGGGGGGAATCATTCTGGTGCACGTTGGCTGCATCCGCAGTCAACGATACATTCAGGAGACGAGGAATGGCTACAGGTTGGGCGGCCGAGGGTGCGGTTCAGGATCAGATCGACGCAACGGTAAAGGATGGAATCGACCGTGCGAAAAGCCGATTGCCGAACGGCCCGGGGCTGACGCACTGCGAGGAGTGCGAAAACGAGATTCCGGCAGCGCGGCGGGCGGCGATTCCCGGCGTTCGCCTCTGTCTGCCCTGTCAGGATGCGCATGATCGGGAAGTGGAGCGGTTCAGCGGATATAACCGTCGCGGCAGCAAGGATAGCCAACTGCGTTGATGCGGCCACCGGCTCCGCCGAGTCAGGCAGGCGGCACGACGCAGAGGACACGGGTGCCGCCGGTTCGCGCCCGGCGTATGTCCACCAGGCCGCCCAGCATACGCACTCGATGGCGCATGATTTCCAAGCCCATACCGACGATGACCCGTCGGCTGTCGAATCCGACCCCGTCATCGGATACGGCGAACCGGATCTTTGACGCACTTCCATGTACCGAAATCGACAGACGCTTCGCACGGCCGTGCTTGATGGCATTCGTGATGGCCTCCTGTGCGATCCGGTACAGGTGCTCAGCCACCCGTCCCACCGGCAGGTAGGTCATGTCGCCGCTGAAGCGTAAATCCAAGCGCACGCCGGACGAACGCCGGGTCGACCGCGCCAGCTCTTGCAGGACCAGCTTGAAGTCACCATGACGCAGCGCCATCGGCAGCATTCCATGTGCCATGTCGCGGACGGCCGCGATCGATCTGCTGGCCAGCCGTGAAAGATGAATGAGGTCGCCCGACAGGGCCGGCGCTTCGCGTCTCGAGCGCGCCGCGAGGGCACGCAGCATGAGCGCGAAGCCGGTGAGTTCCTGGCCCAATCCATCATGCAGATCCGCCCCGACGCGCTCGCGCTCCTGGTCCGCGGAGTGCGCAAGGAAGTCGGCAAGGCGCCGCCGCTCGGTAATGTCCTGCAACACGCCGATCATCGAAATCAGCCGGCCCCGGCGAATCGTGGCGCGGCAGACTTCCCGAACCCAAATGCGGTTGCCGCGCGCGGTGACGACTTCCAGCTCCAGATCATAAGGTATGCCGCGTGTCACCGTTGCGTCGAACGCCTCTCTGACGATGGCCTCGCTGGTGGCGGAATAGAAATTGAATGACCGCTCGATCGTCATCTCCTCGTTCGTGTCGGGGAGCTCCATGATCCGGCGCAGCTCCAAGGTCCATATCAGCCGCCCGGTCTTGATGTCCAGCTCCCAGGCGCCGGTGCGTCCGACCCGCTGCGCCTCCAGCAACAACCGAGATTGCCGTTCCAACGCCTCGATGACCAAACCATCTGGCGCAAGCTCGCGAAGGATCCACACGCGTTCGTCGGGCACCTCACCGTGACACTCGCGAACCAGTACATCGACGGCCGAATTATTGCGTCGCTTCAAGGTGAACGCGGTTTGATGACGTCCCTGCCCCTGTGGCGCCGCGAAGATATCGATCGGTACGGAGGTTCGCCGTACCTGGACGAACTCTTGAACGCGTCTGCCGATGAGAAGGTCAGGCGGATGGCCCAGGATGCCGCAAGCGGAATGATTCGCTTGCTTGATGACGCCTGCCGAGTTCATCGTCAGTATTCCGTCGAAGGTGTAGGCCAGCGCGCCGCGAAGCCCCAGAGGTCCGGGCGGAGCGGCCTCGGAATCGACCGAACGCAGTTGTTTTTGACCGGCCACCGTAAATTCTCCCATAGTTATCCCTGCGGCTCACAGGCCAATCATCCGGCGGGAGCGTGCGCCTCTCGGCGCAAAATCCAAAGCGCGGCCGGTAACGCGGTGAAATCGGCCAGGAGCGCCAGAACGAATGCGGATGCGGACACGATCCCGAACTGGCGCATCGGCGGCAGGTCCGAGAGCGCGAGCGCCAGAAAACCGCTGGCATTGATGAGCGTGGCGAACAGGATAGGGCGGCCGGCCACCAACAGCGCATGACGCAGAGCGGCGGCCGTCGAGCTGCTCGCGCGGACTTCTTGGAAATGATAGAAGAAGTGGACCTGATCGTTCTCGGTGGCGCCCAGGATGGTCGAGCCGATGAGGATGGTGGCGATATTCAGGGGGATGCTTGCCGCGCGCATCACGATGAATACGGAAAGAATCGCGAACAGCGACGGAATCATCGTCATCAGCAGTGCGGTCGGGCTGCGAAACACCAACAGAAAGGCGAGAAAAATCACGCTTGCGGTGAGCACAAAGCTGTGGGTGAGCGTGGGCAGCAGACGCTCGGTGATCTCCCCGGAAAGTGCTCCCTTGCCGGCAAGGCGGCCGCGGACTGCCGCGAAGGCCGGGTCGTCCGACTGCGCCGCGCTCCAGGTGCGCTCGACGAACTCGCGCATCGCTCCGGCCGGGCCGAAGAGTTCACCCCGCCCGCGGATGGTCAGCCGGACACTCGCGAGATTCGCCACGTCGACGTAACTGCGCGCACCGGGTTCGGTCAGCAGGATCTGCTCGAGATCGGCGGCAAGCTTCGGCCAATCCGAGGGTGCGATGGACAATTGATCCTTGCCTGATTCTACATAGCGCGCCCATCGCAGCACGGAAGTCGGTCCGTCGACCGCGTTCACGCCCGGATGCTCCTCCAGACGGCGGGTCAATAGCTCCATGGCCCGGAGGAATTCCGGGTCCAATGCGTGACCCGGACGCGTCTGCAGCCAAAGATCCACGACGTCGAGCCCGTTCGATTGTTCGAAGCGCCGCGTATCCTGGGCCACGCGTTCGCTCGGATTGACGTACGTCAGTGCGTCGGTTTCGAGCTCAAGCGGCGCGACTCTGCCGGGAACGCCGAACAAGGCGCCCGCTCCACACAGCATCAGCAGGATGGCTCCGGCCACGAGCAGCCAGCGGTAGCGGCGGGTGGCGGGAATCAGAGCGTCGACGAAACCGGGAAACCAGCGACCGGCGGGAACGGAACCCAGCAGCGTCGGCGCGCGCAGCAGCGATTGAAGCGCGGGAAACAGGGTGAAACAGCTCACCCACGCCACGACGAGGCCGCTCGCGGTCCAGAGGCCCATTTCACGCACGGGACGGATCTCCGACACGGCGAGAGCGGCAAAGCCGACCGCCGTCGCGAATATCGAGGCGGTGCATGGCAGGAATTTATTGGCGAGCGCCCGCGCGTGATGCACGGCAGGCGTCGGCGCATCGTCGGGTTCCATGTAGCGGGAGTGGATGTAGACGAGCGTGGCCGTGGTCGTGACCAGGACGGTGAGCGGGACCAGCGTCGAGACAATGTTGTTCGACCAGCCGAACAGGTCGCCCAAACCCACCGCCATCGCCATCACGGTGCCCAAGGTGAGAATGATCGCGGCCAACGTGCGCCATGAGCGATACACGATTGCCACCAGCATCAACAGAAAAATTCCGAAGAGCGGCATGAACTTCTTCGTGGCCGTGCCGGTCTGCCGTTCGAGCCACGCGTCGAGCCACGGGTTCCCGACGCGCCGGATGGCGGAGAATGGGAGCGCCGTGGACTGACCGCCATTCTCGAGGCGCAGCACGAGAGCGTCGATTGCGGCGAGCACATGATCTCGCTCGGCCGGGGAATCGACCCTAAGGTCGAGGGCGATTCCGAAGTAGTGCTCGCCCAAAAGCCCGGCTCGGCGGAAAAGCGACGTACCGGTGGCGAAGGTGCGCAACCGTACGGCATCCTCCGGGCTTAAGTCCGCGGAAGAATTCGCGCGGCGAAAGAGGGTGAGGACGCTGTGCGCCTCGACCTTCGGAATCTTGCCGAGTTCCCGCTCCAGGCGCTCGGCAGCTTGCAGAGTGTCTTGATTCAAGGGGTCCGGTGCTTCGAGCATGATGAGCGCCTGCTCGCCTTCAGGAAACACCCGCTCGAATTCGAGGGTCGCCTGTGCCACGGGATCGCCGGCCACGACGAGACGCTCGATTGCCGGATCTGCGGGTATCCGCGAGGCGCCGTAAAGGCCGGCCACCGCGAGCACCAGGTAGATGCCTGCGACCCAGTACCGGGCCCGCAACACGTGCAGAAAGATCCGAAGCAACTTTGGAGAGACGACGATACTCATAATTCAAGGCGCCCTCTTGCCGAACCAGTAGGTCCTCAGCGCCGGGGAATGATAGCCTACCGCCATGAGCACCCTATTGATGTCTGCGGTGGCAACCTTAGTTTTCTGCGCTCCCGGATATCCGGGAGGAGCCGGGGACGCGCAGCCCTTCATCGATCAATTCGCGAAGGCGGCCGTCACGGCCGCAGCTTGGCCGGAGGGAAGCCTCGCCGCCGTTTATGATCCGTCCGAGCAGAGCGGTCTTTCGAAGCTCGGCGGTCCCGATGCAGTGCTCGCCTTTGTGCCGTTTGCGTTCTTTGTCCAACACGCGGCGGAGCTGCATCTGACGCCGCTTGCGCAGGCGGACGTCGCAGGCGTCGGTCCGCAGGAACGGTGGAGCCTGGTGGCGAAGGCCGGTGCGGTGACCGGCCCGCCATTGATGGCGGGGTACACCATCTTGAGCGTGGCAGGCTATGCCCCTGAGTTCGTTCGGCACTCGGCACTCGAGGCGTGGGCGCTGCCGCCGGACGTGCGGATCGAGTCGACGGGACAACTGCTCAGTGCACTCCGGCGGGTTGCCGCGGGCGAGCACGTGGTTGCCCTGCTCGACCAGACCCAGGCTGCGGCGCTTCCGACTTTGCCGTTCGCGGCCCAATTACAAGTCGTGGCGCAATCTCCGCCGCTGCCGGTCGCCATCGTTGCAATCGTCGATTCTCGAGTGCCGCCCGCTCGTGCCAAGTCTTTACAGGCGGCGCTGCTGAAGATGGGTCACGCAGCGGCCGGCGCCGACACATTGAGCGCGCTGCGTCTGCAGGGCTTCGTCATGCCCCAGATTTCAAGGCCCGCGCCGGCGCCGTGAAGCGTTGGATTGGGTGCTGGATCCTCGCGCTCACGGTGGTTGCGTGCCGGGCGCCGCAGCGGCCGGAGATGCAGAGCCCGGTTCCGATCCCCGTCTCGGTGGAGGGGCTGGCCGCGGCCATCGACTCGGACGCGCAGCGAAGCGATCAGGAGTCCGATTCGCGAATCCGTGCTGAGCTGGCGACGGAGGCCAATCGCGATGCCGAAGCTTGCATGGCGCAGGAGCCGATGAACGTCGCCTGCCTTTACGGACGCGCCATCGCCCTGGGTCTCGAGGCACGGGCGCACCCGACGCGTGCCGGTGAACTGCTCCGCACCATGCTCGAAGGCTTGGCTGCCGCCGAAGCCGCCGATGCTGAGTATGACCACGCCGGTCCCGCGCGCGTGCGGGCGCTGGTGTTGACTCGCGCCCCGGGATGGCCGCTGGGACCCGGCGACCCCGAGGCGGGGTTGGCCGCCGCGCGGCGGGCCGCGGCGTTGCGGCCGGAGTATCCTCCCAACCATCTCGCGCTGGCGGAGGCTTTTACAAAGATGGGAGATCCGAACGGCGCACGCAAAAGTTACGAGCTGGCCCGCGACCTGGCGCAGGCGTTGCCTGCCGCGAGCGATCGCGACCGATGGCTGCGCGAAGCCGATCAGGCTCTGCGCCGCAACTAGGCCCGCGCGGGAGCGGCTAAGACGCATGATCGAATGCCGCCTCGCATTCTGCGATTCGCGTCGTAAGGTTCAGTGCCGATGGCTTAGATTCGTTCCCATTCACCGCTGCGGGGCAGTCCCGGATTCGCACCGGGTTCCCCCGTAGGCCAGCACATGTGCCGGACACCGCAATGGGACGCAAGATATTGTGTTTGGGAACCGGCGTCGACCCTGTGGGGGTCCGGGTCGCGGCGGGCTGACGTGACACGTAAGAAATTGTGCGGGATAGTTCTTTGTGACAGAGTCACCAAACATAATGCCCCGGCGAATCATCGCACGGCGGCGATGGGGGATCTAACATGGGGATTGCAAGCCGTGGCGTTGTATGGCTCGGGGCCGCGTTGTGGGCAACTGCGGTCGTGGCCGCAAATGCGGCCGAAACTTCGGGGCCGGGGGAACTCGAGACGATTACCGTCACGGCTCAGAAGCGCTCCGAAAGCGAACAGACCGTGCCGCTGTCGATGACCACGTTCGGGGCGGCGGCGCTCGAAGAAAAAGCGGTGGTCAATTTCTTCGATTACGGCACGAAGGTCCCCAATCTTGGTTTTGCCGCCACCGGTGACGGCCTGGGTACGGCGCGCACCATCTCCATTCGCGGTGTATCCGGCGACAATGTGACCGGTTTTTACGTGGATGAGACACCGCTGCCCGACTCGATCGATCCGCGCGTCCTCGATATCGACCACATCGAGGTTCTGCGGGGGCCGCAGGGGACTTTGTACGGTGCCCGGTCCATGGGCGGAACCGTTCGCATCATCACCAAGACACCGGAGCTCGCTCATTTCTCGGTGGATCTGCACGGGGGTGCCGGCAAGACCTGGAACACCGACCGGCCCAACTATACGGGCGATGCCGTAGTGAACATTCCGATCATGGAGGGCCGGATGGCGCTGCGAGTTTCGGGTTTCTATGACTACGAAGCGGGTTACTTGAAACGCAGTTACTGTACGGACCCAAACACGACCGCTTTCAACC
>Ga0137412_10004454_pt1 | contig 11183 bp, 9 predicted proteins | sample CZODoug2_1_16fun_FD_122160 | JGI IMG/M metagenome (GOLD analysis project Ga0137412, IMG submission 122160) | Vadose zone soil fungal communities from Angelo Coast Range Reserve, California, USA - CZODoug2_1_16fungal (Hybrid Assembly) | ecosystem: Environmental > Terrestrial > Soil > Vadose zone... | reverse complement strand
GGCCTCACCGCTTTCGTGGTCAGATAGCGGTTTTGTGAGGAAAATCGATGAAATTCCCGGTTTCAACGGGAAAAACCGGGAATTAGTGCAGGCGCTGGCGATGGCGCAAGCGCGCAATATCGGCTTCGGAGAGCCGGACCGAAAGGTGGGCGGCCTCATTATCGTCGCGCCGGCCGAGCACCTCGCCGCGGTCATAGACCCACGCCAGCGTCTTACCGTCGGTGTGCGGGATCTCCAGGCGCACGACCCGGGCCTCGCTTTCGAGCCGGCGATCGATCAGCTCGAGCAGCGCGTCGCGCCCCTCGCCCGTTGCGGCCGAGAGGGCAACGCCTTGCGAATTGCTCAGCTGTTGGCCTGCGAGACTCGCGCGCGCAGTCGGGTCGAGCAGATCGATCTTGTTCATCGCTTCAACCACCGCGTCCTCGGTGGGCTCGTCGAGGCCGAGATCGATTAGCACATTCAGGACGTCGTTGCGCTGGGCCTCACTGTCCGGGTGATGAGCATCACGGACATGGACGACGATGTCGGCTTCGATGACCTCCTCCAGCGTCGCCCTGAAGGCGGCGACGAGGTGGGTCGGAAGATCCGAGATGAAGCCGACCGTATCGGACAGGATCGCCTGACGGCCCGACGGCAATTCGAGGCGCCGCATCGTCGGGTCGAGCGTCGCGAACAGCATGTCTCCGGCGATGACCGAAGACCGGGTCAAGCGATTGAACAAGGTCGATTTGCCGGCGTTCGTGTAGCCGACCAGCGCGACAACGGGATAAGGCACCCGGCGGCGCGCCTCGCGATGCAATGCCCGCGTCCGCCTGGTCGCATCGAGCTCACGTTTCAGCCGGGCGATCCGCTCGCCGATCAGCCGGCGGTCGATTTCCAGCTGGCTTTCACCGGGCCCACCGAGGAACCCGAACCCGCCCCGCTGGCGTTCGAGATGCGTCCACGACCGCACGAGGCGCGAGCGTTGGTAGGAGAGCGCCGCGAGCTCGACCTGCAACCGGCCCTCATGGGTGCGCGCCCGCGCGCCGAAGATCTCGAGGATCAGACCCGTGCGATCGATGACCTTCGCTTGCCAGCGCCGTTCGAGGTTACGCTGCTGCACCGGGCTGAGCGGCGCATCGATGACGACGAGCCCGATGTCGTTTTCACTGATCAGCTCGCCGAGGGTCTCAAGGGTGCCGTTGCCGAGCAGGCTGCTCGGGCGCGGACGGGTGATCCGCGCGAACTCGGCGCAGACGACATCTAGGCGGATCGCCTTGGCGAGCCCGACTGCTTCTTCGAGCCGAGCTTCGATCGAACGGCTGGAATTTTCTGTGGAGTGCCGTCCGGGCGCCATCTTCGGCACCGGATGCACCACAAGCGCTCGACCGGTCGAGGTTCCGTCTGAGATTGCTGCGTTGGCTGCGCGGCTCAGGGTTCGGCCATCTCTCTGCTTGGCTCGAAAAGCTGGATCGGCTGCCCCGGCATCACTGTTGAAATCGCATGCTTGTACACGAGTTGCGAATGCGCGTCCCGCCGCAGCAGGACACAAAAATTGTCAAACCAAGTAATAATCCCTTGCAGCTTGACGCCATTGACGAGAAAGACGGTCACTGGCGTTTTGTTTTTGCGCACATGGTTAAGAAACACATCTTGAACATTTTGCGATTTTTCTGGAGTCATGGGTCGTCCCCCACTCCCTTCTTGGAACCGAGCCGTCCCAGTTCATGTCAAAACGCTCGGACGAGGCTGCCGAGATGCTGTAACCAAGATGGGCGCGCGCCCGCGAATCACAAGCCCTGGACAAAGTGAAACAAAGCCGCACCGTCGGTGAAGACGAGGCGGGGAGCGCAATGGGAAAACTCCTGTGCGGTCACGCCGCTGCCGAGCAGGACAGGGACACAACCGCTATTGTGCGCACATTCCATGTCGACGCCGGTGTCACCGACGAACCACACCGCATCACCCGCCTTAATGCCGCTCGGCTCGAGCGCGAGCACGACCGGAGCGGCATCCGGCTTATCGACGGCCGCATCGCCCGCTCCGATGACACTGCCGAAGAAGGCGGACCAGCCGATCCGATCCGCCTCGCGACGCAGCAGCAAACCGGTTTTGTTGCTGACTACCCCGAGAAAAAAGCCCTCTCCGAAGAGCGCTCGAAGCAATTCGCTGCGACCCGGCAGCGAGTTCAGCCGCTCGAGATGAATCGCACGAAATGCGTCGAGATAGATCTCGCGGGCCTCCTCCCATCTTGCGCCGAAATGGATCGGGAAGCTCTCGCGTAGGCTGAGCCGGACGCGTTCCTTGGTCTCCTGCAGCGACCATGACGGCTTTTCCATCGCCGCCATGACCACGTTCAGCGCTTCGTGGATCGTCGCCCAGCTGTCGACCAGCGTGTTGTCCCAGTCGAACAGGATCGCCCGCGGTCGGACCAGACCGAGCGGCGTTGCCGCCACGAGGCTCATGACAGTCCCTCCACTGCCGCCGCGTGGGCCAAATAGCAGTCGCGCAACCGACGCGGAACATACTGCCTGCCGACGTAAGCGACACGCGACATCGATTTTTGTTCTCCCCACTCCCACCCAAGCCCTCCCTGCGAGTCAGGAGGGATATTCAAGCCCCGATCTTCATTGCACGATCATTGCCAAAGACACCAAGGGATTTCAACTTTCGATGCAGGGCCGAGCGCTCCATCCCAACAAAAGCCGCGGTGCGGGAGATATTGCCGCCAAAGCGGGTGACTTGGGCCAAAAGGTATTCCCGCTCGAATACCTCTCTCGCGTCGCGCAGCGGCAAGGTCATGATTTCGCTGCCCTTGTCCCATTTGACGACGGTGGGGGCGATCGCGGTGATCTCGTTGGGGAGCATGTCAGCGCGCACCTGCTCGCGCGCGTCGCCAGGCGCCATGATCAACAGCCAATCGATGACGTTGCGCAGCTGCCGGACATTGCCCGGCCAAGTGTAGGCCTGCAGCGCCGCCATCGCATCCTCGCCGAAGGCGCGCGGGGTGAGCCGCGCCGCTTCGGAGGCCCGGGCCATGAAATGGCGAGCCATCAGCGGGATGTCCTCACGCCGGTCGCGCAACGGCGGGACTCGAATCGGCACCACACTCAATCGATAGAACAAGTCCTCGCGGAACCGCCCGGCGCTGATCTCTCCGCCGAGATCGCGGTTCGACGAGGCGACGACGCGGACATCGACCTCGACGCGGCTCGATCCCCCTACCCTCTCGAAAGTCTGCTCCTGCAACACGCGCACGATCTTACTCTGAGTCTCGATCGGCATGTCCGCGACTTCGTCGAGGAACAAAGTGCCGCCATGCGCTCGCTCGAAGGTGCCGACCTTGCGCGGGCCGCCATCGATCCGTGTTTCTGTCCCAAACAGCTCTATTTCGAGCCGCTCGGGCCGCATCGTTGCGCAGTTGACCGGAATAAACGGGCCCTTCGATCGCCGAGACCGCAAATGCAGGAGACGCCCGACGACCTCCTTGCCGGATCCCGGCGGTCCGGTGATCAGAACCCGGCTGCCGGTCGGCGCCACCCGCTCAATTTGCTGCCGCAGCTGGTTTGCCGCTGGCGAGGTGCCGACGAGGTCGAGGTCTCCTCCCGCGCGGAGCTTCAACTCCTCGTTCTCGCGCCGCAGCTGGGCCGCCTCGATCGCCCGCTCCACGACCAGCAGCAACCGATCGGATTTGAACGGCTTTTCGAGAAAATCGTACGCCCCTATCTTAATCGCCTCGACCGCCGTCTCGATCGTTCCGTGCCCGCTGATCATAACGACCGGTACGGACGGCATGTCGACGTGGAGTTGTTTGAGGATCTCGATCCCTTCCAGCCCGCTGCCTTGGAGCCAGATGTCGAGGATGACGAGCGTGGGTTGACGCGCCTGAATTGCGGCCAGCGTTTGAGCGGTATCAGCAGCCTCCCGGGTGGCGTAGCCCTCGTCTTTGAGCACCCCGGTGATCAGCATGCGGATGTCCGCTTCGTCGTCTACAATCAGTATGTCATGCGCCATGGGTGACCGCGCTCAACTGCATCGGCTGATCGGCAGCATCGGAACGCTGTGGGATGCGGGTTTCGGAGGCAGCGAAGATCAGTCTGACCCGCGCCCCTTCCGGCTCGGCATCTTCCAGCACCAACTCTCCCTGATGATCTTCCATGATCTTCTTGACGATGGCGAGACCAAGGCCCGTCCCTTTGGCCCGGGTCGTGACATAAGGCTCGGTCAGCCGCTCGCGGCCCTGCTGGGGCAAGCCCTTACCGTTGTCCTCGATAATCACCGCGGCTTGGCCCACTTCTTCACTCACTACCACGCGGATACGGCCATTCGGGCTGGCGCCATGCTCTGCGATTCGCACTTGGATCGCTTCGATCGCATTCTTGACGATATTGATTAGTGCCTGACCGACGAGCCGCGCATCACAGCGGACCATTACCGGATGCTCGGGGAAGATCGTCTCGAAGGCAATCTCGGGATGCGCGGTGCGCTGCAGGAACACCGCCTGGTGTACAATTTCTATCAGGTTCGCCGGCTTCAGCACCGGCGCCGGCATTCGCGCGAAGGACGAGAATTCGTCGATCATGCGGCCGATGTCGCCCACATGGCGAATGATGGTATCGGTGCAGATCATAAAAGTTTCTGGGTCTTGCTTGATCTCTTTCAGGTATCTGCGTCGCAGCCGCTCCGCCGCCAGCTGGATTGGGGTCAAGGGGTTCTTGATCTCGTGGGCGATGCGCCGGGCTATATCGGCCCACGCCGCCTTGCGCTGCGCCGAGAGCAGTTCGGTAATGTCGTCGAAGGTTACAACGAATCCGCTGATGTTGCGGCCGTTATGTTCGGCGGCGATGCGCACCAACAGAGTGCGGGTACTGTTTCCGGTGACCAGCTGTACTTGGGACTGCGCCAGCCGGTCCGGGCGACGTTCCACCTCGTGGAGCAATCCTGCCATATCGGGTGCGACTTCGGCGAGGTCCTGCCCGATCGCCTGCTCGAGATCGACCCCAAGAAGCGATGAGGCGGAGCGGTTTGGCAAATTGACCCGGCCCAGTCGGTCGAGCCCGATCACCCCGGCCGAGACGCCGGTCAAGACGGTCTCGGTAAACCGACGGCGCTCGTCGAGCTGGCGATTCGCCTCCCTGAGCTCGCGTTGTTGGCTCTCGATTTGATAGGTCATGCGGTTGAACGCGCGACTGAGCGAAGCAAGCTCGTCGTCCTTATCCCCTTCGGGCACGCGCGCCGCGAGATCCCCCCCGCGTACCTGTTCGGCTGCCGTGATGAGGCGGCTTACGGGGATCGCGAGCTGGGTGGCGAAATGGATGCCGATCGCCACCGCCGCGACGAGGAACAGCATCGCCACCATCATAAAGATCAGGGCGAAGGTGATTTGAAAGCCTGAGCGCTGGCCTTCCAACTGCTCGTATTGAGCGGCCGCACGTTGGGTCTCCTCCATATGGTTCAGAACCCGGGGCTCGATGAACCGGCCGACAAAAAGATAGACGTCACCGAACTGATTGAGTCGGACGAGGGCTCGCACCCGATCGTCGCTGTCATTGGTCATGATCGCCACGTCCCCGGCATCGGCGAGGTGCATTGCGTCGTCGGGGACCGGTTCGAAGCCGAGAGTGAACGAAAGGCTCGAGCGCGCCAGCATATGACCGGCTCGGTCGAAGACGACCGCTTCCGTGAGCCCGCGCAACGCGGCCTGGGCCGAGACCACCTGCTCCAAATGCTGGGGGTTGAGCGCCAGCTTCACCGCATCGCGATTGAGGTCGTTGGCCATCGCCAGCACGTCGGCGCGGATCGCCTGCTGGTGCTCGTGCAAGTAGGCTTCGGCGACCGCCAGCGACTCGGAGATCGCGGTGCGGACTTTGTCGCTAAACCACGATTCGATGCCAAAACTGAAGAAGAGATAGGAGAACACCGCGACGATGATCGTCGGCGTCACCGCAATCAGGCTGAACAGCACGACGAGCCGGATTTGCAGCCGCGAGCCGGCGAGACCGCGCCGCCGCTCCGCCCACACCTCGATCAGCCGCTTGGCGACGACCGCCCCGAGCGCCAGCAACAGCACCAGATCCAAGTTCAACAACGACAGGACGGCGTTGGGGTGAGGGCCGAACGGCGGCGCTCCGGTCAGCGCGAGATAGGTCGCGACCCCCGAAGCCAGCGCTGGAATCGCGAGCGCAATTGCGATCTTGCGCCCGAGACCGATACGACCGGCCCAGATGCGAACCCGCCGCATCAGGTTCATTCAAAACCTCTACCGGACACGCCGCAAAGTGCTCCTTTGCCGGCCTCACGAGCCCTTCTGACACCACAAAGGGATCGGCGACAGTCGGGAACGCGAAATCCTGTCTTCTTATTTTAGGCCGCGGACTACCGGGATGTCCAACTCGCGGATCTTCTTGCGCAATGTGTTGCGGTTGAGGCCGAGCAGATGCGCTGCCCTGATTTGGTTGCCGCGGGTGGCACCCAGGGTTAGAACGATCAGCGGGCGCTCGATCTCGCGCAGCACCCGATCGTAGAGCCCGGCCGCCGGCAACCCTCCCTTGTGCGCAGCAAAATAGCCCTTGATGTGGCGCTCGACGGCTCCCGCCAGCCCTTCCCCGTTCGATGTCTCGGCCGGATCGCTGGGTGTCAGGCTGTCGCCGAGTTCGGCTTCGATCACCCCAACGCCAATCACCTCCTGCGAATAAAGCGCTGCCAGGCGTCGAACCAGATTCTCCAATTCGCGGACATTGCCCGGCCAGCGATAGGTGCGCAGCCGCTCCATCGCGGCATCGTCTAGCCGCTTCATCGGCAAGCCCTCGCGCACGGCCAACGCGGCAAAATGCCTGACGAGCGCCGGTATGTCCGCATTGCGCTCGCGCAGCGGCGGGAGACGCATTGGCGCCACGTTCAAGCGATAGAATAGATCCTCGCGGAACAACCCTTGGCGGATCAGTTGCCGGAGGTCGTGATGAGTCGCAGCGACGATCCGGACATCTGCGCGGATCGGCACGCGGCCGCCGACGGCGGTGAACTCGCCTTCCTGAAGCACACGCAACAGCCGGGTTTGCGCTTCGATCGGCATATCGCCGATCTCGTCGAGGAACAATGTTCCACTTTGCGCCTGCTCGAACCGTCCCACACCGCGCGTCGTTGCGCCGGTGAAAGCGCCTTTTTCGTGGCCGAAAAGTTCGCTCTCGATCAGCTCGCGAGGGATCGCGGCCATGTTGATCGCGACAAACGGGCCGTTCCGCCGCTTGCCGTAATTATGCAGGGCGCGAGCGACCAGCTCCTTTCCGGTGCCGCTTTCGCCCATGATCGTAACGGTGAGGTCAGTTCCCATCAGCCGTGCGAGAACGCGGTAAATCTCCTGCATCGCGGGCGAGCGGCCGATCAGCGGCAGCTGGTCTTCGACATCGTCTTCGGCCGGAAGCGCCGAGGCGTTCCGGGGGGCGGTCAGCGCCCGTTCGACGACGCTGACGAGCTCGCGCAGGTCAAACGGTTTGGGCAGATATTCGAAGGCGCCACGCTCGGTCGCCTTGACCGCGGTCATCAGCGTGTTCTGCGCGCTCATGACGATGATCCGCAGCTCCGGGCGGAGCTTCTTGATGCGCGGGATCAGGTCGAGGCCGTTCTCGTCCGGCATGATGACGTCGGTGATGACCAGATCGCCCTCGCCGTCCGCAACCCATCGCCAGAGGGTTGCGGCGTTGCCGGTCATCCGTACATCGTGCCCGAGCCGGATCAGCGCTTGATTAAGCACCATCCGGATCGCGCGATCATCATCGGCCACCAGGATCGTCGAGACCATCATCCACTGCCGTCTTGCGCGACCACCGGCAGAAACACCCGGAACACGGTTCGACGGGGCTGGCTCTCGAATTCGATGACGCCACCGTGGTCGCCGATCACCTTGGCGACCAATGCAAGACCGAGGCCAGTGCCGCTCCGCTTGGTCGTGACAAACGGCTCAAAGAGATAAGGGCGTACGTCTTCCGGGATGCCGTCCCCGTTGTCGGTTATCGAGACCATCAACGGCAGGTGCTGCCGACCTTCCCCGCCCGGACGGGTGAGACGCAGTCCATGCCGATAGGCGGTCGTCAGGATGATTTCGCCTTCCGCATTGGGCAATGCCTCGGCGGCATTCTTGACGAGATTGAGAAAAACCTGCACGAGCAGGTCGTGATTGCCATGGACCGCGGGCAGCGAGGGATCGTATTCCTCGACGATGCGGACATGGCGCGCGAAACCGGATTGCCCGGCCTTGCGCACTCGCTCGAGCACCTCATGGATATTGATCGCTTCACGCTCGATCGGACGGTGGTCGGAGAACGCCTCCATGCGATCGACCAGGGCGACGATTCGGTCCGTTTCATCACAGATCAGCTGGGTTAGCTCGCGCCCAGCCGGATCGGCGTCCTGCTCGAGCAATTGTGCAGCGCCGCGAATCCCGGAAAGCGGGTTTTTGACCTCGTGCGCGAGCATAGCCGCCATCCCGGTGATCGAGCGGGCGGCGTTCCGATGAGTCAGGTGGCGATCCATCATCTCCGCCATCGAGCGCTCATGCAGTGTGAGCACGAGCATGTCCGCTCCCTCGCCAGTCAGCGCCCCCTGTATGGTGACCGAGCGGCTGCCAAATCGTGGTCCTTCCAGCAGCATGTCGTACTCGGAAATCGTGTTGCCGATCCTCCATACCGAGTCGACCAGCGACAGCAGCGGGCTGTGCCGTGCTACGAGGTCAGCGAGCGCGCTGCCGCATAGCGCGGCGGCACTGGAGCCCAGAAACTGCTCGGCCGCGGGATTGACAAACCGGATGTTTCCGCTCCGGTCTATGACGATCAGTGGGTCTGCAAGGGCCGCCAGGATCACGGCCGCGTCGGGCTGTGCATCGTCGAGAGAACGCCGTTTCGTCTTCGACGAGGGCGCGCCGCTCGGACGTCGGGGCGACCCCGTGATCATGCCGTCTCGCGAGCCAGAAGCGGCTCGTAAAACGATTGGATCAGGCGCTGGACGCGGGCGACATCGATCGTCTCGTTGACCGCTGCTCGGAATTCAGCCGACCCTGGAAGACCCTTTGAATACCAGGCCACGTGCTTGCGCGCGATCCGCGAACCTACCTCGGTCCCATAATGGACGAGCATCTCTTCGTAATGACCGAGAACGATCTCGAGCTGCGCCCGGACCGGCGGGTCGGGAACCAGTCGGCGGGCCTTGAGCCACTCGATTACCTGATGGACGAACCACGGCCGTCCGTAGCAGCCGCGGCCGATCATCAATCCGTCGGCGCCGGATTCCTCTAATGCCCGGTCGGCGTCGGCGAGGTTAAGGATGTCGCCGTTCGCGATGACCGGGATTCTTACTCCTTCCTTGACCTCCCGGATAAATTTCCAATCGGCGAGGCCGGCGTAGAGCTGGCATCGGGTGCGGCCATGCACGCTGATCATGCGGATGCCGCATGCTTCGGCAATCCGAGCGAGCCGGGGCGCATTGCGGCTGCGATCGTCCCATCCGGTGCGCATCTTCAGGGTGACCGGCAAGTCCACCGCCCCGACCGTCGCCTCGAGAATGCGCGCGGCATGGCTTTCGTCGCGCATCAGTGCGGAGCCGGCTTGACCGTTGACCACCTTTTTCACCGGGCAGCCGAAATTTATGTCGATGATCCGCGCCCCGCGATCGGCGTTGAGTTTTGCCGCCTCGGCCATCACCCGAGGCTCGCAGCCGGCAAGCTGCACCGCCATCGGCTGTTCATCGGTGCAGCTTTTCGCCATGGTTATCGATTGGCGGGTATCGCGAACCATCGCCTCGCTGGCGATCATCTCGGAGACGACAAGGCCCGCTCCGAGCCGCTTCACGAGGCGCCGGAACGGCAGATCGCTAACGCCCGACATCGGGGCGAGGATTACTGGATCCTCGAGGGTCACAGAGCCGATCGAAATGCCCATCGATTACGCAGATTTGCGGCTTGCCTTTAGATTAGGCAGAATGCTAGACCCTTTTGTTTTGCAGTGCAACATCAACAGTTAACAACTATGACGCGCCGAGCAATGGCAAATGCCCCGAGCGTGGGATAAACTCTGGTCATGGCGTCCGTTTATGCTCTCGTGGTCGCGGCCGGTCAGGGTAGCCGATTCGGCGGCCCTTTGCCCAAGCAATACCTCCCGCTGGGGAGCGCCAGTCTTTTGCGCCACCCGGTTGCTGCGCTCGCCAGCCATCCGCGGATCGCGAATGTGCTGGTGGCGATTCGTCCCGAGGACAGGGCCGCCTTCGACCGCGTCGTCGCCGGTCTGCGCGTGATCCCGCCGGTCGCGGGCGGGGCTACCCGTCAGAACTCGGTTCGGCTCGGGCTCGAGGCACTGGCAGCCTATCGTCCGGAACGCGTGCTGATTCACGACGGGGCTCGCCCATTTCCCGATCCGGAGCTGGTCGCGCGGATCCTCGACGGGCTCGACCGGGCGGCGGCGGTGATCCCCTGCTTGCCACTCCGCGACACGATAAAACGGGCTGAAGATGGGCTCATCCGGGAAACAATCGACCGTTCGGCCCTGTGGCGGGCGCAGACACCCCAAGGCTTTCACTTCGACGCGATCCTCGCTGCCCACCGCGCCGCCGTTGGCCTTGCCCTCACGGATGACGCCGCGGTCGCCGAAGCGGCGGGTATGGCTCCGGTGATGGTTGAAGGCAGCGAGGACAATCTGAAGGTCACGACACCGCAAGATCTTGCTGCCGCCGAGCGGCTGATCGCCGCCCGACAAGGCGACATTCGCGTCGGGCAGGGCTTCGACGTCCATCCCTTTGCCCCGGGTGATCATCTCCGGATATGCGGCATCGAGATCCCGCATGGCATGAGCCTCGCGGGTCATTCGGACGCCGATGTCGGGCTTCACGCCCTGACCGACGCGATTCTGGGGACGCTCGGCGACGGCGATATCGGCGTCGTAGGCGGCCTCGGTGAACTGGTCGATAAGCTTGGTCATCGAAGCGACTGCTGTGCAGCGCCGCATGAAATCCATTCGGTGGGTCGGTCAAGTCACTAGAAAAGGCTTGAGTCAAAGGCCCCAGGCCCTGTACAATCGCTGTGAGCGTCGGTCCTCAGTCATGACCCAGCGGAAATTTCTGTACAACTGCGCGGAGAGAATGATGCAACAGTATCCTGAAAATCGATACGGCCAAGTAATCCAGGAGAATCTCTCTCGAGCGATTCGTGAGAGTAAGCTCGA